>Ga0210123_1000056_pt1 | contig 66065 bp, 51 predicted proteins | sample Muzzi_PWB_D2_FD_185535 | JGI IMG/M metagenome (GOLD analysis project Ga0210123, IMG submission 185535) | Wetland microbial communities from San Francisco Bay, California, USA, that impact long-term carbon sequestration - Muzzi_PWB_D2 (SPAdes) | ecosystem: Environmental > Aquatic > Marine >... | reverse complement strand
ACGTAGCTCGCCGCCAGGTAGTCCAGCCCCTCTTCGACGGCGAAGAGGATGTCCTCCCGGTCCTTGTCCGAGATCTCGAACGGCAGAGTGCTGTCGGGAAGGTTGATCCCTTTGCGGCTCGACACCGGTCCACCCTGGAGAACGCGGGCGGCGACCGCACGGCGCGGCCCGGCGGTGGCGCTCGCCTCGAGCCCGGTGACCTCGAGCTCGATCAGACCCCCGTCGATGAGCACCCGCTCGCCCTGGTGCAGGTGCTCGAGGAGATCGGCGCGGCCGAGGGGCAGGTCGCCCTTCTCCCGGGCGTCGGCCACCAGGCGGACGGTCGTGCCCTCTTCGAGGAGGCGGCGCCCGTCGGGCAGGTCCCCCAGCCGGTAGCGAGGGCCCATCAGGTCGAGCACGACGGGGATGAACCGCCGCCTGGCCTCGGCCTGGCGGCGGACGGTGCGGATCAGCTCGCGATGGCTGTCGTGGGTGCCGTGGGAGAGGTTGAGGCGGACCACGTCGAGCCCGGCGTCGAGCATCCGGGCCAGGACTTCGTCATTCGAGCTGGCCGGGCCGAGGGTGGCCATGATCTTGGCGCGTCGTTCCATGGGGCAGGGAGTATACGGCGCGGTCTCCTGCCGGAAGCTCCGGCCGCCCGTGCGTGTTAGCATCTGCGGACCGAAGTGACGGCCCCGCGCCCGCGGTGCCGTGTCCTCTCCAGAGACGATTTCCGGTACGGGGTTTTCGATGTTCGACGGTCTACAGACCAAGCTCCAGGGCGTCTTCCGCCAGATCAAGGGCCAGGGCAAGGTTACCGAAGAGGGCTTGCAGGCGGCTCTCCGGGAGATCCGGCTCGCGCTGCTCGAGGCGGACGTCCACTTCCGGGTGGTCAAGCCGTTCATCGCCCGGCTCCGGGAGCGCGCGCTGGGCCAGGAGGTGCTCGAGAGCCTGACTCCGGACCAGCAGGTGGTCAAGATCGTTCGCGACGAGCTGGTCGCCCTGCTGGGTGAGGACGGCGAAGAGCTGCGGCACCCCTCGCGCCCCTCGGTGGTGCTGCTCTGCGGCCTCCAGGGCTCGGGCAAGACCACCACCTCCGGCAAGCTCGCCCTGCGGCTCAAGAAGAACGGCCGCCACCCGGTGCTGGTCGCGGCCGACCTCCAGCGGGCCGCCGCGGTCGAGCAGCTCGTGCAGGTGGCCGGACAGGTGGACGTGCCGGTGATCGTCCCCCAGGGCGGGCCGGAGGGCGAAGCGGTTCACGCGCTGGTGCGCCGGGCGCTCGACGAGGCCAAGGATCGGGGCTGGGACACGGTGCTCGTCGACACCGCCGGCCGGCTCCACGTGGACGAGGCCCTGATGGACGAGCTCCGGGGCGTCGCCAAGATCCTCGACCCGGACGAGATCCTGTTCGTCGCCGACTCGATGACCGGTCAGGACGCGGTCAAGAGCGCCGCCGAGTTCGCCGAGGCGCTCGATCTCTCCGGCGTCATCCTGACCAAGCTGGACGGCGACTCCCGGGGCGGCGCGGCGCTCTCGATCCGCACCGTGGCCAAAGTGCCGATCCGCTTCGTCGGCGTCGGCGAGAAGGCCGAGGAGCTCGAGCTCTTCCGCCCCGAGCGCATGGCCTCGCGGATGATCGGCATGGGCGACGTGATGTCGCTCATCGAGCAGGCGGAGGCGAAGATCGACAAGGGCGAGGCCGAGCGCCTGGCCAAGCGCATGGTCGGTGAGGCGTTCACGCTCGAAGACCTGCGCGATCAGCTCCGCCAGCTCCGGCGCATGGGGCCCATGTCTCAGCTCATGGAGATGCTCCCCAAGGCGGGCCCGTTCAAGGGGCTCCAGGGGGCGAGCGTCGACGAGGGCGAGCTGCGCAAGATCGAGGCGATCATCAACTCCATGACGCCGCTCGAGCGGCGCCGGCCCAAGGTGCTCAACGGCAGCCGCCGCAAGCGGATCGCCGCCGGTTCCGGAACGCGGGTGCAGGACGTCAATCGCCTGCTCAAGCAGTACCGGACCATGCAGAAAATGATGAAGAACGTGCGGGGTTCCGGGATGCTCAAGAAGATGCTGGGTGGGCAGATGGGCCTGCCCGGAGGCTTCTAGATCCTTGGCCTATGCAACCGTCTATCGAAGTGCTAGACTTGCCGCCTTTGTGTGGCCCGCCCGGCCCGTGCGGCGTTCGTGTGCGCTCTAGCGGCGGGAACCCACGCCGAGCGACGACAGTCCAAGTTGGAGGTATAGGAAGATGCTGAAGATTCGGCTCCGCCGGATGGGGAAGCGTCATCGCCCGTTCTACCGGGTGGTGGTGAGCGATTCCCGGTCCGTGCCGACGGCCCCAGCGGTCGAAGAAGTCGGGCATTACGACCCGATGGCCAAGCCCCCCTCGGTCAAGATCGACGTACAACGGATCGAGCACTGGGTGGGTCAGGGCGCGCTGATGTCGCCCACGGTCAAGAAGCTGGTCAAGGACATCCGCACGGGGCGTGTGGCGAAGGCCGAGCAAGAGGCTGCCGCCGCCAAGGCCAAGCCCCCGGCCGCCCCCAAGAAGGAGGCCGAGGCTCCCGTCGAGCAGGTCGCCGAGGAGAAGGCCGAAGCCGCTCCCGCCGAGGAGCAGCCCACGGAGGAGAAGGCCGAAGCCGCTCCCGCCAAGGAGCAGGCCGAGGAGGCGAAGGCCGAAGCCGCTCCCGCCGAGGAGCAGGCCGAGGAGGCGAAGGAAGACGAGGCCCCGAAGGAGGCCAAGGCCGAGGCCGAGGCCGCCCCCGCGGAGGCTGGCGAGGAGAAGTAACGTGGCCACGGTCAGCGAAGAGCTCGAAGAGCTCGTCCGCACCATGGTGGACTACCCCGACGAGGTCGAGGTCTACGAGGTGCCCGAGGGCGGAACCGTTCGGCTGGAGCTCGCCGTCGATCCGGAGGACCTGGGCAAGGTGATCGGCCGTCAGGGCCGCACCGCCCGGGCTCTGAGGTCACTCCTCGACGCGCGCGGGGCCCGCGACGGGGCCCGCTATGAGCTCAAGATCCTCGAAGAAGACGAGCTCTGAGCGGCACTTGCCGGGGACCGTCGAGGTCGGCAGGATTCGCCGGTCCCACGGTGTTCGCGGTGAGGTAGTCGTCGAGTCCTTTTCGGACACGCCCGATCGCTTCGCCGTCGGTCGCGAGCTGCTGGTGTCGCCGGCCCTCGGTACCGAGGGTGCTTCCGGCCTCTCCGGTGGCCCGCGGTACCTGACGATCACCTCGGTTCGTCCCCACAAGGGAGTTCTGCTGGTTCGTTTCGAGGGCATCGAGGATCGGGATGCCGTCGATGGTCTGCGCGGCGCGCTGCTCGAAGTCGAACGGAGCCAGGTTCCGGAGCCTCCGGAGGGCACGTACTACTACTTCCAGCTCGTCGGCTGCCGGGTCCGGGACGCCCGCGAAGGGGACCTGGGTGAGGTGGCCGACGTGATCGAGGACGGCGGCGGGGTGCTGCTGGCGATCGAGGACGGCGAGCGCCGCCTGCTGGTCCCCTTCGTCGCCACGATGGTCCGCTCGGTCGACACCCGGGCCGGCACGATCGAGCTCGATCTCCCGGAAGGTCTGGTCGAAGCATGCGTATCCAGATCCTGACCATCTTTCCGGAGCTCTTCGAGCCCTTCCTGCGGACCAGTCTGGTCGGCAGGGCGGTCGAGGACGGGCTGTTCGAGGTGACGGTTCACGACCTCCGGGAGTTCACGGAGGACCGCCACCGGAGCGTCGACGACGAGCCGTACGGCGGCGGTGGTGGGATGGTGATGAGCGCGCCGGTCTGGGTCAAGGCCGTGCGCGCGGTCTCCGCGGCCCTGGGCGAGGAGGGAGAGGGCAAGCCCTGGAGCGTGCTGCTGTCGCCCCAGGGGCGGCGGCTGGACGACGCGGCGGTGCGCGCCCTGGCGGCCGAGCACGACGAGCTGGTGCTGCTGTGTGGCCGCTACGAGGGCATCGACGAACGGGTGCGGGAGCTGGTGGTCGACGAGGAGATCTCGATCGGCGACTACGTGCTCTCGGGCGGCGAGCTGCCGGCGATGGTGCTGGTGGAAGCCTTGTCGCGCCAGGTTCCGGGCGTGGTCGGCCTGGCCAAGAGCGTCCACGAGGACAGCTTTCGCCGGGGCCTGCTCGACCATCCGCACTACACCCGGCCGGCGGAGCTCGAAGGACTCGAGGTGCCGGACGTGCTGCTGTCCGGCGATCACGCCGCGATCGAGCGGTGGCGCGAGCGGGCGGCGCTCCGCGCCACCTGGGAGAAGCGGCCCGACCTGCTGGACGGGGCCGAGCTGACCGACGAGCAGCGGCGCGAGCTCGACCGCTTGCGGTCCGAGCACGAGCAGCACGAAGAGGACTGACCGAAGGACCGGCGCCCGGCGCATGATCGCCGGTCGCTTCGCGTTCCGGGACAGATCGGCGGGGCGAGTGCACGAGGGAGCCTTCTTGCACCCTATCGACCGATCCGAAATAATTGACGTTCGCCCTCCCGACAGGGTGGTTCAGAGAGAGGATGAGAGCCATGAATCAGCTCCAGGACGTGGAACAGAGCTATTTCCGCGAGGACACGCTCCCCGACTTTCGCCCCGGCGACACCGTGCGGGTGCACGTGCGGGTCGTCGAGGGAGAGAAATCCAGGATCCAGGTGTACCAGGGTGTGGTGATCGGCCGCCGCGGCGGTGGCACCCGCGAGACCTTCACCGTGCGCAAGATCAGCGGCGGCGTCGGCGTCGAGAGGATCTTCCCCCTGCACTCCCCGAACGTGGCCAAGCTCGAGGTGGTTCGGAGAGGCAAAGTACGGCGCGCCAAGCTCTACTACCTCCGTGGTCTTCGCGGCAAGGCTGCTCGGATCGAGGAGCGTCAGGAGCAGCGGCCCAACGCGTGACTTCCCCCTAAGGCCGGAGAACGTGACGCTACGCGGGACGGGCAGCGAAAGGTCGGCCGGCTGGCCGCCGGCCGGTTGCCGTGTGCCGTGGTTGCGCGTCGCGTGGGGTGAACGGATGCGCGGCTCGGCTCCACGCTTCGGGGGAGGTGCGTGATGCTCCGGGCCTCCCGCGAGAAGGTCGTCCACAACGCCGAGAAGCTCATCTCCCGGGGCAAGATCGAGTCGGGGATCAAGGAGTACAGGAAGCTTCTCAGCGAGAACCCCAACGACATCTCGACCCTCAACCGGGTCGGGGATCTCTACGCTCGGATCAGCCGCAACAGCGAGGCGATCGAGCTGTTCAAGCGGATCGCGGAGCAGTACGCCGAAGACGGGTTCCTCGTCAAGGCGATCGCGATCTACAAGAAGATCATCAAGCTGGACCCGACGCTGCTCGAGATCTACGAGCAGCTCGCCGATCTCTACCACCGCCAGGGCCTGGTCAACGAGGCGCGCACCCAGTACCAGGTGCTCGCCGACTACTACCAGAAGCACGACAAGCCGGCCTCCGCGCTCAAGGTCCACGAGCGGATGGTCGAGCTCGAGCCGGACAACCCGACCCACCACGCCAAGCTCGCCGAGCTCTACCAGAAGGACGGCATGATCTCCGCGGCGCTCGGCGAGTACCGCGCCATTGCCGAGCTGATGCTGGAGCATGGCCGGGGCGAAGAGGCCGCCCAGGTCTACGAGCGGGGCCTGGCGGTGACGTCGGAGGACATCGGCTTCATCACCGACGGCGTCCTCAAGCTCAAGGAGTCCGGTCACGTGGCCGCGGCCGCTCGCTTCCTCTCTCTGGCGGTCGAGCGCAACCCGAAGGCCGAGCAGGTGGCCCGGGTCGCCGGCCTCGGCGCGGCCGACGACGGGGCGAAGGCCGCCGCCGAGGCTCCGGCACCGGCCGCTGAGGAGGCGACGGGACACGATGCTTCCACCGCCTCGGTCATCGAGGGGGAGGGCGAAGACCAGACCGCGTCCACCCTCGGTCATGGAACCGCTCCGGGACTCGATTCCGCCGAGGTGGTCGAGCTCGAGCCCCCCGGGGAGCCGGTCGAGGTGGCCGAGCCCGCCGAGCCCGCCGGGATGGGAGGCGCCGGCCAGGTCGATCTGACCGAGCCGGAGGCAGCGCCGGACCTGGGCGAGCTGGAGCTCGAGGGCTTCGACCTCGAAGAGCCCGAGAGCCTGGTGCAGCCTCCGGCCGACATGCTGGAAGATCGCGAGCGGCGGGGCGCGGCCTGGGAGGAAAGTGGAACCGGCACCAGTAGCGAGGCCGAGCCCGAGCCTGCGGCGCCTGCCGCCGAGGCGTCGCCGCCTGAGGGAGCCACCGGCACGTTCGAGTTCGAGCTCGACCTGGATGCCGAAGACGAAGGGCTGCTCGATCTCACGCCGCCCCCGCAAACAGCCGAGGCGTACCAGTCGGTCGAGCCGGACGAGGTGGAAGAGCCGGTCGAGATGGTCGACCTGGCGCAGCCGGAGCCGTCGAGGGTCGACCTGGACCACGACCTGCTCGAACGGACCGCCGCCGAGGTCCACGCGGACGAGAGCGGAGGGCCGGACGAGCTCTTCACCGAGGCCGAGGTCCTGGTCCGCTACGGGATCGAGGAGAAGGCACTCGACCGCCTCGCGGAGCTGCTCCAGCGCTACCCGCGCCATCTCGAGGGCTATCGCCTGATGGTCACCCTCCACCTGGAGGCCGGCCGCCACGGCCGCGCCGCCGCGGTGGCGAGCCGGATGGTCGAGGTGGCGGGCGAGGTCGGGGACGACGAGATCTGGCCAGAGGTCTGGGAGCGGCTCGGGGAGGAGGGGTATCAGCTCTCCGGTCTCACCGTCGTCCCACCGCCCGGCTTCGAGGTCGAGGTCGAGGCCGAGGAGCCGGCGGCCGAAGGGTTCCCCGAGGCGGAGCCTGACGTCCTGGTCGAAGCGGAGCCGGACGCCCTGCTCGAGGCCGAGGCGCCGGAGAGCTCGGGTGAGGTGGTCTTCGAGCTGACGGACGACGAGCCCGAGCCGCAGGCCATCGAGGTCGACCTCGCCGAGGACCGCTTCGAGCTACCGGACGTGGAGCCACCGAGCGAGGTGGCTCCGGAGACCGCGGCCGAGGTCGAGGCCGAAGCGGCCGAGAGGGCTCCAGCTTCCAGGAAGCGTGCTGCCGAGGACGTGGACGCCGCCCTGGCGGAGCTGAGCGCCGAGTTCGTGGGCTCCAGGCCGAAGCGCAAGAAGCCGGCACCTCCGCCACCCGCGGAGGAGGTCGCGGAGGCTCCGGAGGCTGCCCCCGAACCGGCCGAGGAGCCTCTGCCGGCCGAGGAGCCGCTGCTCGAGGCGGCCACGGAGGTGGCCCAGGAGGCGGTCCAGGAAGCGATCGAAGAACCGACCGAAGTCGCGGCCGAAGACTTCGGCGTCGATCCCTTGCGAGCCCTGGGCGACAGCCTGCGCGAGGAGATCGACCTGGGTGCGGCGGAGGAGCCGGGCGCGCGGATTCCTGCCGAGCCGCCACCGGCCCCAACACCGAAGACAACGCCGAAGGAGCCGCCGGAGCCGGCGCCGGCCGCCGCCGACAGTGGCATCGGCTGGCTCGACGAGGTGTCGGCACCCGCCAGCGACGGCGCCCTGTTCGCGGCCGAGGACGACTTCTTCGATCTGGGCGCCGAGCTCGAGCAGGAGCTGACGGCCGACGGCGCGCTCCACGCCGGCGAGGATCTCCTGGTCTCGTCGACGGAGCAGTCGCTCGAAGACATCGTCGAAGGGTTCAAGAAGGGCGTGTCGGAGAACCTCTCGTCCGAGGACTACGACACCCACTTCAATCTGGGGATCGCCTACCGGGAGATGGGCCTCCTGGACGAGGCGATCGGCGAGTTCCAGCTCGCCGCCAAGAGCCCGAGCTTCCTGGTCGAATGCGCTTCGATGCTCGGCCTGTGCTTCCAGGAGAAGGGGATGCCGGAGCTCGCGGTCAAGTGGTACCAGCGTGGCCTCGAGGCGGAAGGGATTCCGGAAGAGGATCACCTCGGGCTGCTCTACGACCTGGGCAACGCCCAGGCCGCGGCCGGCGACAGCGAGGCCGCCTACGGCACCTTCGTCGACCTGTACGGGATCAACACCAACTACCGGGACGTGGTCGCGCGGCTCGCCGAGCTCGAGCCGGGCCGGGCCGGGTAGCTCACACGGGCTGACCGGAAACGACCTCCGAGGGACCCGGGCCGAGCCCCGCTGGGGACCTCCCCCTCGAGCGCCCGGCCCACTCCGATCCTCGGCCCGACAACACACCACGGGCCCACCGCCGGCGACCGGGCTCGGCGATCGACCCAGAACGCGGAGAGACGACCCACCATGGACCCATCCTCCACCACCGATCCTTCGAAACGCATCATCCGCATCATCGTCGTGACCGTCACCGCGCTGGTGGCGCTCGTCGTCTTCTGGCCGAAGGCCCAGGAGCGGTTCGCACCGGCGCCCGTTCGGGCGCTCGTGGCGATCCAACCGGAGGGAAGCGACACGGCGGTCGTCGGTCCGGTCGCGATCGAGCCGGGCCAGGACTTCACCCTCCATGCCGTGCTCGAGGCGGAGGGGCGTGGCGGGGAGCCCGTGTACTACACCGAGGCGCCGGCGCTCGAGATCGGTGGCGAGCGGATCGACGGGGAAGCGCTCCAGAGGTGGGACCGCCCCTGGGTGGTGAAGATCTTCTGGTTCACGGTGGAAGGGCCCGCACCCTACGTGGAGGTGAAGGCTCTGGAGCACATCGACCGGGTGGCGTTCACCGAGTACTTCCATCTGGAGTGGCCGCTCGTCTGGTCCGTTCCCGGACGCCTCGAGTCGCGCTTCGACCAGAGCCTCGCCCGCAACGGCAGCGCCGTGGGCCGGCGCCCGTTCGGAACCCAGCGCTACCAGGTGCGGATCGAGCTGTTCGAGGACGAGGAGAACCTCACTCCGAAGCTGCGCCTGACCTCCGCGGGAGGAAGCGTTCTGCCGGAGGGCGCGGCCGACTTCCCGACGGTCTACGCCGGCTACCCGGGCGCGGCCGGCCCGGCCTCGCTCGCCTTCGGGCTGACCCAGATCGAGCCGGTGGAGTCGTCCAACACCGAGATGCTCCGGCGCCTCACCGAGCTCACCAGGAGCCGGGTCTCCTTCACGCGCCTACCGTTGATCCGGGAGGTGATCGAGGCGGCCGGCCGCTCCTCCGAGGACCTGACGTGGACCGAGGTGGACCTGGAGACGGGCCCGCTCTGGGCGAGCTCCACCGAGGCCGCATCCTCCGCCAAGGCACGCCCGGTGGAGGTCGCCCGGGGCGACCTGCTGCGGGCGGGGGGCCGGGTCGTGGTGCTCTACCAGGACCAGGGAGCCCTGGGCCGGCTCGATCGCGAGGACCTCTGCTTCGACTACGAGCAGGGTGCCCGGGTGCTGCCGGTCTCGGATGTCTTCGAGGGAGAAGGGCTGCTGGAGCTGGCGGTGCTCCACGGCGGAAGCGACGAACCGGAATGACCGAACGAACGACCCAGGAAGAAGGACGATGACCGAAACCATCACGCTGATCCCGGGCGACGGGATCGGCCCCGAAGTGAGCGAAGCGACCCGCCGCGTGCTCGACGCCGCGGGCGCCGACCTCGACTACGACGTCCAGATCGCGGGCACCGAAGCGCTCACCCGCCACGGCGACCCGCTGCCGCAAGCGGTCCTGGACTCCATCCGCCGTACCCGCGTGGCTCTCAAGGGCCCCGTGACCACCCCGGTGGGCAAGGGCTTCCAGTCGGTCAACGTGCGCCTGCGCCGGGAGCTCGGGCCGCACCCGGAGCAGTACGACATGCTGCTGCTCGAGAACCTCTACGGCGACATCGTCTCCGACCTGTGCGCGGGGTTGGTGGGCGGCCTGGGTGTCGTCGCCGGCGCCAACATCGGCGAGGTCGGGTCGGTCTTCGAAGCGGTCCACGGCAGCGCGCCGGACATCGCCGGCCAGAACAAGGCCAACCCCCTGGCGCTCATGCGCTCGGCGATCCTCATGCTCGAGGCGATGGACAAGGCGGACGTGGCGAACCGTATCCGCCGGGCTCTGCGCCACGTGGTGATCGAGCGCGGCGTACGGACCGCGGACCTGGGTGGCGAGGCGACGACCTCCGGCTTCACCGACGCGGTGGTCGAAGCCCTGGAGCTCGGCGTCCAGACCACGCGCCCCGAAACGGACTGAACCCGGAAACCCCCGTGGCGACCCTCTTCGACGACCAGACCCCAGAGCGGCCGGCGGACGAGCCGGCGGGCCCCGGCACGCCCATGGCCGAGCGCATGCGGCCCCGCTCCCTGGACGAGGTCGTCGGCCAGGAGAAGGTGGTCGGCCCCGGTGCGTTCTTGCGGCGGGCGATCGACGAGGGGCGGGTGCCGTCGCTCATCTTCTGGGGACCGCCGGGCACAGGCAAGACGACGCTCGCCCGCATCATCGCCGCCGCCACCGACCTCCACTTCGTACCGTTCAGCGCGGTGACCTCCGGCATCAAGGAGGTCAAGGCGGTGATGGCGGACGCGGCGCGGCTCCGGGCCTCGTCGGGCCGGCGGACGCTCCTCTTCGTCGACGAGATCCACCGCTTCAACCGGGCCCAGCAGGACGCCTTCCTCCCCTACGTGGAGAAGGGTGACATCGTGCTCGTCGGGGCGACCACGGAGAACCCCTCCTTCGAGCTCAACGGGGCGCTGCTGTCGCGCTGCCGGGTGGTGGTGCTGGAGCCGCTCGGAACCGACGCCCTGGGGGCGATCCTCCGCCGTGCCCTGGAGGCGTCGGGGGAAGAGGCCGCTCCAGTCGACGCCGACCCGAAGGCCCTGGCGGAGATCGCCCAGCTCGCCTCCGGCGACGCCCGCCGGGCCCTCAACCTGCTCGAGCTCGCTCTGGCCGACATCGGGGCCGACGCCGGGGAGGGCCGGATCACCCTCGAGACCGTCCGCCGGGTCGAGCAGCGGAAGACCCTGCTCTACGACAAGGCGGGCGAGGAGCACTTCAACCTCATCTCGGCGCTCCACAAGTCGCTCCGGGAGAGCGACGCCGACGCCGCCCTCTACTGGCTGGAGCGCATGCTCCTCTCGGGCGAGGACCCGCTCTACATCGCCCGCCGCATGGTGCGCTTCGCGAGCGAAGACGTGGGCCTCGCCGACCCCCGGGCCCTCCCCCAGACCCTCGCCGCCTGGGACGCCTACCATCGGCTGGGGAGCCCCGAGGGCGAGCTCGCCCTCGCCCAGGCCTGCGTCTACCTGGCGCTCGCGCCCAAGTCGAACGCCCTCTACGCCAGCTCCAAGCGCACCCGGCGGGTGATCCAGGAGCGCCCGGCCGACCCGGTGCCCAAGGTGATCCGCAACGCCCCCACCCGGCTGATGAAGGACGAAGGCTACGGCGAAGGCTACGTCTACGCTCACGACACCGAAGAGGGCGTGGGCGGCATCGACTGCCTGCCGGAAGGGCTCCGCGGCGAGCGCTTCTACCAGCCCACGGACCGGGGCTTCGAAGGGCGTCTCCGAGAACGGCTGGCCGAGCTCCGGAGACTCAAGGAGACGGTGCGCGGCCGTTGAGCTTCGGGCGTGCTAACCTCCCGGCTCCGTACGATAAGCCTTGGATCCGCACCCACAAGACCGTGAGCGCGATCACGTGGTTCTGCCGCGCAGACTCCTACCTTCAGCCCTGCCGTGAGCACGAGTGACCGCGAGTACCTCGAACAGGAGTACGGCGACGTCGGTCCGGGCGCCTGGCCGCCGGTGCCGCCCGTGGGCCGACACCCCGCCCGCAAACCCTGGCTCGCCGCCGCCCTCTCCCTGGTGGTTCCCGGCCTCGGGCACGTCTATGTCGGAGAGGTGCGGCGGGGCCTCCGTCTCTGGAGCGCCCTTCTCGCCATCCCGATCCTCTCCTCCTGGTTCGGAGTGTTGAGCCACTTCTGGGGCCTGGTCGGCATCCTTCTGGTCTGGGGCGGGCTCTACCTCTACATCCTGATGGATGCGTCGAGTCGAGCCCGAGCGCTCGAGAGCTTCGAGCCCGGCCCCGACCAGCGGTGGACTGTCTACGTGGGTGTGGTCCTCTTCGCCGCGACCGTCGTGTCACCAATGATCCGGGTCGTCCTGGCCCATCAGTCGTTCTTGGTTCCCACGGTCAGCATGATGCCGACGATCGTTCCCGGCGACCATCTGCTGGCCCGGAAGGGGAGCTTCGCCGGCGACGAGCTCCAGCGTGGAGACGTGGTGATCTACCAGTCGGTGGTCGACCCGGCCATCGTGCAGGTCTCGAGAATCGTCGGCCTGCCGGGCGAGGAGGTCGACCTCGTGGACAAGGCCGTCTTCATCGACGGCGAACCGCTGGACGAGGTGCCGGCCGTGCACCACGGGGACCCCCGGACCTACCCGGACGGCCCGATGATCCCGGAGGCCACACGGGCCAGGGACCAGGCCGGCCCCCTCCGGGTGCCGGAGGGCCACGTCTTCCTGATGAGCGACAACCGGGACGCCGCCTACGACAGCCGGTTCTTCGGCCCGGTGCCCATCTCGAACATCCGGGCCCGCCCGCTCTACGTCTACTGGAGCCGGAGCCCCGGACCGGGGGGAGGAGCGCTGAGTCTGTCGGGGAGCATCCGGCCCCGGTTCGGGACTCGGATCGAGTAAGCGCCGGCTTTCCCGAGACGGGTCGGCCGAGGTTGCCAGTTCTTACAGCCGTCGGGTGCTGCTGTCACCTCCCGACCAGTGACGCGTCGGTGGTCGTAGGCGGGGCCGAAAGCGGCTCATGCGCTCTTCAGCCCCCCTGGCTATACTGCCTCCGATGTCCGTGGATCATCAGCTTCTGTTGGCTGTCCGCTCAGTGGTCGAGCGCCATCCGGAGGTCCGCCTTGCGCTCCTCTTCGGCTCCCGGGCGCGGGGCGTAGCGGGGGCGGAGGCGGATCTCGACCTCGCGGTCGAGCGGTTTCGCGGGACGGAGCTGGACCGGCTCGGTTTGATGGCCGAGCTCCGCGAAACCACGGGCCTCGACACGGACGTGGTGGACATCACCCCGGGCCGAGAGGTGGGCTACCCGCTCCTCAACGCCCTCAACCGGGACGGCGTCGTGGTCTACGAGGTCGAGCGTCATGCCGAGGCCGAGTTTCGGTCCCGCACCCTGCTCCAGCTCTCGCTCGACCGCCCCTGGTACGAACGGATGCGCGACGGGTACCTCCGTCACCTGGCGAGCGCGGGAGCGGAGGGCGCAGGTGGTTGATGCCGACGTGATCGCGGCCAAGCTCACCGAGCTGGCCGACCGGGTCGGTCGGGTGCGCCAGCATCGCCCCGCGGCTGCCGAGGCCCTGGCCGACGACCGGGACGCCCTCGACCTCGTCTCGTTCAACCTCATGCTCGCGGTGCAGGCATGTACCGACGTCGCCAGCCACCTGATCGCGGACGAAGGCTGGCCTCCGGCCAAGAACCTGGCGGAGGCCTTCCACAGGCTGCACGAGCACGCCGTGATCTCTCGGGAGACCAGTGAAGCCCTGGCCCGGGCCGCCGGCCTGCGCAACATCGTGGCCCACGTCTACGCCCCGGCCGACCCCGAGCTCCTCTTCCGGGCCGCCACCCACGGCATGGAGGACCTGGAACGCTTCAGCCGGGAGGTGGCGAGGTGGGTCCAGGGGGAAGTGGAGTAGCCGCGCGACCGCGGTACGAGCGCCGCAGGCCAGGCCGCGGTGCCAGGCAATCCGTTGCGGGCAATCCGTTGCGGACTCGGCGTCTGCGTTTGATAGGAGGTTTGGGTGGAACCAAAATGGTGGCAGAAAGGAACCATCACTGATGCCATCTCTCACCCTCAAGAACATCCCGGAACCGCTGCTCGAGCGGTTGAGGGAGCGAGCGGGCGCCGACCGCCGGAGCCTGACGCAGGAGATTCTCTTCCTTCTCGAGGAGGCCCTGGCCCGGTTCCCGCGGGAGCGGGGAATGGAGGCGCAAGCCCGCGGGCAGGCGGATGCGTGGTCCAAGCTGTCGGGGGGATGGCGGTCCGATCTCGACCCCGAGGAGGAGGCTGACCGGATTCTGGCGGCGCGGACCCGCGGGCGCGACGTCGAGCTGTGAGAATCCTCGACACAGATGTCTGTATCGAGATTCTGCGCGGCAACCAAGTGGTGATCCGCCGCCGTCGCGAGTTACTCGAACCCGTGGTCACGACATGGGTCACGGCGGCTGAGCTCTTCTACGGGGCCTCTCGTTCGAAGGCTCCTGAGGAGAACCGTCGGCTTGCCTCCCGCTTTCTCACGACCCTCGAAGTCTTCGGACTCGATCCTGCCGCGGCGGAGCGGTTCGGCGATCTCGAGGCCCGCCTCGAAGCTGAGGGGCGGCGTCTCGCCGACTTCGACCTCTTGATCGCCGCCATGGCGCTCTCCTACGGAGCCGTCCTGGTCACCGGCAACCGCCGCCACTACGACCGAGTCTCCGGTCTGGAGGTCGAGGACTGGATCCGGGAGTGATGTCCGAAGCCGGCGGCGATGCCTCACCGCCTCAGGAACCGAGCAGCGAGGGCCAGCACCGAGGCCAGCACCTGCGGGCGGCGGTGCCAGGTAAACCGTTGCGGCCGCTCGGCCGTCCCCACCGAGGGGCTCGGCTCGACGGGTCATCGTTCGATCGCTTGGTCGGCGCGTCCGCCCGGTTCTGCCGCGCAGAGTCTCAGCGCCGCCGGAAGTAGGGGACGCAGAATGTGTTGGCGCAGTGGAGCACCTTCAGGTTGTCAGCGCCCGTATCGTAGTACTCGATCAGTGGGACTCCGTCCGTACCGACGGTCACCGCGCAGGCGGCTCCGACCGAGCCACTGTCGTCCAGCGTCAGGGTGGTGGCCGAGGTGCAACTCGGGGTGTTGCAGTGGGCCACCTTGAGCTCTTGGGTCACGTAGTCTCTGTAGCTGATGAGTGCGAGGCCATCCGCCCCGATGGTGATCGAGCCGTTGCCCCCGACCGAGTCGGAGATTCCGTGGCTGGTGACCCGGTTGTCCGCGGGGGTGAGGGCACTGGCGGCGGAGAGAGAGAGGGTGTTGCCCGAGAGCACGATGCCGGCGCCCGCGCCGTAGGTGGTGTCGTCGTCGCCGTCGCCGAGGCCGGGGGGCACGGAGATCAGGTTGCCCCAGTGGACCTGACTGCCGCCGCCGGAGGTCGCCAGCTCGTTCTCCGTGAAGTACCGGTCGTCATGGGGATGGACGGCGGGGGCGAATCCGGCGCTGCCGACGCCGTCGAGAGTGTCGGCGTCGAGGCCGCTCCCCGGCCCGTCGTTGGCCGTGGTGAAGACACCGGCGCCGTCGACGCTCAGGATCATGGGGCCGGACGGGTTGGAGACGTCGAAGGTCACCGCCCCCGGGGAGTCCCTGGTGATCCCTGCTTCGGTCAGGAGTGCGGACGGGGCTCCCCCCAGGATCAGGTCAGGACCTCCGGTGCTGTTTTCGGCGCCCAGCCCGGCGCCGTCGGGCGAGTTGGAGACACCCACCACGCCGTAGACGGTTCCGGAGGAGAGATCGAGCTCCCCGCGGATCGCGGCTGCGCTGGAGCTCAGGCCTTTGCCGAGCGCGGCCCGCTTCGGCTCGTCTCGCTCCGGGAGGCGTCCGGCGATCCTGCCGGCCACCTCCTCGCCGTTGGAAGCCGCGGGGGCCGTCCGTGCGTCCCGTGCGTCGGCCAGGTACCGCCGCACCGTTTCGACGGCCTCGGCCAATCCCATCGGGTCCGCGGCGCGCGGGATGACGAAGAGGGCCGGCTCGGACCACGGTCCGGAGGTCCTACCCTCCGCCGTCCGGACCACCCACGCGTAGCGGCCCCCTGGTTCAGGGCAGCCGTCGGCCGAAGGCGTCCACGAGGTGGCCCCAGCCGGAACGGTCCGCTCGAAGAGAGGGCCTGCGAGGGCGCCCTCGGCGTCCACCCGGTAGAGCGCCACCTCATAGGCGAGCGCCCCCTCGACCGCGGTCCAACTGAAGGTCGGACAGGGCTGGCTGGCGGTCGCAAACCGCTCGACGGCTCCGGGAGAGACCGTCAGAGGTCCTCCTGGCGTCTGCGCCAGGGCAGGGCCGGACGCCAGGACCAGGACGGCGGCCCCGAAGAGACGGCCCCAGGAGCCACCAGGGCCGGCCGGCCCTCGTCGAGGTTCACGAGGGGTTCCGCACGCTATCGAAGACCGGAAGGTCGCCATCGCCCCGTCCTTTCTCGAGCGGTGTTCTCCTCGGAGCCGGTGGACCGAGGTGGACGGAGGGCGCGCCCGCGGGGCGTGGGTCGGCTCGCAGGCGCGAGCCGCCGTCCCTCACCCGGCCTGGCTTTCCCAGGGAACTGTCGATGGTTCTGCTAACGATCTATCGATGACAGCGCGACACCCGAGGCGGCAAGACCCGCTCGGGTGGGCTGAAGCCCATCCGAAGGGGTGGGGAGGGAGACAGGGTGGGGAGGGAGACGGAGGCGCCTGGCGGGCGACGGGCCGCGGGCTACTCTCGGCGGTGCCAGGTAAACCGTTGCGCAGCGGGTCAGGGGGCCGCTACGGACGGTCCTCCCCGACGGCCGCTGCCCTCAGCCGGCTCCGCCAGATCCACGCACCTCCGATTCCGACGGCCGTCGCACTGAGGTGGAACGTGTTGGCCAGGAGGAACGCGGGGACGAACCCCCCGGACCAGCCGAAGGCGTAGGGCACCGTCGTCATCGCCAGCGGCACCACGACCCACATCACGGTCAGGACGATCGGTGTGGCGGTGGCATCGTCGCCGAAGGGGCCGTGCTCTGTCCGCGGGTCGGACCGGTGTTCCACGGCCAGTGCCGGCGCGTACGCCCAGACGAAGACGGACGCCCCGTTCACGTCGAGAGCCCAGATCGTCTGGATGGCGCCGTAGGCTCCCAGGGCACCGACGGTCAACAGGGCAAAGCGGCCCGTTCCGAGAGCCCGTTCTACCCGCGATCCGGCGTACCAGAGGAGCACGAGGTTGCCGGCCAGGTGGGGGAGGAGGGACGTCGTGGAGAACCCGTGGACGAAGGGTGAGGTCAGGAGTCGCACGAGGGGCAGGGGCGCTTCGTTGCCGAGCACCTCGCGGAGGGACGGGACCAGCAGCAGGGGTAGGGACGCCAGCAGGCAGCCCCACGCGAGGGCGACGGTGAGAGGGGATCGTCGCGGGCTCACGGTCCCACGTCCCGGGGCATTGTCGTTTTCTGTTGAATTCATTCGCATGCTAAGACTGCTGGCTCACTCGTGACATGCCCCGCGGAGGGGACCCGTCCGGGACCACTTGGACGCCCGGCGATCAGCGGATGAAGTACGACAAAGGAGGATCACCATGTCGGCAAAACGCACACTCATTCTAGCCGCCGCAACCCTCGCTCTCGTGGTCGCACCGGTGGCGACCTGGGCAGGAGAGCTCGATGGCGTGATCCGGACAGTCCAGCAGTTGGAGAGCCGCCCTGTGATGGACGTCGTCCAGGCCCGGCAGATCAAGGGCGACGAGCGGACGACCGCCTACTTCTACGAAGACCGGATCGAGTACTACGACGAGGCGCTGTTGAGGGACATCGCCGAGCTCGTGAACCTCCCCGACAGGGCCGAGGACGGAGTGCCCTTCACCGACCTGTTCCTCACCCAGTTCCGGAAGCACCCCGGCCTCTACGTGGTCCAGCGGGGATGGGACGCGGATGGCAACTGCCAGACCTCGACCTACCGTCTGCGGGTCCAGCTCTCGTCACCCGCCGAGAGCGCCGGCTCCTTCGACGTCCTCGGATTGGGAGAGGAGAACCGCTGCTCCGGTGATCCTTGACAGAAGTGCAAGCCCTACGATCCCGATCTCGGCTGCCTCTGCGAGATCGGAGAGCGGTGCAACCACACCATCATCACGGCGTTGCGCTGAGGTGGGCGCCGGTTCCGGCGTCAGAACCGGATCACGAGCTCCGCTCCGCCCTCGGGGTGGTTGCGCAGCGTGTGGTCGAAGCCGTGGCGGGTGAGGACTTCGTGGGCGAGGGTGAGGCCGAGGCCCCGGCCGTCCCGTTTGGTGGAGAAGAAGGGGGTGAAGAGGCGTTCGGCCGCTTCCGGGCTGAGGCCGGGTTCGCTGTCCCGGAGGATGAGGGTGGCGGTCCCGGTCCCCTCGGTGTCCAGGGTCAGTCGGAGCTCGATCCGGCCCTCCTCGCCGATCGCCTCCACGGCGTTCTTGAGCACGTTGACCAGGACCTGCTCGATCTGGTTGCGGTCGAGGGGGATCGGGGGGACGTCGTGCTGCTCGGTCCACCGGGGCTCGATCCGGCGGCGGGCGAGCTCGGGGCCGTCGGCGGTGCCAGGTAAACCGTTGGGTCAGGCCGGAAATGGCCAACGGGAACTTGACCGCGGCGCACCACCAGACCAGACGGGGGCTTGACAAATGCACCGTAATTACAAATATACTGTTGTTCTGGATTGATCGTCGCTTATCTCCAATTACCCCGAGAAAGGAACACGATGAGAGCTTCGGCAGTCTCGATCGTCCTCTTCGCTCTGCTGCTCACTACGCCCGCCAGTGCGCTGGCCGGTCAGGTCGACCCCGGTCAGGTGCAGGGTACAGAAGTCTCCACGCCAGCCAGTCACTGCGGTGTGAGCTCGACGTGGGCGCAGCTGTCCCCGCTTCCCATGTTCGACATCGGCGCGACGAGCACCTGCACGGCAGAGGCTACCTGCGCGGACGGTAGAACGATCTCATGTTCCTGCAACAGCTCATCGTGCTCGTGCAGCGCGACGGACGACAACTGCTACACCGGCGCTCAGGGTCAGGTCACGTGTGGGACGACCAGGATCTACTGCGACACCTGTTGTGCGGGGCCGCGATCCAAGTGTATCTCTGGTCTCCCATGTGAGCCGGAATGCGGCAACTGCGGTCCTGACGGGTTCTGCGACAACGGGACCTGCACCTGTGGCCCGATTCTTCCTTTCTGACAGTTGACAAGGCGGCGGATCGTAGCGTGGGTAGCCCCTCCTCGGTACCCACCGCCGAAGGGGCACACGCTGGATCCGTCGTCCCACCCGGTACCCCGCCACATGCCTTCCGCCGCACGGATCTCCGCGCTCAGGCCGTGGCGGAAAGCTCCTTCATCCTCCGGAGCTGGGCCACTTGAACCCCAGATCGATGAGGAGGTCGCGGTCCTCCGCTTCCGGATCGTCGAGATCCTCGACCAGAAACGGGATGTAGAGCTCCGCCCCGTCGAAGATCTCCCGGACCTCGGGGTCGACGGGTCGGACCTGGTCCTCCAGACCGCCGGGGAAGGGAACTGCCGGTCGCTCCGGACCCAGGTCGAGGATGTACCGAGCCTCCTCCGTCCGGACCATCGCTTGGAGGATGACCCACTCCTCCTCCCCGTCTTCGCGCTCATAGACCATCAGGAACGCGAGCGGACGTCCTACGAGGTCTTGTCGTTTCATCGAAGTGCTAGTGGTGTGTTTCGTTGATCCCTTGCCTTCCCACGGCGCCTTCACGAGTCTGGCTGCGTTGCTCCTCCTCGAAATAGCTCGGCTATTCCTCGTCGTCGCGCCTTGCCAGACCCGCGAATTCACTCGTGGATAAGTCAAGGTCTGCTCGAATCACACCACTAGCGGTTCTTGGGCAGGATGGCGCCGCCGGGCGGTCCCACCGGGGAGGGCACCTTCGGACGAGCCTCGAGACGCCTCTTGACCAGCTCGTATGCATACGCGCCTGCCGCGAGCGGACCGAAGTAGAGCAGCAGGATCGCCGGGCCGAGGTCTCCCTGCCAACCGAGACCGCTGCGAACCCAATCGATGGCTCCAAGACAGACGAGGATGAGAACGAGCTCCGTTCCGAGCCAAGCACCGATCCCGGCGAGCGACCAGCGCAGAGTGCTGGCGCCACGCTCACGAGCGAGCTCGCCAATCGTCTTCGGGACGATGAACAGGAGGTACGCGAGTTCGATCATCGGGTCAGGTCACTCATGCTCGGACAGAAGAGCTCGGGCACCTCGCGATGCCGTGTCCACTCCGCGGGCGCCTATTCGATCCTACATCGACGGGGAGAGGTGCCGGGCGAGCCCTTGCGGGTCGGTGGCCGTGGTGCCAGGTCATCCGTTGCGGTCCCGTCGCACCCTCTCCCAGGTCGCCCTTATAAGTCCAGGTATACTTGTCGTAGGAGGTGTGGGCGATGGCTCAGGTGACGATCTATCTGGACGAGGAGACCGAACGGCGGATGAAGACCGCTGCCGAGGAGGCCGGCGTATCCCGAAGCCGGTGGGTGGCGGAGGCGATTCGCGAGAAGACGGCGACCGAATGGCCCGAATCGGTTCGGCGGCTGGCGGGCGCGTGGGCGGACTTCCCCGAGGTCGAGGAGCTTCGCTCCGATCTGGGTGAGGACGCACGACGCGAGCCGCTGTGAGGTACGCCCTCGACACGAGCACCCTCGTCCACTATTTCCGCGGCCGTGGCAGGGTTCCCGAACGTCTTCTCTCGACGCCGTTGAAGGACACGTTTCTTCCCACGGTTGTCCTCTACGAGCTGGAGGTCGGCGTGGAGAAGTCTGAAGCCGCCGACCGGCGTCGCGCGGAGCTCGAGCAGCTCGTGAGCAGCGTGCAGCTCCTCCCCTTCGGCGGTGCCGAGGCGAGAGCCGCCGCACGACTCCGGGGTTGGCTCGAGTCCAGAGGGCGGTCCATCGGGCCCTATGACACGCTGATCGCTGCCACCGCTCTGGCAAACGGCGTGGTCCTCGTCACCAGCAACACCGGGGAGTTCTCACGGGTCCAGGGCCTCGAGATCGAGGACTGGCTCTGAAGCGAGCCGGCAACTGCCGCGCTCGCGGGTTGTCGCTACCTGTCCGGTCTTCGCCCCCCTCCCTTCGCGTTTTCCGGAATGGAGATCACCGTCTCGGAGGAACTGAGCGTTGCGCCTCCGGAATCCGTCCCTTCCGGTGGCAGAGCATCGCCCCGCCCCCTCCGGGCCGTGCTGAACCTGAACCGGTGCCAGGTACGGCTGCGGCTCCTGGTTAATCACTAGCGACTCCCACGAGAAAGTCGTGTGCCATGTCTGTCCGAGTAAGTTCTGGAGAGGGGAGAGGTGCGTTTCCTTGAGGCGCTCGACGGCGCCGATGAGCGTCGAGCCGGCGAAATCGGCCGAATCCGCAGCCCGAGTGGGGTGCTGGAGCCCCGGAATCGGCTTTGGGACGCCTCGATCATGGAACCTTCTCCCGAGGTGGGCGGCACGCCCAGCAGCACGGCAGGACGTGGTCGGAACAGGCCCGGAGGTAGGTGATGCGGACTGCAGTATCAATGCTACACTTCGAAAGCACCACGGCGGAAACGTCTAACATTCTGGATTGCTTGATCGAGAAGGGCGAGGTCATGGCGTGCGCCAAGGAACCCGGCGAGGTCACCAGGCTCCTCCACGCCTGGCGAGCCGGCAGCAGCGAGGCTCAGGACGAGCTCTGGACGGTCCTCTACAGCGAGCTGAAGGGCCTCGCGCGGAGCGTAATGCGCGGTCGAGGCCAGAGCGTCGGCGGGCAGGCCACGAGCCTGGTTCACAAGGCCTATCTCCGCTTGCTGGGTAGCGAGGTCGATTGGGCTGACCGCCGGCATTTCTTCGCCGTGGCCGCCCGCGCCATGCGTTTCGTGCTCGCCGACGAGGCGCGCCGTCAACTGTCGAAGCGACGCGGAGAAGGCCAAGCCCTGCCGCTCGACGGAACCCTCTCGGAGGTGCCCGATCCGCTGGCCCGCCGTCCCGAAGAAGTTCTGGCGGTTCACCAGGCCTTGGAGAAGCTCGGCGAGATCCGGCCCCGCCACGAGCAAGTCGTCGAGCTCCGCTACTTCGCCGGCCTGTCGGTCGAGGAGACGGCGGAGATCCTATCCTTGACGCCCCGCACCGTGGTGCGTGACTGGAAGGCGGTCCGGGTGTGGCTCCACGGCGAGCTGGCGAGCCCGACGTGAGCCAGCCGGCGTGAGGAAGGCGAGGGTCAGTGGCGATCCGTCGCCGTCCACCCACCCGGACGCTCTACGGCTCGGCGAGGTCGTGCTCACCGCCGCCGGCCTCGAGGGCGCCGAGCGCGCGTCCTATCTCGCCGAGGTCGCCGCCGCCGAGCCCGATCTCGCCGCCGCTGCCCGGCGCCGGCTCGCCGCCGCCGAAGACCTCGGCGACTCCTTTCTCGAAACTCCCGCGGCCACTCACCTGAGCTGGGCCGGGGCGGACCCCGAAGCTCCACCACCGGCCAGAGCGCTGCCTGCCGCTGAGCGCTACGAGCTGGGGGAGTGCTTGGGCGAAGGTGGCATGGGCCGGGTGATGCTGGCCTTCGACCGCCAGCTCGGCCGATCGGTGGCGCTCAAGCTCCTCACCCACCAAGACCCGGCCGTCTTACGTTTCTTCTTGCACGAGGCACGCGCTCAGGCGCGCGTCGAACACCCGCACGTGCTGGACATCCACGACAGCGGCGAGCTTGACGGCCAGCCGTTCATCGCCATGCGCTACATCGCCGGCGGCACCCTCGCGGCGGTCGGCGACACGCTCTCTCTGGAAGCCAAGGTCGGTCTCCTCGTGCAGGTCGCCGAAGGTCTCCACGCCGCCCACCGCGCCGGCCTGCTGCACCGTGACGTCAAGCCCGGGAACGTCCTCGTCCAGCAGACGCCCGACGGCGAGCTCAACGCCCTGGTCACCGACTTCGGCCTCGCCACCGACCTCGAGGACGCCGACACGATGGCGGCCGACGCGATCGCCGGCTCACCGCAGTACATCGCTCCGGAACGGCTCGCGGGCACGCCGGCCGCGATCGACCGGCGCGCGGACGTCTACAGCCTCGGCATCACCATGTACCGCCTCCTCGCCGGGGAGCTACCGTTTTCCGGGCAAAACACCGCCGCCGTCCTGCGCCAGGTCGTCCACCAGGAAGTGCCGCCGCCCCGCCGGAGCCTGCCCACCTTGCCGGCGGAGCTGGAGGCGATCATCTTGCGCTGTACCGCCCACGACCCCGACCAGCGCTACGCCTCGGCCCGGGCGGTCGCGGCAGATCTCCAGCGCTATCTCGACGGCGAGGTGGTCGAGGCCTACGCCGCGGGCCTCGCCTACCGGATGACCCGCTTTGTGCTGCGCAACAAGCTCCTGGCCGGGATGGCGGCGGCGGCGGTGGTGTTGCTGCTGGCCGCCTCGGTGGCGGTGACGGTTTTCGCCTTGCGGGCGGACGCGGCCCGCAAGCGTGCCGAGCTACGCCAGGGGCAGGCCGAAGGGCTGATCGGCTTCATGGTGGGTGACCTGCGCAAGAAGCTCGAATCCCTGGGACGGCTCGACATCCTCGACGACGTCGGCGGGGAGGCGGAGGACTATTTCGCAGCGGTGCCGGCGCAGGATCTCAGCGAGGCCGAGCTCTTGCGCCGCTCACAGATGCTCTATCAACTCGGCGACGTGCGAATCCGGCAGGGCGACCTGGCCGGTGCCGCGGCACCGTTGAAAGAATCTCTGGCCCTCGCCCGGCGCCTGGCTGATCTCGCGCCGAACGACGGCCAACGGCTCTACGGGCTCGGACAGAGCCAATTCTGGGTCGGCTACGTCCACTGGCAACAGGGCGATCTCGCCGCGGCGCGAACACTCTTCGAGGCTTATCTCGCCACGGCTCGAAGGCTGGTGGAGCTGGATCCCGCCAACCTGAGCTGGCGGCGGGAGCTGTCCTACGCCCACAGCAACCTCGGCTCGGTGCGTGGGGCCGAGGGTGATCTCGCAAGGGCGCTCGAGCAATTTCGCGCCACCTTGGCGATCGACGAGGAGCTCGCGAAAGCCGAGCCGGGGAGCCGCGAAGCACAGTCGGAGCTGGCGGCGTCCCACAACACGGTCGGCGTGGTCTTGCAGGACCTGGGCCGCTGGCGCGCAGCGGGCGAAGAGCTGCAGGCGGAGCTCGAGATCCGCACGTCTCTGGTCGCGGACGATCCGACGAGCTTCCGGATGCGGGATTTCCTCGGCACCAGCCACAGCCGGCTGGGCATCCACCTCACGCTGCTCGGAGACTGGCCGGCGGCTGGCGAGCACTTCGCCCAGGCGCACGCCATCTTCACGAAGCTGGTGGCGCACGATCCGGCCAACGCATCCTGGCGGTTCAAGCTCGCCTGGAGCGACCTTCACGTCGGCCGGGTGGCCTTCGCCCGGGGCGACCTGGACGCGGCGGCCGCGGCCTGGGCACGCGAGCGACGGTTGATCGACGAGCTCCTCGCCCACGATGACGCCCCTCAGGCCTGGCGGCGCACCCGAGCCATCGGCCTCTATCACCTGGCGCTGCTGGAGAGGGCCCGGGGCGAGCCGGCTCAGGCTCACCTCCTCGACGCCGTGAAGATCCTCGAAGGGCTGGCCGCCGACCGGCCCAGGGACCGGGCCGTGCACCGCTGGCTCAGCCAGTGCTACCTCTTGCTTGGCAGCCTCGAGGGGTCACCTGCTGCAGCCGACGCCGCTTTCCGACGGGCCGCGGCGACCATCGCTCCCTTCACTCGAAGTGGAACGGACGGACGCGTCCTGGCACCGTGGGCGATCGCCCTGCGTTGCCTCGACCGCCTGGACGAGGCGCGGCCCGCGATGGAGACCCTGAGCTCGCAGGGCTACTCACCACTCGGGCTCGGCGACCTCTGCCGAGGCTCGGAACCGGCGGAGAGGGGTGCCTCCTGACGCTCGATGTCCTCATCCTTCCGGGTTTTGCGAGTGACCGGGCGAGAGCTGTCCCAAGACCTGGAGCCAATTGGCCCCCTGACGAAAGGAGCACGACCATGTCCGATCCGAGCCCGAACTGTGCCATCGTCTTGCAGTTCTATCAAGACGACGGCAGGTTCTCCTACTACTGCGAAGCCAGCTCCCGCGGCTGGCAGGTCCAGCCCAACGGCAGCATCCGTCCGCCGTCGCGGTCGAGGATTGTCCAGATCAGCCTTCAGGGCTTTCCCGACTCCGCGGTCTTCGCCGGTTTCCAGGTCGCTTCCTCCCCGGGAGACCTCCCGCCAGAGTCGATCCACTGGCCCCCCCTCCCCGATGGAGTGACCGTCGTCTCGCCCACGCCCTACCCCCCGGCGAATGACACGACCCTTGTCGGCCCCTTGGTCCTCGACCTCGGAGACCAGTCCCGAAGGTTCTTCTACCGACTGGCCGTGGTCGTCGAAAGCGATCCCGAGCAAGCTCTACACTGGGACGATCCCAAGATCTACGACGACGGCAGCGAGTAGCACCACCTCCGGGCGCCTGCCGCCGCTCCTCTCTCCGCACACAACCCCACACTTCACCCTCCCCGAGCCGCCGCCAGGCGGCTCGGGGAGGGTTGCCCGCAGTCCCCCGGTTCTCGCTAGCGGCCCCTGATCACCGGGCCTGTCGACCGGACGACTCTCGATCCCGATGTCTCCTACCGGCGGTGGATTGCGATGGTCAGAGTGAAGCAGGTAGGAGGTGCGGGTGTTCGCTCACTCGCGGCTGGTGCCTCTGAGAGGCGCGAGCTGTCACATTCCACCAACCGAGAGGAGTTGTCTACATGACGATCGAGAAAATTGCCAACGCCGCGATAGTTGCTCAGGTCGCGAACAATGAACTGGCGAGCCTGACCAATGGCTGCAAGATGGTCGTGACGATCGAGAATGCAACAGAGTGCGACCTCTGTCTCGAGGCCCAGAGTGTGGCAAGCGATGGAGCTACGAGCGGAAAGTTCGTAAAGGGACCGAACAAAACCATCGAACCCGGGCAAGCGAGCATCTTCAGCAGCGAGAAATCTACGAACTCGCTTCAGGGCAACCACAATTTCGTCTGCTACAGGCTTCTTGGGTACGAGGACGGCAGCGACGGAGGAGTCTTCTTTTACTTGGGGTGGGACAATCCATACGTGGGAGACACTACGTACGATTGCGGGTGGTGGGCAGCCTATGATTCAGTCAAGGCATACAACCAAGACAATGAATACGAAGACTCGCGCAGTTTCTCTTCGCACTTGTTGTCCGCGGAAACAAAGAGTTACAACAAGATAGTCGCCGATGTCACCTTTGGGAGTGAGGAAATCGTAGTCAAGATCTTCCGCGACAAGAATGACATCATCGTTACGCCTCCGAAGGAATAGGGATCGGCTGGCGATCCGTTCCGTTGCTCAGCCGCCGAAGCCCTGGCCCGCGCCACCCGCTTGCGCAACGTCGTGGCGCATGTCTATGCCCAGGCCGCCCCCGAGCTCGTCTTCCGAGCGGCCACCTCCGGCCTGGAGGACCTAGAGCGCTTCAGCCGGGAGGTGGCGGGATGGGTACGGGAGGAGAGGTTGAGGGCGCCGTGAACGACCGCTCTTGATGGCTACCGGTGGGGGCCGGCTCGAGTCGGGCGCGGTTCGGCCGGCGCGGAGGCCGGCCGCTTCAGATCGGGTCGGTTCCCTGCTCAGAACCGGACCACCAGCTCGGCGCCGCCCTCGGGGTGGTTGCGCAGCGTGTGGTCGAAGTCGTGGCGGGTGAGGACTTCGTGGGCGAGGGTGAGGCCGAGGCCGCGGCCGTCCCGTTTGGTGGAGAAGAAGGGGGTGAAGAGGCGCTCGGTCGCTTCCGGGCTGAGGCCGGGACCGGTGTCGCGGAGGGTGAGGGTGGCGGTTCCGGTCCCCTCGGTGTCCAGGGTCAGGCGGAGCTCGATCCGGCCGTCCTCGCCGATCGCTTCGATGGCGTTCTTGAGCACGTTGACCAGGACCTGTTCGATCTGGTTGCGGTCGAGGGGGATCGCGGGCACGTCGTCCCGCTCGGTCCATCGGTGCTCGATTCGGCGCCGGGCGAGCTCGGGGCCGAGGAGGATGAGGATCTCGTCCACCAGGGTTGCCACGTCGCACGGTCGGCGCTCGGGCTCCGGCAGGCGGACCACCTCCGCGTAGCCGCTCACGAACTCCCGCAACCGGCCGAGGCGCGCTCCGGCGACCTGGAGCGCTTCGGTCACCCGCCCGGTCTCTCCCGTGGGTCCGGCAAGCCCGCCTTCCTCCGCCACCAGCTCGACCGCGGACTCGAGCAGCGAGCCCACGGCTCCCACCGAGTTGTTGACCTCGTGGGAGATCATGCGGATCAGGGTGTCGTAGGCTTTCCGTTCCGAGCGCCGGAGCTCTTCGGTCAGCTCCTCGACGACGAAGAAGCTCCGGGCGAAGCCCTGGTGGTAGTAGCTGGCACGGGAGGCTTTGAACCGCCGCCCGCCCGCGGCGACCACGCGCGAGTCGCCCACCGAGAGCGCCGCGAGTGCCGTGCCGAGGACGCTCCCGGTCTCCTCCGGGAGGCGCCCCGAGAGCTCGTCCGCCGGAGCCCCCCAGAGCGCCGCCGCCGCCGGATTGACCAGGTCGATCCGGCCGTCGAAGTCGAGGGTCACCACCCCGGCCGGGGATGCCTCCAGCAGGTCGTCGAGGAACCGGTTCTGCTCCTCGACCCGCAGCCGCTCCTCGCGCAGCCGGTTGATCATCCGGTTGTAGACCTCGATCAGGCTGTCCATCTCCTCCTGGCCGACGGTGCGGAAGGTGGAGGTGAAGTCCTGCTCGGCCACCAGCTCGGCGCCGGTCCGGATGAGCTCGAGCGGCACGAAGAAGGAGCGCACCAGGAGGATGCCGAAGACGATCGAGACGAGGAACACCCCCTCGGCCACCAGCAGCCAGAGCGGGCGTTCGCGGAGCGCCAGGTAGGCGATCACCCCGAGGAGGGCGTGGATCACCACCAGGTAGGCGACGATCTTGGCGCGGAGGCTCACGGCGCCGAGTCTCGTTGATCGGACGGAGGCCTCCCGGTGCGCCGTGGGGTCAGTGCCCGGTCGGCTTCCGGTGCGCTGAAGCGCACCCTACCGGTCCTGCTCTGTTCCGATCCCATGCTTCTCCAGTCGCCGGTAGAGCGCGGGGCGTGACAGGCCGAGGGCGTCGGCCGCTCGGGTGATGTTGCCGTGGAAGTGGGCGAGGCAGCGCTCGATCATCGCCCGCTCCATCTCGTCCAGGGTCATGCTTCCCGGGCTGGGCAGGGCGCGTTCGCCCGCGTCTCCCGTGGCCAGGCCGCCGAGCTCGGTGAGCTCTGCGAGGGCCTCGAGCTCGCGGGCCTCGAGGCGCGCCGCGTCGCTCACCAGCACGGCGCGCTCCATGGTCTGCCGGAGCTGGCGCACGTTGCCCGACCAGCGCTGGGCGCGGAGCCAGCGGACGGCACGTTGGCCGAGCTCCATCGCCGGCCGGCCGTAGGTCCGTGCCGCCTGGTCGAGGAAGTGGCGGGCGAGCCGGGGGATGTCCTCCGGGCGCTCCCTAAGGGCCGGCAGGTGGATGGTGATGAGGTTCAGGCGGTAGAGAAGGTCCTCCCGGAACTCGCCCGCCGCCACCGCCGACGGCAGGTCCCGGTTGGTGGCCGCCACCACGCGGACGTCGACCTTCCTGGTGACGCTCGAGCCGAGCACCTCGTAGGTCCTGTCCTGGAGCACCCGGAGCAGCTTGACCTGGGCCGCCGGGTCGGTCTCGCCGATCTCGTCCAGGAAGATGGTGCCGCCGTCGGCCTGCTCGAAGCGCCCTCTCCGGTCGGACCGGGCATCGGTGAACGCGCCCCGCACGTGGCCGAACATCTCGCTCTCGAAGAGGGTCGACGAGATGCCGCCCAGGTTGACCTTGACGAAGGGCCCCTGCCGCCGGCGGCTGTTCTCGTGGATCGCCTCGGCGACGAGCTCCTTGCCGGTACCGCTCTCGCCGACGATCAGGACGGAGGCGTCGGTCGGGGCCACGCGGCCGACGAGCTCGAGGATGCGCAGAAGCTTCGGGTCCTCGCCCACCAGCCCGCCGAAGTCGAAGCGCCGGTCGAGCTCGGCCCGGGCGGGAGGCGCCACGGCGCCGGCGTCCTCCTCCTGAGCGGTCCGGCTCGCCGCCAGCGACAGCGCCGTCTCCACCGCGCCCAGCAGGTGGTCGTTCGACCAGGGCTTGGTGACGAAGTCGGCGGCCCCCGCCTTCATCCCCTCGACCGCCAGGGAGATCGATCCCCAGGCGGTGATCAGGATGACCGGTAGCTCGGGCCGCAGGCGGCGGATCTCTTCCAGAAGCTCCAGCCCCTCGCGCCCGGTGGTCTCGCGGGAGAAGTTCATGTCCTGGAGCACCAGGGTGAGGTCGGGCAGGGCGCGCACCCGTTCGAGGGCTCCGTCGGGGGTGCCGGCCCGCTCGGTCCGGTAGCCGCGTCGCTCGAAGAGCAGCGCCAGCGAGGCGACCACCGTGGGGTCGTCGTCGACGATGAGAACGGTCTTGCTCGTCATCCGTGACACCGGGCGAGGGGATCGGCGCGGTGGGTGGGGTCGGGGTGGCTCATTCCCAGCGCAGGGCCTCCGCCGGCTGCACCCGACCGGCCATCCAGCTCGGGTAGAGGGCGCAGACCGCGGTGAGCGCGTAGATGAGGGTGAGCGCGACCGCGAGCGCCGCGGAGAACACCTCCGGGCTCAGGGAGCCGAGCAACTCCAGGATCGGGAGCTGGACGACCAGGAGCGTCCCGAGGACCACCGCCGAGGTGGTCATCATCAGCAGCTCTCCGACCACCTGCCGGTGGATGGCGGTCCGGGTGGCTCCGTTGGCCCGGCGCAGGCCGATCTCCCGAGTGCGCTGGACGACATTCTGCCACAGCACCCCGGTCAGCCCGAGGGCGACCATCGCCAGGAGGAAGGCGGCGATCAGGGCCACGGCGCCCAAGGGGATGACCCGCAGCCGGAGGTTGGTGCCCCGCACCACGTCGAGGGCCTTGACCCCGAAGGTCCACTCCGGGGCGACTCCACGGAGGCGCGCGAGGATCGCCTCCTCGTAGTCGGCGGTGGTTCCGGGGGCCATCTTCAGCACGAGGTTCCGCGGGGTGCGGTGGCTGGGCTCGGTGACGCTCACCCGCTCGAACATGTAGGGCTGGGGTCCGGACAGCTCGCCGTGCTGACGGAAGTCGGAGACCACGCCGACGACGCGCCGCCGAGGGCGGTCCGGTTCCTGGGCGAGCCAGCGGCCCACCGGATCCTCGTCGCCGAAGAGGACCCGGGCGGCCTCGAGGTCGAGGACCACCGGCATCCAGGCGAGCGCGGCGTCGGCCGGCTCGAACCACCGGCCGGAGACCAGGTCGAGGTCGACCACGTCGGCGAAGCCGTCGGTGACCTCGTCGATCTCCACCGACACCGGCGGGGGGGCGGTCCCGGTCTCGGGCTCCTTGCTCAGCCCCTCGGTCCGGGACTCGTCGCTGTAGGGCACGACCATGGCGCCGGCCACCCTCTCCACCCGGTCCAATCGCTCCGCCTCCCGGAGCACCCGGGCGAAGGTCTCGATCTGTCGCCGGGTAGCGTCCTCGTCGGCGGGCCGGTCCATCTCCATGGTCACGGTCCAGGCGTCCTCCACGTCGAAGCCGAGGGGCCGCCGCAGGTTGGTCCAGAGGTAGACCGCCTGGAGGGCGACCGCGAAGACCACCAGGAAGGAGAAGAAGATCTCCACCAGGATCAGGGCGTTGGCGCGCTTGCGGTTCCAGGCGAGCTTCAAGAGATGGCGGATCATGCGGACCTCCCTCTGAGCGCCCGAACCGGGGACATGCGGGCCATGCGCCAGGCTGGATAGACCCCCGAAAGGACGGCGAAGAAGAGGGCCATGGCGAGGCCCCAGAGGAAGATTCTCGGGTTCAGGGTGAGCTCGGCGTAGGGGATCAGGCCACTCTCTTCGATCGCTCCGAGGGCCAGGGCGGAGAGCGCCAGCCCGATCGCTCCGCCGAGGAGGGTGAGCACCACGTTCTCCACGAGGAACTGGCCGACCAGCTCCCGGGTCGACCCGCCGAAGGCCTTCCGCACCCCGATTTCCGAGGTGCGCTCGAGGATGCGGGAGAGGTTGAGGTTGGTCAGGTTGACCGCCGGCAGGACCATGAACAGGACCGCCATGGTGAGGAGGATCGTCAGCAGGCGGCCGGGCTGGGCCTGGTGGGCCGCCTCCGGCAGGAGCATCCGCGAGAGCGCCTCGAACAGGGTGTCGGCGCCGGTGTAAGCGACCTGGAACTCGTCCGGGTCGGGGAACTGGAAGTCCGCCACCCGGCTCTGGAGCTCCTCCCGGATGAGCGGTTTCGCCTCCTCGCTCTCGGCCAGGATCAGCGCCTGGAAGCCGCCCCGGATCTCGTGGCGGTAGGCGGTGGAGGCCTTGGTGGAGATCGGCACCCAGACGTCGGCGAAGGCGGAGAAGCGGAGGAAGGGCACGTCTTCGACCACGCCCACCACCCGGTACCGCTGCCCGTCGAGCTCGATCGGCCGGCCGACGGCCTGGGTGTCCGGGCCGAAGAAGCGTTCCCGGGTGGTCTCGTTGATCACCGCCACGAAGTGGCCGTTCGCCTCGTCCTCCGCGGTGAACGGCCCGCCCTCGACGAACCGGAAGTCGAGCACGTTCCAGAACTCGCCGTCGGTGCGCTTGAGCCAGGAGAGGACCTTCCGGCGGTCCGGGTAGGAGACCGCCCGCTGCTGGAGGCTGTAGATGGTCATCCGCTCGGCTCCCGGCAGGTCCCGGGCGGTCTGCTCCAGGAAGGCGTAGCCGGGGAAGCCGCTGCTCCTCGAGCCCTCTCCCTCGAGCCGCAGGGTGTAGATCCCCAGGGTGCGGTCGAGCCGCGTCTCCGGCGGGTGGGGGGCGAAGACGTGGTCGAAGAGGGCGGTGGTCACCATCAGCACCACCAGCGTCAGGCTGATGCCGAAGAGGCTGATGGCGGTGAAGAACTTGCGCCTCAGGAGGACTTTGAGCGCGATTTTGAGGTAGTTCCGGAGCATCAGTGCACCTGCCGTCCGTCGAACAGGCGCACCGTGCTGTGGGTGCGCTGGGCGAGGCGTGGGTCGTGGGTGACCATGACCACGGTCGCTCCGTCCTCGTTCAGCTCCTCCAGGAGCTCCATCACCTCATCGCCCATCTGGCTGTCCAGGTTGCCGGTCGGCTCGTCGGCGAGGAGCACCTTGGGGCCGCCGACGATTGCCCGGGCGATGGCGACCCGCTGCTGCTGGCCGCCGGAGAGCTGGGTCGGGAAGTGGTGGACGCGGGAGGAGAGCCCGACCCGGTCGAGGGCGGCCAGCGCGCGCCGCCGCCGCTCCCGGTAGGGCATCCGCCGGTAGAGAAGGGGGATCTCGACGTTGTCCACCACCGAGAGATCGCTCACCAGATGGAACTGCTGGAAGATGAAGCCGATCTTCTCGTTGCGCAGACGCGCGAGGCGCCGGTCCTGGTAGCGCTCGATCGCCCGGCCGTCGAGCTCCACCCGGCCCTCGGACGGCTCGTCGAGGAGCCCCATCAGGTTGAGCAGCGTCGACTTGCCGCAGCCGGAGGGGCCCATGACGGCGACGAAGTCTCCAGGCTCGATCTCCAGGTTGACGTTGTCGAGCGCCAGGGTCTCCACCCGGTCGGTGCGGTAGACCTTCGAAACGTTGTCCATTCGGATCAAGGCAGTGTCCTTTCCCTATTCAGTCCTCGACGCTCAGTCGTCGATGCCGACGCGCTCGAGGTGGTCGTAGTCACTCATGTCGGAGACGATCACCCGCTCGCCGGGGGCGAGGCCTTCGATCACCTGCACGAACTCGAAGCCGGAGAGGCCGAGGTGGACCGATCTCCGCACCGCGTGGGCCGGCGGGTCGCCCTCGACCACGAAGACGGCGTCGCCGCCGGCCTGGACGAACGGGCCTTTCCTGAGGCGGATGGCATCCCGTTCGTGGCCGGTGACCACCAGTACGTCGACCCGCAGGTTGTTGCGGAGCTTCGGGTGAGTGCTCTCGTCCAGCTCCACGGTGAAGCGGACGACCCCGTTCTCGATCGTCGGGTCGATGGCGGCGAGGGTGCCGGTGAGCGGCTCGCCGTCCACCAGCACGCGCACCGGGAGCCCCTCGGCGAGGCGCGCCGAGTGGAAGTCCGAGACGGTCCCCTCCACCCGGAAGGAGTCCAGATCGGCGATGCGCGCGATCGTCTCGCCCCGGCGGACCGTGGCTCCCTCCTCGGGCACCACCCAGGTCACGACGCCCCGCCGGTCGGAGCGCGTGTTGGCCCGCTCCAGCCGGCGCGCGGCGTCGTCCCGGTCCCCCTGGAGGATCTGGATGTCGAGCTCGACCGCGCGAAGCGCCGCGGCGTTCTTTCGCCGCGCGGCCTCCTTGGCCTGCTCCACCTGGGCGACCTCGATCTGTGCCTTCTTCGCCTCCACCTCGGCCTGGCGGAGCGCCGCGTCCGCCAGCAGGCCCTGCTCATGGAGGGCGCGCTCCTGGTCGAGGCGGTAGCCCGCGATTTCGGCGTCGAGCCGCAGGGATTCCAGCCGATGATCGAGCTCGGCGAGCTCGGACTGGAGGTCCACGCGGAGCCCTTCGAGCTCGTTCCTCTTCTGGGCCAGGCGGTCCTCGGTGCGGTCGAGCTCGAGACGGGCGCCCGAGGTGTCGAGCTCGAGGATCTCGTCCCCCGGCTCGACGGCGGCGCCGGGGCGCTTCAGGACGCGCTCGACCCGGGCTTCGACCGGGCTCGAGAGCACCTTCTCGAATGCCGGGATCACCGTGCCGGAGGCCTCGATGACCGCCTCGACCGGCCCCCGCTCGACGGTCTCGATGCGGATCCGGGCCCGGTCCACGGAGGGCCGGAGCCAGCCAGGGAGGAGGAGCAGGAAGGCCAGAGCGCCACCGGCGACGGCGGCGCCGGTGGCGAGGCGGCGGATCAGGGTGCGTCGCCTGAAGGCGGGGTCGAGGTCACGGTCCATGGCGTTGTCCATCGGGGAGGGTCCATTACACGGGCCGTGCCATGGGTGGAAGGTGTTTCTTTACAGCAGTTTACGGTGGTTCGTAGGCGCCCAGGGCCGTCCGGGGTCGGACTTCGTTGTCCGGAACCGTACGGTTGTCGAGGGAGGGCGGGTGAGGTCGCTACGGGGGCCGAGTAGGGTCGCTCGCTTCGCTCGCACTTCGGCCGGCACAGGTCCGGCCGAGGTGGCGTGCGCCAGCACGCCGACCCTATTTTGATTCGGGCAACCGGTGCTTCTGCACCTTCCCCAAGGCGTTCCTGGGTAGCTCCTCCAGCACGTACACCGCCACCGGCACCTTGAACGCCGCCAGGCGCTCGCGGCAGCCTGCGAGGATCGCTTCCGGATCGATCACCCCGGACGCCGCACCGCCGTCCTCGCCCCTCTCCGGCACCACGTACGCCACCGGCACCTCGCCGTACTCCGGGTCCGGACGGCCCGCGACCGCCGCTTCGGCCACGCCGGGCAGGCCCTCGAGCACCTCCTCGACCTCGCGCGGGTAGACGTTCAATCCACCCCGGAGGATCAGCTCGTGGCGCCGGCCGAGGAGGGTGTAGCAACCGGTCTCCGGGTTCCGCCGGGCGAGGTCGCCGGTCCGGAACCAGCGGCGCCCCTGCCGGTCGGCGACGAAGCTCTCCGCCGTCTTTTCCGGGGCGTTGCGGTAGCCGGCGAAGACGTTCGAGCCCCGCACCAGGAGCTCGCCGGTCTCGCCGGGGGCCAGGTCTTCGCCGGTCTCCCGGTCGACCACCCGGACAGAGACGCCCGGCAGCGGCGTCCCCACCGTTCCCGGCAGGCGGGGGCCGGCGTAGGGGTTGGACAGGATCATGCCCGCCTCGGTCATGCCGTAGCGCTCGAGGATCTCGTGGCCCGTGGCGGTGTGGAACGCTTCAAACGTTTCCGGCGCGAGGGGCGCGCTGCCGGAGCAGAGCAGTCTCAGGCGCCCGAAGCTCTCGGGGCCCAGCTCCCGCCGGCGGATCTCCTCCAGCAGCCGCACGTACATGGTCGGCACCCCGAAGAACAGGCTCGCCTCGCCCGCCGTCAGCTCGTCGACGATCCGGGCGGCGTCGAAACGCCGGTGGAGACGCACCGTGGCGCCGGCCGCGAGCGCCGTGTGGAGCCCCACCACCAGGCCGTGGACGTGGAACAGGGGGAGGGCGAGGAGCAGCACGTCCTCCGGCCGCCAGGCCCAGGTGGCCAGGAGGCCCGTGACCGTGGCGAGGAGGTTGTTCTGGGTCAGCACCGCCCCTTTGCTCGCCCCGGTGGTGCCGGAGGTGTAGACGAGGAGGGCCGCCTCCGGGAGCGGGGCTCCGGCCGGTCGGCTCGCGGGAACGCCCTCGGCCGCCGCCAGCGCCGACGCCGGCACCACCGCCTCGACGCTCCGGCGCTCCTCCGGCGCCACCGCGGCGATCCGCTCGCCCCCGTCGCCGTCGACCACCACCAGGCGGGGGAGGGCGTCGCCCAGGATGTGGCCGATCTCCCGCTCCCGGTAGGCGAGGTTGATCGGTACGGCGACCGCGCCCAGGGTGAGCACCGCCAGGTGGGCGATCACCAGCTCCGGCGAGCTGCCGGCGTAGAACGCCACGCGATCGCCAGGGGTGATCGCCGGCCACCCGAAGCCGCCGGCCGCGAGCACCGCGGCCGAGCGGTCCACGCGGGCGGAGAGCTCCTCGTAGCTCACACGGCGGCCCGTGGGGGCGTCGACCAGGGCGGTGGCGCCCGGCCGCTCTCGGCGCCGGATGGCGAGCAGGTCGAGAAGTCTCATCGGGGCGTCACTCTATCGTTCGCGATATTTGGCCCTGTCGATAAGCTTGCGATTGTTCAAAACCAGATCTAGAATGTCGTCAATTAGTCAGTTGCTTTTTCTGTTTGTCCCGATTCAAGCCATCGGCCGCGCACCGCGGCGGATCGGCAGTGGTCGCTGCTGTCCGTAGGTCGTCGGTCACCGAGGGCCCGGCGGGGCGTCATGCATCGGCGGACTCTCGCGGAGCGTCTTTGGATGCCGGCTCCCCCACCGGCATCCGAGCGGACGGCTCTCCACGGCTGGAGCGTGGAGAGCCGTTCGGCCGAGCCCCGCCGCCTCGGTGGCCCCGTGACACTCGGGGTGGAGGGTCGGAGAGAGGATGACGCGGTCACTGTGCTCCAGCGGCTCGCCCGCCGAGGGGACCCCGGTCGGTTCGGCCTGTTCGGCCTGTTCGAGTGACGGTCTCCGGTTCCGCTGGCGTCCTCTCTCTCGGTTCTTCCTCTGCTGCGCGCTCCTGGGTTTCGGGGCCTGCGCGGACCGCGAGCCGCCCACTGCCTACCCGGCCGACCCGTCCGCCGTCCGCGGGTTCGACACGTTCCACGAAAGCTGTGCAGGCATCCCGGCCCTGATGCGCTGGGATCACCTGGGCTACGGCCGGGGGGGGCGCGAGCTCTCGGAGGCAGAGCGAGCCGGCGCCTGTACCTGGTACTTCTGGCCCGGCGGCGACCCCCACACCACCGGTGGCTCGCCGGAGAACGCCCGCGGCAACCCCCGGTTCTGGCGCCTGGCCGAGGTCCGCACCGCCCAGGTCGCCGAGGAGACCGGCCTGCGGGTCGGCGTCAACCTCCTGTCGTTCATCGACTCGCGCCGGCGCGCCGAGCGCTTCGTCCGCCTCGGGGTGGTGAACGACCCCGGCTGCCGGCAGGCGGAGACGCCCGACCCCTACGGCCTCTGGCTCGACGAGTGCGAGGACCCCTACTCGAGCGGGGTGATGGGCATTCGCCTTTTCCCCAACCCGGAGTTCGAGCCCGAGGGCTGGGCCCCGGAGCGCTACCTGGCACCGGCGCGCACCGTCGAGGAGGCGTCGATCGAGCCGCCCTACCTGGTGGGCATGACCTGCGGCGTCTGCCACATCGCGCTCTCGCCCACCAACCCGCCGGAGGACCCGGAGCACCCGAAGTGGGAGAACCTGGCGCCGGCGCTCGGCAACCAGTACATCCGGGAAGGGGAGATGTTCAAGGCGGGCCTGTCCGAGGAGGACTTCCTCTACTGGGTCTACGCCACCCAGCAGCCGGGCACCTCCGACACCTCGCGCATCAGCGTCGACTGGATCAACAACCCCAACGCCATCAACTCGATCTTCTCGATCCTCACGGACCGTCCCCGCCGGTCCGAGACCATGAACGACGGTTTGCCCCGAGAGGTTCCCCACATCTTGAAAGACGGGGCGGACTCGATCGGTCCGGCCGGCGCGGCGCTCCGGGTGTACGTCAACATCGGGCTCTGCCCCGACTATCGGATGAGCCTGGAGGACACGTTCACCGGGCTTCGGGCGCAGCAGCCGTTCGTGCCCGAGACGGCGGAGCAGGACTGCCTCGACTGGCGGCTGACGGCCGCACGCATGGCGGACGCGGCGGCCTTCCTCGACGCCGAGCGATCCTACCCCCTGGCCGAGGCGCCGGGCGGCGAGGCCTACCTCACCGCGTCGGCCGAGGAGCTCGCCCTGGGCCTCGCCCTGGGGCGGCGGGTCTTCGGCGGCCACTGCGCCCGGTGCCACTCGTCGAAGCTGCCGCCTGGCTACACCCACGACGGCCCGGAGAAGCACTCCGCCGCGGCGCGCGCCGACTGGATCGCCCTGGCGCTCCGGGACGACTTCCTGGAGGGCAACTTCCTCTCCGACGACCGCCGCTACCCGCTGGTCTCGGACGACCGGCGCTTCGCCATCGGCACCAACGCCGCCCGGGCGCTCGCCACCAACGCCGTCCGGGGCCACGTCTGGGAGCGCTTCTCGTCGGAGACCTACAAGGAGCTTCCGTCGCCGGGCACGCTCCACCTGTTCAACCCGTGGAGCGACGCGGTCGACATCGAGCACGAGATCCCGGCGGGCGGCCCCGGCTACTACCGCACGCCGTCGCTGGTCAACGTCTGGGCCACGGCGCCGCTTCTCCACAACAACCTCCTGGGCCGCTACACCGGGAACCCCTCCGTGGCCGGCCGCATGGAGGCGTTCGAGGACGCGATGGAGAAGCTGCTCTGGCCCGAGCACCGTCTCGGCGAGGGGTCGATCAAGGTGACCCCGAGGGACACGGTGCTCCGCTTCCGCTCGCTCGAGGTCGAGGTGCCGGCGGGTACACCGGTCAACCTCTTCGCCCACATCGATCTGCGGGCCCTCGTGAGGGAAGATGACATTTTTGATCGTCTAACAAAGCTACTGGAGAACCCCGAGCGTCTCGAGCGCCTGGTGAGCGCCCTGGGCGACAGCGCCCACTATGACGACGAGCTCCGCGCCCTGGTGCCGGAGCTTCTGGCCTTGAACCAGGCGCCCGACTTCATCGAAGACCACGGCCACGACTCCCACTTCGGCGAGCTGACCGACGTGGAGAAGCGAGCCCTGATCGAGCTCATGAAGACCTTCTGAGGGAGACCATTGATGGCCCACGACGACCCGATCTTCCAACCGCTCGAGTTCCGGAGCCTCACGGTCAAGAACCGGCTGTTCCGCTCGAGCATCTCCGGCCGCTGGGACAACTACGACGGCTCGGGCAACCAGTGCCGGATCAACTGGGAGGAGAAGTTCGCCCGCGGCGGCATCGGGGCGATCATCTCCTCCTTCGTGCCGGTCCATGTGCGGGGGCGGATCCTGCCCAACTACGCCATGATCAACTCAGACGACAAGATTGCCTTCTGGCGGTCGGTCGGCGAGAAGGTCCACGAGTACGGCTGCAAGTTCATCATGCAGCTCAGCCACTCGGGGCGGCAGAGGGACGTGCCCGGCGTCGAGAACCACATGCAGCCGGGGCTGTCGTCGACGAGCAGCAAGGACACCTTTCACGGCCTGCTGTGCGAGGCGGCGACCAAAGAGGAGATCGCCCAGCTCGTCGGCTACTTCGCCCAGGGCGCGCGGCGGGCCCGGGAAGCGGGCCTCGACGGCGTCGAGCTCCACGCCTCCCACGGCTACCTCTTCACCCAGTTTCTCTCCTCCGGCATCAACGACCGGGACGACGAGTACGGCGGGTCGCTGCGCAACCGCTACCGGTTCCTGCACGAGGTGATTCGCGCCATCCGCCGCGAGGTGGGGGACGATTTCCACCTCCAGGTCAAGATCAACGCCATCGACCTCAACAACGCCCTCTACCCCTGGGAGAAGAAGGGCAACACGGCGGCGGAGTACCTCCAGATGTGCCAGTGGTGCGAGGAGGACGGCGCCGACGCCCTCCACGTCTCCGCCGGCAGCCTCTTCCCCCATCCGCTGGTGCCGCCGGGCGGCTTCCCGGCCGACGAGCTCAACTGGTGGTACGGCGGCATCATCTCGAGCGGTGTACGGGGGTACTTCCCCAACTACACCCTCTTCCACTTCAAAGTTCTGCGCCCCCTCTTCCTCTGGCTCTGGAACCGCACCAAGAAGCGGTTCCCGCTGGAGGGCGTGAGCATGGCCTACTGCAAGCCGATCAAGGAGGCGGTCTCGATCCCGGTGCTCAACACCGGCGGCTATCAGGACGGCGCGCTCATCCGGCGCGGCCTCACGGAGGGCTACTTCGACGGCGTCGCCATCGCCCGGCCCCTGATCGCCAACAACGATCTGCCGAAGATCCTGGAGTCGGGCCAGGACCAGCCGGAGCGTCCCTGCTCGTTCTGCAACCGCTGCCTGATCAACGCCGTCGCCAACCCGCTCGCCTGCTACGACCGCCGGCGCTACGACAGCTACGAGGAAATGATCGGCAGCGCCATGTCGGTCTACAAGCCGGCCCCCTTCCAGGACCCGGCCGAGGTCACGGAACGCTCTCCCAGCGGCGCGCCGGCGGTGCGCCTGACGCGCTGAGCACGGCTCGACGCCCCTGAACGCCCCCAAGGAGCCCTGAGATGAAGAAGAAACTACTCATCGTCCTCGCCGTCGTCGTCATCGTCCTCTTGATCTGGTGGCTCGTGCCGCGCCCGCCGGCCCAGGACGAGGCCAAGGCGGCCGGCATCCCGGTCGAGCACTTCGCCCAGGCGGCGGACGAGGCCGACCTGTTCGCCGCCACCGATGGCGGCATTCCGATGAACCCGGCCCAGGTTCGGGGTCGCAACACCTGGTGGATCTGGGCGGGGGGCAACCAGGCGTTCTGGGACTGGCTGGCCAGCAACAGCTTCGGCACCTTCGACCTGTTGAAGACCATGTCCTCCTACCCCTGCTCGCCGGAGCAGGTGGCACGGGCGCGCGAGTACGAGGCGCGGCTCGCCTCCGGCGAGGGTGGGTACAGCGCCGGGGCCTACGGCGAGAGCGGCTACGCGGCGCCCCCGGGGCACGACTACAGCTACGAGCGGACCGGCCGGGGGCTCTACGCGGACTACGCCTGCGGCGACACCATGTACCCCGCGGCAGGCAAGGCCCCGTACCGCTACTACAGCCGGGACACCCGCTTCTGCTACACCGGGTTGATCAACGAGCCCGGCTTCAGGAAGGCCGCCCGGCCGGACGAGTACGGCCTCTGCCTGGACGAGCCGGTGAGCGGCGACGACCTCTTCCCCGGGGCGAGCCCCGAGGAGCGGGCGCGGCTCGAGGAGCTCTACGGCCGGCCGACGGGCGTCCTGGGGCTGCGCCTCTTTCCCAACCCCAACTTCGACGAGAAGGCCGAGCGCGCGTGGCGCGAGGCGATGGCGGAGGACCGCTTCTACCTCGACCCGCGCTACTTCGCCGACCGGAAGCTGGTGCGCCCCTACCGGGTCGGCATGTCGTGCGGCTTCTGCCACATCAGCCACCACCCGCTCCATCCGCCGGCGGACCCGGAGAACCCGGGTTGGGAGAACCTCTCGGGCACCATCGGCGCCCAGTACTTCTGGTTCGGCCGGGTGTTCGCGGCCAACGTCACGCCGGACAACTTCGTCTGGCACCTGCTCGACGCCGAGAGGCCCGGCGCGGTCGACACCTCGTTCATCCCCCACGACGATCTCTTCAACCCGCGGGCGATGAACGCGGTCTTCGAGCTGCCGGCGCGGCTCGAGATCGCCGGCAAGATCGGCTCCGAGACCTCCATCGGCGGCGCCCTTGACCTGCCCGAGGTCTCCCAGCACCTGTCCGAGGACGGTACCTCGTCGACCTTGACCACGCCCCACGTGCTCTGGGACGGCGCCGACTCGGTGGGCATCGACGCGGCGCTCACCCGGGTCTACATCAACATCGGCGAGTACCACCAGCAGTGGGTCCGCACCATCGACCCGATGGTCGGCTTCAAGAAGCAGTCGCCGATCAAGGTGAAGGACGCCCAGGAAAACTCGGTCTTCTGGAACGCCACCCAGGAGCGGGCGCCGGACATGGCCCAGTACCTGATCGAGGCGGGGTACCGCTACCCGCTGGCCGAGGCGCCGGACAGCGAGCCCTTCCTCCGGGGCGAGCGCGAGGAGGAGGAGTACCAGACGACGCTCGACCGGGGCGAGGTGCTCTTCGCCGAGACCTGCGCCCGCTGCCACTCGTCCAAGCTGCCGGAGCCGATCGAAGCGCTCGGCGAGCCCGGCTGTGTCGGCTCCGGCTATCTGGACTGCTGGAAGCGCTACTGGGCGTGGACGCAGACCGACGACTTCAAGCAACGGATGACGGAGATCGTCCAGGCCGACGACTTCCTCGACAACAACTACCTCTCGACCGACGCCCGCATCCCGGTCCACCAGCCGTTGATCGACTTCCAGCCGACGGGGATCGACCCGGGTGCTTCGACTCTGGAGCGCTACCTGGAGGCGGCCCGCCAGCGGGGCGTCGCCACCGGTGCCCTCGAAAGCGAGATCTGCTCGGCCATGGCGTCGAACGCCATCGAGGGCCACGTCTGGGACAACTTCTCGTCGCAGAGCTACAAGACGCTGCCGTCGATCGGCACCGTGGAGCTCTACAACCCGGTCACGGACGAGGTCTTCGAGTGGCAGACGCCGGGCGGCGGCCGGGGCTACCAGCGGGTGCCGTCTCTGGTCGGCATCTGGTCGACCGCTCCGTACCTCCACAACAACGACCTCGGCCAGTTCACCGGTGATCCTTCGACCGCCGGCCGCATGGCCGCCTTCGACGACGGCATCCGCAAGCTGCTGTGGCCGGAGCGCCGGCCCAACACCATCCCGCGCACGGCGCTCGAGAGCTACCTCAAGGTGGAGCCGTCGGCCCTGCCGGGGGTGGTGCGTGCGCTGCTGCCGCTCCGCGGCCTGTTCGGGCTCGGCTTCCTGGTCAACGACCAGGACCAGGTGCAGATCGGTCCGTTCCCGGGGCCGAGCAGCGCCAGCGAGGGGACGCCGATCGGGTTGGTGGGCAACCTGAACCTCGCCCGCACCGATGCCGACTTCGGCCTCTTCGGCCTGCTCGGCACGGTGCGGCGGGCGACCAAGGACTTCAAGCGGATCGACCGCGAGAGCCTCGGCCCGGAGGCGTCGACCGAGCTGCTCCGCGGCCTGGTGCCGGACCTGATCTCGAAGAGCGCCTGCCCGGACTTCATCGTCGACCGGGGTCACTACTTCGGCACGGACCTTTCCGATGAGGACAAGGAGGCCCTCATCGAGTACCTGAAGACCCTATGACCCGGATCGCCCCCTCATCCCCTCGATCCCCTCTCCCCCGCGCGGGGGAGAGGGGACGCCCGCGCCCGGAACCGGTGTGGCGAGGAGCCAGGAAGGTGCAGGCATGACCGAGTACGACTACATCGTCGTCGGCTCGGGTGCCGGAGGAGGCCCCCTGGCCGCCAGTCCGCCACTACGCCGACGAGGCGCAGCAGCGCCGGGACTCGAAGTTCGTCGAGGAGGAGGGCGGGATCTTCTACCCCCGGGCGGCCACCCTCGGCGGCTGCACCGCCCACAACGCCATGATCCTGGTCTACCCGTCGAACAGTGACTGGGACGAGATCGCGCGGGTCACCGGCGACCGGTCGTGGCGCGGCAAGGCCATGCGCCGCTACTTCGAGCGCATCGAGGACTGCCGCTACCGGCCGTCGTGGAGGCTGCTGTACAACCTGACGCGCTGGAACCCGACGCGCCACGGCTTCCGCGGCTGGCTGCCGCTCGAGAAGGCGAAGATGAGCCTGCTGTTCGACGACTGGCAGCTCCGCCGGCTGGTCGAGTGGTCGGCGCTCCGGAACCTGTTCTCGGCCGGCGGGTGGCTCCGCGGCATCGTGCGCATCCTCGCCTTCCTGTTCACGGCGGGTGATCCCAACACCTGGTGGAGCGTCAAGCACTCGACCGAGGGGGTCCGGATCATGCCGCTCACCACCCGCAAGGGGCGGCGGCGGGGGAGCCGCGAGCGCGTCTTGGAGGCTCGCGACGCCCACCCCGACCGGCTCACCGTCCAGCTCGGAGCCCTGGTGACCCGGGTGCTGCTCGACGACGGCGACCCGCCCCGGGCGGTCGGCGTCTCCTATCTGGAAGGGCAGAGCCTCTACCGGGCCGATCCGCGCCACCGGCCGGGCGCGCCCCCGGCCGAACGGGAGGTACGGGCGCGCCGGGAGGTCATCCTCTGCGGCGGCGCCTTCAACACGCCGCAGCTCCTCCAGCTCTCGGGCATCGGGCCGCCGGAGCTCCTGGAACGGCACGGGATTCCGGTGCGGGTGCCGCTGCCCGGCGTCGGCGCCAACCTCCAGGACCGCTACGAGGTCGGCCTGGTGCTGCGGATGAAGAAGCCCTTCCAGATGCTCCAGGAGGCGAGGCTCCGGCCGCCCGCGCCGGGCGAAGAGCCCGACCCGCCGCTCCTCGAATGGGAGAAGGGCAAGGGGATCTACACCACCAACGGTGCGGTGATCTCGATCATCAAGCGCACGGAGCGCTCCCGGCCGGTGCCGGACCTCTTCCTGTTCGGCCTGGTGACCGACTTCCGCGGCTACTACCCCGGCTACTCGCTGCGCATCCAGGAGACCAAGGACTGCTTCACCTGGGCCGTGCTCAAGGCCCACACCAACAACACCGCGGGCCGGGTGGCGATCCGGTCGGCGGATCCGCTCGAGCCCCCCGACATCAACTTCCACTACTTCCAGGAAGGAGACGACCCGGGGGGCGAGGACCTGGACTCGGTGGTCCACGCCGTCGAGTTCCTGCGCGACATCGCCAAGCACTACCACCACCGGGTCGAAGAGGAGCTGTTTCCGGGGCCCGAGGTCAAGACGCCCGACGAAATTCGCGAGGTCGTCCGCAACCAGGCGTGGGGGCACCACGCCTCGTGCACCTGCAAGATCGGCGCGGACGACGATCCGGAGGCGGTCCTCGACGGCGACTTCCGGGTCCGTGGTGTCCGCGGCCTGCGGGTGGTGGACGCATCCGTCTTTCCCCGCATCCCGGGCCTGTTCATCGTTTCGGCGGTCTACATGATCGCCGAGAAGGCGAGCGACACGATCCTCGCGGACGCCCAGGGGTGAGCCATGGATCGAACGCACCGACCATTCAATCAAGGAGGTTCCACCCCATGAACGATGCAACCGTCCGGGGGACCCGAAGCGACCGGCCGCGGCATGGCAGGAGGCGCTGGGTGCTGATCGCCGTCGCGGTCGTCTTGGTCCTGTTCGGCGCCTACCTGGCGCGGCGCTTCACCCGTGACTCGCCGGTCGTCTACGACAACATCGTCGAGCACTACAAGTACGGCTCCCTGGGGAGCGAAGCGTTCTCGCCGCCCTACTGGGTCTGGAAGGCGCTGCCGGTGATGTTCCCCGAGTACCTGCCCGGCGAGGGGTACCAGTCGCTCGGCTTCGTGTACGAGGAGGGCAAGGACCTGCCGATCGGCTTCTCCCGGCGCCGGCTCAACGGCCTCGACGGCCTCGGCCTGAACTGCGCCTTCTGCCATACGGGGACGGTGCGCGACACGCCGGAGAGCGCACCCCGGATCTACGTCGGCATGCCGGCCCACCAGTTCGACATCCAGGGCTACTTCAAGTTCCTCTTCGACGCCGCCCTCGACCAGCGCTTCACGCCGGACCAGATGATCCCGGTGATGGAGTCCCTGGGCGCCGACTTCGACCCCATCGACCGCGCGTTCTACCGCTACGTGGTGATCAACCAGGTGCGGCTCGGCCTGCTCCAGGCGCGCGACCGTCTGAGCGCGATCATCGTCAACGACGAGGTGCCGCCCTGGGGCCTCGGCCGGGTCGACACCTTCAACCCCTACAAGGCGCTCCAGCTCAACTACCCGATGCACGAGGTACCGGTCGACGAGCTCATCGGCCCCGCCGACTACCCGCAGATCTGGAACCAGGCGCCGCGGGAGGGGCTGTACCTTCACTGGGACGGCAACAACAACTCGGTGGACGAGCGCAACCTGGGCGCCGCCCTCGGTACCGGCGCCACGCCCACGTCGCTCGACTACGCGTCCCTGGACCGGATCGACACCTGGCTCCGGGAGTTCCCCCCGCCCGAGTACCCGTACGACATCGACCGCTCGCTGGCCGCCGAGGGGGAGCCGATCTACCAGACCCTGTGCGCCGACTGCCACGACTTCGACGGCTCGCGGATCGGCACCACCATCCCGCTCGACACGATCGGCACGGATCCGTACCGTCTCCACAACTACACCTACGACCTGACGGTCAACCAGGCCACGCTCTACGCCGGCATGCCGTGGCGCTTCACCCACTGGAGGAAGAGCGACGGCTACGCCTGCCAGGCCCTGGACGGGATCTGGGCGCGTGCGCCCTACCTCCACAACGGCTCGGTGCCGACGCTGCGCGACCTTCTGGAGCCGCCCGAGAACCGGCCGGCGGTCTTCTACCGCGGCTATGACCTCTACGACCGGGAGAACGTCGGGTTCGTCAGCGACGTCCCGGAGGCGAACGGGCGCGAGTTCTTCCGCATGGAGCGCACGGTGCCTGGCAACGACAACGGCGGGCACCTCTACGGCACCGACCTGTCGCCCGAGAAGAAGGCCGCCCTCATCGAGTACATGAAAACCCTCTGACGCCGGGCGCCGGCTTCAGGACGAGAAGGAGGATCGAAAATCATGGCGAGACACGGAAAGCATCGCAGGTGGTGGGTTGCCCTGTTGATCGTGCTCTTGATCGGCATCGCCCTCGGGTACCTGCTCTGGTCGAGGCTCCTGCGCGAGGAGCCGCTCCACTACGAGGCGGAGCTCGACAACTTCAAGTACGGCTCGATCGGCACCGAAGCGGAGGGCCTGCGGGTGCCCTTCTGGATCTGGCTGGTGATGCCGCGGATCTTCCCGGAGTACCTACCCGGGCCCGGCGGCTACGTCTCCCTCGGCTTCGCCTGGGAGGAGGGGCACGAGCTGCCCATCGGCCTGACCAAGAAGGTCATCGGGCAGCCGCTGGTGGGCATCAACTGCGCCCTGTGCCACACCGCGACGGTGCGGACGGACAAGTACGCCAAGCCGGAGATCTACGTCACCGGCCCGGCGCACCAGTTCGACACGCAGGGGTACTTCCGGTTCCTCTTCGCCTCCGCGTCCGACCCCCGGTTCAACGCCGACAACATCCTGGCGGCGATCGCGCCCAACTACGACATGGGCTTCATCGACCGCATGCTCTACCGCTACATCCTGATCCCCCAGACCAGGAAAGGCCTGCTCGAGTTCCAGCAGGAGATGTCCTGGATGGACGACCGCCCGGAGTGGGGGCGCGGCCGGATCGACCCGTTCAACCCGGCCAAGTTCCGCTACCTGGGGATCCCGGTCGACGACACCATCGGCAACGCCGACAACATGTCGGTCTGGAACATGGGGCCGAAGGTCCAGAACGGCTACCACTACCACTGGGACGGCCTGCTCGACGGGCCTCTCCAGGAGGTCGTGCTGAGCTCGGCCCTCGGCGACTCGGTGACGCCCGACACACTGCCTCTCGACAACCTCGAGCGGATCCAGAGCTTCCTGATGAACGCGCCGGTGCCGCCCTATCCGTTCGACGTCGACGAGGAGCTGGCGAGCGCCGGCGCCCAGGTCTTCCTGAACAACTGCGCCGACTGCCACGCCATCGGCGGCTCGCGCACCGGCTCGGTGATCCCGATCGAGGAGGTGGGCACCGACCGCCACCGCATGGACAGTTGGACCGAGGCCTCGGTCACCGCCTACAACTCCTACGCCGACGAGTACTCCTGGTCGTTCTCCCACTTCCAGAAGAACGAGGGGTACAACGCCACGCTCCTCGACGGCATCTGGTTGCGCGGGCCGTACCTCCACAACGGCTCGGTGCCGTCGCTGACCGATCTGCTCGAGCCGCCGCAGAGCCGGCCGCAAGTCTTCTGGCGTGGCTACGACGTCTACGACCAGGAGCGGATCGGCTTCGTGACCCAGGGCGAGGACGCCGAGCGCTACGGCTGGCGCCTCGACGTCTCGGTGCCCGGCAACAGCAACTCCGGGCACCTGTACGGGACCGGCCTCACGCCCGAAGAGAAGCGGTCCCTCGTCGAGTACCTGAAGACCCTGTGACCGGACCAGCCGTCGAACGAAAGGAGGCACGCCATGAGTCACTTCGTCAGTGAAGCATCGCGGTCCGCACCGCCCGGCTCGTCGTGGGCGGCGCTCGGACCGATCTGTCCCGGGAGGATGCCGTGAGCCGCGGCGTGGCTCGGACACGGACCGGCGACGGCCCGTTGACCGACGTCGTCCGCGAGGACCCGGTCGACCGCTATCAGAAGCGGTTCCGCCGGCGCCTGCTGCTGCTGCTCGTCCTGATCCTGGTGGTGATCGTCGTCTGGTCGCTGGTCTCCCGCTTCACCGCGGACCGCCCGGTCGAGTACACGGCGATCCAGGACCATTTCAAGTACGGATCGATCGGTAGCGAGCCGGGCGGCTCGCTGTCGAACCCGGTGGGGGGCGTTCTGCCCCCCTACTGGGTCTTTCGCACCTTGCCCGAGATCTGCCCGGACAAGCTCCCGGGCGGCTACGCCTCCCTCGGCGTGCTCTACGAGGAGGGGCACGACCTGCCCATCGGGGTCTCGCGGCGCTGGCGGCTGGGCCTCGACCAGGTGGGGCTCAACTGCGCCTTCTGCCACACCGGCACGGTCCGCGGCTCGCCGGCGGACGAGCCCCAGATGGTCCTCGGCATGCCGGCCCAGCAGCTCGACATCCAGGAGTTCTTTCGCTTCATCCTGGAGTGCTCTCTCGACCCGCGCCTGACCGCGGACAACCTGGTGGGCAAGATCGAGGCGGCCGGCGGCGAGCTCGACGGCATCGACCGGCTGGTCTACGGCAACCTCCTCATCAGTCAGGTCAAGCTCACGGTCCTCGGCCTCCAGCAGAAGATCGGCGTGCTCATGCAGGACGACGTCACGGCCTGGGGCCGCGGCCGGGTCGACACCTTCAACCCCTACAAGTCGATCGAGTTCAACTGGCCCCTCGACCAGCTCCCCCACGACGAGCTGATCGGCGCCTCGGACTTCCCGTCGCTCTGGAACCAGGAGCCGCGGGCCCGGTCCCTGCCCCAGGCACCGGAGGGCATGTGGCTCCACTGGGACGGCAACAACAACTCGGTGGACGAGCGGAACCTGTCGGCCTCGCTGGGTGCGGGCGTGACCCCCACGACCATCGACCACGCCGCCCTCGAGCGGGTGCGCGACTGGGCATGGACGCTGCCGCCGCCGGAGTACCCGTTTCCCATCGACCAGGACCTGGCGCGCCAGGGCGAGGTGGTCTACCGCGTCTACTGCGCCGACTGCCATGCCGACCACCGGTTCCGCGACGGGGAGGTCACGGGCACGCGCGTCGGCACGGTCGTTCCCATCGACAAGATCCGGACCGATCCGTACCGGCTCAACTCGTACACCTACACCTTCGCCGCCAACCAGTACAGTCTGTACCCCGACTCGAAGTACCGCTTCCGCCACTTCCGCAAGACCGAGGGCTACGCCAACCACCCGCTCGACGGGATCTGGGCCCGCGCCCCCTATCTCCACAACGGCTCGGTGCCGACCATGCGCGATCTGTTGGAGCCGCCGGAGAGCCGGCCGGTCCGCTTCTTTCGCGGCTACGACGTCTTCGACCAGGAGCGCCTCGGCTTCGTCTCGGACGTCGCGTCCGAGGGCTCCATCGGCTATTCCCTCTACGACACGACCGAGCCCGGCAACGGCAACGGTGGCCACGTTTACGGCACCGGCCTCGACCCCGAGGACAAGCGGGCGCTGGTCGAGTACATGAAGACGTTCTGAGGCGCTCGCGCCGGGAGGAGACCCCTTGAACCGCTACCTGCAGGGCTATCGCTTGCTGACCGGGATCGGCATCCTGGAGAACCTGATCTTCGCCGCCTCGGCCTTCTTCTACCCCCGGTTTCTGATCGAGAACGTGGGCGGCGGCAGGGCCGATCTGTTCGACGACCCGTGGCTCGGCAACGTCGGGTTGCTGCTCGTGCTGACCGCCGCCTTCTACCTGCCGACCGCCATCGATCCGGGGCGCCATCGCCTGTTCTCGTGGATCGCGGCGTGGAGCCGGGTGGCGGCGGCCGTCTACTGGATGGTCTACCTGGCGACGGCCGGCGGGGGCCTGCCGAGCGGGTTCGGCACGATCCCGCTCTCGGACGGCGTCCTGGGTGTCCTGCTCCTGGTGCTGCTGCGCCTCGGCCTGCCGAAGAGGGCGGCCGGCGATGGCTGAGCTCGTGGGCGACACCCCGGACGATCGCGCGCGCTCGTTCGACGAGGTACGCGCGGCCGAGGTCGAGGCGATCCGGAAGGGGCGGGCGCTGCGCCGGGGCCAGGACCCGGACGCCGGGCAGAGCTCTTCCGGTGACGCCGGGACGCCCGCCGACGGGGACGAGCCACGGCTCAGCGGTCTCACCTTCTCGGGCGGCGGCATCCGGAGCGCCACGTTCAACCTGGGGGTCGCCCAGGGCCTCGCTCGCCTCGGGCTGCTCAGGCGGTTCGACTACCTGTCGGTCAACTCGGGCGGCGGCTACATCGGCAGTTGGTTGCTGGCGTGGATCCGCCGCACCGGCATCGCCGAGGTGGAGCGTGAGCTTGGCAACGAAGGCTGCCGGGACGACGCGTCGGAGCCCGCCACCGGCTTCCCGGGCGCCCCGCCGGTTGGCCCTTCGACCGATCCCGGCGGGGACGCCGCCGGAGCCGAGCCGAAGCCGGTCTCGTTCCTGCGCCAGTTCAGCAATTACCTCACCCCCAGGGTCGGAGCCTTCTCGGCCGACACCTGGACCATGGCGGTCACCTACCTGCGCAACCTGCTGCTCAACCTGGTGATCCTGGTTCTGGCCCTGGCGGCGACGCTGGTCGTGCCCCGCATCCTGGTGCTCGCCTCGTCGTGGTACGCCCTGTTCCAACCGTCCGTGCCGCTGGTATGCGGCATCGTCGCCCTGGCGGTGGCGATCACCCTCATCTCCTGCAACCACATGGAGGTGCTGGTGCCACGGGAGGGAGGGGCGCCCTGGTACGCGCGCCAGGGGGGCGTCCAGGTCGGCGTCGTGCTGCCGCTCTTCGTGGCCGCCTGGTTCGGTGGCCTGTGGATGTGGTTCGCGAGGGCCGCGAAGGACCTCTTCCTCCGGGATTGGCTCTCCCGGCACTGGGAGTGGTACCGGCAGAGCTCTCTGCACCAGGAGCAACTGGAGCCGGTCGCCTGGGCGTTCCTCTGCGCCATCCTCTATCTCCTGGTCTGGGTCGTGGGCATCATCCTGCTCGCCGTGCTGGTGCGGCGGCGCCAGCACGGGGCGGGCGGACCGATCACCGGGACCGTGTCCAGGGGGCGGATGCTCAGGGCGGTCCTCCTGACCGCGCCGCTCGCCGGCGGCGTGGGCGGCTTTCTTCTCTGGGTGGTCGCCTCGGCGTCGCTCACCCTCGAAGGGCTGCTCAGCCCGATCGGCTACCAGGGCCCCTGGCACCTGCTTCACGTCAACGTCTGGAAGGCGCCGGCGATCACCGCCGTCTTCGTCCTGACCGCCTACGTCCACACCGGGCTCATGGGGCGCGCCTTCCCGGAGGCTCTGCGCCAGTGGTGGAGCCGGCTCGGCGCCTGGCTGCTCATCTGGTCCGTGACCTGGCTCGGGATCTTCGGCACCGCGCTCTACGGCCCGATGCTGCTCGTCCTCTTCGGCAGCCTGGCATCGGCCGCCCTCGGCGGCGGCTGGATCAGCTCGACTATCGGTGGTGTTTTCGTCGGTCGCGAGACCGCCAACGGTGAGTCGAAGCCTCCCCTGTGGAGGAGGGCCGTGATCGCGATCGCTCCTCAGATCTTCATCTTCGGCATGCTGGCGTCGATCGCTCTGGGCGTCCACGCGCTCCTCGATCCGCCGAGGGAGTACCTGTCTCCGGGTTGCCAGGACTTCTGGATCGACGACTCGAGCGTCGCCGAGGCGGCGGCGGGAGGGGGGGGCGAAGGGGCGGAGAAGGCGATCTCGGTCGATGAGATGAAGCTCCGGCGGATCATCCGGTGCCACACGGAGCGGCTCTACCTGGGCACGACCCGGGAGTTCTCGAGCGTGCAGGCCGCGGGGGGCGTCACTGTCGAGGACGGCAACCCCGCCGTCACGCCGCTCACCTTTCTGCTCTTCGCCATCGCGGCCCTCGTCCTCTCCTGGCGGGTGGACATCAACGAGTTCTCGATGCACCTCTTCTACCGGAACCGGCTGATCCGCGCCTACCTGGGCGCCTCCAACCGGAAGCGCAACGCCCAGCCGTTCACCGGCTTCGACCCGACGGACGACCTGGCGGTCTCGGCCCTCGCCCCGGACGCGGAGCTGCACGGCCGGCGCTACGACGGGCCGTACCCGATCTTCAACATCGCCCTCAACCTGGTCTCCGGCGAGGAGCTCGCCTGGCAGGAGCGCAAGGCCGCCTCGTTCGTCTTCACGCCGCTCTACAGCGGCTTCCAGGTGCGCAACGGCGCCGCCACCGAACCCGGTCTCCAGCCCCACGGCTTCCGGCCCACCCGGGGGTACCGCCAGATCCCGGAGCGGGGGATCTCCCTCGGCACCGCCATGACCATCTCCGGCGCCGCGGCGAGCCCGAGCATGGGCGCCGCCACCACCCCGGCCATGGCCTTCCTCTTGACCGTCTTCAACGTGCGCCTCGGCTGGTGGCTGGGCAACCCCCGCCACGACCGGAGCTGGAGCCACATGGGGCCGGTGATCGGCCTGAACGCCCTGCTCTCGGAGCTCTTCGGCGCCACCAACGACCGCTCCCGTTACGTCTACCTGTCGGACGGCGGCCACTTCGAGAACCTCGCCCTCTACGAGCTCATCCGGCGGCGCTGCCGGTTCATCGTCGTCTCCGACGCGGGCGCCGACCCGGGCATGACCTTCGAGGACCTGGGCAACGCGGTGCGCAAGGCCTGTACCGACTTCGGCGTCGAGATCGACATCGATCCGGGGCAGATCGCACGGTGCCCGGAGTCGGGGTTGAGCACGTGGCACTGCGCCGTCGGCAAGATCCGCTACGACCGGATCGACGACGGTCCGCCCGGGACCCTGGTCTACGTCAAGGCCTCGCTCACCGGCGACGAGCCGATCGACGCCCAGGCCTACGCCTCGGCCCACAAGGAGTTCCCCCACGAGCCGACCTCCGACCAGTGGTTCTCGGAGTCGCAGTTCGAGAGCTACCGCAAGCTCGGGGAGCATGTGGCGCTCTCGGTCTTCGGCGCGGTCGACGACCGGCCCGCCGATCTCTCGGGAGAGGAGCTCGCGGTCCGTCTCTCCCAGACCTGGTTCCCTCCGAGCAGTGCCAACGGCGGTGCCTTCACCCGTCTGACCGGGACCCTCGACGCGCTCATGGAGCGGCTCCGGACCGACCCCAAGCTCAGGTTCCTGGTGCCCCAGATCTATCCCGAGTGGCCCCAGTTGGCGGAGGCCCTCGACGACGTGCCGCCGCGGCGCATGTGGCTCCCCGAGACCCACGACGAGCTGGTGGCCGGCTTCTTCTTCTGCCACGCCCTCATCCAGCTCATGGAGGACTGCTACCTCGACCTGGAGCTCGAGCGGGAGCTCGACCACCCGGACAACCGGGGATGGCTCAACCTGTTCAAGCACTGGTCCTGGGCCGGTATGCTGCGGGCCACCTGGGCGGTGACGGCGAGCACCTTCGGCGCCCGCTTCCAGGTCTTCTGTCGGCGGCGCCTGGGTCTTGAGGTGGGCGAGGTGGCGATCGAGCGGGAGGACCTGCCGGGCAAGGCGAAAGCGCTCGGCGAGCTGATCGACCGACTGGCCGGCGAGAACCGGCTCAACTTCCTCGAGCGCAAGCTCGTCCGGGGGATCGTCGACGGCGTGCCCAAGATCGACCGGCTGCTCGTCCTGCGGCTCGTGGTGCGGGACCCGGAGGTGGACGGCGCCGGGGGCGACGGAGGGAAAGGGGCCGGCAAGGTCGCCTTTACCTTTGGCATGGCGCTCGCCCGGGGCGACGAGCTGGTCTACCTGCGGGTCCAGGACCACCTGCGCAAGATGGGCCTGGCGCGGCGGGCTCTGCGCCGGATGGTGCGGGAACAGCGGGTGCAGAGCGCCGCGGCCGTGCCGCGGGAGGCCCTGCCCGCCTGGTGTCGGGAGACCCCGGGCGAGGACGCGGTCGACAGGCTCCGCGAGCTCTTCCGCTCGGCCCGGCAACAGGAGGAGGTGTAGAGGAGATCTGGAAGGCCGCCAGCTCCTCCCGTCCCGCCGCGATCTGCCCGCGGTTCACCCGGTCGCCGTCGTGCGGTATCTTCGCGGACGGAGGAGGAATTGACGAGATGCCTGAAGCCGACGACAACCAGACCGCCAAGAACTACCGCCCAGAGATCCCCCAGCGGAGCGAAGCCTTCTTCCTCAAGGGCTCGAACGAGCTCGACTGGGGGATGAAGAACCGCCTGTCGAGCATCTTCGACCCGAAGAGCGGTCGTACCGTCATGCTCGCCTTCGACCATGGCTACTTCCAGGGGCCGACCACCGGCCTCGAGCGGATCGACCTCGACATCGTGCCGCTCGCCCCTTACGCGGACACCCTCATGTGCACCCGGGGAATCCTCCGCACCATGATCCCGCCCACCTACCGGGGGGGCATCGTGCTCCGGGCGAGCGGCGGGCCGTCGATCCTCGCCGACGACCTCTCGAACGAAGAGATCGCGGTGGCCATGGACGACGCCGTGCGACTGAACGCCGCCGCCGTGGCCGTCCAGGTCTACATCGGTGGCGCGAGCGAGCGGCAGACCGTCCGCAACATGACCCGCCTGGTCGACGCCGGCAACCGCCACGGCATCGCCACGCTGGCGGTCACCGCCGTCGGCCGGGAGATGACCCGCGACGCCCGCTACATGCGCCTGGCGACCCGGATCTGTGCCGAGCTCGGCGCCACGTACGTCAAGACCTACTACGTGGAGGATGGCTTCGACACGGTCACCGCCCAGTGCCCGGTGCCGATCGTCATCGCCGGCGGCAAGAAGCGGCCGGAGAAGGACGCTCTGGCTCTCGCCTACGAGGCCGTCGAGCAGGGCGCATCCGGGGTCGACATGGGGCGCAACATTTTCCAGTCCGAGAACCCCCAGGCGATGATCCAGGCGGTGCGCAAGGTGGTCCACGAAGGGGCCGGCCCGGACGAGGCCTACGAGCTCTACCGGGACCTGGTCGCCGAGGCCGCCCCGGCCGGCGTCTGAGGACGATTGCGCCGCCTCACGAGCTGTTCATCTGGCGCATGGCGTGTACGGTCGGCGCTCTGAGGTGTTCAACGAGCGCATGGGTCGGCGCCATGAGCTGTTCATTTATCGTTTGAGTCGTACTCTTGGGCGGGTGAGTTGTACGCCTGTCCCATGAGCCGGTGACGGGCGCCGGTGCGCCCCCAGGAGGGACCGCCGATGGACGACCGCTGGAACGACGCTGAGGCCGCACGTTTCATCAGCCTCCACGGCGCGGCGTGGGGCGAGGAGCTGGCGCTCCGCGTGTACTCGAGCCGGCTTCTGGGTACCGAGCCCGACCTGGTGCTCCACGGCGGCGGCAACACCTCGGTCAAGGGGAGCGTGCGCGACCTGTTCGGGGACGAGCGGCCGGCCCTGTTCGTGAAGGCCTCCGGTCGAGACCTGGCCGCGGCCGAGCCCGCCGACCACCCGGCGGCCGACCTCGAGCGCCTGCGGCGCGTGGCGGCGATCCCCGAAGAGCTCGACGACTTTGCCCTAAGCCGGGCTCTCCGGAGCGCCCTCTTCGATCCGGAGGCCCCGACCCCGTCGCTCGAGGCCCCGGTCCACGCGGTGGTGCCGGGCCGCTACGTGGACCACACCCACGCCGACGCGATCCTCGCCCTCACCAACCGGCCGGCGGGCGCGCGCGTGGTGCGCGAGGCGCTCGGAGCGGACGTCGTGATCGTGCCCTACGTGACCCCGGGGCACCCGCTCTCCCGGGCGGTGGCCGAGGCGATGGCGGAGCTCCCGGACGCAGGGCGCCGTTCGGGTGCCATGGTCTGGCTCCGCCACGGCCTGGTGACCTGGGGCGAGACCGCCAGGGAGTCCTACCGGCGGACGATCGAGCTCGTCACCCGGGCCGAGGAGTACCTCGAGACCGAGCGCCGGAACCGGACGGTGGCGGCCCAAGGGAAGGCGCCGGAGGTGCCGGAGAGCGGGGAGGCGGACGCGCGCTGGGCGCGGGTCGCTCCGATCCTTCGTGGGCTCCTGGCGGTGCCGTCCGGAGACCCGGACCGCCCCTGGCGGCGGGTGATCCTCCGTGCGGACCGGAGCCCCGAGACCCTGGCTCTGCTGGCCCGGCCCGACCTCGCCGAGATGGTCGCCGGCGGCCCGCTGACCGCCGACCACCTGATCCGCACCAAGGCCGAGCCGCTCGTGCTGGGCGAGCTGCCGTGGGGCAGCCCGGACGATCTGGGTGCCCACCTGACCGAGGCCGTCCGGGGATACGAGGCGCGCTACCGGGAGTACGTCGAGCGCCATCGGCAGCGGCTGCCGGAGGGGGTCGAACCGTTCGACCCGGAGCCGCGGGTGGTGCTCTTGCCCGGCTGCGGCGTCGCCGCCGCGGGTGGCAGCGCGAAGCTCGCCTCCGTGGCGCTCGACATCGCCCTCCATACGCTGCGGGTGAAAGCGGCGGTGGCGGATGGCGGGGGGCGGTACGAAGGATTGTCGGAGGGGCACCTGTTCGACATGGAGTACCGGCCTTTGCAGTTGGAGAAGCTGCGGAGGGCGGGGGCGTTTCCCCTTGTCACCACCGTTGCCCTGATCACCGGCGCCGCCGGGGCGATCGGCGAGGGGATCTGCCGGGAGCTCCTGGCCGCCGGGGCCCATGTGGCGGCGTCGGACCTGGCGGGCGAGCGGCTCGACTCGCTGGTCGAGGAGCTCACGGCCGAGGCCCCGGGGCGGGTGCTCGGGGTACCCCTCGACGTCACCGATCCGGACGGGCCGAGGGGTGTCGCCGCCGGGTTCAGCGCGGTGGCCCGGGTGTGGGGCGGGGTCGATCTGGTGGTGGTCAACGCCGGGGCGGCCCACGTGGCGACGATCGAGACGATGGAGCTGGCCGACTTCGAGCGGCTGGAGCGGATCAACGTCCACGGCACGCTGCTGGTGCTCGGGGAGGCCGCCCGCCACTTCCGGCGCCAGGGGACGGGCGGGGACGTGGTGGTGGTGTCGACCAAGAACGTATTCGCCCCCGGGGCGTCGTTCAGCGCCTACAGCGCGACCAAGGCGGCGTCTCACCAGATCGGGCGGATCGCCAGTCAGGAGATGGCGGGGCTCGATGTGCGGGTGAACATGGTGGCGCCGGATGCGGTGTTCGGTGGGGGGGAGAGGAAGAGTGGCCTGTGGCAGGAGGTGGGGCCGGACCGGATGCGCGCCCGGGGGCTGACGGAGGAGGGGCTGGAGGAGTACTACCGGGGCCGGAACCTCCTGAAGGCGCGGATCACGGCGCGGCACGTGGGGCGGGCGGTGGTCTTCTTCGCCCGCCGCGAAACGCCGACGACCGGCGCGACGTTGCCGGTGGACGGCGGTCTGCCGGACGCGACGCCGCGCTGACGAGGGCCTCCCGCCCCGCTCCACCAATCCAACCGTTCGCTGTCGTACCGAGGGGCGTGGTTGTCCGATCGCCGGAGGCAACCAAACTCTCTCCCTGAAGCGGCCGGACCTGTGCCGGCCGAACGCGAGCGAAGCGAGCAACCTTACAGGCCCCGTGCCGGCCGAAGTGTGAGCGGGCCGAACAACCTCACCCGGCCTCTGTGTGGGCCGGGTAACGGTCCTACTCGCGGCTCAACTGGAAGGTCATCGTCCCGGCTTCCTTGCCCGCGGCCCAGCCGATCCAGGTGCTCTCGAGATGGCTCTCGTCGACGAGGGTCACCTGGGCGGCGTGGATGTGCTGGTCGACCGTGGGGTCGAGGTTGGTGCCGCCGGTGAAGTCGAAAACGAGACGGTCGGCCGTGCTCTCTCCCCGGTTCAACCGCATGGTCGGCTGGTTGCCGCCGGCGCAGTAGTGGGTCAGCACGAGCTCGTCACCGTCCAGGTGGTACATGTTGATCATCTCGTGGTCGGTGCCGGGGCCCATGGTCTCCATGACCACCGTTCCCGCCGCCGAGACGCGGAACTCATGGACCGCCGGGGGCAGCGCTTCGACCTCGGCCTGCATCTCTTCGGCGGAGGCTTGCCGCGGGCCGTGCCAGGTGCCGGCGAGGCTCTTCAGCCGTTCGAAGACGGCCTGGGCCGCCAGGGGCTCGCCTGACTCAGGCGAAGTGCTCGGAGACTGGGCCAGGGCAGGGGCCGCGAGGGACACCAGGGCGACCGCCACCAACGCGAATCCGGTCGGTTTGCGCATCACGGTGCTCTCCTTTCGTGGGTTCGTGGGTCAGGAACCCCCTACTATACACGGCACCGGGTGCGGGCTATTTGTTTCGGGGTACCAGCGTGTAGAACACGTAGTCCTCGAATCGGCCCTGCTCCACGGCCCTGCGGCCGACGTCCTGCGCCCGGAGCTCGAACAGATCGGCCTCGTAGACGTCGAGCACGTAGAGCGGGTTTTCGCCCTCCTCCAGCTCGTCTTCCAAGGTGTCGATCAGGTGGTGGGCCGGGCTGTGCGCCAGGTGCCGGGCGAGCTCGAGCCGTTCGATCTCCACGTCCAGGTAGAGGCTCAGCCCGTAGCGTGGCCGCTCGTCGAAGAACGCCACCTCGCTGTACGGGGCTCGCACCTGGGCTTCGATCGCCCGTGCCACCCGCCGGGAGTCCTCGGGCCGGTCCAGGTGGGCCGCCGTGGCCTTGAGACCTACGAGCGCCACCATCCAGATGCCCAGGCCCACGGTGAGCGCCGTCCTCGGGGTGATGCGGCGGCCGGGCCGCGCCGCCCGCGCCAGCGTGCGCTCGGCCCAGGGTGCGAGCCACCGCCCGATGAGGACGGAGAGCGGCACGAACAGGGGCAGGACGTAGAGCGGCAGCCGGGAGCGCGCCAGGGCGAAGATCGCCAGCGGTCCGAGGAACCAGAGCAGCAGGAAGAGGAGATCCGGGTCGTCCCGCCGGAGGGAGCGCCAGAACCGCGGCGTGACGAGCCGCGGCGCCCGGCGCAGGCCGGCTCCGACCGGCACGATCCAGGGGAGGGTGCCGAGAAGGAAGGTCGGCAGGTAGACCTTGAAGGCGCCGTACCACTCCGGGTTGCGCTCGTGGACCGACGTGAACATGCGGTCGACGATTTCGTAGTGCAGGAAGTACCCGAGCAGGCCGGGGTTGATGATGATCACCATCACGAACCAGGTGCCCCCAACGAGCAGGAAGAGGAGCAGGGAGAGCGGGGTCACGAGCCGGGGCACCGGGCGACGCGCGCTTTTCGCCTTGCGAGTCAGGGCCACGAAGGCCAGGATCGCGAGGAGCGGCAGCAGCGCCGGCGGCCCTTTGCTCAAAAAGGCGAGGCCGAAGCCGCCCCAGAGCACCATGCGGTCCACGGGCCACCGCGCCGGATCCTCCCCCCACCAGAGGGCGATGAAACCGAAGACCGCCATCGTCTCCCACAGCGTGAGGAAGGTGTCGGTGCTCACGATGTTGGAGCTCACGAACGGCATCAAGGAGGTGGCATAGACCAGGGCCGGAAGCCAGGGGGCCCTGGGTACCAGCCGCTTGCCGATGCCGTAGACGAGCAGCACGGTGGCGACGAACGCCAGGGACAGCGGCAGCCGGACGGCCCACTCGTGACGGCCGAACGCGGCGATGCTGGACGCCAGGGTCCAGTAGGTGAGCGGCGGCTTGGTGAAGTGGGGGAGCTCGTGATGCAGCGCGGGGGTGATGTAGTCGCCGAGCCGGAGCATCTCCAGGGCGACGTCGGTGTAGCGCCCCTCATCCGGCTCCCAGAGACCTCGGCTTCCCTGGAAGGCCAGGGAGAGGACGAGAAGCAGAAGTAGCCAGGTCCCCTTGCCGGGCCAGTTGGTGGTCGCACGCTGCATGATTCTCTCGGCCCGGTTCGGCCGGTTCGCGCTCCCGGCGTCTTGGGGGAGACGCCGACCTTCCTATCCTACCGGAAGGGTGCATCCGCACGGGATCGAGGAGAATATAGACAAGGCGGATCTGATATGGGATCATTTGGACATGAGAAGCCTTGCCGCGGGTCCCGACCGCTCCCTTCGATCCGCCAACACCGGGGTACGAGCCGGTATCCGTTGGGATCAATGGAGATCGGTCGCCCTTCCCGCCGAGCACGGCTCGTGGGGCCTGGTGGCCGAGCCGGTCCTCCTGGGGCTGCTGGTGGCGTTCTCGCCGGTGGCGCTCCTGGTCGGTCTGGGCTCGTTTGCCGGCTTCCTCGCCCATCGGCCGCTCAAGCTGGCCTACGGGGATCATCGGCGGGGTCGGCGCTACCCGCGAACCGCCCTGGCCGAGCTCTTCGCCACCGGCTTTGCGGTGCTGGCGGTGGCGTGCTTCGGCGGCGCCGTCGCCCTGGCCGGGACGGGGCTCGCGCTGCCCCTGGTCCTGGCGTTGCCGCTGGCCGCTGCGTTCCTGATCTACGATTTGCGGCCGGGCCGGAGCTGGCAGGCGGAGCTCGCGGCGCCGGCGGCGTTCGCGTCGGCGGTGGCGGCGATGGCGCTCGCCTCCGGCTGGAGCCTGGGCCCGGCGCTGGCCCTCTGGGCGGCGATGGCGGCCCGCTCGGTGCCGACGGTGCTCTACGTCCGCGAGCGGGTGCGTCTCGAGAGGAGCGGCGCGCTCCGGGCCTCCGTGGCGCTCGCCGCGGTGGGCGGCCACGCCTTGGCGCTGGGGGCGGTGCTCATGCTGGTCCAGGCCGCGCTGCTGCCGGGCCTGGCGGTGTCGGCGTTCGCGCTGCTCACCCTGCGCACCCTCCACGGGCTGTCACCGGCCCGCTCCGGGCACACCGCCCGCTCGGTGGGGTTCCAGGAGATCGCCTGGGGGCTGGTGACGGTCCTGCTGGTGGTGGTGGGCTTCTGGGGCCTGGGGTAGGCCGGCGCGGAGACCGGGTAACGTTGGCGCGGAGACCGGGTAAGGTCGCTCGCTGCGCTCGCACTTCGGCCGGCACAGGTCCGGCCGCTTCTTTGGGCTTGCGTCTGTGGGAGACGCTTCCCGGTCGAAGCGGCCGGACTCTTAGCCGGGCGTGCCCGTCAGGGCAGCGGACACCCCAGGTTGTTGGCCGCGTCCAGGGTGCCGGCGAGGGCCAGCATCTGGCTGCGGTCACCACTGGCCAGGGCGGCGTCGATCTGGGAGATCAGCTCCGCCTCGGTCCAGGGGTAGTCGACCTCGGGGTGCGCGGCGTCGAGCAGCCCGGCGACGCCGGCTCGGAGCAGCACCCGTGCCGCCCCTTCCGCGCCCTCACCACCCGGGAAGTCGAGGGCTTCGATGAGCGATGCCGCGGCGATGGCCGGGTAGGCGGCGCTCGCGGCGAAGACGCTGCCGACGCTCTGCGAGGTCGAGTAGCCGGTGGCTGTCCAGGCGTCCGGGTGGTTCTTCCAGAAGCCCGGGCTACAGCCCTGGTACCCGTGGGGCTCCTCGCAGTAGTAGTGGCTCCAGTCGGTGTCCATGACCACCGCCCCCGCCGGCGAGGTGCCGCTCGCCGTGGCCTCGTTCGCGTACTGGCCGGCCACGGCCACACCCTCCATGGTGCAGATCATCGACTCGCCGACGGCCAGCGTGGTGGCGGGACAGAGAACGTCCCCGAGGTGGTCGTCGCTCACCCCGACCATGGTCAGGGGAACGTCACCCATGTTGGTCAGCGCGTAGGTCCAGACCACCGCGTCGTCGATCTGGAGGATCGGTCCGGTCGGGTCGTCGGCGTCGACGCCGTTGGTTGCCTTCTCGAGGTCGATCCGAGGATTCTCGGTGATGATCGGACCCTGGACGACGTAGTGGCTGGGGTCGGTGTCTTCGACCGGGGCGCCGGCCTCGGTCTGGGCCGTCACAGTGGCCACGTTGTCGTAGAGGTAGGGCCAGGCCGCCTCGGTCGGGGCGGTGCCGGTCAGCACGCACACCATTGACTCACCCGGATCGAGGGCGGTCTCCGGGCAGGTAATCGGTCCCTCCTCGTCGTCCACTACCTGGACGTCGAGCAGCGGCACGCCGCCCGTGTTCGTCACCTCGTAGGTCCAGATGACCTCATCGCCCGGCTCCACGGCGGGGCCCGGCGGGAAGTCGGCGTCCTGGCCGTCGGTCGCCTTCTGGATGTCGATCCTGACCCTCCCAGGTGGAACCGGCGGCGGTCCCGCGGGCTCTGCCAGGCAGAAGCCGCGAAGCTGCACGCTGTAGCGTGCCGCGGCGTCGTGGCACTGGCAGAAGAACGACGCGGCGCCGACATCGCAATCGACCCAGCCGAAGGGCTCCGGCCAGAGGAAGTCGGCGACCGGTAGCGCCTGGGTGGCCAGGAGATCCAGCTCCTGCTGGCCGAGCTCGATGCCGGCTTCGTCATAGACCTGGCACGTCGCATGGCGCAGCGCGAACTTCGGTTCCGGCGTCGCCGACGGAGCGCCACCCAGAGCGGTCCAGACGATGAACTGGGTGCCGCTGTCGAAGGCGCCGCCCTGGAGGAACCGGACCATGTGCCGCTCACAGATCTCGCGGCTCGGGCCGGCGACCATCCGGACGAGCGACTCGCCCTGGGCCGCGTTGCCCAGCGGATCGATGGAGAAGAAGTCCCCCCACAACGTTTCGCAGTGGGAACCGATCCCGTTGGCCGAGGCCGTCACGTAGCCGGCGAGAGTCCGGTCCGCGACGGGGGTGGCGTAGTAGAGGCCGTTCTGGGGAGACGGCAGGCCGGCGAGCGCCGCCTGGACGTGGGCAATTTCGGCCGGCGTCAGGTCGCGGTCTGGCAGGTGGCCGAAGATCAGCCAGTCGCGGAGGTTGGCGGTGAACATCGCCTTGGCACCGATGTCCACCTCGGTTGTGAGAATCGGGATGCCCCAGTTGGACCAGACCGAGATCGTGACCCCGATCGGATCCTCCGAGGAGTTCCCGACGGCGAATGCGGTCACCCGCATCTCGTAGACACCCGGTCCGGGGTCTTCGGGCAGAAGGACCTCGAAGTACGGGAGCAGCAGCGAGCCGCAGGGCAGCCGGTCGGCGCGGCTTGCCCCTCCCAGCAACAGCAATCCGGCCAGGGCCAGTGCGCCGACGATCGCGGCTCTGTTCGTCGTCTCGAGCATGTCGTCACCTCCTTGAGTCGCCCAAAAGAGACGATGGCCGAGCCGCCTTTCGGCAGCTCGGCCATCTTGAGCTCTCCTAGGAGGACGCGGAGAAGGTGAGGATCCGGAGCTTTGCGACGCCGGCTTTCGCCGGGTGTGCCCTTATCGAGGCGTCAAGCCCTTGCTCACGCGTGGGCGAGATGATCCAGCACCGCCCACACACTCAGTATGCGCCGCGTCGCGGCATCTTTCCACCCCCTTCCGGGTGGACTCGCACCGCCCCCGGAGGTGGTACGAGGTGAGACGGGACGAAGCCCCAGGCCATCCGCCCAGCGAGCGCAGACCTGTCCCGGTCCGGAGGCCCGAAAACAAAACCGGCGGAAGAGGGCACAATGCCCCCTTCCACCGGGGTCGGTTCCGCGGCAGGCGCACTCCCGGACTCCCGCCGCTGAACCGGACGTCTGGCTCGTCTTCCGGTCTACGCCGTGACCAGCTCGGGCTTCCCGACGGTTACGGCCTTGCGCTCGTCGATCGGCACGAACGGGCGCTCCGCCGCGCCGACGTAGATCTGCCTTGGCCGGCTGATCCGCATCTTCGGGTCCTCGACCAGCTCCTTCCACTGGGCGATCCAGCCCGGCAGCCGTCCGAGGGCGAACATGACGGTGAACATCTCGGTGGGCACGCCCATCGCCCGGTAGAGGATGCCACTGTAGAAGTCGACGTTCGGGTAGAGCTTGCGCTCGACGAAGAACTTGTCCTCGAGGGCGATCCGCTCCAGGTTCTGGGCGATGTCGAGGAGCGGATCCTCGAGGCCCATCGCGGCGAGCACCTCGCCGGCGGACTTCTTGAGGATCTCGGCGCGCGGGTCGAAGTTCTTGTACACGCGGTGGCCGAAGCCCATCAGGCGGAAGGGGTTGTCCTTGTCCTTGGCCATCCGGATGTACTTCTCGTAGTCGCCGCCGTCCTGGCGAATCTGCTCCAGCATCTCGATCACCCGCTGGTTGGCGCCGCCGTGGAGCGGGCCCCACAGGGCGCAGATGCCGGCCGAGATCGACGCGAACAGGTTCGCCTGGGACGAGCCGACCATGCGCACGGTCGAGGTCGAGCAGTTCTGCTCGTGGTCGGCGTGGAGGATGAGGAGCAGGTTCAGGGCCTTGTCGAGCACCTTCGGCACGACGTAGGGCTCCGCCGGCACCGCGAACATCATGTGCAGGAAGTTTTCGGTGTACGAGAGGTCGTTGCGCGGGTAGACGAAGGGCTGGCCCATCGACTTCTTGTAGGAGAACGCGGCGATCGTCTTGGCCTTCGACAGCAGGCGGACGATGTTCATGTCGCGGCTCTCGTCATTGGTCGGGTAGTAGGCCGAGAGCGACGCCACCATCGCCGAGAGGATGGCCATCGGGTGGGCCGACGGCGGGAACCCCTCGAAGAACTTCTTCATGTCCTCGTGGATGAGGCTGTGGTAGGTGAGCTTCTCGTTGAAGGCCTCGAGCTCGTCGCGGGTCGGCAGGTGGCCGTAGATGAGCAGGTAGCAGACCTCCACGAACGACGCCTTCTCGGCGATCTGCTCGATCGGGTAGCCGCGATAGCGCAGGATTCCGCGCTCGCCGTCGATGAAGGTGATCGCGCTCTGGCAGGAGCCGGTGTTGCCGTAGCCCGGATCGAGGGTGATGGCTCCACTGGCCGCACGGAGCTTCTGGACGTCGACGCCGACTTCCTTCTCCGTACCCTCCAGCAGTGGCAGTTCGTAGTCCTTCCCGTTGAGCAGGAGCTTGGCAGTACTCATGGTGATGATCTCCCTCGATGGATGAAACCTGGGAAGCGGAGGTTGCGAGGCCTGGCCTGGTCTCCGCCGGGTCTTGTCGCCGGTCCAGGACGCCGTCCGACACTCACTGTTCATGATGGCGCCGAGGCGCGCCGCCGTGGAACGCCCGGCCGCGCGGGAAGGTCAGCGCACCGGGGCAGGAGAGCCCCGCCCCGCGGGGCTGCCGCGCCGCGGCAGGGCTAGAATCGCCGGTGCAATGTCTGCGAAACACCGCTACCACCCCTACGTCCTGAGCGAGCTCGCCCGGTGGGGGATCGCTCCCCACGCCGGTACCGATCCGTCGAGGGCGTACTTCCTGCTCAAGTGCATCTACACCTTCGAAATCCGAGAGATGAAGATCCGTCGCAGGGAGGCGGAGCGCCTGCTCGGCCCCCAGCCGCTCGACGACTACCGGCAAGGCCTGGAGCGGCTCAAGGAAAAGTATGGGGTGTTGAAGACGCCGGCCCAGAAATGGGCCCAGAAATGGGTGGAGGGGGGCCAATAACCCCCCTCCACGATGGGCCGCCGGAGGCGCACTCCCGGATTCCTCCGTCGGCCACAATTTGTCGTCCCCCGGGTGGGACGGATCTTGCGGCCGGCGCGCCCTCGGGCGCGCCACTGAGGGCGATGCCGTCGCCTTGCTCTCCGCTCCCTCCCTCGCCCCCGTCCCGCGCTCCCGGCTCCGGCTCGTTCCGGGAGTATGGTGCCGTCATCCGGGATTCGGGGAAACGCCCCGCGGAGTAGGCTCCGTTCCTACCCCACGAGGTTGGAGGGAGGCGGTACGGTCGCAACGCGGGGGCTGAAACCGGATAGTCTAGGAGCCCCCGTGGCGGTCGGTGTCTCCGACCCGCCCGGCTGGGAGCCCTCGCTCGTGCGCCTCGATCCCAACACCCGAACCGGTGCCTTCGCCACCCAGCTCGTGGTGCGCCTGCTCGACCTGGTGCTGCGATTCTTCAGTTGGACGTGGCGTCTCGAGGTGGTGGAGGGCGAGGAGGTTTTCGAGGACGTCATCCACTCGGATCGGCCGGTGGTCTTCTGCTTCTGGCACAACCGGATCATCCCCGCCTCGGGCCTTCTGCTGCGCCGGGTCGTGCCCGCCGGCAAGGACCTGACGCTCGTCGCCAGCCCGTCGAGGGATGGCGAGCTCTCGACCAGGTTCCTCAAGATCCACGGTGGCCGCGTGGTCCGGGGCTCCTCCAGCCGGGGCGGCTCCCGGGCTCTCCGGGGCGTGTTGAAGGTGGTCAAGCGCCACAGCTCCTCGCCGATCCTGATCCCGGACGGTCCGAAAGGGCCCGTGTACCACTTCAAGCTGGGTGTGCTGGGGATGTCCCAGATCACCGGGGCCGCGATCTTCAACATGGGCTTCGCCGCCGAGCGCTCCTGGACGCTGGGTACGTGGGACAAGATGGTCTTCCCCCGGCCGTTCACCCGCGTGACGGTGACCGTGGACCCGCCGCGGAGCGTGGCGCGGGGCCTCTCGGACGAGGAGCTGGAGCGGGAGCGGAATGCGTTCGAGGAGCGCCTCCTCGCCCTGACCCGCGCCGCCGAGGCCGCCGTCGGCGCGGTGGATCCGTGGGCACAGGGCGACTCGACCCCAGCAGAGATCCGACGACACGAAGGGGTGGGGGCGCCCCCTTCTCCCCCTGGGGGAGAGAAGGGGGACGGGGGGTTGTAGGGGGGATCCGACCAACCCACTGGAGGAACCAGACCATGACCGAGCTCGAAGAAGTCCAGATCGACCAGCCCGCGGCTCCCCAAGGTCCTCAGGGACGGCGTCCCGGCCCGCGGCGGACGGGCGGCGTCTGGCTGATCATCGTCCTGGTGACGATCGTGGTCGCCATCGGCGGCTATTTCTACCTGCGCTCCCGTGGCCCCGCCGAGGCCCCCGAAGAGGTCGCGCCGCCACCGGAGGCGGTCGCCGTCCCGGACGAGACAGCCACGGCAGAGGCGCCGGAAGAGGAGCTCGAGCTACCGCCGCTCGCGGCGAGCGACGAGGTGGTGCGCCAGGTCGTCCAGGGGCTCTCCGAGCATCCGGTGCTCGCCTCCTGGCTCGCCACGGACGGGTTGGTCCATCGCTTCGTGCTCGCGGTCGACAACCTGGCGGTGGGCATCGCGCCGCGCAAGCAGTTGCAGTCCATGGCGCCGGACGGAGGGTTCAGCGTCATCGAAGGGGACGGAGACGACGTGCGGGTGGCGCCGGAGGCCTACGGGCGCTACGACAGGGTGGCCGCGGTGGTGGCGTCCGTCGACGCCGCCGGCGCGGTGGCGACCTACCGGCGTCTCGCGCCGCTGGTCGACGAGGCGGCCCAGGAGCTGGGCTACACCCCGGAGCGCTTCGACCAGCGGCTGGCCGAGGCGATTCTCCACCTGCTGGCGACCCCGGTGCCGGCCGCGCCGCCGGCG
>Ga0210123_1000055_pt1 | contig 67410 bp, 22 predicted proteins | sample Muzzi_PWB_D2_FD_185535 | JGI IMG/M metagenome (GOLD analysis project Ga0210123, IMG submission 185535) | Wetland microbial communities from San Francisco Bay, California, USA, that impact long-term carbon sequestration - Muzzi_PWB_D2 (SPAdes) | ecosystem: Environmental > Aquatic > Marine >... | reverse complement strand
CGAGCTCTCCGCGACCATTGCGGAGCCCGCCGAGCCGGTCCCCTTCATCCTGCCCGTGGAGATCCACGTGCCCCGCGGCGGCTCCTGTGCTCCGATCTACACTAGAGGCGCCCTGGTCTCGCTTGGTTGGCTCGGGGCTGGAGCCCTCGCCCTCTCCCTGTGGGGAGCTGGCAGACGCGGGGCCTTTCTGTCCCTCGGGCAGCTCGGTCGGCGCCTGGTGCCCAGGGAAGCCGGAGGCGGAACGCAGGAGACGTCCGCCGCGCAGTTGCGGCAGGTCCTCGGCCAACGGCTCCAGCCGGGCCACCGGGCCCTGGCCTTTCTCGGCTGGTGGGTACGGCACCCTGTCGCCTCGGTCACCAGACGTAGTGCCTACTCAGAGACGATCAAGCTCTCCTTCGGTCGCTCGTCGCGCGACATCGCCGTCAGCCTCCTCGACGGAGCCACGTCGTTCGGGGCTCTCGAGCGAGATCCCGGCCCCGTCCTGGGCAGCCTGGTGGCCCGGGCGACGGCCTCCGGACCGGACCGGCTCTACGCCTGCCTGGACGCAGAGGGACGGCTCGGGTGCTGGTGGCTCGATCAATCGCGTGGCACCGCCCAGCCGGGGCTCCACGCGCTCGGCTCGGGCGACTCGCTGCTGCCGATCGACGGGCTCGGCGAGCCGGACCCTCACCGGATGGGAAGCCCTGTCGAGCCCGCGAGATGGGAGATCCAGCCGGTCAAGGGGGGCCGCTGATGCGTCGCCGCCGCCCGATCTCCGGGGTTCGACCGATGCTCGCCAGGGCGGGGATCTGGGTCCTCAACGCCCTCCTTCAGGACGTCGTTCTGCGGGGCATCCGGAGCGTCGTAGTCCCCTTCCTCCTGGCCGCCCTGGGGCTCGGAGGGGTCACCGACGCCTGGTTCGACACGAAGGGAGAGACGGCGCAGATCGACCGCACCGACCCCGCCCAGGCCGACCGGAAGACGCTCACTCAGTTCGTGACCAGAACAGGCGCCAGCCCACGGACCCAACCGCCCCCGGTCAAGCCCTCCCCCACGAAACCGGACGTCGAACCAGCACCCCAGCTAGACGAGCCCCCCTACAGCCCCCCGATCCACCTGGACTGCACCGACCGGCAAGGCAACGCGGGCGCTTTCGACCTCGTGGTCTTCTCGCGGGCCTTCAGTTGGAGCCTGTCGAGCGAAGAGGAGGTTCAGCTCAACGCCAGCGAGGCCGACTTCCAGGCCCAGTTGGAGACCCCGGGCATGGCCAGGTTCCTCCAGGCTCCCAGGGTCCTCGCGGTCGGCATGGCGTCGTGCGAAGGCTTCCCGGACCACCGGGAGCGGGAGATCGAGCGCGCCGGCAAGCGGGCCCGGCAGCTCCTGGCATGGATCGAGGCGGTCCGCCACCCCCGGGACGACCACCCGGAGCATGTTCCGCTCCAGGCCCTCAACCTCGGTGTCTACGCAAAGCCCTGCAAGACCGACGACACCTGGACGCAGCGGCGAATCGTGCTCTTGGCGCTCTACGAAACCGACCCGGGGCTCTCGCTGCGGGATTGCCTGCAGGACGCCCTCCGGGACGAACCGGACCTCCGGGCCCTCGCCACCGACTACGAGCCAGGTCTCGGGCCCGATCAACCGTTCTTCCCGGGGAACCGGTGAGCCGTTTCCGACCGCCGCTCCGCGTTCTGTTCAGAAGCCTCTGAACGAATCGCGACCTGTTTGCAGGAATCGCCGATGCCGAAACACCGAACGGAACCGAAGCCCCAGCCCGAACGTCGCCCGAGAGGGGCTCGATGGTGCTGCTGCGCGCCCCGATCGAGCCTGATGGCATTCGGCTTCGCCGCTCTTCTCCTCGTTGGGGCCTCGCCGCACGCCCAGGCGCAGCGCACCGCGGCCTCCACCGAGGCTCGCTCGGCCCAGTTCATCTTCGTCGTCGACGACTCCGGCAGCATGCGTCAGACCGACCCCAACCGGCTGGCAGTCTTCGCCGTCCGCTCCATCCTCGGCATGCTGGACGACCGGGACGAAGCCTCGGTGGTGCGCCTCAACGCGGCCCGCGACGGTTCCCCCCCACCGCCGATCGAGCCGCTCCGAGACAACCGGACGCGCCTCGAACAGCTCCTCGGTCTCGACCGGAGCATCGCGCAGTACGGGGCACAAAAGACGCCCTGTACTAGCGCTCTCGAAGCCGTTCGGCGACTCCTCGACGACTCGTGGCGGCCCGGAGTCGCCCAGGTGGTCATGTTCCTGACCGACGGGGCGTGTGATCCGCCCACGTTTCACGCCGCTCAAGGGGTGCGCTTTCTCGACGGTCTGGAGTCCCACGAGCAGGGGCTCTTCCAGTTCTACCTGCTCCGCTTCCGGGGGAACGCGTTCTCTCCGGCGCTCGTCGACCTGGCGAAAGCCACCGGCGGTGAGGCGATCGAGGTCTCGACCGAGGACCCCACGGCGATCCTCCACCCCTTCGCCCAGGCCCTGAGCCGCTCCCAGGGATACGAGGCGTACCTCCTGAAACCGGGGACGGAGCGCCTCGCCGCCCATCGAGGAGCCGATCGCGTACGGCTTCTAGCGGTCGCCCCGGGGGAGGGGACGGACCTCGAGTTTTCGATCCGGGACGCCCGGGGGAACAAACCCGAGCAACTGGGCGCGGTCGAGACCGGTACCCACCGCTACGGATCGGGGAGGGTCTTCCGCTTCGCCGCCATGGAGTACCGACCCGACGTGGCGCCGGTGACGGTGGGGATCGAAAACGCGGGAACGACTTGGAAGGTCGTCGCCGTGCCGGAGTACCGGCTCACGCTCTCGCTCCGGACGTTCCGGGGACCGTGCCGCCGCCTCGGCGAGCCCGTGGAGTTCGGCGTGGACGTCGGGACCACCGTCTGCGTGGTGGCGGAGATCCGCAACGCCGAGGGAGACCTCGTCGGCGGCTCCCTGGCGGACGAGTTGGAGGCGAAAGTGGTGGTCCAGCGCCCCGATCGGCCCCAGGAGGCTCCGGTCCCGCTCTCGGCGAACCAGATGGAAGACCGCGCTCGCTTCGGGGTGCAACTGAGCAACCTGGAGAAGGGGCGCTACGAGTTCGTACCGGAGGTCACCCTGGACCTCTCGTCCGCCGAGTCCGTCTCCCTCGTCGGGCGACCCTTCTCGTTGGAGGTCGCGTCGATCGAGATCACCCCCGTACCGAACAGGCTGGACCTCGGAACCCTCCGGCCGGGGGAGGAGGCCCTGCAGAGCCTACGGTTCACCGGTGCCTTCCCGGCGGAGGCCGCCACCATCGCCTTCCGCGACCGGGGCAAGATCCCTGGGTGCGTCCACGCGGCGCTGTCGGGCCTTCCCGAGGGGGAACATCAGGCGATCCACGTCGACCACGAATACCAGCTCGCGGTCCGGGTCTCCCCATTCTGCGGACCGGTCTCCCTCAACGAGCCGATAGAGACGGTGTTGCAGCTCGCCTTCCATCCGGAGAGCTCCAGCCGTCGGCTCCCCACCGTCGAGATCCCGCTCACCCTGACCCTCGACTACCAGCTCGAGCTCCCGGAGGGAGTGGAGATCGAGGTCTCCGGAGGGGAAGCTGCCACGCGGGCGGTCGCCATCGAGAGCAACGCCCGCGGCGGGCTCGACCTGAAGGCGGTGATCGCCGGCCCGGAGGACTCCCCGTCCTGGCCGAGCGGCGACAGCGACCTCGCGATGGAGCTCGTCACCGCCAACGGTGGCCTCGGCTCCGTGGACCAGGGATCGCGAACCGACCCCCGGACCGTCACCCTCGAACGGGTCGAAGGGCTGCACTCGTTGACCCTCCGCGCACGAGCCCACCGCTGCTGCGCGGGCGGAGAGTACGAGACACGGCTCGGCCTCACGTCGGCTCCGGATCAGGTACAGCCCCCCGGTGCACCTCTGCCCGAGCCCGCGGTGATCCCTGTCCGCGTACGGGTCGTCTCCGCCGGCCTCTGGGCCTGCCGCGGGCCGTTGATCCTCTGGGTGCTCCTCTTTCTCCTCCTGCTCCTCCTGGTGCTCTACGTCATCAACATGTTCCGCCATAGCAGGTTCCTCGAACCGAAGCGTCTGGCGGACCGCCTGAGGCCCCTCGTCTGGACCGGCATGGGCGGCACGGTGGAGCGGGAAGCGAGCCGAGAGCGGGTGCGATCGATGGTGCAGGGCGGCCTGAGCTGGCGGCGCCGCCTTGCCGCCTGGCTGCGGGCCAACCCGCTGGTCTTCGGTCTCCCCGGTGGAGCGTACGACGAGACCGTCGAGCTCTATCTGCAAGCTCACCACGACCCCGCGGCGTCCCGACTCAGGCTGGTTCCAGAGCGGTCGGTGGTCGAAACCGTACGGGCCCAGCCGGAGCGGTTCCCGGGGAGGTTGTTCTGCTCCGCCAAGGGCGGCGCCAGCTTCATCGGAGTCCCGGACCCCCGAGGGCGCATTTGCCAGATGGTCCCCGAAGGCTCGACCAACGCGCCGCTACCGGGAGACGAAGACGAAGCGTTCAAGCCACAGCCGATCGACCTACGCAGAACCGAGCTCCTCCGCCCACTGGAGCCGGGTGACCACCCGGACGACGGGGACCCAGCGGGATGGCGGATCGGTCGATGAACAGATCCGAGCGCAGGACGAAGCCGAGATGAACAGACCCCGCTGGAGGTAAGGGACCATGGCACACCATCCGAGACTCGTCGTCGACGAGCTACTGACCAAACCGAGCGCAGTCTCACCGACCCTCTTCGTGGGGCTGGGCGGCTGCGGTTGCAGCATCGTCAAGCGCGTTGCTGAGCATCTCCAACGGCGACCGGATTTCGCCGAGCGATACCGCGACCTGGTGAAGTTTGCGCTGGTCGACACGAACGTCAACGACCTCGAGAAGCACCGCGAGATCGCCGACGACACCTTCCTGATCTCGGACTTCGAAAAGGAAGAGTACGCGGACCTCGCCTCCGGCAAGCTCTTCCTCGAGCCGGACGACTACTTCACACAGTGGGTTCCGCCCGACTATCGCTTCCGCGCTGGAGACACCGCGGGAGCCGGCCAAATCCGGATCGAGTCGCGGCTCGGGATCTTCTACCAGATGAAGCACAAGGACTTCGTGGCCCGGTTCCGCAAGCTCTTGGAAGAGCTCAAACGCCACGAGCACGGCCACCGGCGACTGGACACGCCGGAGATCCGGATCATCGTTTGCTACTCGGTGGCGGGAGGCACGGGCTCCGGCGGGTGCCTCCCGATCGCCTACATGCTCCGCGACCAGGCCAGAGAGCTCGGCAAGCCCTGGGTCGTCGGGGTGGCGGTGCTACCCTCGGTGTTCGAGGACAAGACGGGGGTCAACAAGGACGGCACGTTCGCCAACGGGTATGCCGCGCTCAAGGAGACCGAGCACCTGATGAAGCTCGGGGCGCCCGACTCGCGCTTCTTCCCAGACGAGGGCCTCCAGTTCCACTACGATCCGAGCCAATCGTCCCATCGCAAGGTGCGCGAGCGGCCGTTCGAGTTTCTCTACGTGGTGGACAAGCCGGAGTCGTTCACCGTCGAGGAGCCGGTCAAGGCGGCGGCCGACGGCCTCTACCTCCAGTTCTTCTCGCCCCTTTACACCCACCAAGCCTCCGACTACGACAACTACACCCAGCACCAGCGCTTCCTTGTGCCCCACGACTTCGAGGGCAAGGGGATCGTCGGCTTCACCTCGTTCTACGGGTCCTACGGCTCTGCGGTGCTCCTGGTGCCGGTCCCCGGCCTGGTGGAGTACTGCTCACAAGCCGCGGCGCTGTCGCTCATGCGTTCCAGCTTCCTCCGCTCGATCCCGGGAGAGCCGGTCTACAGCACCCTGCGGGCGGATCGACAACCCTTCCGTGAGGTGACCCTCGGCGAGGACAAGAGCGAGCGGCCGATCGACATCACCGAGTTCGACAAGAAGGAGTCTCTGGAACGGGACCGGCTCTATGACCGCCTCTACATGAAGCGCGTCAGGCTCCTGGCCCACTGCGAGCTCGGGGAGGGCGTGTCGAGGCGGTTCCACGCCCTCTTCCGCCACGGGCACCTTCCGGGCGAGAGTCCCACCCACGAAGGCGGCTGGCAGGCGAACGGCGACCGGGCCCGCTCGGACCAGAAGAAGCTCTCCGAACAGGGAATGAGCTTCTCCATCGCCTCGGTCGTCCTTACGGCCATCACCAGCCAGACCGCCGGCCGTAGGGGCGGGCTGCTCGAACAGGCGGCGAAGACCATCGGCGAGCACGCGGAGAGCTTCCGGACACCGCCGGCAGGAAGAGCCTCCGTCGCCGAGCTCAAGATCCGCGCCTCCGGCTGGCTCGAGGAGTTCCGCCGGGTCGGCCGCAAGATCCTCCGGGACGGCTATCGCGACGGCACGCTCAAAGTCCCGGGCGTCGAGTCCCTGACCACCCTGGAGTTCCTGCGGGAGGACGCCGCGGAGGTCGACCTGGCGGCCAAACGGTTCGCCGTGCTTTCGATCCTGGAACGGGTCGACTGGGACCTCAGGCCCCCGGAGATCAACGGAGGGTTCGAGCTCGACCGCGAGGACTCCGACTCTGTCAAGGACCGCGACCAGCAGGAGATCCTCGAAAGCCTGGAGGCCCAGGCCATCGAGCGGGCAATGGGGTACCTGACCAGAGAGCTCGTGGAGAGTCTCGGCAAGATCCAGGAGGCGTTCCGGAAGTTCGCCGCCATCCACAGGGTCCTCGAACAGGGCTTCGGCAAGCTGGAACGGGACCGCGCCAAGCGGCTCGAGATCCTCCGCGAGCAGGGTGAGCAGTCGGCCAACCAGTACGAGCTCGACGCCGAGGCCCTGCAGACGGAGGACGGGCGGCGCCTCTGGGACTTCTACTACGAAGATCGCGTCGCCGGCCTTCCGGAGCTCACGCTGGGCGACCGCAACGTCCAGCGGGTGCTCACCGACACCATCACCGCCATGAGTGCCCGGGGCGGGGCGTCGAAGACGACGACCTTGCTCCTGGAGCAGATGTTCCAGGGCTTGGTCGACCACGCCCACGCCTTCCTGAGCACCCACATCGCGGGCGACCCCCACTCCGCAGACCCGGCGAAGCACAAGGGCCTGACTCTCTCGGAGGCCTTCGAGCTCGAGGTCGTCTACCGGGCTCTTTACAGAAGCAACGCCGAGAAGGTGGACGTGGACGGGCACAAGGCGATCCGCGACCTGGTCTCCGAGTACAACTACCTCCCTGCCGACCAGAAGATCGACCTCAACGAGCCCCGACACAAGGACTATCTCCGGGACAAGATCAAACGGGTGGTCAAGGAGAAGGCCTCCCTGCTCTGCGTCTACGACGAGTCCCGAGACCAGCACGGAGGGGTCCGACCGGACCACGTCTTCCTGGCCGCGATCGACGAGGACTTCGGCAGCTCGACCATCGCCGAGGCGATCCAGAGCGCCGACTCCGGCCTCCACTGGGTCACTTCGGGCTGGCACAACCCGAAGGAGATCGTCTTCTACCGGTCCGTGCTCAACGTTCCCCTCTACGTCTTCGGTCGCATGAACGAGATGCGGGACAACTACCACGAGTTCCGCAACCTGGCCAAGCGCCCGAAAGTGCTCCACATCGATCGCAACTGGGAGTACTCGCTACCCGACCTCGATCCCCAAAGCGCCAAGGAACGGCACCGCCAGAACCTCCTGCGCAATCACGTGGTGAACTTCGCGGCGCTCCTGACCACGGGCCCGGCGGGAGCCGGCAAAGGTGCGGGGTTCGTGGTGCGGCGCAACGGAACCTACTTCCTGCTCGCGCCCCCCGGTGCGGTCGCCCAGGAGGACACCCTGGCCAATGGCGGCCCCACGGAGCTGGGTAGGACTCTGGCGACTGCGATCGAACACTTGCCGGAGACGCTCGACGCCGAGAAGGTGAAGTTCTTGCCCTACCAGCGGATGCTTCGCGGGGTCCGTGAGGGGCTCGCGCCCCAGGTGGTCAGCCAGATCGTCCACCTCCCCTTCCAGTGGCGCAGGAACCGGGACGAGCTCAGGACCCAGTACGGCCCGGATCCGACACCGGAGCAGACGCTCAAGCTCAAGGACTACACCGACGCGTACAGCCGTCTCCAGGAAGCCCTTGCCAATCTCCTCGAGCGCCTCCGGAACCGAAGCATCGAACAGAAGACCCTGGGGGACGACACGGCATCCCAGGCCCTCGAAGTGAAGCCGGACGAGGCACGGCGCAACCTGGAGCAGACGCTCGAGATCCTCGACACCTTCTGCCGGACCTGGGAGCTCATGGAGGATCCCAACCGTCCGGGCCCGGTGTCGAAACCGTTCAGTGACCTCTTCAGGGAGCTTCCTCCGAAGGATCTGTCGGAGACTCTCGAAAGCCTTCGAGAACTCTCCTCCGAGGAGTGACCATGGATCGGGTCTACCCGGCGCCGACGATCGTCGTCGGCGTCGGACGCTTCGGCCTGGCGGTCCTCGAACGGCTCGGTGAGGACTGGCTCGGGCTGAAGCTATCCGGTGCCGACGAGACGGTGAGCAATCTCCGCCTGGTCTCGGTGCGCCCGGATGAGTGGAACAGCGCCTCGGGCTCCGAAGAACCGGACGCCCGCTGGCGGACGGACGAGCGCCCGGCCGCCCGGGTGGCCTACTTGATGGGGGACGGGGACCTACCCTCCAGAGCCTTCGACTTCGCCGTGCTCCGGTCGCTCGGCCTGATTCGATTCCGGGACGGCATATATCAGGTTGCGATTCCACGAGACGACGGTCCAGTCGACGTCGGGCAGGGCGAGGGGGACGAGAAGGACACGAGGGGCAAGGCGTCAGGCGAGAGGGGAAGATCGAGCATCTGGACGATGCGACGCCGGCGCTACTTCGAGTGGCTCGACCTGGGAGCGGACCCCATCATCGCCGCCGAAGGGCTGCGCTTGATCACCGAAACACGCCAGGACGCCGATCTCTTCATCACGCCGCTCCTCAACCGAGTTCGACAGGGCCACAGCCCCCGGACCGTCCTCGCGACCCTGGGGCGATGCTCCGCTCTCCACGCGGGCTACGACCCCTGCCCCTGGCAGTGGCTCCACAACGACCTCCCACCGGAGGAGTCAGACACCGCCGAAGCGGAGAGACCGAAGATCCTCCCGGTCAGCACGTTCATGAGGAGCGGCTTCGTAAACGCCCTGCGGGCAGACGAGCACCTGGCGTCGGCACTGAAGCCGCTCGACGGGTGGAAGGAATGGCTGGCCCTCCGCGCGGAAGAAGAGGCGCAGAGCGAAGATCGAGAGAACGGAAAGAAGAGCAGGGATCGGAACAAGGAGAAGAAAGAAAAGCATCCGCCGGAAATCCGGGTCCCCCCCCGGTTCCTGCCGCGAATGACGGTACCCACCTCGCCGGTCGATCCCGAAGCTCTGTTGGGCCGCGACTGGCGAGTCTCGAGTTGGGCCGGAGAGGAGTCGCTCTCCGAGGCGGAGACCTATCTACCGGTCGAGGTCACCCCGTTCCAACTCGGGTTCTTCGACCACGACAGCCGTCTCTCGGGTGGCCGCCTGCCGGGCGCCCCCTGCAAGGTGGATCAGTCGTTCGGCGAACGGCTCCAGGAGTTGGGCCAGCAGGTGCACCGGGGGCTGATCCGTCTCTGGGTCGACCTGCAGCGCACACGCGCGTCAGGCTCCCCCGGAGAGGGTGCTCGACGCGAACGATCTCGTGAGCACCTGAGGAGCACCCTCCAGCAGTGCCTCGAGATCCTGGGTGAGTTGGTCATCCGCCCCATCGGCTCGCCGCCGGACGGCCGGCAACCGGAGATCGAGCTCGGAGAGCCTCCCCGCCCCAAGTCCCGCGTCGAGCAAGAGCTGCCGCAAGAGCCGAGCCGGTTCCTCGCCGGCATGCTCGTGGAGCAACACTCACCGGACGAGCCCTGGCACCGACTGACGGCTCGCCTCGGAGAGCTCGGCCTCCTCGAGCAGGAGGAGATCGATGCATTCCGGCATCCCCTCTTGAACGACCTGCAACTCAGCCCGAACGACATCAAGGAGCTCGAGCAGAGCGCGAAGTTCGGTGAAGGTCCTTCCGCACCGGACGGGGGCCTCGACCCACCGTCCTCGGCCAGGCTCTCGAAGAGGGCCCAGGCCGAGAGCACGCCCTCTCTGACTGGCGAAACGAAGCAGGAGGCAGGACCGGCCGGAACAGTTCCTGGCGAGGCCGAAGAGCCCCCCATGGCGCACCGGGTGGGGATCCAGGCGCTACGACGCACGCTCAATCACCTGGTGCGGGAGCTCTACGACTTCTCGTACCTCACGCGCGCGCGCCGCAGACCGACGCGGCAGCCCCCCCGGCTGACCGTGGCCGTCGTGGGCGACATGAGCGAGCCGTTCGCCCGGGCCGCCCTCCGGCCGATCCTGCGCGAGGTCCACGCGGAGCTCCTCCGCGCGTTCACCCCGATCTTCCAGGCGTTCCGCGAAGGCTTCGACCGCTCGCTCTGCGTCGTCCCGATCCTCTGGATGCCCCACCCGGCGGACCCGTTCAAGGGCGAGAGCCTGAGCTGGACCCGTGCCGAGGAAGCAGTGATCATCGACACGGTGCACGGCATCCGCCACTGGGTCGAGTGCGTGTTACCGCCGGGACGGCGATTCATCCCACAGATCTTCATCAACAGCCGAGTCACCGACGTCTCGACGCTGACGCTCGAGGAGGCGATCCGACAGACGGGGGACTTCCTCTCGTTCCTCATCCGGAACGATCTCTCCGAGGACCCCCGACTCCGGAAGATCACTTCGGGCTCCGGCCAGGACGACCTGTTCTCTTCGTTCGCCTGCCAGGAGATCGACTTCCCGGCCTTGAGATGCCGAGAGTACCTGGCGAACCGCCTCGCCCGAGACCTCCTCGAGTACCTCAAGAAGGGGGGTGGCGGCCCCCGGAAGCTGGAGGACGACGCGGCCACCTTCCGCCGCTTCGAGCCTCCGGAGCTTGCGAAGCTGGTCCAGGAGCCGAGCCGAGCCCTCCGGCACGTCACCGACCAGGCCGGGGAGGAGCGCCGGCGGCAGGTGGAGGCGCACCTTGCCGTCCACCTCGGCACCTGGGCCCGGAATATCGAAGAGGCCTACGACGACGCCTTCCTGCGCGCGCTTCAACAGGCCATCCATGGAGACTGGCAGGAGCTCACGGGGCGCCAGGGCGAGGTCGACCGTCGGATCGACAAGCTCCGCATGGACATCGCCGCCGCCCTCGAGCGCGGTCTGGGAGACCTCCGCCGTCACAGCAATCGACTCATCGACCAGCACCTGCGAGAGGACGGCCTCAAGGCGGTTCTCTCCGGGTTCGAGCGGCTCCATCGCAAGACCCAGGAGCTGTTTCGTAGCCGGGAAGACCTGCGCTCTGGACGCGAAGAGCTCGCCGAACGGCACACGATGCCGAGCACCCCCTACGGAAGCCTGGCAGAAGCACGGCGACGAGTCGAACGGGAAGCACGGCGGAAACCCGACAGGCTTCCGATGCGAATCGGCCTGGTCGCCTGGGGTGTCCTGAGCGCAGTACTCGGCGCCCCCCTCGCCCACGGCGTCGCCTACATCTTCGACCTGCACCACAATCCCGGATTCTGGGAGCTCCTCCTGGGGCCGCTCGGGATGCTCTCCGGCGGCTCGGCTCTGTTTTTCGGTGGCTGGGCCGTTCTGCGCTGGCACCTGCGGCGCCGCACCCACAAGGTCCAGGCAGCGATCGTGGCGATGGCCGCGGAAGCTCAGCGCCTGCTCGCTGGCTCGGGCAGGGCGCTCGAAGAGGAGAGGCCCTTCTCCATCCGGAGCTTTCTCGAAAGCCGGATCGAGTTCACCGCCGCCGTCGCCGTCCGAGGCTTCTCGACCCAAATCCTGGAGCACGCCCTGGCAGATCACAGCCTCGCCAACCGTCTGGTGCGAAGCGTCGACGTGCAGGCTCACCACCTGCAACGGCGAGCGGAGGACCTCGGAGTCCGCAAGCGCCCAGGTGAAGGACCGGAGTCGGAGGACCTGAGCGGCCTACTCGGCAAGGGAAGACAGGGAAGCGACGAGCGGCGCTACCTGATCACCGAGGATGACCTCAAGCGCTACTACGCCACGCGGATTCCCCGGGAAGAGGACCTCGGGGCGGAGCTGCCCGGTTTTCTGGACCAGGCCGGGGGTACCGCCGCCTGGCGCGAGCAGGCCTGCCTCAACGACTCGGAAGCGATTCTCGGCCACGGGCGCCAGCACTTCCGGCATATCGCCGAAGACGCCGTCTCCGAGCAGTACTCCTTCTCCAGGAGCCTCGGAAACGGCCTGCTCCATCTGGTCTCCACCTGCTACTCCAACCTCGGTTTCGGAGCCGAGTTCCGTGGCTTCGAGGGTCTCGACCCGGACGGCATCCAGGTGATTACGGATGCGGCCCTCGTCCTCCACCCCAACCTGGACAGGGTCTTCGAGAAAGCCCGACAACGGCCCGACGCGCCGCCCACCACGCGGACCATGGAGGTCATGAAGGTGCCCATCCGCCCCAACGCCGCGTACATGCTCTCGTTGGTGCAGGGGATCCGGGTCCACAGCGTGCGCAACCTAAAGCGCTTCGAGTCCTTCCATGACCGGGTCCGCATGCCGGACGACCGGACCTTCCCGCTGACCCCGGAGAACCCCGACCACCCAACGCCCCGTCCGATCAACCTGGTGTCGGCGTACAAGGACCTGGCTTGCAGCCTGGAGGCCGCGTTACGCCGTGCTGAGCGTCGAAACGGCACTGGAGAACACCAAAGCAGCCAGGAGAACGACCAGGAGAAGGAGGAGCCGTGAACACCGAAGCTCTGACCGACCTCCTGGGCGAGTTGATGCGAGCACCTCTCGACCTGCTCTGGGCTGGCATCGCCTGGCTGCTGGACGCGCTTCATGGAGAAACCCCGTGGACGATGGCCAGCATCACACTGGGCGCTCTCGGGGTCGCCGGAGGCCTTGCGTGGGGGCTTCAGAACCGGCTCAACCGACGGATCAAGGACGACCCCGACCGGACACACTCCTGGCTCCAGCTCGCGCGCCTCGAGGCCCGCCACGCGTTCGCGTTGCTGCCGATCCTGCCCGTCTGGGGGCTCTTTCTCCTGCTGGGTGCCCTGTGGCGGCTGCTGGTCCGCCTCGTGAGGTGGATCGGACGCCGTGGGCACCACCGCTCGGATCCAAACGAGTCGTCCGACGGAACGGATCGGAAGTCCGCTGCGGAGAGGCCGATCCTGGTGGCGACTCTGGGACCGAGCTACCTCCTCGCCGGGATCGGTACCGCCGTGCTCTACGCTCTCTCGCGCCTCGCCGAGCCTCTGATCGCCGTTCGCCTGGACCTCTCCCCCGGGTTCTCCGCCTGGGAGTTCCTGCTCCTGGGCTCGCGCCCGGAGCTGGCCTGGTACCTGCCCTTACAGCGCTTCCCCTACCTCGCCGCCCTCCTCACCACCTGGCTCTGGCTCGCCGTCTGGTCATTGCTTTCCTCGGCCATACGGCTCGTTCATCACGATTCCCTGGGCAGGAATCTCCACGAGTCGGTGACCGAGGCCCGCGTTCCAAGAATCTGGCCCCAGTGGTTCGCTACCCGCTCAGCCCACGAACCTGCCCTCGCCTACCGGCGCTGGGCGCGCTGGCCGCTGCTCGTGTCGATCCCCCTCTTCGCCTGGGCTTGGTTCTCCCTCGCCGGCGACCCCTACCGGCTCCAGCCTTCCGAGCTCGCCGTCGGCATGGTGCTCTGGCTGTCGTGGGGTCTCCACGTGGATGGGATCCGGGGCTCGAGACGGGATCCGAAACGGACCGAGGCCGACGACAGAGTCTCAGACCACCGGCGCAACGGCTGGCAGGAGGTTCTCGAGGCCCTCCGCGCTGACCGCCACCTGGAGCGACCGGAACCGTTCGAGACCCGGCCAGCCCTGGCACTGACCCAAGGCTCGCCAGGCCGCCGGAACGCACGGATCCTCTCCCCCCTCGTCGAGGAGCTCCTCCAGCGGGCGATCGACCCGTCTGGCCCCAGCGGAGAGGATGCGGGAGCAGCGGCCCCCGCCTCCAGGCTCACCATGATGCAGCGGGAGATCCTCACGACCCTCGCCCTCCAAGGGTACGTCCATACCGAGCCACCGGTCAACCTGGACCGCCTCGAGCTCGGGCCGGCGGAAACGGAGGCTCTTCAAGACCGAAGCGGGTTGAGAAGCCGGCACCAGGTGGTCCTGTCCCCCGAAGGCACCGGAAAGTCCACCCTGGCGCTCTTGGCGGTGACCAACCATGCGCTGATCCACACCAAGACGAGCCTGGTCGTGGTCTCCACCGCGAAGCGAGCCGACGAGCTCCACGACCTGTTCCGGCGAGCCCTCGACCCCTCCACCCTCCGCTGGAACGTTCGGGTCCGGAGGCCGGGTCGAGACCTCATGACCGACCTGACCCGAGGCATCGTGCCCGATGTCCTGGTGACCGACCTCCACGACCTGGTCGTGACGCTTCTCGAACGCACCGAGAGCTTCGATCCCTTCTTCGTCCGGCTCGGCCTGGTCGTGGTGGATGACATCGAGTCGTTCAGCGGACCAACAGAGGTACACGCGCAGCTCGCGTTCCGCCGGCTGATGTGGCTGGTCGAGCAGCGCACGGAAGCCGGCGAGCTCGGGGGGCGAGACAAGGCAGGGCCCCAGCTCCTCGCTCTCGGGGTCGACGGGATGCACGGCATCTCGGAGTGGGCCCAGAGCCTGTGCGGGGTGGACTTCGCACCCCGGAGATTCGGCGTCGAGGAGGAGTCCGCGGCGGCGGCCGTCCACGAGACCTACCGCCTCCGCGATTTCCGCACCGAAACGGGCGATCACCTGCTGATCGAGGACCTGGTCGCCGCCTGCGAGCGGCTCGAAGTGCCCTGGCACTATCGCCTCTGCGGCGACGGTCGCCGAGACCAGGGCCGGGGCCCCCTCCTCCTGCCCGAGGAGCCGCTCCACTTCACACCGTCACCGGCCGCGGCCTGTGTTCTGTTCCTCGAAGGAACCTGGAGTGAGGTCCAGCGCGAGCGCCACCGTCTGCGGCGAGCTGGTACCCGGTTCGTCGAGACGCCGGGGGGGCCCGAAAAGCCGGAGCCCATCGCGTTCGTCACCCTGGTCGAGCCCGACGCGGAAATGGCCCTGACCCAGCTCGACGACCGCTTCCCCCTCTCGCCTGTGCTTGCATCCCTCCCGCGCCCCGTCATCAGACCGCCGACAGGCTTGGCGGTCCACGCCCACCTGGCCGCAGACCTCACACAGCACTGGGTCGAGGTGGAGGACGTCCTGCGGGTGTTCGGAGAGCAAACAGCCCGGACGCTCCAGAGGCTCGCGCGCGAGAACCTGCTGCTGGCGGACCGACGGCCGGACATCCTCCCCAAGGCGAACCAGTACGTGAACCGCGTCCACGTGCAGGCCATCGCCCGGGCCGTAGCCCCGGTGGGGGTGCGGGTCGACGAGCTCCCAGGCGGAATCTTGCCCCCCAAGGTCGGCCAGGTCGAGCTCGTGTCGCCCGCCACCATCGAGGTTCGAGACCGTACGAGCCTGGTGACCCTCGCCCGGGTCGATGCCGGCGCCGCTCACCTCCTCTACTATCCCGGCCGCATCTTCCAGGACGCCCGCGGCACGTTCGTCGTCGTGGAGCGGGCATCCGATGCTTCGAAGAACGGGGCGGCAACCGGGGGTCGCCAGGACGGTGTCGAGGCCGGCGACATCCTGGCCGAGCCGATCCTCACCGACTCCGTCTCGACTCCACGGCGCCGGTTCGAGATCGAGAAGCTGGAGCGGGGAGGATCGGAGGAGATCCGCCAGGCGGCAGGGGGTGCGTTCTTCGGGCCGGACCGTTTCGTCCTGGGCCGGCATCCGATCCGCCTCAGCCTCGAGCCCGTGAGCGTCACCGTCGAGCACATCGGCACCTATTGGGTCGGCCCCATCCACTGTGAGGTGCGTCAGCGGACGCTCCACGACACCCGGAGGACGGGCACAGCACCGAGGCTACGGACGGTCGGCCTGTTCATCCTCCCCAATCCTCCGCTCAGGGCGCCGGATCCAGAGGACGCGACAGACGAAAGACCTCCGCAACTGACCCTCGGGGCGGCACGACTCCTCACGGCCGCCATCCGCGCCGTGATCCCCAACCTCTACCGCGGCGGTGCGGACAGTCTCGGCGTGGCGTTACATCTTGAATCCCACGACGGGGCCCCCGGCGACGACGACGAGCTCGGTCCCGAGGAGGGCGTGGCGCTCTTCGACCTCAGCGACGGCGGCAACGGCACCGCACGGGCGATCCATCGGGACGGCGTCGACCTTCTCCTCCGCCTGTCCCGACTGGTCATCGAGCGGGTGCTCTCCCTCCACCGGCTCCTGGCACTCCACGACCAGTGGGGCTCATCGGAGGAGATCGAAGCCGAGGGTCGGGCGGAGCAGAAACGGGGAGAAGACCTGAAAAAGCTCGCAGAGCACCGTAGCGAGCTCTACGCAAAGCGGCGCCGGCAGCTTCTCGACTGGCTCGAGAGTCGACTGGGGCGCGAGGGTGGAGCCGAGGCCCAGCAGGAGCTCGCACGGCAGTTCGGAAGCGGCATGGAGGATGGCCAGGACGGGGTCATCGATCTGGGTCGGTGCTGGTACAGCCAGGACGGCTCGGTCGGCGACCTCCTCTGGGTCAAGCACCGATGGCAGCGTCCGGGATCCGGGGAAGCGACCCTCGACATCGGCTTCGACCGGAAGACCCTGGCCTCTGCACGGGCTGTCCTGGACCGAGAAGAGCACCGGCGCCGCGCGGAGCTCGACAGGGACTTCGAACGGCACCTGGAGGGCTCCGGACCCGGTGCTTCGGCCGGCCGCCACCACACGACCATTCAGCGGATCTGGTACCTCGGTCCGGACTCGAGGCCGACCCAGGCGGAGGTTCCGGACGACGTCGATCGATTCAAAGAGATCCGTCAAAGCGCTTGGATCGGGCTCATCGAAGCGGCCGGGCCTCTCGGGAGCCTGGTCGATCACCTGAAGAGCGCGTTCGAGAGACTCCCTACCGACCGCGAAAGCACCCGGCCGGCCGACCTCGTCGAGCTCTTCGCCTGCTTCGTTCAGGGCATCCCGACCGCCCCCCCGCCAACGGACCGATCGCAACTTCTGGAGCCCCGCCCACCGGTCGAGACCCTTCTCCAGCGGAGCGGCGACGGAGGCTCCAAGTCGCTGCTCCTCGCCACGCTGCTCGCCCGAGCCGGGCTGAGAACGGGGCTGTTCGTCTCGGAAGAGGAACAACGGATCCTCGCGGGCGCCCCGGGATCGGCCACGGACGTGCCACCTCCCGCGCTCTGGGCAACGGTCGGACAGGACACCCTGGTCCCGATCGACACGACTCACGTCCTCCGTCCCGGACGAGTCGTCGTCCGGGAACCGAAGACGTGGGCGTTCATCCCGCTGTTCCTGGACCTCGAGGAGACCAGGTCCGACCAGGATGCAGAACGGGACGACGAGCAAACGGAACCGGAAGGGGAGGACGATGCCGAGGGCTGAGAGACGGACCGGAGCGCTTTCGAGCACCCAGCTCTGCACCGTGCTGGCCGTGCTCCTCCTTCTCCTGGCGGCTTGTGAGCGAAAGCCGTCCGGGCCCCGAGAGCTCGCGTTCCCCACGTTCGCGGCGCGCGCCGCGTTTCCGGAGCTGACCAGGGTGGAAGACGAGGCGCCGGCGGGCACCCCGGGCACCGACCGAGCCCCGGCCTCCGCATTCGAAGAGGCCCTTCGCGCCGGCAGCACCGAACCGAGCACCGGCCAGACCGAGGCTCCCCGGCGCAACCCAGGACAGACGATCCCTCTCGGAGCCAACCTGGCAGCCGCGCTGCCGGGCGGTCCGAGCTCCTGGCGGTGGTCCACCGAGGGGCACGCCACCCTGGCCGTGCACGGTACCGGCCCAGGCCGGCCGGACGCCCTGATCTATACCGAGTCGTTCTTGGAGGAGGTGGGAGAGCATCCCAGCCACGAGCTCCGCCGGTTCCAGCTCACGGTCAACCCGGAGGGACGGGGAACGGGGATCTTCGGCCAGATCCTCGGGACCCGGGAAGCCCTGCTGCGCGAGACCGCGACCCGCGGCCGGGGTCTGGGTTTCCGCCCCGGAGCGAGGGAACGATCGACCGCTCTGCGCTGGATCGGGCACAACGACCACGGGGTGATCCTCCGATTCGCGCGTCACGGCGGCTCCTGGCAGGGTCAGCGCCCCCTGCCGAAGGGGGTACGGCCCGAGGTCGGAGGCTCACGCGGGGACAGCCTGAACGGCCAGCCCCCGGCGAAATCCCTCGACCGGGTCTCTGCCTATCTCTTGATCGGAAGCGCCCTCGAACCGGACGGCGTCCTCGGCACCCACCTGGCCATTCTCTGCGCCCGGGCGCCGCGGTGCCCTGTCGCCGAGGACCTGGCGGCCCTCCTCGACTCGGTCCGGGTCGAGTCTCCGGACCGGCTCCGCCGGCTGCGGGAGGACTACCAGACCGACTTCACCGACCTCGCCGGGGACGCCGGCCTCGAAGTGCTGACACCCGGTCCAAACGACGCTTCGCGGGAGAGCTCACCCACCGAGCTAGCTCCCTGAGTCTCGACCGGGGCCTCCATTACCGTCCACGGCATGAGCGTCGTTCCACATCCGATCGAATTCTGTGCTGAAGAACTCGAACAGGCTCTTCCCTCCACCGACCCACAGAACCGGCACGGAGGTCGACGATTCGCTCCGGTACCTGCACGGAATGACGGTTGCCTGGTCGTTGACGCGAAGGTAGGAGAAGCGAGGCACCTCGCGAATCTGGCCGACGCGTAGCGAAAAGCCGTCGGCTCCATTCGCGGCGTCTCTTCCGGAATCGCTCCACCTGCTCTCAAGCCCGCTAGCGAGGGTGGACAACGGTAGCTGCACCTCCTCCGCGGCCCGGTCCCACTCTGTTCCAAGCCGCTCGGCGACTGCACGCGCTACGTAAGATGCGTCCGGGTCGGGAATCAGCACACGGACCTGTGCCCCGTCGTCACTCGCATGCCGCAACAGCTTCTGGACGGCCTTCTGGTCGTGCCAGTGAAGATGGCCCTTGTCATCGCAACCGAGAAGAATGTCGAGATCCTTGATCGTCGTGCCCCTTGGCGGACCGGACACCTGGACGATGTCTTCCTCCGAGAACTGAACGTTCAACAGACCGACGTCGTTCATCAAGTCGGACAGCCGGGCAAGATCCTTGATCTCCTCCAGGAGCCACCTCCTCGTCATGTACTCCCACAGAAAGGTCACCGCAACGGTGGCCATGCTGAAGGTACCCAGGGCCCTCGACAGCTCCTGAAGTGTCGGATGCTCCACCAGCTCCTGCGCTACCAGGAGCAGAGCGAGGCCCAGAATCGCGAACACCGAGGCCGCGAGAAATACCCGGTACCGGGTGTGAAGCCAGTGGGAGCTTCTCGATCCGCTCATCGCCACCCTCCGTTCAAGTCAAGTCTGGTCGCTCTCTTGTAGCTCCTCGGCGGAGCCCTCTCCGAGACGTGGTGCCTGCTTCGTCCTGGCCGGCCCGAATCGACGGCTCCCTCTCATTGCTCCTCTGGGACTAGACACTGATCTCGGAAGAAGGTTGACCCTCTCGACCCTCGCCGACGAGTGGGGGCTCCACGCGGGGCACGTGAGCAACCGGGCCAAGGCGCCTCTCAGGCTGCCGACCAGAGAGCGGCGGCAACTGCCTCGGGACAACCAGATGACCTTCTACGGCCGGGAGCTGATCGAGGCGGTGAACAACGAGCTTGGACGCAGAACCAACTGACGTGATCGTTTGACCGTCCAACTGGAGAGAAAGAAACAGCGCTCCGACGGATTGCTTCTCACGCAGCCGTTGCTGTCTCTGACTTCATTGCACTCGTCGTTCGTGCGAACGCGATGCCGCCGGCTGGTCAAGATCGCTACGCGCTACCCCTTCATCGCGGGGGGTTGCTCTTTGACCAGCCATCCTCACCTGGCACAGGATCCTGCTCCCAAACGCCTCGGAGCTGATCCTTCGAGGTCCTTCCAGAGCCTTCCTCATCCTCAGCCAGTGACCTGGCCAGAAGATCAGAGTAATCCGTAGCTGATCCTTCATCCGAAATAGAGACGACGAACAGAACGACCGCGACCATCGTCGCCAAGACCAGGCCCAGGGAGACAGGAACAGGCACGGTGAGCGTGGACTCCGCTTCGAGGAAGAGGAAGAACAGGAAACCACCCACTGAAAAGACGAAGAAACTCAGGAGGAGACAGACGTGGGCTCGGAAGCGGGCTCTCATCTCGTGAAGCACCAAGCCCAGAAGGACCCGACCATCACTCCGTGCCCTGGAAACGACGAGGTCCAGCTCATTCTCCCGAGCCACGGCTGCATCTCTTTGGACAGACCGCCACCACCGTCTCGCCCTCCGTCTGGACGAGCGCAACAGGCTCGTCAGAATCACGACGGTGAAACTAGACAAGACCCCGAAATAGTAATCGGGCGATGTCAGAATCTCCACAATTCGCTGAGTCATCGGCTCTTCCCCCGCAACGTCCGCTCCCGGTGGCTGGCGCCTCCTGCGCCGCCTCATCCCTCCGCCTCATGCCACGGAACGGCCAACCCGAGGTCGTACCCGCCTCCGTCGCCCCAGCGGTACCAGTTCCTGGCCGCGCCCTGTTGCCACTCGACCTGCACCCAACCGGGCCGGGTCTCGGGCGGCACGGCGGTGATCACCCCCCACTGGCCACGGCCACCATCCTGGCTTCCGTAGTCGGCGGTCCAGTCGATGCCGCGCTCGACCCGCATCCCTCTCCGGGGCTCGATCTTCTGGAGCCACTCTCGGTCGTCGCTGTCGAGCGCATGGGCCAGGTAGTAGAGGACCTGGCCACTTTCTGAGCGGCCCTCAGCCCTGGCCCGGTCTCCTTCGTCCCCGAGCCACTCGTCGTCTTCGATGCCCGCGGCCTCAAACAGCTCGAGCACCTCCGGCGCGGAGCGCCAGTCGAGGGCTGCCGGAATCTCCGAGCCGAGGAGATCGGCCATGGCGCTTGCTGCCGCCGCCATCCGCCGCTCGCCGAGGGTCCTGAGCGGCACGACGAGACGGCTCCACGCCTCCGTGCTCGAGCGGCGGGCGGCAGCGCTTTGGAGCAGCTCATCCAGTGACGGGCCTGCCGGTCCGGGGCCTTGAGGACCGGCGGGCCGCACGCCCGGGAGGACCGGAGGGGCCCACGGCTCTGCGGCCGGATGGGCCGCCGGCGCCGGCGACGGAGCAGGGAGAGCACCCCGGCCCGCCGCGGCCAACGCCACCACGAGCGCCACGATCAGAAGCAGCCCGAGAACCGCGCCGATCGCCGTGAGCCGAACCAGCCGCCGAATGCGCAAGCCGAGGGATCGAAAGGCGAACCGAACCAGGGACGAAAGTCCACGTCGAACGAAGTTCCCGAGCATCGGTGGAGGGGGTGAGAGACTCCAGCTCGCCGCCTTGACCCTCGGGGTCTGCCTACCCCGAAGGGGATGAGACCCCCACGACCGACCGCTGTTCGGGAACGCCGAGCCGGGAAGCCTTCGTTCGAGGGTGCACCAGGGGCAGGTGCTCAGATGATCCCCGTACTCGTGGGCAACGTCGGCCGAGCACGTGCGAAGCTGCGCTCTAAGGCGGTCGAGCTCCTGGGTCCACGCTCCGGCCGGGGGGCGACGGTCGGGTGACCGGTGGCCGTCCTTGAACGCCCTTTCGAACAGGCCCATCACTGCGGGTGGCAAGATGTCGGCACTCGGCATCGCCCCGGGCGCCGTGGTGAACCGGCTTGCGAAAATCGTCCGGCCGGCGGCGATGTTGTCCGTGATCTGGGGACCCGGACTGCCGGAGAACGGATGGCGGCCCCAGACCAGGAGCTGGCAGATGAGAACCGCCAGGGCAAACCGGTCACTGGCGAAGGTCCGGTCGACGGTCGAGAAGTCGACGCCGCGGAGCTCCGGCGCCGTGTACTCCGGCTTGCCCACGGTGCAACGATAGACACGGCCCCGGCTCGGATCCGGAACCTGCATCGAGTCGCAGTCGACGAATGTCACCACCGTGTTGGTCGCCGCCAGCACGTTGCTCGCGTTGAGATCTCCCGCCACGTACCCTTCCCGGTGGAGCGCATCCAGGGCGGACGCCAAGTTCCGCGCGGTCTGGACGAGAAGCCCCCACCGCATCCCTGACGGGTAGCGCAAGGGTAGGTAGACCTGGTGAAGCTCCCGGTAGCGCCGGGTGTCCAGGTAGGGCATCAAGAATCCGGCGAACCGCCCCTGGAAGTCGAGCAGCACCTCCGTGGGCCACGCGAGGGAGACTCCGCCGCGTGAATGCATGGGATCCCGCGGACGGTGGGCGACCATGACCGTGAGCTTGCGCTCGAGCTCCGATGATCGCTTGGCCGGCCAGTAGACCTTGGCGACCTCCCCGCCCCCTTCGACCAGGGAGACCTCCCCCTCGCCACCGCTACCAAGGGGGCGTTTCAGCCGAACTTTCCGGCCGCTCCTGGTTCGAAGCTCGGAACGGCTCATCGGTCGGCCCTGGGATCCTGCGCCGGGCCGAAGCCGGAAACCTGGTTCTCCAGGCGGCTGCCGCGCACCGCCACCAGCAGCGTCTTGTCATCACTGGTGCGACAGTTCACCTGCTCCGAGTCGAGCAACCGGACGAGGGCGCGACACTTGACCGCCGACGAGTCGGACGGGTCCCGAACGTACGCGAACAGGGGCCCAAAGAACCCGGCGTGGGGCCGACCGGCGGCCAGCTCGCAGGCGACCATCTCGAGGCCGTCGGACAGAAGTGCCAGCCCGGTGACCTCCTCCGCCGGCTCGACGCTCCGGGACGCGCTCTCGAGATAGGAGCTCGAGGTGACGAAGACCGTCTCGTTGAAATACTCCCCTTTGGCCGGTCGGGTCACCGCCCGCAGGCCCCCCTCGCGGTCTTCGGCGACCACCCAGCCGTCCCCCACCTGGGCCACCGCCAGGGTGTCGTCGTAGAGGATCGCCACGAGGAGCGTCGAGGCGAGCTCGTGGACGGCCTCCCCCTCGGCCTCGACCGCCCGCCGGGCGCCCTGGAGGCACTCGATGAGCAACCGATCCCACCCCTCGGCGTCCGCCGGGGCTCCGTCCCGGAACAGTCGCCCGACCGCCACCTCGCACGCTCCGCCGATGGCCCTGGTCGCCCCGAGCCGCGCCCAGGCCGCGCTGCCCGCCCCGTCCGCCACAGCCAAGACCAGCCCCCGCTCCAAGGCCACGATCGTCGATACGTCTTCGCACGGCGTGCCGGCAGCCCGGTGGGAGGTGCCCCGGACCGAACATCCGACGGTTCTCCAGCCACCGGTGGGCCGATGGCGTCGAGGGGGTGCGCTCGGCCGGGCCTCCTTCGCCACCGGCTCAGGGATGCCCTCGGGATCCCACGCCGAGCGCCTCCAGACCATGTCCAGGAGAGCGCTCACCAGCCTCACGTGGGTACCTCCGCCCAGCCGTCGCTCGACGGGAGCTGCACTTGGTCCCCCGGCCTCGAGGCCGAAACTTGCTTCTGGCTCTGGGACAGCCAGAGGAACATCTCCTTGAACCGAGGATTGAGGAGCTTGACCGGCGGGCGCTTGCGGGAGATCTGGGCGAGCAGCTCGAAGTCGGCGCCGTCGACCCCGACCGCGAAGAACACCACGGCTCCGCGCTCCTCTTCTCTCTCCAGGCGATCCGCCGCGGCCTGCCACTCGTCGGTCGGTGCGCCGTCGGTGACCAGGAAGACCCAGGGCCTGAAGTAGTTGAGGTTGGCGCGCTTATAGGTGGCCTTGCGATCCTCGATCAGGTCGAGGGCGCGGTCGATGGCCTCGCCCATGGGCGTGTTGCCCGACGCCATGAGGGTCGGCGCATCGAAGGCGGAGACGACCGTGAAGTCCTGCATCAGGTCGACCGTGCCGCCGAAGGAGAAAACCGCCACCTCTACCCGCTGGCTCGCCTGGGAGTCGCCCTTGAGATCCTCCTCGAACGCCCGCAGACCGTCGTTGAGCTGGGCGATGGAGTCCCCCGCCATAGAGTACGAGGAGTCGAGCAGGAGCACGCAAGGAGCCCGCGGCTCCGGGTTCACCGCCATCTGGATCTCGTCGAGCTGGGTCATCACAACCTCCTTGAGGCGTCAGTTTCTGGAAACGGATCGGCCCTGGGGCCGACGTTGTCAGTCGAAGGTGAACGAGACCTGGAACGCCACGGCGCGGTGGACCGGATCGATGGCGAGCATCGGCCGGAACCGGCGCGGTGAGGGTTGGCTCTCGTCCGCGACGAATCCGTGAGCGTCGACGCTGTAGCCCAAGAACAGGAGAGCGCCGCTCGCCAGGAGGATCTGGTTGCCCCGCTCCTCCGCCTTGTCGGCCTCAACGGTCAATCCCTCCTCCTCCTTGGAGCTCGCGTCCGCGTAGCTCGCCAGGCCGACGGCCACGCCGACCCACCCCAGACCCTTGAGAAACGTGCTCATGCCCCCTCCCCGGGGTGTCGATCCGACCGACGGAGTCGGAGGCTCTGAGCCGGAGCTTCCAGGAGGAGGCCGTCGCGGCACCGGCGACGGCCTCGGCTCCGGAGGGCGCACCGGTGGACGCACCCGACTCCAGCCGCGCGCCGTCACGCTTTCGCCGCAGGTGCGTGCTCCTTGGTTGCACTGGACGAACTCGACGAAGCACTCCCCGCTCACCCCCGCGGCGACCTCGGGGATCACCACCTCCACATCCGCCTGGGTGTAGTCCTGCTGAGGGAGAAGAGAGAGCTCCTGGCGGACTTCCTGACCGTCCGAGAATCGACAGATCAACGTCGCCCTGTCGACGACCTTGAAGTTGCAGTCCGTCGTGAGCTCCGCCGCCAACCGGACTCGCTCCCCTGCCTCCACCGAGCTTGGGAGACCTTGGAGAGGGATCGACAGGCACGGCTGGGCTCGAAGACCGGCGCTCGAGCACGGAAGAAGCACCACGGCCAGGGCCAGGAACTCTCTGAATGGGAATGCCTCGTAGGGTCTCGGTCGCATGAGCAGCTCCTCCTTTCGTTCAAAACCATGGACACCATCAGCGGGAGAAGGTTGAGCCGCTCTTAGCTCGACCGTTCGTCCGCCGAGCGTCGAAGCACCTCACCCATCCCAGGGGCGGCCGTGTCTCAAAGCCCGGGAGGCTGCAGACGGCCTCGGCATCGCTCGATGGGGGAGCTCCATGACCACCAAGATCCGCTCCAGGTACTTCATCGCCACCGGAGGCATTGGGGGGTTGTTCGGGTTTGCGTTGATGGAAGCGCTGGGTACACCGGGGAGAACGGGGGGCACCGCCGCCGGCACCATCCTTCAGATGGCCCTCTACTTCGGAGGGTTCGGCCTGGCGGTGGGGACCCTCCTCGGCATGACCGAGGGTCTGGTCCGGCGGCGGCCCGGCAGGTTGCTGTACGGGCTGCTCCTCGGCGCCCTCCTCGGCGGCGTGGGAGGCGCCGTCGGAGGAGCGCTCGGCCAGTCGCTCTTCGGGCTCTTGCCGGTGCGGTACGCCAGCCGGTCGAACGCCGATCTCGCGATCGTCCTCGACTCCTCCGGCAGCATGCGCCAGTTCCTCTTCTGGGGAAACGACCCTTGGGGGAAGAGAAAGGACGCGGCCCAGGAGCTCATCGCCAAGCTGGCGCCGACGGACCGGGTCGCCGTGATCGATTTCGACCACCAGGCCACGCTCCTCTTTCCGCTCTCCTACCTGGACTCCGACCAGAAACGGGACGCAGCGCGGCGCGCCGTCGACCGCGTGGACAATGTTGGGGGAACCGACTTGACGGCCGGCCTGGCCGCGGCGATCGAGGTGCTCGGTGCCACACCGAGCCTCCCGACCGAGAGCGGCGAGCCGCGCGCGCGGTCGGTCATCTTCCTCACCGACGGCGTCGGCGCCTTCGACCCGAATGTGGTGGCGTGGGCGCGCGAGCAGTCGATCGTCCTCTACGCCATCGGCCTCGGTTCCGGAGTCGACGCCAGGCTCCTCGAGGACGCCATCGCTCGACCAACGGGAGGCGAGTACTTTGCGGTTCGACGAGCGGCAGATCTGGTTGCAGTGTTCGACCAAATCTACACAGAACGCATCGCAATGACCTCGAGGCCGGCAGGCGCTCCCGAGCCGGGAGCCGAGCTCACCACGAGCGCGCTCGCTCTTGCGCTCTTCCGGATCGCCAGTTGGTCCCTCATGGGGCTGATGATCGGCCTCGGCCAGGGCGTCCGCGAGAACACACGGGAGGATCTCATGGCCTGCGGCCTCGGGGGCTTCGTGGGCGGGCTCTTGGGAGGCGGCGTATTCGAACCTCTGAGCACGCTCTTGAGTCTCGATACGGGCGCCTGGAGCCGGATGCTGGCTGACTTCATCGTCGGTGCGTGTATCGGCGGCTCGATGCGCCTGGTCCAGGAGCGTTTCGTCGATGCTCTGCCCAGAACCACACGACTGGCTCGGATCCTCCCCGAGAAGGAGACGCCAGGGGCACCTCGCCGGCTCCCCCGATCGCCGGGCCGGCCAGCGCAATATTATTGATCAGCTCTTTTCGAGCGACTGAAACACCGACCATGACCACCCCATCTCTCCAGTACGAAGACTTCGCCCTTCGCCTCATACCGTCCGACGGAGGTCCGTTTCTCGCCCGGATCGAACACTCGGTCGCGGGCGGAGGGGCGGTCGCCTTCGAGCTTCCTGCGCATATGGAACAGATTGACGACCTGATGGACGCGGTCGGAGCTCGGGTCCGGGGAAGCGCAGCAAACCGGCACGTCAAGGCAGCCCAATCCGCCGGAGACGAAGGAGACTCCGCCCCCACCCTTGCAGATCCGGAGGGTCTCGGACAGGCGCTCCATCGAGCCATCCTGGGCGGGCGCGTGGGAGAGGCCTGGGCCTTCCACCTCGGCAGCCTGACCAGCGACGGGGATCGTGGTCTCCGCCTCCGCCTCGTCTTCGATCCCGAAGCCCTGGAAGGCTCTCTGCTCGCCACATACCCTTGGGAGCTGATTCATCAAGGCCGAGCCCGGGGGTACCTGGCGCGTAGCCGACTCACCCCGTTGGTACGCTACCTGGACGTCGAGCAACCGACGGCGCTCCCTCCGATCGAGGGGCCGCTCCGGGTCCTCGTGCTGGCGGCTAGCCCGGCACGCTATCCCCGTCTCCAGCTTGCGGAGGAGGAAGCGAAGATCCGCGAGGCCTGGAAGACGGACGCCCCAGTCGAGCTGGAGCTCGCCCGTAGACTGCCGCTGGCAGAGCTCCGAGAACGCCTTCTCCGGGGCGGCTTCCACGTCTTCCACTTCATGGGCCACGGCCAATTCTCCGAGAGCGCTCCTGGGAGAACCGAAGGTGCCCTGGTGTTCGAGGACCTCGACGGTTGGCCGGAGACCGTCTCCGCTTCGGCCCTGGCAGAGGCCACCAGAGACCTCAGGCAACTCCGACTGATGGTCCTCAACGCCTGCGACTCGGGCCGCTTCCCACGGCGCCGCGGTATCGACCCCTACAGTGGAGTTGCCGCGGCCCTGGTCCTGGCCGGCGTGCCGGCTGTGGTCGCAATGCAGTTCCCGATCTCCGACGACGCGGCGATCGCCTTCGGAGGCGGCCTCTACCGCGCCCTCGCGGCAGGCGATCCGGTGGACGCCGCGGTGACCGAGGGCCGGATCGCCGTCACGCTCGCCAACGAGAACACCCTGGAGTGGGCAACCCCGGTCCTCTTCTCCCGACTCGCCCCGGGAACGATCCTGGGGAACCTCAGGATCGGTGCAGGACCGTCACCGCTCCGCGAGCGGGTCCGGGACTTCGGCGAGCTGATCGAAGGAAAGACCCGCGGCTTCGTCGGGCGGCACTTCGTCTTCGATGCCATCGAGGAGTTCCGCCATTCGGCAGGACGTGGGTATTTCGAGATCGTAGCCGAGCCGGGAATCGGCAAGTCGGCGATGGTGGCGGAGATGGTCCGCCGCCACGGGTGGGTCCATCACTTCAACCTGAGAGCGAGCAACATCATTCGACCGGAGGCGTTCCTGTCGAACGTCTGCGCTCAGCTCATCCTCGCTCACGGCCTGGACGTTCCCGATCTGCCTCCCGAGGCGCTTCGGGATGGCGGGTACTTCTCTGAGATCATGGGCCGGGTGTCGCGCCGGCTCGGGCCAGGAGAAACGACCGTTGTCCTGGTCGATGCCCTGGACGAGTCGAGCCGCGACGGACTGGAGCCGGGCGTCAACCCCCTCTACCTGCCGCGCTCGCTGCCAGACGGAATCGTGGTGGTCCTCACCACGCGGCCGGAGACGCCCGACGAAAGGATCCGGTTTGACGAACCGGGCAGAGTGCTGGAGCTCGATCCGGAAGGCCCCGAGAATCTTGCAGATATCCGGAAGTACCTGGAGTCGTTCCTCCCGAGCCCAGGCATCCGGGGGTTCCTCAGCACACAGAGCGTCCGCGAAGCCACATTCCTCGACGAGATGGCCGGCAAGAGTGAGGGGAACTTCATGTACCTCTCGTACGTGCTTCCGGCAATCGAACGGGGCGACTACGAAGACCGCTCTTTAGACACGATCCCGACTGGCCTCTGGAACTACTATGAGGACCACTTCGCCCGCATGCGGGACCGAGACCGGGAGATCTGGCTCCGGGAGACCCTCCCTGTCCTCGGCGCCCTCGCGGTGGCCGAAGGCGCCATTCCGGCCGCGATCATTCAGGCCTACTCCGACCTGGAGGACCGGCGCCGGGTGATGGAAACCTTGAGCCAGCTCCGGCAGTTCCTCTCCGTCACCCAACGCCAGACTCCGGCCGGCCCCCTCACCGTCTACCGCTTCTACCACGAGACCTTCTTCGAGTTCATGCGGGACAACGAGATCGTGGCCGCCGACCCCCGCGAGGCTCAGAGGAGGCTCGCCCTGGCCTACGCGAGCGGGAAGTTGGAAGAGCTCACGGGCTTCGGAGTGGTGGAGGACTTCCTGCCAGGCGACTGACCGGAGGCGGACTCGGCCGCCTTACGGATGAACCGCAGCGCTGCTCCCGCCGGATCCACCACAGGATCGCCAGGCCGCCGAAGGGTGCGATGGCGGTGGCCTTGAGCAGGAAGTCTTCGAGCCGTCGGCGGCGAGGGGGTCCTCCTCGCTCGAGCTCTCCCGATCCCTCCGCGTGCCGGAGCCACCGGAGGGCCCCGAAGCCGAGGGCCGCACCGAAGATCGGCGCGATGCGCTGGTAGGCCTCGAGTAACGGAACGAGGCCCAGCGCCCCTGGTTCTTCCCCGGCGAGGTCGCCCCCGAGCAAGCCAGCTCCCACGTAGACAAGGGTCTTTACGACGTTCTCGGGCACGGTCTCCCACGACCTCTCCGGTACCGAGCGCAGAAGCAGCCCGACCAACGCGCCTCCAGCCTGGAGGACAGCCCCTCCCAGGCCGATGAGAACCAGGGCGCCGCCCGCCTGGTCGAAATCCGAGCACGCGAGTCCCGTACCGAGCTCCAAGCCGCAGAGCAGGGCCATCTGGATTCCCAGCAGGTGGCCCCAGAAGAGTCGCGGACCGAAAACCCGGGGCTCAGTCACGGACCGCAGGACCTCCCGGGAGAATGCGACCGCCAGACCCACCAAAGCCCCCGCACCCCCGACGAGGAGGAGCACCTCCAGAACCGAAGTGACCGACGCCAGAACGACCGCAAAACCCGACCGTTGGGCCCCGACCAGAGCCCAGAGGCCGCTTCCTACCCAGGCTGCCTCGAAGAACAGGGCCACCCCTTTCCCTTGGAAGAGCCAAAGGAGCTTCTGCTCGCGCCGCGACGGCTCCGTCTTGAGCCGGACAGACTCGGGTGCTCCCCGAACTTGGTGGAGCCAACCCAGCCGGCCCCAGCTTCTGCGCAGCCGGTCCTCGAGGCGGAGCCACCCGCCAAAGCGCCGGACTTCCCGAGATGCCTCGTACGCGTGGCGACCGAGCGTCTCCTGTGACACCTCGGAGTCAAGCACGATCAGACCGAAGATGCCGGCCAACGGGAGGGCTGGGACCGGCAACAGCCAGCAGAGCGACAGTGCCGGAAGAGCGACGCGGCGCCAGCCCATGAGGCGGCGCTCCCAAACCCAAAAGACCAGGCCGGCGAGCATGGCGACAAACAACAGTCCGTGGAGTAGAAAGAGGCCGAAGACCATCACCCCCCGGCGAGCTTCGATACTGCCCACGAGCCTGGCCACCTCGGCGACCGCCACCAGGTTCGCCAAGAAGAGAGCGACGAGGACAACCAGCCGGCCGCCCCATTGTCCGAGTCGCTCGGTCAACGCCTGGGGGCGGATCCACGGGCGCAACCTTCCCCCGAGGAGAGGACTACGACCCGCTACGCTCTGTCCTCCTGGTCGCCGCACCCATCGCTTGTTCGAAGTGACGAGCCACGTCCAGACAGGAATCGTCCAGAGGCCGAACACCGGCACGCAGGTGCAGACAGTGCGCAGCCACCGCACCGGCCAGCGCACGGTCCGGTCCTCGGACGTCGAGCAGACGAGGTAGGACCCAACCAGCAACCCATTGGCGAAGACAAGCAGCACCAGCACCACGAGGGCCCAGGCGAATCTGTGTGCCCCGGCCATCGACGAACCCTCCCAGCCGAAGAGTGCGGTCTGGAAAGGGGGTAGAACAGCAAGGCCGGCAAGGCCCGTCAAGAGCGCCACTGCGGGAACTCGCTGAAGGGGATGCTCATGCGAGCGCAGGGGGCGACGGCTCCAGGTCCTGCTCCATCGACGGAACCTCTGGAGGAGGCCCTCAGGAGTGACCCTGCTCGCTCCCGGACCGTCTTCGTTTCCTGAGCCGTCTGGACTGCCGGACACCGTCCCCGGCCGGCTCTCCAGGCGCCGCGCCCGGTCGACCGCCCCCTCCATCTGCTGCCGGCGCTCGAACGCGTCCGACGAGGCGACCTGCCCCGGCCGCGGCCGGACGTAGGCATTCAGGAACAGGCGCGCAGCCCGCTCGCCACCGGCCGCACCCCCGACAGCGAGCGCACCCCGAGCTGCCTCGGCCAGGCCCACCCAGGCCGGCAAGCCTTGCCCCGCTTCGGGTCGCACGGTCCACAGCCGCCTCCGGACCGGAATCGTCTCCGGCTCGGCCGGGTCGAGTCGATCGTGGGCAACGAGCTCGGCAACCGCCGCCGACCAGGCTTCGTCATCCACCGCGTCCCGGTCCCGAAGCCCGAGCCACACCCTTCCCCACGACCGCCCAGGGCCGTCCCCGGCCGACAGGAGGCCGAGCAGAGCCCCCACGTGCTCTCCGGACACCGATGCGCTCCGGAGAAACTCCAGGACGACCCGGTCCCGCTCCGGACCCGGCTCCAGACGGCCGAGGAGCGCCGACGCCCGATCCGGATCCTCGTCTGCCAGCAGCCACGCGAGGCCGCGCACCGTCCCCGGTTCCCCTCGGTCGCTCCCCGTTCCGAGGAGACGATCTGCCACGTTCTGGCGCTCCTTCGTCGACGCCATGCATAGGTCGATCACGTCCTGGTGCTCCGAGGTCCAGCCACGGGCGAGGCGAACGGACGCCTCCAGGACGGTCCGGAGCGCCGGCCGGAAGCGGTCGAGCCACGAGCTCGGCAGGACCGAGGAGAGCCAGGTCTTGCCGGGGCCGGTTCGGGTATCGATCCGCTCGCTGACGGCCGTGAGGACCGGAAGCAGGCGGTGCCACCGCCCGCGGAGGAGCTCGCCGGCTGACGTTTCTCCAGCCCGCTCCGGGAGGCGGACCAACCAGACGAGTAGCTGCCGCAGTCGTTCCTGCCGCGCGCGCTGCGCCGTGCGCCCCAACGGCACAGGTGCACCTTTTCCTAGGAACAGAACCTCGATCCGGCCCAGGATCTCGATCAGCACCGCTTCCCGCCCTTCCCAGGAAACCGCTTCGAGACCGCTCACGCGCTCGAACGCTTCCTGGACCTCCGCCACCGCCTGGCGGGCTCCGAGGTGGGCACCGATCGACACCAGCTCCGGCGTCAACGAGACGAGCCAGTCGTCCGACTCCACCACCCCCAGTCCCTCCTTGAGCGGCAGGATGGCGGCGAGGCGGTCCTGGCGGCCGGAGCGGTAGCGCCGCGTCTGATATGCGAGAGCGTGACGCGCCAGGTCGGCCAACGCCTCGACCCGTCTGCCCGGACCTTCGATCCCATCGAACCGCTCCGCGGCCAGCCGCGCCGGCTGGCGGGGCTCGTCGAGCAACCCCGAGAGGGTCCGGAGGGTGTCCTCGACTCCCGACCACCGGGCGGCGACCTCGTACAACCGGCCCGGGGCAACCAGCTCGCCCGGGTCTGCCTCCGCGGGCAGGATCTCGAGATGAACCCGGAGACGGAGGCCGGGGTTCCGAATCCCTTCGCAGAGGCGTTTCGCATCGCCGAAGCCGGACCCGCTCACATTTCGTGCCACGACCCGCGCGGCGGTAGCCCTCAGCCGGTCTTCCTCCTCCGGCAGCAGGCGTCCGGCGACCTCTTCCAGAATTGCGGTCTCTGCACCTCGCTCGACCATCCGGCAACCGAGGAGGATCAACAGGTCTCCCCGCAGCTCGAAGCCCTCGGCGGCATCCGCTGCCACCATGGCAGCGTAGGTCTCCGCACGCTTCAGCAGCTCCTCGAGCAGCCCGTCTTCCTCCGCCGCCTCCGCCACGAGGCGCAGGGTCCGGGAGTTGCTGCCGGGCGCCCCAAAAGCGGCATCGAGCGTCCGACGAAGCCGGCGAAGGGGCAGATGAGCGGCTGCTAGATCGAGGGCGCGACCAAGATCCTCCGGAGAAACCGCGTACTGGAGATCGGACAGATGGGCGAGGACTCCCTTCACGCGGGAACGGGCCTCCCGTTCGACCTCAGGCGGAGCCGCCCGGAGGGCTCGCAGATAAAGCGAGAGGATCTCGTCACCAGCGTCCAGATCCACCAAGAGAGAGAGCGTCGCGCGATACTCGTCGAGGCCCGCCCGCCCTTCGAGGACGAGAAGTTTCAGTCGCGCAGCCTGGTCGGGACGTTCCAGCCCGGAGGCCAGCGCGTCAAGATCCTCCTCCGCCAGCCGCGGCCAGACCGCCGCTCCCCGCTCGAGAAGCTCCGCGCTCCAGGGGGCCGGAGGGAGCACGGTGCGCAGGTGGTGCCAGCCCTCTCCCACATCCCCATCACGGCGGGAGACGAGGGCAAGCCCGATCGACCACAGGGATCTCGGATCGTCTTCGACCCGGGGGAGTCGTTCCCGCACGGTGTCGAGCCAGCGGAGCGGATCCGACTTCTCCGCTCGTGCGAGCCGCTCCGGTAGGAACCGGGCCAACTCCTCCAGGTCCTCGACGGTGGCCAGAACCTCCCACAGCTCGGGTGCATCGGGCTCGCCGGCGTCGAAGAAGCCCTCGGCGACGGCGAGTCGCACGCGGTCGGCGCGAGCCGTCTCGACCGCAAGCCGCTCGATCCAGCCGGACCATCGCGCCCGGAGGAGCGGCGCGAGCGCGCGGCCGGCGGTCTCCAGAGCATCCACCCACCCCTCGGTGACTCCGGGCGATTCAGGGTCCGTCCCTTCAGGCATCCGGTCGAGCTCTGCGCGAAAGGCTTCGGCGAGGCGCTCGAACGCGGGGTCGACCGGTGAGGAGGCGGCGGCGAGAACTGCCCAACCCCGGGCCCGGGCCGCCGGCTCCGGCAGCCGACCCACCAGGGCTTCGGCCAGGGGACGCCGGCCGCTGCGGGCGAGGGCCTGAAGGATCGTCGGATCGTCCAACGTGCGCCCCAGGCTCCGGAGAGAGCAAGCGGTCAGCAGGTAGCGGAAGAACCGCTCCCAGTCTCCCGCTCGCACCGTCGCCGGCAGAATATGCCGCTCGATCTGTCGCCCGCCGGTCTCGAACCCACCCGGGAGCTCCGCCTGTCGGGCGAGAAACCCATCCGACTCCAGGCGCTCGAAGAAGGCACGGAGGTCCTCCGGCTCGTCCAGCGCGTCGAGGGCGTCGAGCAGGTGCCTCAGAAGGTAGCGCTCGGCCTGCCACTTGACAGCCCCGGGGTCGCCTGCGGGCACCTGAAACGAGGGTTCGATCGGTCGGTCGGTCATGGGTCCTCCTCAATGGCCTTGATGGATCGACGCGGTCGACCCCTCGACCAGGGGACTCTCTTCGGCCGTAGCGATCGCGGGCGCCTCTTCCCACAGCCGACGGCGGAGCAGCTCCCAGCAAGGAACTGTCACGCCGCCGAATGGCGCGAGCGCCATCAGAGCAAGAACGAGCAGACGCACTCGGAGGTGCCGGGAGACGCGCCGAGACAGGATCTCCCCCGGCAAGTACGGGTAAAGGACAGCTCGGACGGACCCGAGGGCGCGCAGCACGCCCGCGCAAGGGACCGCCGCCACAACGAGCTCCAGGCCACGGATCAGCGTCGCCGAAGGCCGCCCTTCCATCAGGACGATGCCGAAGCCGAGAACGGCCACGAACAGCACCAGCAAGACCAACGCAAAGCGATCGTCCTCCTCGCTCGACTCCGGAAGCGGAGGGAACACACTTCGTAGCTGGACACGGAACATGGTGATGACAGCTCCGACCGACGCTCCGATGGTGAATGCCCGGCCCACCCGTTCGATCGCCTGCAGGCCGAGCGCCAGTCCGACCTCCCCGCCGAGGGCTACGAAAAGGCCGACCCAGCCGAGTGCGGCGAGAGCGCCGGCGAAGGACGCGGCGCGGGGCTCCGGCAGACGGCGCCGCCGGCGGAGCGCCTGGACTGCGACAAGCCCCGCGAGCGCTCCGACGCCCACGTCCAGGATCGAGGTGACGGCGAGCTCTGCGTAGGGCAGGGTCTCGGGACTTGCTTCCGCCGCCCACCACGCCGCCGCCAACGCCACCTCGAACGGGAGGAGGCCCATGGTCAGGCGCCGCAGCCGAAGCAGCCGGCGCTCGGCGCGGGTCGGGCTGCGCGGCCGTTCCAGCTCCCCCAGTTGGAGCTCGATCAACCGAAACCATGGAACCTTGCTAGGGCGCCTCCGGAGCTCCGTGCGAAGCCGCCGCCACGGCCCCCGCTCGAGCAAGGGCCCCGACCTGTCGAACGACCGTCGAACGAGGGTCCGTTCCCGTCGACGGAGCCGGGGGGTCGCGTCGAGGGTCATCAGGTAGACCACGCCCAGGAGCGCCGCGCCCGGAATCGGGAGCAGCCAGAGGAGCGCCGGAGCCTTCAGCAGGCGCTCCCCCGACGGCGACAGGCCCAGAACCCGTGCCTCGATCGCCAGGACCGTGAACGAGCCAGCCGTGGCCGCGAGGTGCAGCAGGCCACCGAGCAACAGCGCGGTGGCCCACCCGAACCAACCCGTCCAGCCATCCGAGGAGGTTCCAGGCGGGGCGCAGAGGGGAATCCACAGGAAGGCCAGACCGATGGTCAGAAAGAGCACGAACGGAAGACCGAATGAAGCGCCCCTCGGCCAGGTGGCGCCCTTGGCCAGTCGCAGCCGTCGCCCGAGCGGACAACCTCCGGAGCTGATCGGGGGCGCCGAGGGCGCCATGGGCTGCCCGATCCTCTCGGGACGTTCCCGCACCAGCCAGCGCCAAGCGGGGACGGTCAGGAAACCGGCCACCGGCACGCCCGTGAGGACGAAGCGGGTAACGGAGATCCCCCAGCGGATCTCGAGTCGCGGAGGATCGAACGTCCGGAGGAAACGCACGACCATCAACGCCTGGAGCAGCGAGCCGAGGGCGCAAACCGCCCAGTAGGCCCCGTTGCCGGCGAGGTCGTACGAGCCCTCTCCCGGGGACCACCAGACCAGGTCCACGGCAAGGAGCACGGGCGCCAGAGTGACGGCGGGGAACAGACAGGTCCGCTGCGGATTCGCAAAGAGAACGCTGGGCGGCCCCTGTGCCCAGCCCCGACTCCAGTCCTTCCACACCCGAAGAAAGCGTCCCGAGTCCGAAGGAGCCCTCGCCCGGGCAGCCGACCCGGTCGATCCACTGGTCACTCCGCCTCCCAATCTGCATCAGGGGCGCCGTAGACCCGGCGGTCCCGCAACCGCAGCCACCAGGGAACCGCCAGCCCCCCGAACGGCAGAGCCATGATCACCCGGGCCGCCAGAAGCGTGCTCTCCGCCGAAGGGCTGCCCTCGGCCGCCACCGCCTGTCCCAAGCAGCGCCTGAGGCGGGACCGTGCCATGCGATAGAAGATCCCGTGCCAGAGCGGCGTCAGCAGGGCTACCCCAACGAACGTCAATGCCGCAGCCGGAACGACCGCGACGAGGCCTCCGACAACCATCAGTCCCAAGAAGACTCCACACCATGACAGGGCCAGATCGATGCCCTTCGCTCCCGCGATCACCAGGGGGACCTGCAAAACCATACCGAACGCCAGCACCATCATGGCGAACGCGCCACCGTAGACCAGTGTGATTCCTGCTTTGCGCCCATCGCCGGCCGCCAGCGTCGCGCCGACGACGATCCCGAGGTCCACGACCCCGAGGGCGATCGCTCCGCTCCACGTCTGTCGCAGCCGTCCGAGCGGCCGGGGTGCTTCCACCATTCGAAGCGCGGTGGCGACGTGACTCCCGAGGACGATCAAGAAGCCGCCACCGGCCGCTGCCAGGAGAGAGAGCACCAGAGGGCCGAGCCACAAGGGAACCGGCTCGGCGACGCCAACGATCACGGCAATCCAGCCCGCGGCAACCCCATCGATCAAGAGCAGGGACTGCTTGGCGCCACCCAGCCTCAGCAGCCCCCGGTCGGCGGAGGTCGGCTCCATCTGGAGACGCCGCCCCACCGACCGAGACCACCGGAGCCACCACGGGGTCGCGCGCCAGGAGCTGCGAACCGCTCCTTCCAACCTCGACCACCGGGTCAGACGGCCCGACTGGTTGTGGCGTGCGTAGGCTGCCCAGGACAGGGTCTCCTCCCGCAGTCGCCTGAGATCCAGGCCGAGAGGGGCAAACGCGCCGAGAGTGAGCGGCTGCGGCAGAAGCCAGCAACCCACGAAGAGGAACGACAGCCAGGACGCGCCCCTGCGGCGAAGAGAGCGCACGTAGAAGGTGGTGCCGACCAGACCGACCGCATGGAGCGCCACCGCCACGGTGATCAGCGTGGTCCGCCGCGGAGCCGTGAGATCTCCGGGGACAGAGACCCAAATGATCGCCAGGCCCAGAGACACGAATCCGATGAGCCAATGGACGAGCGCGCTCCGCCCCGAAAAGGCCGGAAGCCAGTCCTGTCCGGAGCTCGGACGACGACCGATCGGCCAGGACCCTTCGTCCAGATCCACCCGGTACGCCCAGGGAGGATGCCCCGTCGCAAGGTATCGCCAGAGGGGGAACGAGCCGATCCCCAGCCCCGGGAAACCCGCCACGAGCGGTCGAATCACCCGGAGCCAGGCACGCGGCCGGACGGGCTCGTGAAGGCGCCGCCCGACGAGGCGACCCAAAGACAGCGTACCCACGATCCATGCTCCGGCGACCGCGATCGAGACGACGGAGCCGGGAAGTCTCCCGATCCACCGAAACGGCGTGAAATCCCAACCGGCGCCCAGGAGAGACGCCTCGACCGGAGCGGTCAACGCGACGACCATCGCCGCCAGACCCAGCCCCATGCTCTCCCCGTCGGAGGCTTCCCACCACGACCGCTTGACAGCGAACGAGCGCGCTCCGGACAGCCCACTCCACCGCTGGTAGATCCGGAGCAGCCGCCTCTCCTGGGTACCTCGCATGCGACCGGTTTCCGCCGCTGCGTGCCACTGCTCGTTCATTCGTCAGCGCTCCCGTCCTTCCGCGACCCCAGGTCGATTGACACCATCGCCGTTCGAATGGTTGACCTAATCGCCACCCGGGCGCGCAAGAATTGGGTCGGAGCGCTCCGGGGCCACGGTCCTGGGCCCTCGGGAGTCCCGAGCAACGCGGGGCGCCCTACTCCGCCGCGAGCTCGGCGAGGTAGCGGTCGAGCGCTTCCCGGTCGACGATGAAGGGCTTGCGGTGGACCGTGTCGAGGCAGGAGGTGTCCAGCCCTTCGGCCGTGCCCCGCTCGAGGAACTCCCGCCCGAGCTCGATGACACACCAGGGATTCTCGAGGCCGGAGAGGCCGTGGTGGGCCTCGGGCACGATCAGTAGGCGGCCCCGGGACAGGTGGGTGACCGCCTCTTTGCCGTAGCGCGCCGGGTTGACCGGGTCGAGCTCGCCCGAGATGAGGAGCGTCGGCACGTCCACGGTCCGCGGCGTGTGGAAGCCCTCGGGCAGAGGCCCGACCGGCCAGTGCTGGCACGCCTGGATCTGCTGATGGAGCCGGAAGCTGCCGAAGACCGTCGCCTCCGCCTCGGCGAGCGCCTCCTGGAGGTCGAAGTTGCCCATCTGCTCGGTGCAGTAGACGGTCAGGAGCATGCCGTCGCTTATGCCCCCGTACCCGTGGTCGAAGAGGAGCGCCATCTGGGCGATCGGGCCGTAGTCCGGCCCCCCGACGTCGGGCGCCCCTCCGTGAGCCAGGTGCACCGCCATCGGCAGCGCCCGGGCCAGGTCGAGGAAGTAGAGGATGCGGCGCAGGTGCTCGGCCAGGTAGTCCCTGCCCAGCTCGAAGTGCAGCAGCTCACCGGTGACCGGATCGGTCACCTCGACCGGCGCCGGGCTCTTCTCCAGGCGCTCCAAGAGCTCGACGAGCTCCTCGCCCACCTTCGGGAACGCTCCACCGCAGGCGGCGTCGGCCGCACAGGCCGCGAACAGGGCGTCGAGGGTTGCCTGGGCGTTGGGCGCCTGGTCCCGGATCGCCGAGCGCTCGAGGGAGATCACCGCCGATGACAGCGCCGAGCGCACCGACTCCGGGTACCGCTGGAGGTAGGTCTGGACCGTGACCGAGGCGTACGAGCCGCCGATCAGGTTGATCCGCCCGTAGCCGAGCCACCGGCGGACGTCCTCGATGTCGTCGACCGCCAGAGCCGTCGTGTAGAGCCCGACGTCCGCCCGCTTGGAGAGCGCCTCCCGGCAGGCGACCACATCGGCCACCGGGAAGATCTCCCGGAGCGCTCCAGGCTCGCCCTCGTCCCCTGCAGCGATCGCGCAGTCGAGACCGTTCGAGCGGCCGGTTCCCCGCTGGTCGACGAACACGAGGTCCCGGCGCTCCCGCAGTGGGTCCTCCACGTGCCACGGCGCCCGGCGGGTCGCCGCGCCCCCCGGACCGCCGGCGAAGTGGAAGATCGGATCGGGCTCCGGGTACTCGGCCAATGCCGGCACGACCACCACGTGGAGGTCGATCCGTCGGCCCTCCCCGCTCTCCCGATCCTCGGGCACGGAGAAGGTGCCGCAAAGGAGCGGCTCCTCGGCCCCCTCCACCCGGCAGGGCTCGAGCGGTAGCCGCACGGCGGCCCGGCGGACCGGCGTCGAACGACAGGCGCCGAGGGCCACGAGGAGCAGCGCCACCCCGAGCAAAGCCCGAGGACGGCGTGGAGCGAGATCGAACATTTCGTCCGAGTCTATGCCGATTCCCGTCTCCGCCCTCCATCCTCGGGGCGAGGCAGAGCTCCGGTGCCCAGGCGGCGGGGCCCGGCACCGAGGCTGGCCGAGGCAAGGCAAGGACGCCCGCCGGAGATCAAGCCCCGGCCGGCACCTGGACCGTCACATCGAGTTGACCTGGAAGAGCGGGAAGTAGCTCGTCACCTTCCCCTGCACGTAGTCGGCCGCGAGCTGGGGGACCTCTTCGTACGGGCAGACGTCTTCGTCGAAGTCGGGTAGCCAGTCGGTCGCCGCCTGGTACTCGATGCACTCCGCCGCCTCGTGGTAGCGGAACGCGTGGGTGTGGACGTGGAGATGGCGGCTGATGCACTCGCTCGCCCGCTGGAGATGGAGGCTCATGCCGTGCTTCCAGCCGGCCGTGGCGATCACCCCCTGGCGAGCCAGGGAGAGCACGGTGGCACGGTAGACGGGAGCCCCGATGTGGTCAATGAAGATCGCCACCCCCTGGCCATCGGTCTCCTCCTGGACGCACTCCAGGAACGCCTTCTCCGACTCCTTGTATTGGGCCCGGAACTCGGGATCCGTCTTGTAGCGCTTGGGGTCCATCTGCAGGTTGGGGAAGCGCCGCCGGTCGATCGGTTTGATTCCACGCCGTTCGAGGTACGCGGCCCGCGTCTTGTCGGAGGTCATCATCGCCGTCTTGCAGCCCGCGCGGTTCGCGAGCTCGAGCTCGGCGAGCGCCACGCCCCCGCCCCAGGCCCAGACGTGCGGCACCGCCACGTCGTAGCGCGACATCTGCGCCAGCCAGCAGTGGTACGCCACCTTCCAGTTGGACCAGGCGCTCAGGTTGCGCTGCGACGCCGCCCACTGGAGAGGAGTCCCGTTTCCGTTGTCCGGCACCCGAATCAGGCAGCGTTCGTGGGCCTTGGTCTGGCGCGCGAGCATGCCGGTGGTCCGGGGCTGGTCGTAGGCGAAGATCCGCCGCATGTACCCGAATTCGTCCATGGCGCCCACCGGCAGGAAGAGGCAGAGGTCCCCCTCCGTCACCCGGGTGACCGCCGATCCCGTTCGGACCACACGCACCAGCGCGGCGGTCCCGAGAACCACCCGGTCCTCGTCGCGCATGCGGCAGACGTCCACCGGCTCGCGCGCCACCGCGTGCCCCATGTTCCCTTCCCAGCAGCCGTAGATCGGCTCGAACAGGACCTCCGATTCCGTGAGGTCCGGCAGGGAGATCGTCTCCCGCGACAACTTTGCAGGTTCGGGGGTCCCGGAATTGCCCACCTCGGGTCCGGGATGAATCGTCCACGCTTCCGTCTTGATCATCAGATTCTCCAGTTCATCATCAGTTCGCAGGTTCTTCGTCGAGCAGGGGAACTCGACATTTACCTCAACCTCCCGTCACTCCCATCGGAGTGCCGCGGAGGGATCGACGCTCGCCGCGCGCCGTGCGGGCAGCAGACTCGCCACCGCCGTGACCACCACCAGGACGAGCACGGCACCCACCACCGCACCCACCTCCACCGGCACGAGGCCAGCGAGAGCCGCGGACAGACCACGGGTCACGAGAGCCACACCGGCCAGCCCGACGACGAGACCGAACGCCGAGATCACGAGGGCCCGCCGCACCACCATCCAGAGCACCTGCGAGCGCCGGGCGCCGAACGCCATGCGCACGCCGATCTCGTGGGTGCGCTGGGCCACCGTGTACCCGAGCACGCCGTGGGTGCCGATCGCGGCGAGCAGCAGGGCGAGGATGCCGAAGCCGTCCAGCAACACCGTGATCGCCCGCTGTCCGACCCAGAACCGTGCGACGTACGCGTCCAGGGTCTGGATGTCGCCCACCGCCAGGTGGCCGTCGTAGGCGCGAATCTCGTTCCGCACCGCCGACGCCAGGCCGGAGGCGTCGACCCCCGTGCGGAGCGCGAAGCTGACCGACGGCCCCGGGCTCTGGGTCCAGGGCAGGTAGACGGTCGGCGAGACCTTGTCGTCGATCACCAGGGCGTGGCGCACGTCCCCGACCACCCCGACCACGTCCCAGGTCCGACCGCGGATGGTGAGCCGCTTGCCCAGCGGATCGACGCTGCCCCAGAACCGCTGGGCGAGGGCCTCGTTGATCACCGCCACGGGAGCGGAGTCGGCACGATCGGTTGCGGAGATCGGGCGCCCCTCCTTGACCGGAATGCCCAGGGTCTCGAAGTAGGCGCCGTCGACCGTCAGCCAGAGCGCCCGCGGTGGCGGGCGATCCGCGGGCACCGACTGGCCGTCCACGGTGAGGATGTCCCGGGGCGTCGCCGGCGTGCGCGGCAGCACGTTCGACGCGGTGGCGCCGGTGACGCCGGGCAGGGCGGAGAGCCGGGCCGTCAGCCCGTCGACCGCCGCGATCCGCTCGGCGTCGGTCGCGTAGCGACCCTCGGGGAGTTGGAGCTGGGCGGTCAGCAGGTTCTCGGTGCGGAAGCCCGGGTCGGAGCTCTGCAGGATCTCGAAGCTCTTGAGCAGCACCCCGGCACCTCCGAGGAGGACCAGGGAGAGCGCGACCTCGCCGGCCACCAGCATCATCGCCAGCCAGCGCCTCCGATGGCTCGGTGTCGTGCCGCGCCCGGCGTCCTTGAGCGAGCTCAAGGGCGCGCCGGTGAACACCTGGACCGCCGGTGCCAAACCGAAGAAGAGGCCGCCGATCAGAGTGATGGCCAGGCTGAACACCAGCACCCTGGCGTCCATGACCGGGAGGGCGTAGCGCGGCACCGCGGCGGCGAGGGCGCTCGCCAGGACCTTCATGCCCCCCAGGGCGATCACCAGTCCCACGATCCCCGCGATGAACGCCAGGGTCAGGTTCTCGGTGATCACCAGGCCCACCATCCGCCACCGGGACGCGCCCAGGCTGGCGCGGATCGCCATCGCCCGGCTGCGGCGCTCGCTCCGCGCGAGCTGGAGGTTGGCCACGTTGGCGCAGGCCAGGAAGAGGACGAAGATCATCGCCCCGAGGAGGAGCTTCATCAGCGCCCGGTTGCGCGCGTCCGGAAACGCCTCGCGGAACTGGAGGACCCGGGCGGTGTAGCCGCGGTTGGCGGTCGGGTGCTCCCGGACCATGCCCTCCATGAGTCCGGAGACCTCGGCCTGCGCCGCCTCGTTGGTGACGCCAGCGGCTCGCCGGCCGATCACCAGGACGTCGCGGCGAGTCCGGTCGAAGGTGCTCCGGTCGATGGCGAGCGGGGTGAGGACGTCCGTCGGCACCAAGAACTCGAAGTCGTCCCCCATCACGCCCACGACTTCATAGGGCAACCCGTCGAGCTCCAAGGTCTCGCCGACGATGCCCTCGCGCCCGCCGAAACGGTCGAGCCAGAAACCGTGGCTCAGAATCACCAGGCGGTCGTTGCCCGGTACGGTCGACTCCGGGGAAAACGGGCGGCCGATCCGTGGCTGGACGCCGAGCGCGTCGAAGAACGAGGGTGTGACCGCACCGCCGGTGATCGGCTCCGGCTCCGCCTCGCCGCTGTCGAGACCCGGTTTGATCTGTCGGAAGGCGGCGAGGTCGTCGAAGACCGTCGCACGCTCCTGCCAGTCGAGGAAATTCGGCAGGGAGGCCAGATCGATCCCCGAGCCCTGGAGGTCCCGGGCGTGCTCCCCAACCAGCGAAAGCTGGGCGGGATCGCTGAACGGCAGGGACCGGTAGAGAAGACCGTTGATCACGCTGAAGACGACCGCGTTGCCGGCGATCGCGAGGCCCAGGGACGCTACGGCGACCAGCGTGACCGAGAGGTTCCGCCTCAAGAACCGAAGCGCCAACCGGACGTTGTACCAAAGGTATGTCACTCGAGTTTCCTTTCTCTTTCCTGACTACTCCGCGGGGGCTCGAACGAAGAGAACGCCTCGCTCCCTACTCCTCCGAGCCCACCGCCTCGGCGGCGGGCACCTGGGGCTCCGCGGGAGCTGACGACCCCTCGATCACCGGCTCCGGGCGCAGCAAGGCGAGGCCGAGCAGACCGCTCAGAACGTAGATGCAGGCCCCGCCCATCATGATCGGGATGGTTCCCAGAGAGTCCGCCGAGGCCCCGGACCAGCTCATGCCGATGACCATCATGAGGGCGACGGTCGTCTCGTAGGTGCCGAAGATCCGCCCGCGGTACTCGTCGGGGGTGAGCTTCTGAAGCAGCGTGGTGGTGTTGATCATCCAGGCCATGGTCGGCAGACCGGCGACGACCAGGAGAACCAGTGCGACCGTCAAAGATCTCGTCATCACGATCGCGAACAGGATGCCGCCCGTACCCAGGAGGCCCCAGGAGACCAGGTGTCTCGACGAGACCGCCCGCGCCAGGCCTCCGACCAGGATCGCCCCGATCAACCCACCCAGGCCCCGGGCGCTCAGCAAGAGGCCGAACCCCTCTGCCCCCGTGCCGAGGAAGTCCTTGACGAACGGAACGATGAGCACCGTCAGGATGCTGTCAGCGAGGGTCGCGATGGCGAGGACCACGAACAGCGATCGCAAGAACGCCTTGTTCTTCACCATCGCCAGGCCGGCGCGCCAATCCCGCCACATCTTGGACCAGGCGCCCGAGAGCTCGCCCTCCGCCTCGCCGGTGGCCGCCCGCACCGCCCGGCCGGACGCCGAGATCGAAACGATGCAGACCGCGGAGACCAGGAAGCTGGAGGCGTCCACCAGGACGACGATCGGCAACCCGAAAAGGCCGAGCGCCGCGCCGCCCAGGGCGGGACCGACCAGTCGCGACAGGCTGTCCGCCATCGAATCGGCGGCGTTGGCAGAGGTGAGGTGGTCCGTCTCGATCAGCTTCGGGACCATGGCTTTGCGCGCCGGGTTGAAGATGAGCGACACGAGCGCCATGCAGAAGGCGACCACGTAGACGATCCAGACCAGGTCGGCCGAGCGGATGACGAGGAGCGGCAGCAGCAACAGGGCCCGCAGCACGTCGGCCAGGATCATCGCCCGCTTGCGGTCGAAGCGATCGACGAACACGCCCATGAAGGAGCCCGCCACCAGGGTCGGCAGGACCTGGACGATGAACATGGTGCCGGTGGCCAGGGCCGAGCCGGTCAGGTCGTAGACGAAGAAAGGCAGGGCGGCCAAACGTACATAGTCGCCGATCCGGGAGATGAGCTGTCCGGACCAGAGCAGCGCAAAGTCGCGCTGGCGTAAAACGGCGATCATCTTCGATCTCCTAACTCGTTGATTCCTCGTGAATCCGGGGTTCGGCCCGCGACCGCTCCCGGCCGTTCTCTCCTGGCGACTTCGCCTGCCGCAAGAGGCCCCGTAGCCCCTCCATGAACCGTCCGGCGACACGCTCGACGCTCGCTTTCAGATACAGGTTACGGCTGTAGATCCAATCGATCTGGAGCCTCCGGTCCTCCACCTTGCCGACGACCACGAGCCGGTGCTGGAGGAGGTTCCGGGGGCTGTGGTGGTGGCCGAACGACTCCGTCGCCGGCCGGAAGAGCGCCTCCGACCCCGAGCCCTCGGTGCGATCGAACTGCCCGGTGTAGTTGAACAGCACCTCGGGCAACGGAAGCGCCCGCAACCGCTCGGCCACGGCGGTCGAGCCGTAGCTCCGGGCGAGCCAGTAGTCGAGGCCGCTCTCCGGCCCCCGGTGGAGCTGCCGCTGCACCGACCGGAGGGCCGCCACCTCGTCGTCATGGCGCTCGAGCTCCAGCCACAGGGGGTTCGAGGTCGCGAACCAACCCACCGTCCGGGAGATGTCCACGTCGTCGAACCGCTCCTCCCGGCCGTGGCCCGCCACCTCGACCAGGATGCGGCCGGTGCCGGCCCACGGTTCGAGCGACCAGAGAAGGGCCGTCAGGAGCGCGTCGTGGCCCCGTACCCGGAGCGTCCGCGGAGCGACCTGAAGGAGGACCTCGGTCTCCCGCGGCGACAGCGACCGGCTGACGGAGCGCATGGAGGCGACGGTGCTCGGCGCCGGAGGCTTGTCGAACGGCAGCTCGACCCGTTCCCCCTCGCCGCCCGCCAGCCAGTAGGCCACGTCGGGCGCCTTCCGGCGCCTCCTTCCCAGCTCCGCGAGCCGCGTCGCCCACTCGACGTAGGAGGTCTTCTCGGCAGAGAGCCTCCGGGGCTCGCCGCTCCGCGAGTGCCGACACAGGGTGCCCAGGTCCTCCAGCACGATGCGCAGCGAGACGCCGTCCATCACCAGGTGGTGCGCGAGGAGCATGAAGCGGCCCCGCCGCCGGCCGCCGAAGTCGAAGTGGACGGCACGCACCACCCGACCCGCTTCGAGGTCGAGCGTGGGCTGGAGGCTCGCGGCAACTTCCTCGACCGCGCCGGAGCGCCGGCCCGCGGGCAGCCCCCGCAGGTCGACAGCCGTGAACGGAGGGCGCTCCGCCATCGGCAGCGGGCGCTGACGCCAGCCCTCCTCCGTCGACACGAAGCGGGTGCGCAGAGCCGGGTGCTCGCGCAGGATCTCCTCGAACGCTCGCGCCAGCACCGCGGCCCCCAGGTCCGGCCGGACCTCCAGGATCACCGGCACGTTGTGATGGTGGGGATCACGGCTCGAGCCCTCCAGGAACATCTTCTGGACGGGGGTGAGCGGGGCGAGCGCCTCGTCACCCCCGGAGCCGGAATGATCAACTGCCGGCCGCTCCTCCGCCCCCATCGCGGCGACGATCTCCCGGAGCTCCTCCGCCACCAGCCGCGCCAGCTTGCCGACCGTGCTCTCCCGGTGGAGGCTCTGGCTGTAGGTCCACACCATGTGCAGCCGCTCGCCGGTGAGGCTCGCGCCGACGTCGAGCACTTGGGCCCGCCGATCGTCCGGATCGTGGGTCGGTCCGGCGAGCTCGGCCGCTGGACGGAAGAGCGGCGACGAGACCTCCTCGAAGCGGCCCAGATAGAGGAAGCTCATCTGGGGGCGCGGCCGCTTCCGGAGCCAGCGGGAGATCGACCGGCCCTTCGCCTTGTACCGGAGCATGCCGTAGCCCAGCCCTTCGCCCGGCACCCGCGCGAGCTGCTCCTCCAGCGACCGGAGCGACTCGAGGGGCCCCAGCTCGCCGGGAAGCTCGAGGACCATCGGGTAGACGGTGGTGAACCACCCGAGCGTTCGGGAAAGGTCGAGGCCTTCGATCCGCTCCTCCCGCCCGAGACCCTCGAGCTGCACTTCCATGGCGCCCGGTCCCGCCCAGCGGCCGTAGGCCCGGACCAGCGCGGTCAAGAGCACCTCCCCGACGCGCTCGGGGTCGTCCACCACTTCGAGCAGCGCTCTCGTCTCCTCCTCGGAGATCGCGTGGACGAGCCGCCGGGCCGAGGCGACGGTGTTGTCGCCGTCGGCGTGGTCGAGCGGGACCGGCACCGGCCGACGACCCAGAAGATCGCGCCAGACGGCGGCTTCCTCCGCCACCTCGTCGCTCCGGCCGGCGGCCTCGACCCGCTCGGCCCACTGCCGGAACGAGCTCGTCTTGGCCGGCAGTCGGAGCTCCTCGCCCCGGAGCCGCTGGCGGCACAGGAGCTCGAGGTCTCCCAGCAGGATGCGGAGCGACACACCGTCCACCAGCAGGTGATGGACGACGAGCAGGAAGCGCCCCTCCGCGTCGGCGCCGTAGTCGAAGTAGGCGGCCCGCACCAGGGGGCCCTCGAGCCGCAGACTGGCCTGCACGCGGGAAGCGGTCGCCTCGACGAGCTCGGTCCGCCGGCCCGCTTCGAGCTCGGTGCAGTCGACCACGACGAACGGAACCTCCGCCGGCATGGGGCCGTTCGTCTGGCGCCATCCCGTCCCCCGCCGCGTGAAGCGGAGCCGCAGGGCGTCATGGTGACGGAGCAGCGCGGCGAAGCTCGCCTCGAGATCCCGGGGCTGGAGGGACGCTCCGACCTCGAGCATCAGCGCGGCGTTGAACTGGTGGGGAGACCTGAGCGGTTGATCGAAGAACCAGTGCTGACTCGGGGTGAGCGGCACCGGGCCCTCGATCAACCCCTGGGGCGCCGTCTCGACCCGGCCCACACGGCGGGCGACCTCGGCCAGCTCGGCGACGGTCTGGCGCTCGAAGATGTGGCGGGCCTGGATCTTGAGGCCGGCCTCGTGGGCCCGGGCGACGATCTGGATGCTCAGGATCGAGTCGCCGCCGAGCTCGAAGAAGTTGTCGTGGCGCCCCACCCGGTCGAGGTCCAGGACCTCGCTCCAGATCGTGGCGAGCGTCTCCTCGGTCGGAGTGGCGGGCGCCTCGTAGCCACCCTGCTCCTCGAACCGGTCTGCCGTCGGCGCCGGCAGGGCCTTCCTGTCCACCTTGCCGTTCGGGGTCAGCGGTAGCCCGTCGAGCGTCACGAACGCCGCCGGTACCATGTAGGCCGGCAACACGGAGGCGACGTGGCCGCGGAGCGCCTCGATCGGCGGCGGATGGGCACCGGCCACGTAGGCGACCAGCCGCCGGCCGCCTCCGGCGTCGCCCCGCGCCATGACGAGCGCCTGATCGACCGCCTCGTGGCCGAGCAGGACCGCTTCGATCTCCCCCGGCTCGATGCGGAAGCCCCGGATCTTGACCTGGTCGTCCGCGCGCCCGAGGAAGTCGATCGCACCGCCGGGCAAGAGGCGCACCAGGTCACCGGTCCGATAGACCCGCTCCCCCGGCTCGACGGCGAACGGATGGGGCACGAACCGCTCCGCGGTCAGGGCGGGGCGGTTCCAGTAGCCCCGAGCCATGCCCTGGCCGCCGAGGCACGCCTCGCCGGCCACGCCGATCGCCACCGGCGTCAGCTCCCGGCTCAGCACGTAGGCGGTGCTGTTGGCGAGCGGTCGGCCGATGGGCACTGTCTGGGTCGTCGACGGCACGTCGGTGACGTGGCTCCAGGTCGAGAAGGTGGTGTTTTCGGTCGGGCCGTAGACGTGGACCAGCCTGCCCCCGGCACGGCCGTCGAGCGAGGTCTCGACCACGCGCGCCACGCTGGCGGGATCGATCGTCTCTCCCCCCACGAAAAAGTCGTGCAATCCGGTCAAGGTGCCGGGACACTCCCTCGCCACCTGGTGGAAGAGAGCCGTGGTCAAGAAGAGGGTCGTGATCCGCCGCCGGCCGAGCTCTTCTCCCAGCCGGCTAGGCGACAACAGGGTGTCCCGGTCGATCAGGACCGCACAGGCGCCGTTGGTGAGAGCGCCCCAGAGCTCGAACGTGGCGGCGTCGAAGGAGATGTTCGACGCCAGGCCGACGCGGCGAGACGGGCCGAGGGATACGTAGTCGGTGCCCTGGACCAGCCGCACGACGTTCCGGTGGCCGACCGCCACGCCCTTGGGACGTCCGGTCGAGCCCGAGGTGTACATGACGTAGGCCAGGCCCTCGCCGCCGGCCGGAGACGCGGGTCGCCGATCGGCCGGAACCTCGTCGGCGCTCTCCCAGGGCACCGCGACCCGGGGAGGGCCGCCCGCTGGCAACCGGGGCTCGAGGGCCGGCTCCGTCACCAGGGCCGTCACCCCGCTGTCCTCGATCATCATGGCGAGGCGCTCCCGCGGGTACTCGGCGTCGAGCGGCACGTAGACGGCTCCGGCCTCGAGGACCCCCAGGAGCGCCACGACCATCTCCAGGCTCCGGTGGAGGGCGACGCCCACCCTCGCCTCGGGCCGGACCCCGGCCTCGATCAGCCGCTTCGCAAGGCTTCGCGCTCTCCCCGCCAGGGTGCCGTAGGTGAGCGCCCGCTCGCCGTCCTCCACCGCCACCGCGTCCGGAGAGCGCCGCGCGTGCCGGCCGAAGAGCTCCTCCAGCCGCAGGCCGTCCACGTCGATCGACGCCGAGTCGTTCCACTCGACGAGCATCTGCTGGCGCTCTGCCTGCGAGAGCAGGTCGTGGGCGGAGAGCGGAAGCTCCGGACTCCGTGCGACGCTCTCCGCGTAGCGCCGGAAGTGCGTCGCCAGCCGCTGGATCGTCGACCGGTCGAAGAGGTCCTGATCGAACAGGAAGGCGCCCCACAGGCCCTCGTCGTGCTGCCACAGGTGAACCTCCAGGTCGAACCGGGTCGCGCTCGCGTCCACCCGCTCCCCTTCGACCCTCAGGCCGGCCATGCGGAGCGCCTCGACCGGAGCGTTCTGAAGCGCGAACGAGACCTGGAAGATCGGGTTGCGGGAGAGATCGCGCCGCGGCTGCAGTTGCCGCACCAACTCCTCGAAGGGCACGTCCTGGTGCCGCAGGACGTCCAGCACGTCGTGGGATATGCGGTCCAAGACCTCCTCGAAGGCTGGGTCGCCCGAAAGGTCGCTCCGCATCGGTAGGGTGTTGACGAAAAAGCCGATCATGCGTTCGACGGCGGTCCCCGTCCGGTTCGCCAACGGCGACCCGACGACGATGTCCTCCTGACTAGTGTAGCGATACAGGAGGGCTTGGAAAACCGCGAGCAGGGTGGTGAACAACGTTGCTCCGTGGGCCTGGCCGAGCGCGTCGAGGGAGCGCGCCGTGGCGGCGGGCACCGACATCGAAAGATCTCCGCCGCGGAAGCGCTGGACCGCAGGCCTCGGACGGTCGGTCGGCAACTCCAGGACCTCGACCCCGTCGAGCCGCCGGCGCCAGAAGTCGAGGTAGCGTTCGAGGCTCTCTCCGCGGAGCCACTCGCGCTGCCAGACGGCGTAGTCGGGGTACTGCACCGGGAGAGGCTCGAAGGGCGACGGGCGCCCCTCCTTCTGCGCCTCGTAGAGCCCGGCAAGCTCCTCGAGGAAGATACCCATCGACCAGCCGTCCGAGATGATGTGGTGCATGGTGACGAGGAGCACCGCCTCGTCGGGGGCCACGCCGAGCAGCCGCACTCGAAACAGCGGTCCCCCGGAGAGGTCGAACGGGCGCTCGGCCTCGCTCCGGCCGAGCCGGCCGATCTCGGGCTTGCGCACGGCCTCGGGCAGAGCGGAGAGGTCGATCCGGGGGAGCGGCGCCGGCACCGGCGGCAGGACGACCTGGCGTGGCTTGCCGCCCTCGGCCGGGAACCGGGTGCGCAGGGACTCGTGGCGGCGGACGAGGTCGTCGAGGGCGGCCTCAAGCGCCCCCGCGTCGAGCGGCCCGTGCAGCCGCCAGGCCATGTCGATGTTGTAGAACGCCTTGTTCGGTGCCATCTGGTCGAGGAACCAGAGGCGCTGCTGGGCGAAGGAGAGCGGCAGCGGACCCTCGCCCTCGGCGCGGGGGGTGATCGGAGGCCGCTCGCCGGGAGACGGCTCTCCGGCGGCGGCGGCCTCGACCAGAGCCGCCAGGGCGGCCACCGTCGGCCGCGCGAAGAACTTGTCGAGAGGCACCTCGACGCCGTAGGTCTCCCGCACCCTGGAGACGATGCGCAGAGCGATCAGGGAGTGCCCACCGAGCTCGAAGAAGTCGTCGTCGAGGCCGACCCGCTCCACCCCGAGGAGCCCTTGCCAGGCCGCCGCGATCCGTCGCTCGGCCTCGGTGACCGGCGGTGAGAAGGCGGTGGCGACCCCCGCGCGGCCATCGTCCGGAGCGGCCTCGTCCGCCGTCTCGGGCTCGGCGAGCGGCAGGCCGCCCGCGGCCGGCAGCTCGAGCGCCGCCGAGGCGGGCTGGGCACCCGACTCGATCCAGTACCGGCGGCCCTCGAACGGGTAGGTGGGCAGCGCCAGCCGCCGCCGCAGGGCACCCCGGTGGAGCTCGGTCCAGTCCGGCTCCTTGCCGGCCAGCCAGAGCCTGCCCAGCGCCCGGGCGAAGACCTCGCCGTCGAGCGCCTCGTCCTTCGGGTGCCGCATCGACGAGACGACCGGCAGGCCCGCCGCCTCCCGGTGCTGACGCACCAGGGTGGAGAGGGCGTTGCCCGGCCCCACCTCGAGCAGCGCCGGCATGTCGGTTCCCTCGAGCAGGCTCCGCAGGCCGGGCGAGAAGCGCACCGTGTGGCGCAAGTGCCGGACCCAGTAGTCCGGATCGGTGACCTCGTCCGCCGTCGCCCAGGTCCCGGTGACGCAGGAGACGTAGGGCCGCTCGGGCGGCCGGAGCTCGACCCGCGCCACCTCGGCGGCGAAGTCGTCGAGAATCGGGTCCTGGAAGTGGGAGTGGCCGGCGAACCCCCCGTGGACCCGGCGGGTGTCGAGCCCCCGCTCCCGCAACCGGGTCTCGAGCCCGGTGACCTCGGCTTCCGACCCGGAGAGGACGCACATGGAGGGCGCGGTGAGGCCGGCGAGCGAGAGCTCGGGCCCGAGGAACGGGAGGACCTCCTCCTCGGCAAGCGGCACGATCAGCATCGAGCCCGCGGCCACCAGCTCCGCGCTCAACTGCCCCCGCCGCACCACCAGGCGGACGGCGTCCTCGAGCGACAGGACACCGGCCAGGCAGGCCACCGCGTACTCGCCGACGCTGTAGCCGATCATCGCGTCCGGCTCGACGCCCAGAGACATCCAGAGGCGCGCCAGCGCGACCTCGAGCGCGAAGTGCGCCGTCAGGGCGCCGGGGATCTCCGCGAACAGGCTCTCGGCCGCGTCCGACCCACTCCTGTCCGGATCGAAGAGAGCCCGCAGGTCCCGCCCGAGATGGGTCTCGGCGAGGGCGGCAGAGCGATCGACCTCCTCCCGGAACACCGGCTGATCCCGGTACAGGCCGCGGCCCATGTCGAGGTGGTGCTGCCCGAGGCCCGGGAAGAGGAAGGTGCACGGCCGCGCCCGGTCCTCGGCCACGCCGCTCAGGACCCTCTCCGACTCCGCCCCCGACAAGCCCTCCCCCGCCTCGGCCAGGTTCCGGCAGATCACCACCCGGCGGTGGCTCATGGGCGAGCGCCCCGCCTGGAGGGTGAACGCCACGTCCGCCGGGTTGAGGTCCGGGCGCCGCTCGAGGTGGTCCGCCAGCTTGCGGCCCGCCGCGTCGAGGGCCGAAGCGGTCTTGGCGGAGAGCACGAGCAGGTGCCAGGCCTCCGGTGACGGCGGCGACGAGGGGGCGGGCCGGGGCGCCTCTTCGAGCACCACGTGGGCGTTGGTGCCGCCGACGCCGAACGCGCTCACGCCGGCCCGGCGCGGGCTACCGTTCGATTCCCAGGGCCTGAGCTCGGCGTTGACGTAGAACGGGCTCGACGCGAAGTCGATCTCCGGGTTCGGCTCCTCGAAGTTGAGGCTCGGGGGGATCTCCCGGTGCTCGAGGGCGAGGGTGGTCTTGATCAGGCCGGCGACGCCGGCGGCGCTGTCGAGGTGGCCGAAGTTGGACTTGACCGATCCGAGGCCGCAGAAGCTCTGCCGCTCCGTCGCCGTGCGAAACGCCCGGATGAGCGCCGCGACCTCGATCGGGTCTCCCACCGGAGTGGCAGTGCCGTGGGTCTCGACGTAGGAGATGGCCTCCGGCGAGACGCCGGCGTCGGCCAGCGCCGCGAGGATGGCGCCGGCCTGCCCCTCGACGCTCGGAGCGATGATGCCCGCCTTCGAGGCGCCGTCGTTGTTGATCGCCGTGCCCTTGATCACCGCGTGCACGTGGTCGCCGTCGCGGAGCGCCGCATCCAGCCGCTTGAGGACGACGATGCCGCAGCCGCTCGAGAAGTAGGTGCCCTGGGCCTTCGCGTCGAACGTGCGGCAGTGGCCGTCCGGCGAGATGGGACGCCCTTCGCCGACCACGTAGCCGAGCTTGCGCGGCGGGCCGACCACCGTGCAGCCACCGGCGAGCGCCATCTCGCACTGCCCGCCCCGCAGGCTCTGGCTGGCGAGGTGGACGGCGACCAGCGACGTCGAGCAGGCGGTCTGAACCGCCAGGCTCGGTCCCTGGAGGTTGAGCTTGTAGGACACCCGCGTCGTCAGCAGGTCGCTCCAGTTGCCGAGGCCGACCAGGTAGTGGGCCGTGGCGACCGTGCGCGGGTCCGACATGGCGGCGATGTAGTAGCTGTTGTTGCCCGCTCCGCCGAAGACGCCGACCGGAACGCCGACCCTGTCCGGCGCGTAGCCGGCCCGCTCCAGGGCCTCCCAGGCGCACTCGAGGAAGAGCCTGTGCTGGGGATTCATCGCCCGCGCCTCGAGCGGGTTGACGTCGAAGAAACGGGCGTCGAACTCGTCCGCTCCCTCCAGGATCGTGTTCGCCTTGACGTAGGTCGGGTCCTCGAACAGGGCGCGGGGCACTCCCGCCTCCTCCAGCTCCTCGTCGGTGAAGGGCCGGATCGACTCGACGCCCTCCCGCAGGTTCCGCCAGTACTCGTCCGGGTCGCGGGCGTCCGGGAAGCGGAGCGCCATGCCGACGATCGCGACGTCGTGGCCACGCTCCTCGACCGAGCGCCCGGCCCGGACGGCCGGCGCCGTCACCGGCTCGGTCGGCGGCCCGTCCTCTCCCCGGCTCAACCGGCTCGCCAGGCCATGGACGGTCGGGAACTCGAAGAGCTCGCGCATGGAGACCTCCCGGTCGAGCTCCTCGCGGATCCGCTCCTGGACCTGGGCCATGAGCAGCGAGTGGCCGCCGGCGTCGAAGAAGTTGTCGTGGAGCCCAACGCTCTCGAGCTCCAGCACCTCCCGCCAGATACGCGCCACCACCCGCTCCACGTGGCTGGCGGGGGCGCTGACCACCGGTGCCGGGGGGCCCCCGTCCGCACCCTGGGCGGCCCCCTGGGCGGTGAGACTCCGCCGGTCGACCTTGCCGTTGGGAGTGAGCGGCAGCTCCGGGAGCACGTGAATCGCCGACGGCACCATGTAGGCCGGCAGCCGCGCCTTGAGCTCCTCGCGCAGGGTCTCGGCCAGGGCGCCGCCGCCGTCGCTCCGGCCGGGGGCCACGAAGGCCACCAGGCGCCTGCCGCCCGCCGCCGCCTGGGGAGCCAGGACCGCCGCCTGCTCGACCGCCCCGTGGCCGAGGAGCGCCGCCTCGATCTCCCCGGGCTCGATGCGGAAGCCGCGGATCTTGACCTGGTCGTCGAACCGTCCGAGGAAGTCGAGGGTGCCGTCGCCCGCGGTGCGCACCAGGTCCCCCGTCCGGTAGAGCCTCTCTCCCGGCGCAGCCGCGAACGGGTCCGGGACGAAGCGCTCGGCGGTGAGGCCGGGACGCCGCCAGTACCCCCGCCCCACGCCGCCCCCGCCCAGGCAGAGCTCGCCCGGTACTCCGACGGGGAGCGGCCGGAGCGTCCCGTCCACGACGTAGCCGGTGCTGTTGGCGAGCGGCCGACCGATGGGAATCGACCGTCCGTCCTCGGGCGCCGCGTCGACCCTGTGCCAGATCGCGAAGGTCGTCGCCTCGGTCGGACCGTAACCGTTGACCAGCCGCCGCGGCCGGGACGGCCCGAGGACCGTCCCGGCCGCCGACGGATCGAGCGCCTCGCCTCCGCACACCAGGTGGGCGAGGTCGCGAAAGCTGCCGGGTGCGAGCCGGGCCACCTGGCTGAAGAGCGCCGGGGTGAGGAAGAGGGTGGTGATCCGGCGACGGCCGAGCGCCGCGCCCAGGCGGCGCGGCTCGAGCAGCGTGTCCCGGTCGACGACGGAGAGGCAGCCGCCGTTGAGCAGGGCGCCCCAGATCTCGAAGGTCGCCGCGTCGAACGAGACGTTCGACGCCTGGGCCATCCGGTCCTCGGCGGCAAACGGCACGTAGCGCGTGCCCCGCACCAGCCGGACGATGTTGCGGTGGGTCACCGCGACCCCCTTGGGGCGCCCGGTCGAGCCCGAGGTATACATCACGTACGCCAGGCCGTCGGCGCCGGCGTCGGAGCCCGGCCGCTCCCCCGTCTCCCGGGGCGGCCCCCACCCATCCTCAGGTCCGTCCGGAACCAGCACCCGGGGCGGCCCGCCCTCCGGCAGGTGCGACGCGAGGGCGGCCTCGGTGACGAGGGCGGCGGCGCCGCTGTCCTCGATCATCATCGACAGCCGCTCCGGCGGATAGTCGGCGTCGAGCGGCACGTAGGCGGCGCCCGACTCGAGGACCCCGACGAGCGCCACGACCATCTCCAGGCTCCGGTGGACGGCGACGCCGACGGTCGCCTCGGGGCCGACCCCGAGCTCGGCGAGCCGCTCCGCGAGACGCCCGGCGCGCCGGGCCAGGGCGCCGTACGTGAGGTACCGGTCCCCGTCCTCGACCGCCACCGCGTCCGGCGTCCGCCGCGCCTGCTCGGCAAACAGCTCGTCGACCCGCTCATCGTCGGGATAGCTCGACCGGGTGTCGTTCCACTCCAGGACCACCTGGTGGCGCTCGGCCTCCCCGAGGAGCTCGGCCTCGGCGACCCGGGACTCCGGTTGCCCGGCCATCCAGGCCAGGCAGCGCTCGAGGTGCCCGAGCCAGCGCTCGACGGTCGAGGCGAAGAAGAGGTCCGTGCTGTAGCTGCAGCGAAGCTCCAGCCGGTCCTCCAGCTCCTGGAAGTCGAGGAAGAGATCGAACTTGGCGGACGCGACCTCGTTGGCCACCAGCTCCGAGCGGAGCCCGTGGAAGCCGAGGTCGGTCTCGGAAGACCCCTTGTCCAGATTCATCACCACCGAGACCAACGGCGGGCGCTCGAGGTCGAGCGGCACCTTCAACATCTCGAGCAGCTTGCTGAACGGGTAGCTCGAATGCTCGAACGCGTCGGCGGTGAGCCGCTGGGTCGAGGCCAGGAGCTCGTCGATCCCGAGCTCGCCGCCGACGCCGCTCCGGAGCGCCAGCAGGTTGACGCAGTGGCCGACGAGGTGCGGCTCCTCCATCAGCATCTGTCCGGCAGCGGCGGCGCCCAGGACGACGTCCCGCTGTCCGGACAGACGGTGAAGGAGGAGCGTGACGCCGGCGGCCAGGGTCACGAACAGCGTGTGGCCCTGGCGGCGGCCGAGCCGGCGCAGGGCGTCGAGCAGCTCCCGGCCGATGGTCGCCTCGGCGGTGGCCCCCGAGTAGGTGCGGACCGCCGGGCGGGGTCGGTCGGTGGGGAGCTCCAGAACCGGGATGCCGCCGGCGAAGCGGTCGAGCCAGAACGCCTCGGCCTCCTCCCGCCGCGGGCTCTCCATCCACTCCCGGCGCCAGCGGGAGAAGGCCGAAAAGGGCGTCGGCTCGGGCAGCTCGCCGTCCCGGCCCTGGCAGGCGTCCGAGTAGAGCCGGGCGAGCTCCGCCAGGAGGATGCTGTTCGAGACCCCGTCCACCACGCTGTGGTGGCAGGTCAGGACCAGGCTGTGCTCGCCCTCTTCGAGCCGGAAGAGCGCCAGCCGGATGAGCGGCGGAGCCCCGAGGTCGAACGGCTCGGCCCCCGCCGCCGCTGCCAGGCGGGCGAGCTCGGGCTCGCGCCGGAAGGGTTCGAGATCGGACAGGTCCGCAAACGCCACGTCGAGCCCGACGTGCGACGACACCAGGAGCTCCTCCCCGCGCGGGCCGAACCCCGCTCGGAGCACCTCGTGACGTTCCACCAGCCGCCGCGCGGCGTGCTCCAGGGCGTCCCTTCGAAGCGGCCCGTGCAACCGGACCGTGAAGCTCTCGTTGTAGGCGCGGGAGGCCTCCTCCCCCAGTTGGGCCAGAAGCCAGATCTCGCGCTGGGCCTCGGTGGCCCGGATGCGCCGCGCCACCGAGCCGGAGCCGGCGGTGACGATCACGCCTCGCAGGCTCTCCGGTTCGTGGGAGGCGCCCTCCGTCGTCGTCCTACCGCCCCCCGGGCCGCCGCCGGGCGGCAGGAAGCCCCCCTCCCGCATCGCGGCCACCGCACTCCGGCACGCGTCGCGGATCCGCTCCAGGTCCTCCTCGGTGTGGGCGGTCGACATGAACCAGGGGCGACCGTCCCGGACGTAGATTCCCAGATCGAGCAGGTGGTAGAAGAACAGGCTCGGCAGGGCCACCTCGGGGCCGAAGCTGAAGCCGTAGAAGGAACCCCACTGGCGCGTCCGGATCGGTACGCCGTCGCGCTCGAAGTCCCGGTTCAGCACCTCCGCGAACCGGCGCGTCGTCTCGGTCAGCCCCTCCTGCAACCCCGGCCCGGCCTCCTTGTAGTGGGAGAGGACGGCGTGGACGGCGGGGATGATGAACGGGTGCTTGAAGTAGGTGCCGGCGAAGAAGGTGGTCTCGGCGGCCGGGAAGGAGGCGTCTCCGTAGCGCCACATGCCGCCGTCGAGGGCGTTCATGTACTCCGCCTTGCCGGCCACCACGCCGACCGGGAGACCCGCCCCCACCGCCTTGCCGTAGGTCACCAGGTCGGCCTGGACGCCGTAGAGCGCCTGCGCTCCCGCCTGGTGCATGCGGAACCCGGTCACCACCTCGTCGATGATGAGCGCCGTGCCGGCCGCCGCGGTCATCTCGCGGAGCTTCCTGACGAGCTCCTCGAGGTCGAAGACCCCGGCGCGCCGGCTGGACTGGGGCTCCACCAGGACGGCGGCGAGCTCCGGCATCTGCGCCTCGAGGACCTCCAGCGCCTCCGGCTTGGTGTAGTCGAGCACCAGGACGCTCTCCGACACGTGGGTCGAGACCCCCGGCGCCATCGGAAGGGACTGGATCGAGCCGTCGGGAGCCGACGAGGAGACCACCAGGACCTCGTCGTGGAAGCCGTGGTAGGAGCCGAGGAAGAAGGCGATCTTCTGGCGCCCCGTGGACGCGCGGGCGAGGCGGATCGCGGTCATCACGGCTTCGGTACCCGAGTTGACGAACGTCGCCCTCTCGTTCCCGGTCAGCTCGCAGACGAGCTGGGCGGCCGGGCCGGCCAGCGCCGGCTCCATGCCGATCTGGATGCCGCGCTCCGCCTGCTCGCGGAGGGCTTCGAGCACGAACGGCGGCGAGTGCCCGAGGATCAGCGTGCCGTAGCCCATGGTCACGTCGACGTACTCGTTGCCGTCGACGTCCCAGATGCGGGCGCCCTCTCCCCGGTCGACGAACAGCGGATAGATCAGCTCCTTGAGGCCGACGTGGAACGAGGTCACCGCCCGGTTGTCGGCCAGGTAGGGGCGGTAGCGCTCCGCGTGCTCTTTCGAGCGCCGGTTCCTGGCGTCCAGGCGGGCGATCAGCGCGTCGAGGTGCGCCCGCTGCGCCGGGCTCAGGTCCTCGCCCGGGGCCCCCCGCCGCTTGTGGGGGACGTACGGCCCGGGGTCGTACTCCTGGTCGAGCAGCCGGGCCGGGGTCTTCGCCGAGGCCGGGCTCGCCGGGGGCACCTGCGGCGGAGCGCCCGCCCGCGGTGGCGGAGTTGCTGTTCCACGGGGGCTTGCTGGTGCGGGGGGGCTTGCTGGTGCGGGGGGGCTTGCCGGTACCGGGACGCTGGCCGGCGCGCCGCGCAGCAGCTCGAGCTGCTGGTTCATGATCCGGAGCTGGGCCTCGACCACGGCCTCCAGGGTCCCGTCCGGAGCGCCCCCCTGCGGCAACTGGGCCATCGTGACGGGCTGCCGTTCCAGCGGCGCCGGGACCTCGGCCGGTGCCTGCTGCCCGACCAGCCCGACCGGGGGCTGCCGGGGCACGGCCTGCTCGGGAGACGGCTCGACGACGGCCGGCGGCTCCTCCGCGGCCTCGCCGGCGCCCGGTGGTTGCCAGTCGGCCGGCAGCTCACGCGCCAGGTGGGTGGCGAGCGCCGGGACGGTGGCGAGACCGTCGAGGAGCTCGCGGAACGGCACCTTGACCCCGAACTCGTGACGGAAGCTCTGGCTCGCCTGGAGCAGGAGGAGGGAGTCGGCGCCGAGCTCGAGGAAGGTGGAGTGGTTGATCGCCCCCGGGTCGAGACCGAGCAGGTGCGCCATGATCTCGCGCAGTCGGCTCTCGAGATAGGCCCGTCGGGCGTCCGAGGGGTGCGCCGGGGGCGTCGAATGTGGTGAATCGTGAGGGATGTCGGCCATGGTGTGTCAGGTTTCTCCGGTTCAGGACGAGGCCTCGATGGCACCATCGCGTTCGCCGAGCGGCCCGCCGCTCGGGAGCCCGCGACGTGCCGACGACAGGCTCCGCAGAGTCGCCAACGTTTGCCGTACCAGGGTGTCGACGGTCGAACGCTCGAAGCGGTTCTCGCTGTAGCGCCACTCGAGGCGCAGCCGGCCGTCGACCAGAAGCCCATAGATTTCCAGCAGAAAGAAGCACTCTTCGCGGGGGTCGCGGGTCGGTCCCAGAGGCTCGTCGGAGGGCCGGAGGGCCAGGCCGGCCGATGCCGGACGCTCGCCCGACCCGCGCCGCGTTCCAGCGCCGTGGGTCGGCCCCCCTTTTCCCAGGTAGTTGAACGAGACCTGGACCGGAGGCAGGGCCGCCAACCGCCGCGCGATCTCCGGATCCCCCGCCGCGTAGCGCAGCAAGCCGTACCCGATCCCCCCGCGCGGGACGGCGCGAACCTGCTCTTTGACCCGCCGGAGCACCGTCTCTCCGTCGCCGGCCTCGGGAAGCTCGACCAGCAGCGGGTACGAGCTCGTGAACCAGCCGACGGTACGGGAGAGGTCGACGCCCTCGAACGGATCCTCCTCCCTCCCATGCCCCTCCATCTGGACCAGCACGGCGTCAGCCCCCGTGCGGCCGGCGATCACCCGGGCGAGCGCCGCCAGCACCGCGTCGCTGAGCTGCGCCCCGCAGCTCCGTGCCACGTCGCGGGCCAGGGCTTCGGTCTCCCCGGCCGACAGATCGACGGTGAGCGACCGGACGGACGCGACGTCGGCGACGCCCCGATCGAAGTCCGGCTCGAGCCGGGCCGATCGCTCGCGGGCCCCCGAGAGCCAGTGGTCGAGCTCGCGGCGGAGCTCCGGGCTCCGGGCGTAGCCATCGAGCCGGCGGGCCCACTCGACGAAGCTCGTCCCCTCCGGGTGGAGCGCCGGTGCGCGACCCCGGGCGAGCGCCTCGCAGGCCGCCGCCAGGTCCTCCTCGAGAATGCGCCACGAGGTGAGATCGACGACCAGGTGGTGGCAGACGACCAGGAGGCGGCCCGACCGGGTCGACCGGCACGGCCGGGGCGACCGAGTCGACCGGGTCGGGCCCCGGGTGAAGCAGACCGCGCGGGCGAGCGGTCCGGACGCGAGATCCGAGCCCGCCTGGACCGCGGCCGCCGCCGCCCCGATCGCCCGCCGGTGGTCCTCCGTCGGCAGGCCGGACAGGTCGACGACCGCGAACGAGCCCGATCCGCCCGCGCTCTCCACCATCTCCCGCTCCTCGGCCCCGACACCCGGGAAACGGAGCCGGAGGGCGCCGTGCCGGTCGGTCACCTGGCGCCAGGCGGCGGCCACCGTCGTCGGCGACAGCGAGGCCTCGATCTCGTACACCCCGGCCAGGTTGAAGTGGTGCGGCGCCACCAGATCGTGCCCCAGGTACCAGCGCTGGATCGGGGTGAGCGGAGCCCGGACCGGCGGAGGTGCGATCGCGGCCGGCTCCGCCGGGGTCGGCGCGCTCGGAGCCGGCACGGGCGGGGTCGCGGAACGGACGCTCGCCGAGGGCTCCGTCGCAGACCCGCGGACGACGCGCCGGCTCTTCAGGAGGTCGAGCTGGCCGGCCATCACCTGGAGCTGGCGCTCGATGAGCTCCACCTTCCGGCTGACCGCACGGCCGAGGGCCGGTCTCGGGCCGCCAGGCGCAGGCTCCACCCGCCGAGGCCCGGCCGTGGCGACGGTGCCGGGAGCGGGCGCGGCGTGGCCGGCCGGGGAGAACCGGGGAGCCCCCGCGCCGGCGGCGGCCCGGCCGGAGGCGTCGAACCAGAACCGCCGGCGCTCGAACGGATAGGACGGCAGGGTGACCCGACGACGGGCCACCCCACTCTGGAGGCGGGGCCAGGAGACGCTCGCCCCGGCGAGCCAGAGCTCGCCCAGCGCTTCGAAGAACTGCTCGCGCTCCGACGCCTCCGGCTCGCTCGAGCGGCCCAGCGAGGCGACCGCCACGACCGTCCCGTCCGGTCCTCCGTGGCGCCGCACCGCCCGCGTCAGGCCCTGGCCGGGGCCCACCTCGAGCACGATCCTCCGCGGGTCGCTCGCGAGCTCGTCGATCCCGGCGCTGAACTGGACCGTCCGCCGGAGCTGGGCTTTCCAGTAGGCCGGGTCGCCGGCCTCCTCCGCCGTGATCCAGGTCCCGGTCAGGTTGGAGATGTAGGGGATCTTGGGAGGAGCGGCCTCTGCCCGTGCGACCACCTCGCCGAGCTCCTCGAGGATCGGCTCCATCATCCAGGAGTGGTAGGCGTGCTCCGTCTCGAGCGGGCGGTAGATCATCTCCGCCGCGTCGAGCCGCTCGGCCAGGTCGGCGATCCCCTCGACCGACCCCGACACCACGCACCGCCCCGGGTCGTTGATCACGGCCAGGCTGACCTCTTCGTCCAGGAGCGGCTCGACCTCCTCGGCCGGCACCAGGACCGAGAGCATGGCCCCCCGGGGCGTCTCGGCGAACAGGCGTGCGCGGGTCGCCATCAGCGCGACGCTGTCCTCGAACGAGAAGACCTCCGCCAGGCACGCCGCCACGTGCTCGCCGGTGCTGTAGCCGATCATCGACTCCGGGTGGACGCCCCAGGACATCCAGAGGCGGGCGAGCGCCAGCTCCACGGCGAAGAGCGCCGGCAGGATGATCTCGATCCGCTGGAGCCACGCCGCCGCCTCCTCCAGCTCTTCCCGCGAGGGGTAGATCACCGACCGCAGGTCGAGCCCCACGTGCGGCTCGAAGCACTCGGCGCAGCGGTCGAGCTCCCGGCGGAAGACAGGCTCGGTCTCGAACAGGCCGCGCGCCATGTACAGGTGATGGGGGCCCAACCCCGGGAACATGAAGGCGACCGGGCGCCCCGAGTCGCGGCAGACGCCCGTCCGCACCCTGTCCGGGGACTCTCCGAGCAGGCTCCGGATCGCGTCCTCCCGGTCCTTGGCCACGACGAACCGCCGGTGGGCGAAGGCCTTGCGTCCGACGCCGAGCGTGTAGGCCGCGTCGGCGAGGTCGATCTCCGGATGCTCGCGCAGGTGAGCACCCAGGGCGCGGGTCGCCCTGTCGAGCGCCTCCTCGGACCGGGCCGAGAGGACCATGGGCTGCCAGGGCACCGACGGCTCCAGAGCCTCCGCCGGCGGCGCCTCCTCGACGATGGCGTGGGCGTTGGTGCCGCCGAGCCCGAACGAGCTGACCCCGGCCCTCCTGGGAGCCGAGCCGTTCGGCCACTCCCGCAGCCGCGTGTTGACGAAAAACGGCGTGCGCTCGAAGTCGATGCGGGGGTTGGGCCGGTCGAAGTTGAGGCTCGGCGGAAGCTGGCGGTGCCGCAACGCGAGGACCGTCTTGATGAAGCCCGCGACCCCGGCGGCGGCGTCCAGGTGGCCGACGTTGGTCTTGACCGAGCCGAGGGCGCAGCGGGCGCCACCGTTCGGCGGGCCGAACGCTTGGGAGAGGGCCTCCACCTCGATCGGGTCGCCCAGCTCGGTCGCTGTCCCGTGGGCTTCGACGAGGCCGATCTCCTCGCCCCGCACCCCCGCCCGCTCTATCGCCTCGCGAATCACTCCCGCTTGCCCGGCCACGCTGGGCGCGGTGTAGCCGACCTTCAAGGAGCCATCGTTGTTGACCGCGGTCGCCTTGATCACCGCCAGGACGGCATCGCCGTCGGCCAGGGCGCTGTCGAGGCACTTGAGCACCACCGCGCCGACGCCGCTCCCCAGCACGGTGCCGGCGGCGGAGGCGTCGAAAGTCCGGCAGTGGCCGTCCGGGGACCAGATGCCGCCCTCCTGGGAGACGTAGCCCTTGCGCTGGGGAAAGCTGACCGAAACGCCGCCGGCCAGGGCCATGTCGCACCCGCCGGAGCGCAGTGCCTGGCACGCCTGGTGGATCGCCACGAGGGAGGTCGAGCAGGCAGTCTGGATGGTCAGCGCCGGACCACGAAGATCGAGCTTGTAGGCCACCCGGGTGGCGAGGAAGTCCTTGTCGTTGGCGGTGAACGCCTGAAGGTAGGCACCGTCGCGCCGCCCCCGGACCGCGGGCGCGATGAAGTGGGTCCAGTACGAGCTTTGCCCCGTGCCCGCGAACACGCCGATTCGCCCGTGGTGCCGGCTCGGGTCGTAGCCGGCGTGCTCGAGCGCCTGCCAGGTCGTCTCCAGGAAGAGGCGCTGCTGCGGGTCCATGAGCTCGGCCTCCCGCGGCGTCATGTCGAAGAACCCGGCGTCGAAGAGGTCCGCCCCGTCGAGGATGCCCCGCGCCTTGACATAACCGACCGGGTGCTCTCCGTTCGCGGTTGGCTCCAGCGGATCGGGCTCCTCCTCGTCGAACCAGGTGATCGACTCGACGCCGTCCCGGAGGTTCCGCCAGAAGGCGTCGAGGTCCGGGGAGCCCGGGAACCGGCCGGCCATGCCGACGACGGCGATCTCGTCGCTCCCGGCACCCCACTGCGCCCGCGTCGCCGTGGCACGCCGCTCCTCCGCGGTCACCTCGCCGGTGCCCGCGCTCGGACCCCCAGTGCCTCCGCCCAGGTGAGCCGCGAGCGAGGCGACGGTTGGGTTCTGGAACAGCTCGACGATCGACAGACCCCTCCCCACCAGCCGCTCGAGGCGCTCGTGGACCTGGACGAGCAGCAGGGAGTGACCGCCGAGGTCGAAGAAGTTGCTCTCCCGGTCCACGCTCTCTCGCCCCAGCACCTCCTCCCAGATCGCGGCGATCCGGCGCTCGAGCCCGGTCCGCGGCAGGCGCGGCGGGAGGGCCTCGACGGACGCGCTCAGGTCGGGGGCCGGCAGCGCGCTCCGGTCGAGCTTGCCGCTCGGCGTCAGGGGGAACGCCTCCATCTCGACGAAGTAGGAGGGCACCATGTACGCCGGCAACTCGTCCCGAAGCGCGGCGCGGAGCCGCTCGAGCACTCCCTCCTCCGGCGACGCGAGGACCAGGTAGGCGACGAGGCTCTTCGCCCCATCCGGCGCCGCCCGCGTCACCACCAGGGCGGCCTCCACCCCCGCTTGGCGCTCGAGCGCCGCCTCGATCTCCCCGATCTCGATCCTGAAGCCGCGGATCTTCACCTGGTGGTCCAGGCGGCCACGGAACTCGATCTCGCCGTCCGCGCGGTGGCGCACCAGGTCACCCGTCCGGTAGAGCCGTCCTCCCGGCCGGGACGGCAAAGGGTCGGGGACGAAGCGCTCGGCGGTCCATCCGGGGCGCCCGAGATAGCCCCGCGCCAGGCTGGGGCCGCGGATCACCAACTCCCCGGCGGCGCCGATCGGCACCGGACGGCCGAGCGGGTCGAGGATCAGGGTCTCCACCCGGTCGATGGGCCGCCCGATCGGCGGGTCGGTCACGCCGACCTCCCGCACCTCGGACGAGGTCGCCACCACCGAGCCCTCGGTCGGCCCGTAGTTGTTGACCAGCCGGGGCGGGAGCCACCGCACCGAGCGGCCGTGGAGCCGATCGCCGCCGGTGAGGAGGGTGCAAAGGGAGAGCCCCTCCGGCCGCGGCTCGCCCAGGACCGCCTCGGCCAGCGGCGTCGGCAGGAAGCAGGACTCGATCCGCTCGCGCACCAGCCATCCGAGCAGGGAGCGAGGATGCAGGCGGACCGCCTCCGCCGCCACGTGGAGGGTGGCTCCGGCCCCGAGGGCGGACCAGACCTCCCACACCGAGGCGTCGAAGCCGAGGGCGGCGACCTGGGCCGTCCGCTCCCCCGGCACGAGATCGAAGCGGTCCCGGTGCCACGCCACCAGGTTGGCGAGGCCGAGGTGCGGCACGGCGACGCCCTTGGGGCGCCCGGTCGAGCCGGAGGTGTAGATGACGTATGCCAGGTCGCCGAGCGCCGAGCGCTCCGACTGCCGATCGGAGGGGAGCACGGCCCCCTCCGGCACCGGCGCCTCGTCGAGCTGGAGGTGGCGGATCTCCACCTCCTCGAACCCCTCCTCGAATAGGGCGGCGCTCGGTCCGTCGGTGAGGAGGACCGGAGCGCCCGAGTCCTCGACCATGGAGACGAGGCGTGCCCGGGGATGGGAGGGATCGAGGGGCAGGTAGGCGCCCCCCGCCAGGAGCACGGCGAGGGCGGCCCGGGGGAAGGCCGCGCCGGGCTCGACACAGACGGCCACCACCCGGTCGGTCCCCACGCCCAGACGCCGCAGCCGGTCGGCCAGCGCGTCCGCCTCGCGGAGCAGCGCTCCGTAGCTCCAGCAGGCCCCGTCCTCCGCCACCGCGATCGTGTCCGGCGCCGTGGCCGCACAGCGCTCGACGAGCTCGTGGACCGGCCGGTGGTCGACCGCGGGGGCCGGCGCGGTGCCCCACTCGTGGATCAGTTGATGGCGCTCCGCGGACCCGAGGAGCGGCAGCTCGCCCACCGGCAGGTCGGCCAGCCCGGGGGCGCCCGGCCGCGCCGCAATCCCCTCGAGCAGGGTGCGGAGCTGGCGGCACGAGCGGGCCACCGTCGACGGGTCGAAGAGGTCCCGGCTGGCGAGCGCGCTGACGGTGAGGCCGCCCGACGGCTCCTGCCAGACGCTCACCGACAGGTCGAAGAGTGCCGTCTCGATGTCTGGCTGGAGCCGCTCGGAGCCCACGCCCGGGAGCGCCAGGGACCCGGGGGGCGCATGGAGAAGCTGGAATGTCACCTGGACCAGGGGGTGGCGGCTCGCGTCCCGCTCGACCTGGAGCTCCTCGACCAGGCGCTCGAACGGCAGCCCCTGGTGCATGTAGGCGCCCAGGGTGGTGTCGGCGACCGACCGGAGGAGCTGGCGGAACGTCCGGCCGGCCGGCACCGCCACCGGCACGGGGAGGAGGTTGACGAAGCAGCCGACGAGCGGCTCCAGCTCCGCGGTCTCCCGGTTGGCCACCGGTGTCCCGACCACGAGGTCCGCCTGTCCCGAGACGCGCCGAAGCTGGACGGCGAATGCGGCCAGCAGGGTCATGAAGAGCGTCGCCCCCGTCTCCCGGCCCAGGGCCTCGAGCGCCGCCCCGAGCGCCGGATCGAAGCGCAGGCGGTGGAGGTGGCCCCGGAAGCTCGGCACCGCCGGCCGCGGGCGATCGGTCGGCAGGTCGAGGATCGCGGGAGCTCCGGCGAGGCGATCCCGCCAGGACTCGAGCATCCCGTCGAGCGTCTCGCCCCGGAGCCACGTCTCCTGCCAGAGGGTGTAGTCCACGTACTGGACCGCCGGCTCCGGTAGCGGGGAGGACTCTCCCGCGGCGAACGCGCCGTAGAGGGCGGAGAGCTCTCGGTGGAGGACGTCGTGGGACCAGCCGTCGAACGCGATGTGATGGAAGGTGAGGAGGAGGGCGTGCTCCGCCGGCTCGCCACCCTCGGCTCCGAGCCGCACCAGGCGGGTACGGACCATGGGATCGATGGCCAGGTCGAACGGCTGGCGCTGCTCGGTGCGGAGGACCCTCCGGAGCTCCGCCTCCCGGCGCACCCGGTCGAGGCCGGAGAGGTCGACCACGGCGAGGAGCGGCTCCGCGTCGGCGCGGAGGAGCTGGATCGGACGCCCGTCCCGGGCCGGGAAGCAGGTGCGGAGCACCTCGTGGCGGCGCACGATCTCCCGCAGGGCGCCGGCGAGGGCCCGGAGATCGAGCGCGCCGCAGAGGCGCCAGTCGGAGCCGATGTGGAAGAACGGGCTCCCCGGGGTCAGCCGCTCGTGGAGCCAGATGCGCTTCTGGGCGTAGGACACCGGCACCGAGCGCGGCCGGCCGAGCCGCTCGACACGGGGACGGGCCCGCTCCGGGAGCGCCGCCTCGATGCGGCCGGCCAGGCCGGCCACCGTCGGCTCCTCGAAGAGCATCCGTAGGCTGACCTCCCGGTCCAGGAGGTCCCGGACCTTCGACACCACGCGCGTCGCCAGCAGGGAGTGGCCACCGAGCTCGAAGAAGTCGTCGTGGACCCCGACCCGCTCGACGCCCAGCACCTGGCGCCAGACGTCGACCAGCCGCGCTTCGAGCGGCGTGGTGGGCTCCGCGTGGGCGGTGCGCTCACCCGGTCCCTCCCCCGCCGCGACCAGCGCCGCCCGGTCCACCTTTCCGGTCGGCCCCACCGGCAGCGCCTCGAGCGGGCGGATCACCGGTGGCACCATGTACTCCGGCAGGCCCTCGCGGAGGGCCCGGCGCAGGCGCTCGGGGAGCGCACCCGGCCCGTCCTGCGCCGAGTCCGCCGGCACCACGTGGGCCACCAGCCTGCCGTCGCCCGCCGCGGCCTCGCTCACGGTGACCACCGCCGCCTCGACCTCGGGGTGGCGCATCAGCGCCTCCTCGACCTCCCCCAGCTCGATACGGAAGCCCCGGACCTTCACCTGGTGATCGATGCGGCCGGCGAACTCGATCTCCCCCGCTCCCCGGCGCCGCACCAGGTCGCCGCTCCGGTAGAGCCGGGCGCCCGCCGCCTCGCCGAAGGGGTCGGGGACGAAGCGCTCCGCCGTCAGGGCCGGGCGGCCGAGGTAGCCGCGCGCCACGCCGGCGCCGCCGATGAGCAGCTCGCCCAGGGTTCCGAGCGGAACCGGCTCGAGCGCCGGCGACGCGACGTGCACCCGCACGTTGTCCATCGGCCGTCCGATCGGCGGGTCCCCCGCCGCCGGCTCCACCCGC
>Ga0210123_1000054_pt1 | contig 67418 bp, 60 predicted proteins | sample Muzzi_PWB_D2_FD_185535 | JGI IMG/M metagenome (GOLD analysis project Ga0210123, IMG submission 185535) | Wetland microbial communities from San Francisco Bay, California, USA, that impact long-term carbon sequestration - Muzzi_PWB_D2 (SPAdes) | ecosystem: Environmental > Aquatic > Marine >... | reverse complement strand
TACCCTTATTGACCGATTTTACGGCGGTCATAGCAAAGAGGATCCACCCGTTCCCATTCCGAACACGGAAGTTAAGCTCTTTAGCGCCGATGGTACTGCACGGGCGACTGTGTGGGAGAGTAGGTCGTCGCCGTTTTTTATAACAAAAGCCCCGGACAGGTCTACTGTCCGGGGCTTTTTTGCGTTTACCGTGCTGATGATTTTCTCTTAATTTCTCAATTTAGAATAAACCTACCGATTATCTAGAAAATTTAATTATTTTTTGCTATAGTATCAGAGTATTGTATTGCCGCTCGCACATGCTGAAATACTGCATCATTTTGTTTCTTGTTTGGTATTTTTCATACTTTTCATTTCTGTTATCTCGGTGAAAACATGTCCACACTCCAAAAGGAAAATGATGTTAGCAGTCGGATTGCCAGAGTCAGGGTCAGTGAAATAGATAAATTGTCCAACAAACTGCTCGATCTGGACCTCGAACTCAATTCAAATATCCCCACTACCCTATGGATAAGTGACCTGCACGGTGAAGGAGACCGTTTCAAGTCTATCCTAAGGGGCAGGTTTGGAATGCTCTATCAAACCTGCAGGGAGGCTTTGCCCAACACCTTCAGCTCGGAAAAAATACAATACCTGACCAAAATAATACGGAAACAACTGTATTTCTATGACGATAGCATCCAGATGGATATGCAGGATGTTATCCTCTGCCTGGTTGAGATCCTCAAATACAAGCTAACCAATATCCGTTCCCAGGGCCGTGAGATTTTTCGCCCGGAATTCCGCGATGTCATCAATCGTCTCCTCTCCGGCTTGCCGGTTCCGGATCCGATTTTTGAGGAAAGGATAATCGCCGACCGATTGATCTCTCATCTCTCCCATGCCATCCGCCAGGTCCTGCTTGACCGTATTCAGGTTCTGGGTGACGTCTTCGACCGGGGACCGCAACCAGATAAGATCCTCAGAATTCTTTCCTCTCCCTTTTACCGGGATGGAGTCGATTATGTGTTCGGCAATCACGATATCCTCTGGATGGGTGCTGCTTCCGGCAATCTGTCCCTGATCGCCGAGACCTTGCGCATCACCTGCCGTTATGATCATTTCGAGTTCCTGGACCGACTGCGTTTCGATTCCACCAAGCTCGCCGAATTTGCCGAACGAACCTATCCGATTGACAAGGTTACCGGCAACTTCAAAGCCAAAACCAGCAAAGGCCGCTCCATGGAGAAGGCACTGGCGATTATCCAATTTAAGCTCGAAGAACAAACCATCCGCGATTTCCCGCAATATGAGATGGGCGAACGGCTCTGGCTTGACCGATTGGCAGAGATGTTACAAGCCGGTCGCGTGGATGGGTTGAACGACACGCATTTCCCTACTCTTGATTTTAAAGATCCCGGGAAATTAACTGAGGAGGAAAATGAGATAATCGTTGATATGGCCGAACAATTCAGGTCGAACAGGCCTCTCAAGCGATTGCTCAGTTTTCTTTTTACCAAAGGCAAAACCTATCATATCCAGAATAATTTTCTTAATATTCATGCCCTGGTTCCCTCGACATCTGAAGGTGAGTTTGAGGAATTTCTCGCCCGTAAGGGTAAAAACCTGCTCAATTTTATTCAGGATACCATTGCCAGGGTCGGCGAAAGATATCTGCAAGGTCAAAAACAGCACAAAGAAGATCAAGCGCTGTTTTTCTATCTGTGGTGTGGGCCTAAATCACCATTTTTCGGTAAACATGCCATGAAGACCTTTGAGCGATATTTTCTGACAGATAAGGCGACCCATGAAGAGAGAAGCCTTTTTTGGAAAAACAATATGAAGACCCGTGCCTTTAAGAAAAAAATGCAGGAGGAATTTGGGGTGCAAAGAGTGATTTTCGGCCACACCCCCGTCAATTACAAGAAAGGGATCCAAATGGCCAGTGAAGATGGGGTAGCAATTAATGTTGATGGAGGTTTCGCCGCTGCATATTACAATAGAGGACACTCCCTGGTCCACACTCCCCACCAACTCTATGGAATAATCTTACCAACGCCCGACGAGATAAAAGAAGCGGAAAAAAAACTTGAATCGGCCCCTCTCGACATAGAGCTTATAGATGAATTCCGCCGGCCAATGAAGATAAAGGACACCATAGCCGGCAAAAAACTCTTGCTCGAACGTGAGAAAATCATGCAACGCTTATTGGAATGTGAAGAACAGAATGGTTTTCATAGTTCCACCATCACTTCCCGGTAACCTTGATGAAAGCTGGTTTAATTATATTTTGTAAGGAACTCAACCTTTACTGAAAAACTGCTATGGATACAAACTATGGAATGGAAATTGTCCGGGCAACCGAGATTGCGGCGCTCACTGCAGCGCGACTACAGGGACTTGGTGACCACATTGACATTCTTAACCAGACCCGGAGGGCAATTACCAAGACCCTAAACCGCCTGACAATCGAAGGCGTGCTCATGAATGATCGTTTTCTTAATCGGCCCGAAACGTTTCAATTGCCTCCCATCCTCGGCAAGGGAGGGGAAAAAACCGACCTCATGGCCATTGCCCTCGAAGCGTACCGCTCAGCTGCTGACGGTAAAAACAATTCCACCTCCTATGCGGTAATTGCCAAAGCCGGCTCAATACAGTCGGTTCCCAATCTCAACATGTATAAAATAGCCGTAGGTCCGCAGGTAGGAGAAGTCATTGATATCAATCAACCACCCATCTTGAATGTCAAACGTGTTGCCAGGGCACTAAAAAAATACACCGAAAACGTAACCGTCTGCATCCTCAATCAGACCAGGCACAAACAGTTGATCCATGAGGTCCGCAGTTGCGGCGCCCGCATTAAACTGATCGATGAGGGAGAGGTGTCAGGCTGCCTGGCCGCCATTACAGGAGAGAAAGCTGATATTTATATTGGCTACGGCTACGCACCGGAGGCGGTGGTCGTGGCCGCGGCCATCAGCTGTCTTGGCGGTTACTTTGAAGGAAAGATTTTCTACGAGAACGATCGAGACCGAAAATCGGCGACAAAACATGGAATTACCGACTTTGAGAAAATATTCCGCGCCCAGGACCTCATTCGCAGCAAGGAGGTCGCCATCGCCGCAACCGGCATAACCGATGGTGAATTTCTTGAAGGAGTCCGATTTACACCGAATGGGGCCATCACCAGATCATTTGTTGCCCGGGGGGAAACTCACACGTACAGAAGGCTTGAGACCAGGCATTTTTTCGACTTCAAGCCTGTTTTCTAAAGCTTTCCATCAAGGTGATGCTTCTTTGCGAGGTGGCAAAATGAAATGAGCAAGAAGTGCCCCCCTTTTCCGTCACGCCTCCGCATTATCGGCGCTGGGCCAGTTCCTCCCTGCAAAAATACATAACACAAGACAACCAAAAAGTTCAGTTTAGAAAACCGGGCCTTACGTTTTCAAGGAGAATCACCATGAAACTTACCCAACCGGCAAATGCCATCCTGCAAAGAGACAAGACAACCTATGCGATAGTACCCCGTATCCCCGGCGGGCTACTGAACCGCAGTCACCTTCGTGCTATTGCCGATGTGGTTGAAAAATATAATATCCCGATGGTGAAACTGACTGCCGGACAGCGAATGGCCCTGATTGGTCTGAAAGAAGATGATTTGCAGCACATCTACCAGGATCTCGGTATGGATCCCGGCAGTGCAACAGAACTCTGTTTGCATTATGTCCAGGCCTGTCCGGGAACCGAGGTCTGTAAATTCGGGGTAAGAGACTCTCTTGGCTTCGGCATACGGCTTGAACGCCTCCTGGCAGGGAAAGAACTGCCGGCAAAGCTCAAGATCGGTGTCTCCGGCTGTCAATTTTGCTGTGCTGAAAACTTTGTTCGGGATATCGGACTAATGGGCAAAAAAAACGGCTGGACCATATCCTTTGGCGGCCATTCAGGCAATCGGGCCAGGGTTGGAGATATACTCGGCACTGATTTGTCGGACGATGATGCTCTTCGGTTGATAAACAAATGTTTCGATTTTTATCGGGACCATGCCCGTAAAAAAGAAAGAACCTCTCGTTTTGTACAAAGAATCGGACTGGATGAGTTCAAAAAGAATGTCCTATAAAAAGAATGTATTGCGGCAAACGCTTCAAAAACAGACCATTCCCTGGCCGGTGCTGAAAATTCTTCTTTAGTTGTTGATGGATTTGACGATATGATAATAAGAGAAACTTAAAGATATCTCTTCTTGAGAAAACACTGCTGCTCCTGTAGCACACTTTAGAAAGATTCGGCTAGGGTCGAATGCGATATGACTGAGAAAGGCTCAGATAGTCAACAGCCCCGGACAGAGACCTCCCGGGAAGATATTCTGGAACTCACCGGCTTCCCTTCGGGGTTTGGCAAAAACAGGTATGCTTCAAATACTATCCTGGCTGATAGACGGTCTCCAAGCCATACCGTTTTTCAAATCGAAGACGATACCTTTACCTCTTCGTTACCGCGTCCCTCACACTGGTCTATTGCCTGGTCCGATCTGATGATGACCATGTTTGTTCTTTTTCTCTCCATGTTCGTTTATCAGATGGCCAATCAGGAATTCCTCGACAAAAAAAATCCTGAAATCATCGGCGGCGATACAACCGAGGCCCTTCAGTCAATGGACTCCGGCGAGGCTTCATTTCCCTTTGCTCCGATACATCCTGGTCTTCCTCTTATGACCGGAGGTACAGTCAAGAAGGTCGAGCCAGTGGAAATTGACTCGCTGGATCCCGAGTCAGTATACCCGGGTGAAGAGAAGCAACAGTCGAGCGAGCAGCAATCTGAAAACAGGCAGGCCTCGGCTTCTTTCGATACAAGCTCAGCAGCACCTGATACAACTGCCAAAACCGCAGAGAAGGACATGGACATCTCATTGCCGGTACCTCTTCGGGTAAAGCCGGCACCGGCTGTCACCGTTCCCCCGATTTCTCCATCCGCAGCTGAGGAACTGCAGCCGGCGGCCACTGACCAGTTCCAGGAAATCTACACTCTCAGCAGAGATGCCCTTGAAAGCAACAACCTTGATAAATTTGCCGCAATCGATATTGTCCCCGACAAAACCATGCGCATCGTTCTTACCGGGGACCTGCTTTTTGCTCTCGGGCAAAGTGAGTTATCACAGCAGGCACGGTCGTCGTTAAAAAAAATCGTCACAGTAATTCAACAGACACCTTATATGATCAATGTCGTGGGTCATACCGACAACCTCCCGATGCGCTCCAGGCGGTTTAAGAGCAATTGGGAACTGTCCGTCATGAGAGCCAGCTCTGTGGCTCACTTTCTTATTGATGAAATGGGCATGAACCCAAATCAATTCGTCGTCAGCGGGTATTCGTCCTATCGTCCGGTACTGCCCAATACTACTGCCGAGAATCGTTCGAAAAACCGCAGAGTAGAGATAATTATCTCCAAACGGCTACCAAATCCCCTGCCGGCCACGGCACAAAATCTAAAGTAACTGCAATCTGCAACCTGTATGAAAAACAGCAACCTCATAGGGCTCCTGCTCAGCAGCGCGCTCTTCATTGTCGGTTTTTTTATCCATGGCAACGTCAGCCTCTATTTTAATCTCTCCGGGCTACTGATTGTCTGTGGCGGTACGGTGTGCGCCGCCCTGATCAGTTTCAAGTCCGAGCAGCTGAGGATCGTTACCAAGGTACTTATTGCCGCCTACCGCAAACCGATCATGAAGGAGACAGAGATAATCAATATACTAATCGACTTATCGATTCGCTCCCGGATGGAAGGGGTACTCTCTCTGCAGGATAAGGAAAATGAGACCACCATACTCTTTCTTCGCAGAGCCCTTGGCTGTCTGATCGATGGTTATAAGATTGACCAGATCCGCGACATCCTCAACACGGAAATGTATTTTTTCCGTTTGAGAAGAGAAGATTCCGAACGGGTCCTGAGATCGATCGCCGATTATTTTCCGGCCTTCGGAATCGTCGGTTCAGTGGTCGGTCTCATTACCATGCTGGGGGGCATTGGTGATACCTCAATCATCCTGCAGGCAATCCCCATCGCCCTTACATCTACCTTGTACGGGCTCATCTTCTCCAATTTTTTCTTTCTTCCCTTTGCCGCGAATATCAAGGAGCGTACCAACCAGGAACTTCTACTGCAGAAAATCATTATGGAGGGGGTCATCTCCATCAACTCCGAACTCAACCCGGTCATTTTGAAGACCAAGCTCGAATCCTTTCTCACTCCTTCAGCTCGTGAAGCCCAGCTTGTTTCCTATGCCAAGATTAAGGAACGCTTCAATATTGAGCGGGAGCAGCAAAAGATGGCAAAAAACCAAGAATCGGAAGAAATCAGCTGAAGTAAACTTCCTTTACCGGCCAGAATCGAACAGTCCTCCCGGATATTCCTGTCCAGTACAAGATGATCAGCCTGCATACCAAGAGTAATTTTTTCGAGCTAGTGATCGACTCAGAAAAAGCGGTTCCTTTTTTCCAATCCTTACAGATCTGCCCAACATATCGGCCGGATTTTCAGATTTATCCAACTGTATTCACAGCAGATAATTGTGTCAGTCGCTGCTAAATAATTCCTGTGCAAAATGGCTTTTTCTGTGCTATTAATTCGCGGGTAGGACTTTCCTGATAACCCTTCTCATACTACCCGTCACAGGAGAATATCTGAGTGAGCTACCGAAGATACTGTTATCTTTCAGTCATTGCCCTTGTCTTTCTCTCTGCCTGCACATCGGTGACGATGAAGCAAATGTCAGCCAGGGGGAAGACACCCCTTTCAGAGAAACAGCTACACGTGCTGGTAGCCAACAACAGCCTGCACCTTACGGCAATCGATTTCGATGCCAGGGTGCACTTCCAGCCGAATGGCCAGCTTCATGCCGCTGCTCTTAAGGGAGGAGACGATAAGGGGAAGTGGAGTATAACCTCCGACAACAAGCTCTGCTTGAAATTTGATCACTGGTATTATGGCGATCTCAAGTGTTACACACTTTTCAACGAAAAGGACCAATACCTCTTTTTTACCGCCAATGGCGCTCGGTATTACACCGGCCAGGCAAATGCAGAAAACGACATGAACACAGGCGAGAGACAAACCACTGATGCGGCTGTCTCCGGTAATAATTCCATCCAGCCCTCCGCCCGGTTGACCTCAGCAGAAAAGACACAGACGCTGATCGGCCTTGCCCGTAATTGCCCTGATTGCATTTTTGCCGGGGCCGATCTGAGTGGGGCGCAGCTGGCTATGGCAAATCTTGCCGGGGCCGATCTCTCGGGAGCTGATCTCAGCGATGCCAATCTCCGGCGGGCGAAACTGAGCGGAGCAAACCTCCATGGGGCAAACCTCTCCCGCACAAATCTTGCCGGAGCCGACCTGAGCGAATGTGATCTCCGCGCCGCGGACCTCACCGGTAGCAACCTCGTTCGAGCGGATGTAACCGGGGCAAAACTTGATGGTGCCAATATGTCCGGTGCCCATCTGGAAAACATTATTGGATTAAAGAAATAATTATGAGTGCAGGTTTTACCCATCTCCATGTTCATTCCCAATACAGTCTCCTGGACGGTGCCATTCGAATCAGTGATCTATTAGACAAATGTCTGGAATACGGCATGGACAGTGTCGCCCTCACCGATCATGGCGCAATGTTTGGCGCCCTGGAATTCTATTCCAAGGCGAAAAAGGCCGGCATCAAACCTATAGTCGGCTGCGAACTTTATATCGCTCCCGGTGACAGACGAATCAAAAAGGTGGTTGAAGGAACCATCGCTTACCATATAGTTCTGCTGGCAATGAATCACTCGGGATATCAAAATCTGATGAAATTGGCCAGTATCGCTCAGTTTGAGGGTTTTTATTATAAGCCGCGAATCGACATGGAGGTTCTCCGGGAATACAATGACGGCATCATAGCCATGACCGCCTGCCTGCACGGACAGGTTCCCCATCTCCTCGGCAAAAACGACATGACCGGAGCCGAAAAAAAGGCCCGGGAACTGTACGATATTTTCGGTGACCGTCTCTATTTTGAAATTCAGGAAAACGGCCTTCCCGAACAACAGCTGGTCAATGACGGCCTGAAAGTTTTAGGGGCGAAGATGGGGATCAAACTGGTCGCCACCAACGACTGCCATTACCTCAACAGGGAGGAGGCCCATGCCCATGAACTGTTGCTCTGCATCCAGACCGGCAAGACCATCAACGATCCGAAACGATTTCGCTTCTCAACGGATGAGTTCTATTTCAAATCGCCGGAGGCGATGAAAAAAAGCTTCAGCCACTGTCCCGAATCCATCACCACAACCCAGGAAATAGCCGACCGCTGTAACCTTGAAATCAACTTCGGTGACTACTATTTCCCCAATTTTCCGGTGGAGGAAGGGGAAACCCTCGAGTCGATGTTTAAAAAGGCCTGTTGGGAAGGTCTTAAATTCCGTTTCAGTCAGATGCGCAAGGCCGGCACTTTCAGTGCCGAGGTGGAAAGGACCTATACCGATCGCCTGAAAATGGAAATCGACGTCATCTGCACCATGGGCTTTCCGGCCTATTTCCTGATCGTCGCCGATTTTATCACCTGGGCCAAGAAGAACCAAATACCGGTCGGTCCGGGCCGGGGGTCCGGGGCCGGGAGTCTTGCTGCCTACTGCATGCTCATCACCAATATCGACCCACTCCCCTACGGCCTGATCTTCGAGCGTTTTCTCAATATCGAACGCAAGTCGATGCCGGATTTCGATATCGATTTCTGCCAGGAAAGACGCGGTGAAGTCATTGAATACGTGCGCCAGAAATACGGCGGAGCCGATCATGTCGCGCAGATAGTCACCTATGGTTCGATGAAAGCCAGGGGCGTAATCCGTGATGTGGGACGGGCTTTAGATATCCCTTTCGGTGAGGTCGACAAGGTGGCCAAGCTCATTCCTGACCAGTTGAAGATGACCATCAAGAAAGCGATGGCCGAGGAACCGAAACTCCAGGAGGTTGCGGACCACGACCCGCGTATTGCCGAACTGCTCTCGGTGTCTAAAACCCTGGAGGGTCTGGCCCGCCACACCTCCACCCACGCCGCGGGCGTCGTTGTCTCTCCCGGGCCGATGACCCAGTATCTCCCAACCTGCCGGGGCAGCAACGAAGAGACCCTCACCCAGTACGATATGAAGCACACCGAGATGACCGGGCTGATAAAGTTCGATTTTCTTGGACTGAAGACCTTGACGGTGATCGACAAGGCTTTGAAACATATCAAGAAAGATATCGGCATCGATCTGAATATCGATACCATTCCGATGGACGATGCCAAGACTTTCGATCTGCTCTGCCGTGGTGACGCCCAAGGGGTGTTCCAACTGGAAAGCTCCGGAATGCGCGAACTGCTGGTCAAACTCGCCCCGGAACAGTTCAGCGACCTCATCGCCCTGGTTGCCCTTTATCGTCCCGGCCCTCTCGATTCAGGCATGGTTGATGATTTTGTTGAGACCAAACATCGACGAAAAACAGCCAATTACCCATTACCGGAAATCAAACATGTCCTGGAGGAGACTTACGGCGTTATCGTCTATCAGGAACAGGTTATGAAAATAGCTAACATCCTGGCCAGTTACTCCCTTGGAGATGCTGATATCCTCCGCCGGGCAATGGGCAAGAAGATTGCCTCAGTGATGGATGAGGAAAAGGTCAAATTCATGGAAGGGGCTCTGAAAAACGGCCATCCCAAGGATAAGGCGGAGTATATCTTTGATCTGATGGCCAAATTTGCCGGGTACGGGTTCAACAAATCACACTCTGCAGCGTATGCCCTTGTTTCCTACCAGACAGCCTATCTGAAAGCCCACTATATGCCCCAGTTCATGGCCGCCCTCCTGTCCTGCGACATGAACAATACCGATAAAGTGGTCCTCTACATCAATGAATGCAAAGAACATGAAATCGAAGTACTGCCTCCCGATATCAACGAGAGTATCAAGGACTTCAGCGTTATTGACGACCGCATCCGCTTTGGCCTGGCCGCGGTGAAGAATGTCGGAGAATCGGCACTTGATTCGGTCATCGAAGAACGGGAACAAAACGGTAAATTTACCTCACTCAGTGATTTCTGTAATCGGGTCGACAGCAGAAGAGTCAACAGCCGGGTCATTGAAAGCCTGATCAAGTCGGGATCATTCGACTCTCTCGGCTACAAACGCTCACAGTACTATGCCATCCTCGATCAGGCGATGGAGCAGGCCAAGGCAGTACAGCGCGACCTGCAAAGTGGCCAGATGTCACTTTTTTCCATTGCCCCTGAAACAGAGAGTCAGCCGAAGATCACCTCTATTCCCATGCCGGACATCCCCGAATGGGATGAACGAAAGCGGCTCGCCCATGAAAAAGAGACGGTCGGTTTCTACATAACCGGCCACCCGTTGGATAATACCCTCCAAGAAATCAACACGGTTACCGACTGTGCTGTTAAAGACCTTGCCGAATGGGGTGAAGACCAGCCGGTACGTATCGGCGGCCTGATTCGTTCGTGTAAAAAGCTGAAAAGCAAACGGGGCGACCCAATGGCCTTTTTGACCCTGGAAGACATCTATGAATCGGTGGAAATAGTTGTTTTCCCGGATACCTATAGTCGATGCGAAGCTATTCTTGCTTCAACCGACCCAATTATCGTCCAAGGCACCGTACAAAAAGACGAGCGGGGACCGAAGATCATCGCCGATTCCATCGACTCCCTCCAGGAGGCAAGGGAAAAATACACCGATGCAGCAAAGATCAAACTCGAATCCGATAAGCTTTCGAGGCAACAATTGGAGAAGGTAAAGAAGACCCTCTATCAATTCCACGGTTCCTGTCCGGTCCTCCTCACCTTGCATTTTCCCGGCCAGGGGGAGGTAGACATTGAGGTCTTGAAAGATCTGACTATCAGACCGTGTAGACAGCTTACCGATGCAGTGGATGGGATCCTCAACTATCGAGCCTTCACTTTTTCCAAAAAGCCGATCAGTCTGACCCCGAGAAAGAAGCGCTGGGATAATCAGCAGGCCAAAACGGCCTGAGCACGTAAAGAAGATATCACCTGATCAAATGCTGCCTATTCAAAGCAGAGTCCGCATTCCGGACAGGCTCCAACCGTTGGCGAAAACCTGCAGCCGCATGCCGGACAGACCGTCTCGGCAGCAAGGTGATCAAAGACCGCATGGGCATTACTCAGATCATGACTGTCAAGAGCGGTACTCTCTATAAATTCACGGGTAAGCACCTCAGAGGCCGGCTGCAAATCCTCCTCTTTGATCTGCAGATATAATTCAGGACCACAACAGCCCCGGCCACAGCCGTCTTCATCTCCGACCAGAATTGCCGGTATCCTCTCTTCCCTCAATATTTTCTGCAAGGATTTCATATCCTTTAACGGCCCTTTGCGTATCTTGACAAGGGTATCAGTAGGAAGAATCTCCAGAGAACGTTCCGCTAGTGCCTGCTGTTTTTGCAGGGTCCTGGCCAGCTTTTCCCTGCCGCTTATCAGGGGGATATTGCAGCCTGCACAGTGACTGATATCCGCTCTGTACTCATCGCCGCAGGTGGGGCAGTAGTTCAATTCGCGGTCAATCCCCGGATCAGCTCCTCCGCTTTCTCCAGGAACATTGCCGCCTGAGGCTGATTTTTTCTTAAAAAACTTTAAAAACATTCTCTCGTCTCCTGCCCCGGTGCAACTCTTACAGGATATACCGGCTGAGATCCTGATCCTGCACTATTTCAGCCAGTCGCTCCTTAACGTAGGCAGCGGTGACTACAAAGGTTTCATTTTCCCGCTCTGAGGCATCAAAAGAAAGCACATCAAGTACCCTCTCCATCACCGTATGCAGCCGTCGTGCCCCAATCTCCTCCGTTCGTTCGTTGACCTCGACTGCAATGGCGGCTATGGCGTCAATGGCATCATCTTCGAAGACCAGTTCGACCCCTTCCGTCTCCATCAACGCCACATATTGCTTGATCAAGGCGTTCTCCGGTTCGGTAAGGATGCGGACGAACTCATCTTTGCCAAGAGAATGCAATTCAACCCGTATAGGAAAACGGCCCTGTAGTTCGGGAATAAGATCGGAGGGCTTGCTCATATGGAAGGCGCCACTGGCGATAAACAACACATGGTCTGTTTTCACCATCCCGTGCTTGGTGCTGACCGATGCGCCTTCAACAATCGGTAGAAGATCACGTTGAACACCCTCACGGGACACCTCGGGGCCATGATTACTGCCACCCCGGGAAGCAACCTTGTCTATTTCATCAAGAAAAATTATCCCTGATTCTTCGGTGCGTCGCAGAGCCTCTTTGATGACCTTGTCCATATCGACCATTTTTTCCATCTCTTCTTTTTTGGTCGCTTCCAAGGCTTCCGGTACCTTCATCTTGCGGTTCTTTTTCTTCCGCGGAAACAATTTGCTGAAGGCATCCTGCAGATTGGACTGCATATCTTCCATCCCGGAAGTCGTCATGATCTCAACCATGGGCATCGATTTCGATTCACTCAATGATACTTCCAGTTCACGATCATCCAGTTTTCCATCTCGTAACATCTGCCGAAATTTTTCCCGGGTCGTATTTTCCTCGGGTTCCTTGGGCCGCATCGGCAAATCGGGATCCTGGAGAGTGAATGAATTTGCTGCCTCCGGTCCCTGTGCTGAGACAGCACCAGGTCCAGGCGGCAGGAGCAGATCAAGGATTCTATCCTCTGCGTTCGCTGCCGCTATACCTTCTATACGGTGCTTCTCCTCTTCCTTGACCATGTTGACGGCGAGATCGACGAGGTCGCGGACCATTGACTCCACATCCCGGCCGACATAGCCGACCTCGGTATACTTTGAGGCCTCGACCTTAATAAATGGTGATTGGGCCAGCGTAGCGAGGCGGCGGGCAATTTCCGTCTTGCCGACCCCGGTCGGCCCGATCATGATAATATTTTTGGGAGCAATCTCTTCGCGCAAAGGCGATGGCACCTGCCGACGCCGCCACCGGTTACGCAGGGCTATGGCAACGGAACGTTTGGCGTCGGCCTGGCCGACGATATATTTATCGAGTTCGATAAGGATTTCTTTTGGCGTAAGGGACTGATGAGAAGTCATATTTTTTCAACGATGATAGAATTATTGGTAAAAACACAGATGCCCGCAGCTATCTCCATTGCCTCCCGACAGATGGACTCGGCATCCAACTCGCTATGCTTGACGAGGGCAAGTGCTGCCGCCTGGGCATAGGGCCCACCTGAACCTATGGCTAGAATTCCCTGGTCGGCTTCGATGACATCACCGGTACCCGAGAGCAGCAGAGAATGTTCTTCATCAACGGCAATGAGCATTGCCTCCAACCGCCGAAGAAATTTATCCGTCCGCCAGTCCTTGGCCAGTTCCACCGATGCACGCATAAGATTACCGTGATATTGCTCAAGTTTCTGTTCAAGTTTGTCATACAAGGTAAAGGCATCGGCAGTCGCGCCGGCAAAACCTGTTATGACCTTGTCGTGATAGAGTCGCCGCACCTTTTTCGCCTGATGTTTCATCACAGTATTGCCAAGGGAGACCTGACCGTCTCCTGCCAAGGCAACATGGCCTTTATGGCGAACCGCCAAAATTGTCGTTGATCGTATTTTCATGTGAACACTTGTGCTAAATTTTTTGATTTCCTGAAGGGCAAAATTCGTCCCCGTTCTCTTCCTTTATTTCCTCTATCGATAAGGGATGGGATTTGTCATAGACATCCGCCAGATGATCCAGCGTCAAATGCGTATAGCGCTGCGTGGTTGACAAACTGGCATGACCAAGCAATTCCTGTACGGACCGCAGGTCCGCCCCCATCTCCAGAAGATGGGTGGCAAAGGAATGACGGAGGGCGTGGGGGGTGACCAGCTGGGTGATTCCCGCCCGTTCCCCATACGTTTTAACCAATCGTTCAACGCTACGTGTGGACAGACGACCGCCTCTTCCGTTAAGAAAAATGGCATCTTTCTCAACAGCTTTTCCCCTTTGGGCCCTCTGTATAATCAGCTGCTCCCTTTGCGGCAGCCAGCCTTGAATCGCCTCCAGTGCCGGACGACCGACGGGTACCAACCGCTCCTTCTTTCCTTTGCCCCGTACCGTAAGCATTTCCTCTGCAAAATCAAGATCGGCCATATCCCCAGATACCAACTCGGAAACGCGAATTCCGGTTGAGTAAAGAAGTTCTAACATGGCTCGATCCCTCGGGGCATAGCTGTCTTGTTTTCCCGGTGCCTCCAGCAAGGCAAAAGTCTCATCAACGGTGAGGAAAACGGGTATATATCTGCCTATCTTCGGGCCGGAAACCCCTGAGAGCGGATCGTTTTTCAACAAGTTATGTCGTTGAGCAAAACGAAAAAACGATCTGAGGGCGGAGATTTTTCTCGCCACAGTGGCAGCACTGTTGTGCCCGTGCAGACTGACGATATATTTTCGAATATCCCCAGAGGTGATTGCCTGGGGTTCGAGACATATCCGGCGACTATCCAGCTCGCCGCGGCCAGCGAGAAAAGCGGTAAATTCACGCAGGTCCCGACCGTAGCCGCTGACCGTGTGCTGAGAATACCCTTTTTCGGTAGCCAGCCATCTTGTAAACATCTCAATAGTTTTTATCATTACATTTCTCGGGAAATAATATTATCCGATAAAAGTCATTGGCCCGAATGAAGTGAAAAGCGGTCCGAAGCCGTTTTTTCCGCTCGACATCCTTACTCTCACGGAATATATACAATGATTTTTTCTCCTATTTATGCTTTCTTTGTAGGGGCGCGATGCAATGTGCACTACTGTAGTTCTAGTCTTTAAGACGAAACGAGGCAAGCCTCTTTTATTTACATAACAGGCAATTTATTATGGCCAAAAAAACCTTTGAATCCGCTCTCACCCGGCTTGAACAAATCACCGAAGAACTTGAAGACGGGGAGTTGAGTCTCGAAGACAGTTTAAAGAAATTTGACGAAGGGATAAAACTTGCCGGGTACTGCACCGAGCAGCTCTCTCTCGCCCGGGCTAAAGTAGAACTCTTGCTTGAAAAAGACGGCCAAATGGAAGCTATCCCCTTTGATGGACAGGAAATTGGACATAAAGATTTATCTGAGTGACAAAAGAAGGGTTGTTGAAAAGGCTTTAGAAAGACTGGTACCCCCGGCTGTTGGCTCCTTCGCGCAGCACTTACAGGCGATGCGCTACAGTCTTTTCGTCGGCGGAAAAAGAGTCCGGCCGATACTCTGCCTTGCTGCCGGAGAGGCGATTGCCAATTCTGCTGCCACAGAAAACAATTTGCTGCCGGTTGCCTGTGCCCTGGAATGCATTCATACATATTCACTCGTACACGATGATCTGCCGGCCATGGACGACGATGCACTTCGCCGGGGCAAGCCAACGAATCATACCCTTTTTGGCGAAGCGGGAGCAATCCTCGCCGGGGACAGTTTACTCACCTTGGCCTTTGATTTGCTGAGCTCCACTGAAAAGACGACGTTGAGTCCAGACCAGCAGCTGAAAATAATTCATACTGTCGCAAGAGCAGCCGGTCCGCTTGGCATGGTAGGCGGCCAGGCGCTTGATATTGCATGCGAAAACAGCGAGTTCCCTTTTGAAACTCTACAGACAATCCATAAAAACAAGACGGGAGTGCTGATCACCTGTGCCGTGCAGGTGGGGGCAGTAGGCGCCGGCGCCTCCTCGGAACAGACGGACAAGCTCATTGCCTATGGCAACAATATTGGCCTGGCCTTCCAGATAGTTGATGATCTTTTGAATGCAACTTCAACAACAGAACAGCTTGGCAAGGCAGCAGGTTCCGACGCCGACCGGGGCAAAGCAACCTATCCGGCTTTTTTCGGTGTTGAAAAAACGCGAACAAAGGCCAAAGAAGCAGTTGAGCAGGCCATCGAAGCCTTGAGCGGATTTGACGACAACGCCGATCCGCTCCGGGCCCTTGCCGAATATGTCTACACCAGAAGTCACTAACAAGAACGTAGCGATGTTCCTTTGGCCCGGAAGCAACTTTCGCTCACCAGCTGAGGATCCTCCCGGCTACGGTAGTATTTAAAATTAACATGTCGATACCACAACCAATAATTCCAACAACCCTCCTGGAACGGATTCAATCGCCAGCCGATATCCGCAAGCTCTCCATCCCCGAGATGAAAGAGCTGGCGCAGGATATCCGTGACAAGATTGTTGAAATTGTATCACGGACCGGGGGACATCTGGCCCCAAGCCTCGGTGTTGTTGAACTGACCATCGCCCTGCACTATATCTTTGACACCCCGCATGACAAGCTTATCTGGGATGTGGGACATCAATCCTATGCCCATAAAATTCTCACCGGCAGGCGGGAACAGTTTGCCTCTCTACGGCAATATAAGGGTCTGAGCGGCTTTCCCAAGATGAAGGAAAGCATCTACGATGCCTTTGAAACCGGACACAGCTCCACCTCAATATCTGCGGCACTGGGCATGACGCTGGCCAAGGATCTGCAAAAAGATCCCCACCGCGCCATTGCGGTTATCGGTGATGGATCTATGACTGCCGGCCTGGCCTTTGAAGCGCTGAATCATGCCGGCCATCTTGACAAAGACCTGATCGTCATCCTCAATGATAATGAGATGTCCATTTCCCCCAATGTCGGAGCGCTTTCCAGTTTTTTAAGCCGCAAGCTGACCGGCAAAACCATGAGCCGGGTCAAGGCACACCTTGTTGAGAAACTGCAGATATCCGATGTCGGGGAAAATATTTTAAATATTCTCCGTAAAAGTGAGGAGAGCTTTAAAAGTTTTTTTACTCCGGGCATGCTTTTCGAAGCATTTAAATTCGACTATGTCGGCCCCATTGACGGGCACAACCTTGAAGACCTACTGGAAACCCTGGAAACGGTTCGTGACACCTCGCATGGACCGATGCTCATTCATGTGCTGACCAAAAAAGGCAAAGGTTATGAACCGGCTGAAAAAGACCCTGATATCTTTCACGGGATAGGACCCTTTGATCTCGTCAGCGGAAAACCGCATGTATCCAAAGGGGCACCGACATACACCAAGGTCTTCGGCGACACCATCACCGACCTCGCCGCAAAAGATACTAAAATTGTCGCTATTTCGGCGGCCATGGTTTCCGGAACCGGTCTGAAAAGGTTCGCCGCAGAGTTTCCCGATCGTTTTTTTGACGTGGGCATTGCCGAACCGCACGCAGTGACCTTTGCTGCAGGTCTGGCGATGGAGGGACTGCGACCGGTGGTGGCAATCTACTCCACCTTCTTTCAGCGGGCCCTGGATCAGATCATCCACGACATCTGCATCCCCAATTTACCGATTACCCTGGCCATTGACCGGGCGGGAGTGGTCGGCGACGACGGTCCGACCCACCATGGAGTATTTGATTTATCTTTTCTTCGTTTTATTCCCAACCTGGTCATCATGTCGCCAAAGGATGAAGAAGAACTGCAGCATATGCTCTTTACTTCCATCTACCACAATGGCCCATCGGTTATCCGGTATCCTCGCGGCGCCGGTTGCGACGTACCACTGGCAATCAGTTTGCAAAAGTTGGAGATTGGTAAAGGAGAGCTGCTGCTGGAAGGTGATGACATCCTCTTACTGCCTGTGGGCAACAGAGTGTATCCGGCGCTGGAAGCAGCCAGGTATCTGACAGAGGCTGGCATTCATGCCGCCGTCATCAATCCGCGTTTTATCAAACCTCTGGACGCCGAGCTCATCATTCATTGGGCCGAGCGCACCGGACGGGTGATAACCATCGAAGACAATGCCCGTCAGGGTGGGTTCGGCAGCTCAGTCCTTGAGCTGTTCAGCCGGCGCGGACTGTATTCCGTACAAACTTGCCTGCTCGGTCATCCCGACCATTTTGTCGAACATGGCCCGCAGAAAACTTTGTGGAAAAACAGTTTGATCGATAGTCCGGCCATTGTCCGGACGGCAATGAAGTTACTTGACAGAGCGAACTAGAGAAGACAGGGCGAACAAAAAAGCCGGCACCAATGAAGGGGGCCGGCTTTTTTGTCTGTTGCTTGGCAAAAAGTCTATCAGACTTTGTAATATCCTCTGTACCAATCGACAAATTTGCCGATCCCGTACTCAAGGGTCGTTCCCGGCTTATAGGCAAAATCCTCCACCAGCTCATCGACATTGGCAAAGGTTGCCGGCACATCTCCCGGCTGCATAGGCAGAAAATTCTTCTCGGCTTTTCGACCGAGACAATCCTCCAGCACCTCAATATATCGCAGCAGCTTTTCCTTGTTGTTGTTGCCTATATTGTACACCCGGTACGGGCAGTAGGAGGATGCCGGGTCCGGAGCTTCCCCGCTCCAGGCAGGCGAACCCTCAGGTATCCTGTGGATCACCCTATACACCCCCTCAACGATATCATCAATATAGGTGAAGTCCCTCTCCATTTGGCCATTGTTAAAAACGTCAATAGGTTTGTTGTTCAGAATGGCCCTGGTAAACAGGAAGAGGGCCATATCCGGCCGCCCCCACGGTCCATACACAGTAAAGAATCTCAGGCCGGTCGTCGGCAGCTGAAAGAGATGACTGTAGGTGTGGGCCATGAGTTCGTTGGCTTTTTTTGACGCGGCATAGAGGGAGACCGGATGATCGACATTGTCATGTACGGAGAAGGGCATTTTCGTGTTCGCCCCATAAACCGAACTCGAAGAGGCATAGACCAGATGTTTGACGCCGGAGTGCCGGCAACCTTCTAGAATATTGACAAAACCGATGATGTTGGTGTCCACATAAGAATGCGGGTTGATCAGAGAATAGCGAACGCCGGCCTGGGCGGCCAGATTAACAACCGCATCAAAGGTATACTCCCGAAACAGATTTTCAACTGCCTGTCGGTCGGCAAGATTGATGTCTATATGGGTGAACCGGGCCCCCTCTGCAAGGGCCGCCATACGGTCTTTCTTTAATTGCGGATCGTAATAGTCGTTGAGATTATCCAGTCCAACAACTTCAGCCCCGCCGGCGATCAGCTTTTGGGCCAGATGCGCGCCGATAAAACCGGCACTCCCGGTAATAAGAATCTTTTTCATCATTTCCATTTACTTTTAATTCAAACCGGTGAACATCTGCACCCGTCGTTTCCTGTCAGTCATCAAAATCTCCTTCAGCACCCTTATCCACGTCAAGGGATTTAGCCCGTTCAATGATCAATTCCCTGGTCCATTCATCCGGATTTTCCAATTGCTGCCCCTTCGGACCCAGGTCGAAAGAACCCGCCTGCAGGATGCGCTCCTTGGCCAGGGTTGCCGTTCCGGCGGCGTTAAACACCTTGGTCAGCATATTGTAGACAAACTCCTCCACACGCTTGCTCATTCTCTCGCGCACCGCACGGTCCTGGGCGAGCAGTAAATTCTCAAAGGGCAGGTTGAGATTTTTATAATTTCCACCCTTCCAGCCTTTTTCTGCGGCGTATGCGGTCATCCGTTGCCACATTTCCTCCGTGACCCCTTCCCCCGCGACCTTGATAAAGTTCCCGTCTCCGTCCTGGATGGCATTGCCGTAATCATTGACCTCAACACCCCAGGAGACCATCTGCAGCGCAGTTGCCACATTGGCTTTGGTGGTATGGGTCTCACCGGCGATGGCCCTCAGCTTATCGGAGTTATTGCCCGAGGTACCATGCTGGGCACCGGACACCCCATATTTTTCAATGGCTTTGTGGATCTTCGCTGTTAATTCTACCTGAATGCCCTGACCGCTTGCCTCAAGACCATGAGAAGAACCATTATTTAAGGCAATCCAGTCGGGAAATATGCCATGGGCATTGAGCCCCTTGATCAGAAAGGATGCATCGTCGATGCTGGAAAGTCCCTGATCACCCTTAATCTCGCCGACCTCAGTCTCGAGTCCGGCCCATTTAGGAATACAGGCATTGAGTTCAAGATTGGCCAGCAGGTTTTCAGCATCGGGCATATGCGAGGCGTCGACAGCGATAGAAGTTATCCCTGCGTCAAACATTGATGGGATCTCCATTTTGGCAAAAGGAATGTCAGCCTCTTTTTTAATACCGTAATGGTCGGCATGGATGGCAACCGGAATGGTAATCCCGAGTTCATTGCAGATGCAATCGACATGCAGGGCAAGATTATAAAAATTTGTCGGACAGTAGTTGGATTCCGAACGGGCGATTTCGATAAGGAGAGTGGCATCCGCACGCTGGGCAGCCATCAGCGCCCCGCGGATAACAAAACTGTTTCGACCGTTGGCAGCTATGGCCATTGCCTTGCCTTTGCCCGTTAATGCCTGGTCAATCACTTTACCGCTGACCAGCAGGGCCCGTGAATGGGGGAAACGTCTGGCGATATTGGGGGGCCTGCCAATTCGGATTAATTTATCAAAATCTGCATTCGTACCCATAAAACACCTCCTCACTTTTTATCGACTTACCTGTTACCGGCGAATATATCCGTGCAAACTGCACCAAAGGGATATGTACTAAACGAAATTACAAACACCACTTCACTTATAATGCAGACGGATGAAGAAATCCAGTTAGGAAACCGGCTTATTGCAAGAGGTTTTCGGAAGGCGGAGACGAATCGCCAAAGCCGGCAAACCCCTTTCTGCCAAAAGCCCAGACTGCCAGGACACTGATCTCGTAGAGAATCATCAGCGGAATACCCATCATCATCTGATTGACTATGTCGGGAGTCGGTGTCAGGATGGCGGCAATAATGAAGTTGATCAGAATCGCATATTTCCTGTTCCGATTCAAAAAGCTGACACTTACCAGCCCGATCTTGGCCAGAAAAACCATAAAGATCGGCATCTCAAAAATTGCGCCAAAGGCCAACAGCAGTCTCGTGGCCAGCGAGAAGTACTCACTTACAGCAGGAAGGGAGGTCAGAAATTCGTTGTTATAGCCGACCAGGAACCTGAAAGCCGGAGGAAAAACCACAAAATAGCCAAAGGCTGCACCACTGATAAAACAGATGGTCGAGAGGATTGAAAACGGAATTACTACCTTTCTTTCATGGCTATACAAACCCGGGGCGACAAAGCGCCAGAGCTGCGAAAAAATAACCGGGCAGGCCAGCAATATCCCGCAGACCAAGGCAAGCTTTAGATAAAAAAAAACCCTTCCTGGTAAGAGGTAAAGATAAGCGATGTTCCCTTTGGCAAAACCTCAGTCAGCGGCTTGAAGAACCAGGTGCCAATCGGCCGAATGACACTATAGGAGAGGCAGAAACCAATGAAAACGGCAACAAACGAAATGATCAGGCAGGAGCGTAACTCCCTGAGATGTTCAGTGAGGGCCTGTCTCTGAAATGATTCACTACCATTTTGCGGATTCATCTATCTATTATCCTGAAAATTGACTATGCAACTCTACTGCGTTACAAAAAAACAGCTAAAACCCGAAAAGATTTGTATCGCTCGCCACCGGGCAAGGATCTCATCAAAAAAACTCCATACCATCTGTCAATCGATTTGGCAAGACGGACGAGACTATACAAAATCTTTTCTAAAAATCGATCGCCGACTTTCGCATCATAATATCAATAAAATTGCCATGACCGAAAAAGATCAGCCAGTTACCATGCAGCCTGCTCCAACCTGGTATATATACATCCTCTCCTGCAGAGATAATTCCTACTACACCGGTATCACCACCGATCTTTCACGCAGGATCGAGGAACACAATTCGCCAACCAAGGGAGCACGATATACTCGCCCGCGACGGCCAGTCAAACTGGTTTACTCTGAGAAGGCAGCATCCAGAAGCATAGCTACCCGAAGAGAACTTCAGATTAAAAAGCTGACACCGGCCGGTAAAAAACAATTGATACAATCCTGTAAACTTGCAAAACCAGGGAACACCGTCAGCTGATCCCGTGGCTTGCTCTTTTTTTACCGGCGGACCGATCAGGTGAACGTTTCCCGGATCTTTAGTGAAACCCCTTTGGTGAGGGTGAGAACCTTCTTCGCCTGTTCGACTGACACCGTGCCGGTCCCGCAACTCGGAGTAATCAGAGTCTGCTGATAGACTGTTTTTTTATCAATGCCTATCTCCTGCAACTGGCGGCACTGTTCGAACCATTTGTCAACCAGAGAATCCACCGTTTCAGAATCTATAAATTCAGGTGTTGTCGGGATGATGCCGGTGGCAAGGATACCGCCCCGGGATAAAAATTGCATCAGGTCATCGGCAAAAAGAATCAGTTTATCGAAATAGCCATAGGCATCGTAACTGACGATATCCACGCCGGACTCGAAGAGAACCGACCATTCGGTATTGGCGCAGACATGTACCCCGACGAGTCCCTTTTCGGCGCGAACAGCTTCAAATACTTCACTGAAACAGGCAATAATATCCTCATGGGTAATGGTGATAAAGGCTGAGGACCCGAGACCGGCCAAACCCGGCTCGTCAAAAAACATAATAGGTTGTCCACCTATCTCAGCCATTTTCAGGGTTTGCCACCTGGCCTTCATGGCCAACAGCTTTATTGCCGCATCGCGTAATTGATCATTATAAAAGATTGCCCTGCCCGCCTGATCGGTCAGACCAGTACAGAAGGTAATCGGGCCGGTCGTCTGCCCTTTAAGACCGAGCAGTTGCGCCTTCTGCTCTTCGGCTTTTTTCAAAAAGGCATAAAATCCCCTGGCCACCTCAGGGGAAAGCAGAAAGCGCGTTTCGGCAAGCGGCATCCCCCCTTCGCTGACCATCAGGAACTCCTCGTAGAAGGCAAGTAACTCCGCTTCAAACGTCGGGCTGTCCGTATCTATAAAAATCTTGCCGTTTGCCTCGGTGAGACCGGGGAAACCCGGTACATACTGCAGGATCATGCCTTCTTCCTTGTATGCCGGCAATTGTGGCCATAAAGGAATACTGGGAGTCGAGCTAAAAATCAGCTCAGTAGCTTCCTCATGATTTTTCAGGGGCAAACTACCAATGAGCAGGGGTAAACAATTCGGTAAAAATTGGGACATGGGTTGGTACCTTAAATAGAGCTGTGAAAATTATTAGCGCCTTACTTCTGAACATTTAAACTAACAACAAGAAATCATAAGATAATATTAACATCAGAATGTTGGGCTACTTCCAAAATACGTATCCTCCACAGGGGTGGATTTAAAAAAATACCCCATTATGGGGAGCTGGGTTAATAACGACACGAAAAGAGTAAGCCTGAAAATAAAAATGTCACCCCTTTGCACCGCGGTCTTTTGCTATTCAGTGGCTTCAATACCGTTGGCAGCAACCATAAGGTGCTGTATTAGGGGCATTATCCATGCATAAGATGTTGTACCCCTTTCTCCAACCCATCCAGAGAAAGCTCAAACATTGGAAAGATTCCTTTGATGATTTTAATGGTCTGGGTGTAGGGCCAGTGATTGCCGGGAATAGGATTGAGCCAGATAGCCCGGTGAAAATAGCCGGCGAGAAACCTTAACTGCTCAATGGATGGTCTGCCGCTTCTCTCGAAAGCATAGATCGAACCGTCAGTGGACATGAGCTCATAGGGGGCCATGCTGGCATCGCCGACAATTATCAACCTGGTTTCCGGATCAAGTTTGACGAAATCCTTGATCTGGAACGGGTTCTTGTGTCTGGCCGGATCCTCCCAGAGCAGATCATAGATGGTATTGTGGAAAAAGTAGGTCTTGAGGTCCTTGAATTGCGACTTCGCATAACCAAAAAGTGTCTGGACCAGCTCGATATGGGGGTCCATGGACCATCCGCCATTGTCTATAGCTAAAATAATTTTCAGACGATCGACTATCCCCCGGGTGAAGACCAGCTCGATTTCTCCACCGTTTCTTATGGCCTGGTATACTGTGGCGTCAATATCGAGTTGATCTTTTGCCCCCTGCGGGACAAGATTACGCAGCCTTTTCAAGGCTTCACCAATGGAATTTCTGGTGAGTACGCCGTCTACCGAGTATTCTCTATAGCGCCGCTCACCGGCGACTTTCACGGCAGATTTGTTGCTTGAGCCACCGCCTGCCCTCAGCCCTCCCGGATGAAACCCCGAGTGCCCAACGGGAGATGTTCCACCTGTACCAATCCATTTCGACCCTCCGTCATGCCTTCCATCCTGATCCTTCAGCCGCTCTTTGAAATATTCCAGCAGTTCGTCCGGCGTCAATTGACTGAGCTGTTTTTCATCGAGCCCCAGAGCATCAGCCAGGGACTTCGGATCCTTCAACCATTCATCCAACATGCTACGGGCCAACAGCTCAAGGGCTGCCCGATCGGCATCTGGTAATTCCGTTCCGGCAAAGATATGGGCAAAGACCCGATCATAGAGATCAAAAAATTTCTCGCTCTTGACCAGGATCGTTCGGGCGGCGGTATAGAGATCGTCGAGTGAATTGACCAAACCACAGGCCATAGCCTTATGCAGAGTGAGAAAGGAGGTAGGGCTGACCGGAATACCAACTTCCTGTAAAGTATAAAAAAATTGAATAAACATATGGCGGGTACCGAATCAGAACAACCGATTCTTCATTAAACTGCCGGTTGATCTATTAAAATCAGTGCTTTTTTTAAAGAGCACCCCCAGAAAAGGGACCTCCTTTTTCAATCGCCCGCCATCATGAAAATCCGGGTCGGCGGCCAAGGCTCGTATCCAGTTTATTAACTCCCGGGTAGCAGGTTTCTTCTCAATGCCTTCGATATTCCTCAGCTCATAGAAGGTATTAATGGCATTCTCGGCAAGTTTGCTGTCAATCTCAGGAAAATGAACCCCAATTATGTTTCTCATCATCTTCGGCTCGGGGAAGGCAATGTGATGGAAATTGCACCTGCCCAAAAAGGGGTCGGAAAGATCCTTTTTAGCGTTGGAGGTGATGATGATCACCGGTCTCTGTTTTGCCCGAATCGTTTCGTCGGTTTCTATGATGTCAAACTGCATCTGATCAAGGACATCGAGCATATCATCCTGAAACTCCGTCTCGGCCTTATCGATTTCGTCGATCAGCAGAACGCAGCGGTTGCTCATGGTAAAGGCCTGTCCGATTTTCCCCATTCTTATATAATCTTTTATATTACTGACATCTCTACTGGAATCGCCAAATCGGCTGTCGTTGAGACGGGTCAGGGTATCGTATTGATACAGGGCCTCTATCAGCTTCATACTCGATTTAACATTGAGAATGATTAGCTGCATCCCGAGCGTTTCGGCAATCGCATGGGCAAGCATGGTTTTCCCGGTGCCCGGCTCTCCTTTCAAGAGTAACGGCATCTCAAGAACCATTGATATATTAACAATTTTTGCGAGTTCAGGGTCAAGTACATACCTCGATGAACCGGTGAAGGATGTGTCGTTCATGTCAATCCTCAGAATGTATATGTTTTTCTTTGTCAATACTCGTTGGTGGAAGTCGTTAATACTGTTTTGCGGCTCAAGGTCAAATCCCGGAATCGGTAATGACCAAAAATGATTTGAGCTGTTTCACTCTTTTTTTGTTGGCCGAAGAGGTACCACTTACTAGGTATAAATTCGACCATCTTTTGCTTTTCAAATATTCTAGACCTACTTGAAAACATTATTGATAAACCGGAATTTAATCTGTTTGCCGGTCATCGAGAAACCGGTATAAATCGCTGAATCACCCAATATATCAAGGATACGGAGCGACACCGCAAAAATTTCTCAATCCATGCCAGAAAGCCACAGTCTCCTCTTTACTTTTAGTCCATTCCATAGGGATTGACTTTTAAATTTGCTCTCTGTAGACTCGGTTTCTGCTAGAATTTTGCAAGTGGTGGAGGACACGGCAGGTGACCGGTTGTTAGAGATTGTTCGCCTGTTTTCGCATTTCACTTGACTGATCGGAGAGCAAAAAAGGATGCAATATCTGATTTCGGCTGCCAGTACCCTGCCTTCTGCAAGAGTACGCCCTCTCCTTCTCATACCCCCTATCTTTCATCGCCTGGCATTGCCGCCAACCTTTTTATTTTCAACCGGTTTCCAACCTCGTTGGCTTTTTTGCAACATAATTTTCAAAATCATTCGTTTAAAAGTTACAACTCTTGTGGCTTCGTCGATACCGGTCAGAATTGCCGCACCCAGATATTCAATCCTGTCCGGAGTCCGATACCGTATATACAAAACCTCACCAGAAACAACTGCCGCGCACTCGACGGGGTAGCTTTGTTGTCGTCATTCTTCTTCTGGGGTCAGATCTTTACCATTAATTGCACAACGATTTCATTGAGATCTTGTATCAAACAACAAACATAACCTAACTCTGCCGGATAATAAACGCAAAGAAGGAGGTTTTCAGAAAAGTAACTGGCAAAAAATCAATCTCAAACCACAGTCGACTTGTGTTGGCGAGGCGTTATGCCGCATCACCGACAATGTGTACTTGGATAGAAAAAAGGAATAACTCAATGTCAGAAAGCACCATCAAAATCAAAGGAAAAAAGCAGAGCTCCTTTCTTGACAAGGTCAAGGAAATCATCCCGGACGGTGGAAATCTGAACCTCTGCCTTACTTGTGGAGCCTGTGCCTCAGGTTGTCCTGCCACGGGACTGGCAGATATGGATCCACGGAAATTCCTGCGCATGTGCGCAATGGGCATGGATGAAGAGGTAACCAAGCATCCATGGGTCTGGATGTGCACCATGTGCCAGCGCTGCATCTATGTCTGCCCCATGAAGATCGATATCCCGCAGCTGGTTTTCAACGCCAGGGCCGAATGGCCCCGTGATCAACGGCCGTCGGGTATCATGAAATCCTGTGATATGGCCCTCAGAAATGAATCCAACAGCGCCATGGGCACCGCTCCCGATGATTTTGTCTTCGTCGTCGAAGACGTCCTCGCCGAATACAAGGAATCTCAGCCGGAATTCAAGGACATGGACGCACCCATCGATAAAGAGGGCGCCTTCTTCTTCCTTAATCAAAATTCAAGGGAACCGGTGACTGAGCCCGATGAAATGGTGCCGCTGTGGAAAATCCTCCACCTCGCCGGTGTTGACTGGACCTATGGCAGCAAAGGCTGGGCAGCAGAAAACTACTGTCTGTTTCTCGCCGACAATCAGTGCTGGGAAAGAGTAACCAGGGTTTCAGCAAAACAGGCCGATGAACTAGGATGTAAGGTCTTTCTCAATACAGAGTGAGGACACATCACCTTCTCAGTCCGGGCCGGACTGAAAAAATTCAATATTGACCATAAATTCGAAGTTGCTTCCATCTACACTTACTATGCTAAGTGGATCAGGGAGGGAAGGCTGAAAGTGAGTTCCGAGTGGAACAAAGACCGCAAGATCAAGTTTACGGTTCAGGATCCCTGCCAGATCGTCCGCAAAGGTGAAGGTGACAAGATCGCCGACGACCTGCGTTTTGTCATTAAATCGGTAGTCGGGGAAGAAAATGTCATCGAAATGACCCCGAATAAATCAAACAACTACTGCTGTGGCGGTGGCGGTGGCTTCCTGCAATCGGGTTTCACCGATGAACGGCGTGCCTACGGTAAGGTTAAATTCAACCAGATCGTGGAAACCGGGGCCGATTACTGCATCACTGGCTGCCACAACTGCCATGCCCAGGTCCACGATATCGGTCATCACTATGGAGCACATTATGGAACCGTGCACATCTGGACCCTTATCTGTCTGTCCCTTGGTATCCTTGGGCCCAATGAGAGGGCTTACCTCGGCGATGACCTGAAGGATGTCAACGTTTTTCACCCGGAAAGTTCCCTGTATTAAGAAGATTCAGGAGATCCAGGAACAATAATTAATTGGTTTGCTCTGATGAGGAGGAAAAGAAACCTATGAGTTTTCAAAAACGATTAACGGCAAATGAATTCGCGGTACTGGCCGAAATGCACACCCCAAAAGGAATCAATATTTCCAAGCTGGTCAACGATACCCGCCGCCTGAAAGGAAGAGTCGATGCGATCGTCGTACCTGATATGGACAACGGAATCATGCGGATGAGCGCTCTGGCTGGTGGTGTTCTGCTGCAGCAGCAGGGTGTCGAAACGATCATGCACATGTACTGCAGAGACCGCAACCGCATGGCACTGCAGGGTGATGCCCTGGCGGCACATGTGCTCGGCATCAAGAATATTATCGTCGCCGCAAGTGAAGATATGAGCGAAAGCGATCACAGTGATGCGGCAACCGTCAACGACCTCGATGAGGTGCAACTTATCGAAGCCCTCATGACCCTGCAGACCGGAAAAGATATGAGCGGTTTCGATCTGGATGGTGCGCCGGATTTTTCCATTGGTTGCACCATAACCCCTTTTACCGATGACACTGAGAGAGACAATGCCCTGCTCACCGCCCAGAAGAAAATCAACGCCGGGGCGGGATATGTCATTACGCCGCCGATCTTCGATGTCGCCGGCAGTGTCGATTTTCTGACCAGGATCAAAGAACTTGGCGTGCCGGTGATCGGCAACGTCTTCCTCCTGAAGTCCCTGGCTATAGCCCAGTATATCAACAACAGCGAGCCCGGCGCCCATATCAGTGACGAGATGATCCGGCGTATCCGTAAATCCGCCAGCAGGGAGCAGGAAGGAATTAAAATTGCCGGTGAAACCATCCAGGCATTGAAGGAATACACCCAGGGCGTTCTCATCCAAACCCTGGGCTGGGAACACAGGCTTCCCGAGATCCTCGATGTTGCCAAACTATAATATTTGAAACACCATAGCAATTTACCCAAGGATTGACCGAATATTTCGTTTAACCCTGCTAAACCTGTGACAAGAAAAGGTAACAATGCAGAATTCAAATACAATCGAAACCCAAAATAACAAGGTTCTTGTTGTCGGCGGAGGTCTCGGTGGGATACGAACGGCGCTCGATTTAGCTGAAGCAGAAAAAAATGTCGTTCTTGTTGATAAAGACTTTACCATCGGCGGTCTGATGACCCAGTTGGACAGGACTTTTCCAACCAACAACTGTGATCTCTGCACCATCGCCCCCCATCTGTCGGAGAGCAACCGTCAGGACCATATCGAGCTCATGACCATGACGAGCGTCGAGAATGTCACCGGGCAGAAAGGCAACTTCTCTGTATCTCTCAAAACGAAACCAAGGTTTATCAACCTTGAGAAATGTACCGGTTGCGGGGAATGTCTCAAAGCCTTCCCGGAATGTGTCCGGTTCAACCCGGGTCTTGACCACCGGGCGCCGACCTGTATGCGCTATCCCCAGGCCACCCCCCAGGCATTTTCCATCGACCTGGACAAATGTTCCGATGTCAAGGCGCTGGTAAATATCTGCCCGGCCGGGGCCATTAATCCTGACGATATGCCGATTAACCGCGAGATCAAATGTGCATCTATCGTGCTGTCGCCCGGGGCTTCACTGTTTGATCCGAGTGCCCTTGATTATCTTGGCTACGCCAAATTTCCCGATGTGGTAACCAGCCTTGAATATGAGCGTATTCTGTCAGCCTCTGGCCCGACCTCGGGCACACTGGTCTGCCCATCCACTGGTAAGCAGCCGAAAAAGGTGGCATGGATCCAATGTATCGGTTCAAGAGGGCTGCAAAAAGGCGCCGGTGCCTACTGTTCCAACGCCTGCTGCATGTTTGCCTTAAAAGAGGCGGTCGTCACCAAGGAACGGTTCCAGGAAGATATTGAAACCACCATCTTCTATATGGACATGCGTACCTTCGGCAAAGATTACGAAATGTACCTGAACCGGGCAAAAGACGAATACGGGGTCCGCTTCCTGCGCAGCCGCCCCCACTCAATCCTGCAGCCGGAAGGGCATACCGATCTCACCATTACCTATACCAAGGATGACAGTACCAAACAATATGAGGAAAAATTTGATATGGTCGTCCTGTCAACCGGGTTCAAGACATCCGACGATACCCGGATTCTGGCAACCAAAATGGGCCTTGAGCTGAACGGGGACTTTTTCCCGGTTCTCGATGGCTTCAATCCGGTGGCCACAACCAAACCAGGAGTCTATGTCGCCGGCACCTTTGGCAGCCCGAAAGATATCCCGGAAACGATGGTTCAGGCCAGCGCCGCGGCGTGTATGGCCGGTGCCGACCTGCCACAGGCCATGAAAAAACCGGTGGATGAATCGGCAGTCGACAGGGAAAGGGACATCAGCCAGGAGGAACCCAAGGTCGGGGTCTTCATCTGTGACTGCGGTGAGAATATCGGCGGTGTCATCGACGTGGAGAGTCTGGTTCAGCACGCAGCAACTCTTCCCAACGTAGCAGTTGCCAAGGCGGAAGGACATGGCTGCAGTCGGTTGTCGATGGCCAATATCAAACAGATAATTGAAGAAGAACAACTCAACCGTGTCGTCATCGGCGGCTGTTCACCCCGCACCCACCTGGCCAAATTTCAGGAGTTGCTCGGCAAGGCCGGGCTGAACAAATATCTGGTGGAAATTGCCAATATCAGGGATCAGGCAACCTGGGTCCATGCAGGTACGCCAGCCGAGGCCACAGCCAAGGCTCAGGATCTGATCAAGATGGCTGTTGGCGCCGTAGTAAAGGCGCAGCCGCTGGTGGAGCAGAGCCTGCCGATAAATAAAAATGGTCTGGTCGTCGGCGGCGGGGTCACCGGCATGACCGCGGCCCTGAAATTAGCCGACCAGGGATTCCAGGTGTATCTTGCTGAAAAAAGCGACAAACTCGGCGGCATTGCCAAGGAGCTGATCAAAACCCTGGAAGGCAATGATGTCCAGGCCTATCTTGGCGAGCTGATCGCCAAGGTGCAGAACCATCCCAAAATCCAGGTTTTTACCCGGGCATTGATCGTTGATCACAGCGGTATGCCGGGCATGTTCAAGACCGGGATGCAAAGCGGTCCGCAGATGTTTTACCGGCAGATTGAACACGGGGTCACCATTCTGGCGACCGGCGCCCTCTCCAACCGTCCTGCCCAGTATCTGCTCGATGAGTCTCCTGCGGTCAGAACGCAACTGGAAACCCAGAAATATATCTACGGCAATTCGGAAGCGGTGAAAAAGTGGGAAAACGTGGTGATGATCCAGTGCGTCGGTTCCCGCACCGCTGAAAATCCCAACTGCTCCAGGATCTGTTGCCAGAATGCGGTGAAAAACGCCCTTGCTATCCTCGAGATAAATCCGGAGGCCCGGATCTTCGTGCTCTATCGTGATATGCGAACCTACGGATTCCAGGAGGAATATTACCAGAAGGCAAGAAGTAAAGGGGTCATCTTCGTGCGGTATGAGGTTGACAATCCACCGGTAGTCGAAGCGGCCGGAGACCAGGTCGACGTCACCTATTTCGACGCAATCCTGGGGATGAAGATTACCGTTACCGCCGACAATCTCAGCCTCAGCACCGGAATGGTCGCCGATAACGATTCCACCGAGGAACTGGCGATGATCTTCAAACTGCCCCGCACCAACGACGGCTATTTCCTGGAAGATCACGTGAAACTGCGGCCGGTTGACATGTCTGTCCCCGGCTTCTATGTGGCCGGCACCGCACATTCTCCGAAACTGATCAGAGAAAGTGTTACCCAGGCCAATGCGGTGGCGGCAAGAGCACAGACCATGCTTGCCCGCGATTTTATCAACCTGGGAGCCGCATCGGCAAGAGTCGACAGCAATCTCTGTGCCGCCTGCCTGATCTGTGTCAGGGCCTGTCCGTTTGACATTCCCTTTATCAACGCTGACGGCTATTCCGAAATCGATCCTGCCAAATGCCACGGTTGCGGCATGTGCGTCTCGGAATGTCCGGCAAAGGCCATTCAGCTGATGCAGTTTGAAGATGATCGGATTCTGGCAAAGGTGGAACAACTTTTTGAAAGGATACATGCATAATGGAAAATTTTGAACCGGTAATAGTAGCCTTCTGCTGCCACTACTGTGCCTATACCGCGGCGGATATGGCGGGCAGTCAGCGCCTCCCCTATCCAGCCAATGTTAAGATCGTCCAGGTGCCCTGCTCTGGCAAAGTCGATGCCCTGCATCTCGTCACCGCTTTTGAAAAGGGGGCGGATGGTGTTTATGTCGCCGGCTGCCTGGAGGGCGATTGTCATTTCAAAAAAGGCAATGAACGGGCACTGCGGCGTATCAACTACGTTAAAAAATATCTGGAAGAAATAGGCCTTGAAAGCGAACGTCTTGAGATGGTCAACATGTCAGCCGGCATGGGCCACAGGTTTGCTCAGCTGGCCACGGAAATGACCGAAAAAATTCGCAGACTCGGTCCCAGCCCGATCCGGACTGCCATAGCCCAGTAACCGACTTCGACGACTGTTGACGGTATATTAAATAAGGAGAGTGAACCACAATGATCACTGCAGAACGAAAACCTTTAGAAGAACTTATCCAATACGTTAAGCCTTTCAAGCGCATCCTGCTGCTCGGCTGTAACGAATGTGTCACCGTCTGTGCCGCTGGTGGCAGGAAGGAGGTTGGACTCCTCGCTTCCGGTCTGCAGATGGCCCTGCTGAAAAGCGGCAGCAATATTGAAATCCGCCAGCATACTCTGGAACGCCAGTGTGACCCCGAGTATGTTGAGGAACTGGTGCCGATGATCGACGGGGCAGAGGCGGTCATGTCCATGGCCTGCGGGTGCGGTGTCCAGCAGATTGCCATGCGCTTCAAGGACAAACCGGTTTTTCCCGCAGTCAATACCAAATTCATGGGCGCCTCCGAGCGTCAGGGCGTTTGGGCCGAGAGATGCCAGGGCTGCGGCAATTGCCTGCTCGGCACCACCGGCGGTATCTGCCCGATTGCCAGGTGCGCCAAGCAACTGATGAACGGCCCCTGTGGCGGCTCTACCGGCGGCAACTGTGAAATCAGCGAAGATGTCGACTGCGCCTGGCAGCTCATCTGGGATCGGCTCAAGGCCCTTGGCCTGACGGACCGGTATCTGGATATCATCCCGGCGAAAGATTGGCGAACAGGTGGCGGCAGTGGTCCGAGAAAGATTATTAGAGAGGATTTGGCAGAATGAAAACGGAAAGCAGATTAGAAAAAGTTTTGGCAGCGGGACATCTGGCAGTTACCTCGGAATGCGGACCTCCACGGGGAGCCAAGCCGGAAGAGGTTATCGCCAAATCGAAATATCTCGCAGAGATAGTCGATGCAGTGAATGTAACCGACAATCAGACGGCCATGGTACGGATGTCGAGCCTGGCCGCCTCCATTCTCATTAAGCAGCAGGGGCTGAATCCTCTTTTCCAGGTTACCTGCCGGGATAGAAACCGGCTGGCCATGCAGGCGGACATCATCGGCGCCTATTCTTTTGGTATCGACACCATGCTCTGTCTGTCGGGTGACCATACTAAATTCGGCGACCATGCAATGGCCATGAACGTGCATGACATCGATTCCATCCAGATGATCCAGATGGTAAAAGATATGCGCGAGAAAGGCACCTTTCAGGGCGGAGCGGAGATCAAAGGCCCGCCGAAAATGTTTATCGGCGCGGCAGCCAACCCCTTTGCCGATCCTTTCGAGCTGCGTGTCATGCGATTGGCCAAAAAGATCGAGGCGGGCGCCGATTTCATCCAGACCCAGTGTATCTTCAACGTCGAGAAGTTTGAGCAATGGATGGAAGGGGTGCGTGCGAGAGGTTTGCACAAGAAGTGCTATATTCTTGCCGGAGTTACCCCCTGTAAATCACTTGGCGCCGCTCGATACATGGCCAACAGGGTGCCTGGGATGGACGTGCCGAAGGAGATTGTCGACAGGATGGCTTCGGTCCCGAAAGAGAAACAGGCTGAGGAAGGGGTTACCATCTGTGTTGAAACCATCGAGAAGCTGAAAAAGATCGAGGGCGTTGCCGGAATTCATATCATGGCAATAGAGTGGGAAGAAAAAGTTGAAGAAATTTGTGAAAGAGCAGGACTTCTTCCCCGACCTCAGGTATAAACAATCAAAGAAGTTTTCAACCATTAAACAGATGGAGGAGAATTAAACATGAGCGATAGTAAACTTATTCTTGTGGTAGATGACGATACCGATCTCGTGGAAATGGTCTCCATGAAGTTGGAAAGTGCAAACTTTCGCGTGGCCAAAGCATATGACGGTATTGAAGCAATGGATCGCATCAAGGAAGAACGTCCTGCGCTGATCATTCTTGATGTCATGATGCCGCGAAAAGATGGATATACTCTATGTGACGAACTGAAAAACTCTGATACCTACAAAGATATTGTCATCGTACTGCTCACTGCGGTTACTGAAGCAATAAAATCGACCAATTACACCCACATGGGCGGGAAAACGACGCTTGCCGATGATTTTATTCCGAAGCCGATTGACCTCGATAAGCTCATGGAAATCGTTCAGGACAATCTGTAAAACCACCCTTGTTTTCCCCTGCCGGATCATCGCAGCAGGGGAAAACTCGTTTTTCCATTCCCGGGTAGTCAATGGAATATGGACAGAAGATTCACATTGGTGGCATCAAGTTCAGTGAAGAACTGGCACAGGTGACAGTTGGTTGTAAAACAACTGACGATTGTACCATCCATCAATTGTTACACCTCCTCGCCGAGAGAGATATCAACCTCACGTTTCTCTGTCATGCCGGTTTAAGTGGAAATATTGAGAGCATATTCTGTATTGATCGTGCCGACTTGGGGAAGGTTCAACAAATCCTCATCAGGTCATCCTTGCCGAACGAACAAGTGCAGATTATCCCATCGATTGGTACGCTGACTCTTTTTCCCCACAGGAACGAGATGAAATTGTTGGGCCTTGTCATTGGTCTTTTCGGAAAACATGGTTTTCCTGTTCATTCGTTCAGCACTTCTATCTCAGCGATTGCCTTTAACACTGACTATTCCCTATTGGATGAAATTACTGAAAGATTACAGGATATTTTTGTTCTTCCGGAAAACCATGCCCCTTTCCGGCAGGATTTTCGCGTAACCCAGATACAGCTGTGAGCTGGTCATTCCTGGAGAAGTTCCTTTGGAAACTATAGCTGTGTACAAGGAAGAACGGGTTAAGGTATATGCCATCACGGAAAAAAATCACCTTGCCCTTGCAAGTCTACGTTTTCCTGCAAAGGACATCGAAATCTGGGGGCTGCGGGTAATTGACCTGGAAGATTGTGTTCAACGCTTTGAACTCGTTACCTATCACGCTGCCGATAAAAAGAACACCGAGCTCCATCTGCTCATTGATGGAAATAAGGCAAACAATTTCAGCGACCGGATAACAGCATGGATTCAAAACGACTCGGATACGGTCTTTAGCCTCAGACAACCGGTGGATGTCCTGTATCTATTCGGTCCCCACTTTCAGGACAGGTTCGGCATTGCCGACACAGCCTTTAACGCCCTTGGCCAGAATGGCATAGACATTTTTGTTTCCGGCTGTGCCGGAACCAGTATATATTTTGTTACTCCGGAAAATCGAGGCAGGGATGGTGTGACTATTCTTACCAATACCTTTCTCATCCCAACCACGAAGTAACCGCAAAGATGCGGTAAACAGAGTCGGTGCCTTTTAGGGTTGCCCCTCTCTGGCGTAAACCTGATATTGACTCTTCGCAGCAGATACTCCCCATGATAGATGCCCCTGATATTGATATAAACGAAGTCGACTGGCGACTTCGGGTCTTCGACGCCCTCTCTTTTCCGACCCTCATTTTGAAACCGGACCGCACCATTCTTGCCGCCAATAAAAAGTTTAATGAACGTAATAAGGCCGGAAAAACCCGGATTGTCGGAAGAACCTGCAAGGATATTTTTTCTGAAGACAAAACGCTGAAACACCTCTCCTGTTCCGGCGCCAACTGTCCACTGCAGCGGGTATTGAAATCAAAACTAAGCCAATCGGCTGTTCATAAAAACGTTGCCGATAACGGTGAAATTATCTGGGAAGAACGGGTTTTCTCCCCAATTCTAGGTAATGATGGCGAGGTGAAATACGTCGTTGAAAGCCTTCGGGATATCACGGAAGTAAAACACCTGGAAAAAAAATATAGTGACGTCAGACAGCTGATCGACAAGGTGGTGCAAAGTTCGGTCAGCGGCATCATGGCTGCCGACCGCAAAGGTGAAATAATCCTGATGAACAGAGCCGCAGAGGAACTGTTCGGCTACTCCGTTCAGGATGCCAATCTCGTTAATATTGAGGATTTCTATCCTCCTGGAGTGGCCCGCGAAATCATGAAAAAACTTCGTGATAAAAATTTAGGCGAGCGTGGAAAGCTCCCCAGTACCCAAGTCGATATCATCACCAAAACCGGTGAACCGATTCCGGTGGAAATGACCGCCGCAATCATTTATGAAGATGGACGGGAGGCTGCGACTGCTGCAATTTTTAACGATCTTCGGGAAAAACAGGCCGTCCAGAAGAAACTCGAGGAAACAGAAAACCAACTTTTCCAATCGGAAAAACTTGCCTCCCTCGGTCGTCTGGCTGCAGGGGTTGCCCACGAGATAAATAACCCGCTGACAAGCATCCTCCTTTACGGTAATCTGATGCAGGAAAAACTGGAAGAGAGCCACCCATTGGCCTGCAATCTCAGCTATATCCTGGAAGATGCCGAACGATGCAAGGATATAGTCAAAAACCTCCTTGCCTACAGTCGCCAGACCCGGCCGGCGAAAGAAGTTTTTTACCTCAACAACCTTGTTGGCGAAAGTCTTCGACTGATCCGCGATCAGAAACTTTTTATGAACGTGAAGATCATCAAGGATCTTGATGACTGCCAGGTCCTGGTCAATGCTGACAAAAACCAACTCTGTCAGGTACTGATCAATCTCATCATCAATGCCTTTGACGCTATGGAAGGCAGCGGAACCCTCACTCTCAGAACCTATCGTGATCGTAAGATTAATAAAGTCTATATCGAGATTACCGATACTGGCTGCGGCATTCCGCCTGAGAACATGTCAAAGGTATTCGACCCCTTTTTTACCACCAAAGAAGTGGGTAAAGGTACCGGCCTGGGATTGAGCATGGCATATGGCATCCTGGAAGAGAATCACGGTAAAATATCTATTCAACATACCGGCCCTGAAGGCACCACAATTCTCCTGGAATTGCCGGAGGAACCAGTGTCAAATGAATTCCAGTTTATGTCTATTGGCTAAACAGTCATTAGCCTTCCAACCTGCCTGTTTTGCCAGATAGTCATAATCAATTAATTCTATATTTGCTGAAATGACTACTCGACTCGGCCAATAAAAAACGGTATATTCTTATGTGGTTTTTTAGTGACAGATCTGCTTGAAGATCATCTAAGATGTTATCGGCAAACAACGAATATATCATATTATTATCCGTAATTACTAAATAAAACATCACTTGTTGCTTTCTGGGAATTTGAGAATATTTCCTGCAAAGCCAAATCAAAAGGGAGAAGACGAATATCAATTGTGATTATCACAAGGTATTTTCACAGCTTGTGAGTGTCCACATATCGATAAACCTATAACTACTTCCAACCATTGGAAACAAACTGAGGATATAGAGATTTAACCATGAATTTTAATATACTACTGGGTTTAGCAGTATTAATCTGTCTGGTTGGGTTAATTTTTCGATTGTCCATCTGGTTTTCCCAAGCCATCCGCCCTTCTACCTCAACGCTCAGTATTGGCAGCAGAATCGGTGCTGCAGTGCAGGGTATATTTGGAACATTCTTCAGTTCCGGAATTCTTCAGGTAGTAAAATCAATCTTTGTCGATCTGCTCTTCCAAAAACGAATTTTAGATAAAAACGCCCTCCGCTGGATTGCCCATACTCTTATTTTCGTTGGCTTTATTCTGCTGTTTCTCATGCACGCCCTCGGCTCGACGGTCTCCGAATCCCTTTTTAGCGATTATCAACCGACCTTGAACCCCTTTCTATTCTTGCGCAACCTCTTTGGTGTAATGGTTCTAGCCGGGGTCGCCATTGCCGTTTTCAGAAGAATTTCCCTGAAACCTAAGCGAATGCGTACGTCCCCAAGCGACTGGGCTGCACTGATATTTGTCGGGATGATCATCTTTTCCGGGATGTTGCTTGAAGGCGCGAAAATGTCGTCTTTCACCACGTATCAGCGCATGGTTGATGACAATGCCGCCTTTTCGGACGAGGGTGATGCACAGGCCCTGGAAGCTTTCTGGGTTGCTGAAAACGGGTTAGTCTCCCCCAATGTAACACAACCTCCGGAAGCAGAACTGGTCGCACGCGGACGTGAGATCAACGAGGAGAGCTGTATTTATTGTCACGCATCAAACAGGTCGGCCTTTGCCGGTTTTGCCGTAGCCAAAATAAGTCGATTATTTGCCGCAGGCGTTGGCGATGCAACCGCGGTAACCATGTTCTGGTACCTGCACATTCTCATCTGTCTATCCTTTTTGGCCTGGTTACCGTTCAGCAAAATGTTCCATATCATTGCCGCCCCTGTCAGCCTGATCATCAAAAGGGTCACCGGTGACGAAATGGATGAACCGGCAAATGTGCTCAACAACCGGATGATTGGCCTGTCCGCCTGCACCCATTGCGGCACTTGCTCCCTGGAATGTTCATCCGGCATGTTTTATGAAACATTCCAAAATGATTTCATCCTACCTTCTGAAAAAGTGCAGTACCTGAAAAAATTTGCCGCCGGTAAAGAGCACGACCCGGAAATCATCAAACGTATGCAGGAGGGGTTATATGTCTGCACCAGTTGCGACCGGTGTACCAATGTCTGTCCATCGGGAATTAATCTGAAAGAACTCTTCATCAGCTCGAGATACAGCCTGCTCGACGACGGACGTCCCGAAGCGACCATGCTCAGTCATTTCTCTTTCCCGTTGTCCCTGGCCCAGAACTTTGTAGATGACCATCTCAAGGCTCTTAGTAAGGTAACCACCCTGTTTAAGAACAGCTTTCAACATCTGACCGATCTCACCTCGCCGATAACTCTGGGGAAATCAACTGATTTCGGTAACAATAGTTTTAAAGGATGTTACTCATGCCAGCGGTGCACCAATATCTGCCCGGTAGTACGAAGTTATGACGATCCGACTGAGGCCCTTGGCATGCTGCCGCATCAGATAATGTTCAGCCTGGGTATCGGCAACATCGAACTTGCGACCGGTGCCCAGATGATCTGGAGTTGTTCTACCTGTTACCTCTGTCAGGAACACTGCCCCAATCAGGTCGAACTCTGTGACATTTTCTATAATCTCAAGAATCGGGCCATAAGCAAAATGGAGGCAGGAGCAAACGCATGAAATACGCATTTTTTCAGGGATGCAATATTCCCATACGTGTCCAGCAATATGCAACGTCCACTGAAGCGGTGTTGAATAAATTTGGCATTGAACTGGTAGTTGTACCGGACTTCAACTGCTGTGGCTATCCGGCACGAAATGTTGATGAGAAGTCTTATCTTCTTCCCTCTGTCAGGAATATGGCCATTGCCGAAAAAATGGGTCTGGATATCCTGGTCATCTGCAACTGCTGTTTTGCCAGTCTGCAGAAGACCAAAAACGTACTCGGCAAAGACAAGCAGCTACAGGAGGAACTGAACGGTTTTCTCGCCAAAGAAGGCCTGCAGTATAAAGGAGAGGTGCAGATCCGCCACTACCTGACCGTCCTCTATGATGAGGTAGGAATCGAGGAAATTAAAAGCCGGCTGGTAAACCGGCTCAAAGACCTCAAGGTCTCGGTCATTCACGGGTGCCACCTGCTGCGGCCAAGAGAAATAACCACCTTTGATGATTCCTTTGTCCCAAAGATTACCGAAGAACTTCTTCAGGTCATCGGGGTGACGAGCCTTGATTGGCGTGGAAAACTAGAATGTTGTGGGGCGGCACTGGCGGGTCTTAACGACGAACTTTCCAGGAAGCTGCTGCAGGAAAAAATTACCGGTGCTCAGGCTGTTGGCGCCGATTATATGGTTCCTGTCTGCTCCTATTGTCACCTGCAATTTGACACAACGCAGCTAAACATGGTCGGCGAAAATTCATCGGACAAACTTCTACCGGTGCTTCTTTACCCGCAATTGCTAGGCCTCTGTCTCGGCATCGATAGCCACACTCTCGGGATCGAACAAAACAAGACTATAGAAGGGAGTGATACGGAACGGTTGAAATCCCTGCTCGGTCCACCGGTAGAAGAAAAGAAAAGGCGAAAGAAGGCAAAAACCGCAGTTACCGCGTAGCCAGAAGGCCTCCCAACATCTTCAAAGAAATTGTAAACCACCTCTTCCAGGGTAGCGGAGCAGGTGGTTTCTCCTTTTTTTTTCCCTGAAAATGTTTACTGTTCACCTGGTATGTAAAAGTCGTCGAAAGACTGCGAATTATACGTGGTTTCTTTCATTTGCATGAGCCCTTTCATTGGAGATTTGTATGAGTAAAGTAATAGCTTTTGCCGGGAAAGGCGGGGTTGGCAAAACCACAGTAGCCTCCCTTGTCCTCCGGTATATGGGAGAAGCAGGAAAATCACCCGTCCTTGCCGTGGATGCCGATCCAAACAGCAATCTTGGCGAAACCATTGGGCTGGAAGTAACCAGCACCATAGGTGATATTCGCGAAAGCTATATGAAGGATCCCCAGGGCATCCCTTCCGGAATGGACAAAATAAATTATCTGGAACTCCTGATCGAACAGGCCCTGATCGAAAAACCAACCTTCGATCTTTTGGTCATGGGCAGACAGGAAGGACAGGGCTGCTACTGTATGGTCAATAACATCCTGAACAATTTCACTGACAAACTGAGCACTCAGTATGAATACATGATTGTTGACAATGAAGCCGGGATGGAACATTTGAGCCGACGGACCAGCGGTCAGGTTGATATGCTCTACCTGATTACCGACTATTCCCTGCGCGGCTTGCGGGCAGTCCGCAGAATCAATATTATGCTGCAGGGGCTAAAACTGGATGTCAAAAATCTGGCCATTGTCGTCACCCGCGGGCCAGAAAAATTGAGTGATGCCTTCCTCGCCGAGGTAGCAGAAATCGGCCTGCCGATCGCCGGTATCATCCCGAATGATCCGGCCTTGCTCGAATTCGACATGGAACGCCGATCCCTGCTCGAATTACCGGATGATTCGCTTTCGGTACTCGCGGTGCAGAAGCTGATGGAGGAACAGTGCCCTGTTCTTTGATTTCCTTCTGATTGCATATCCCAAAGGGGAAAGGTGGTAGGTACCGCTTTCCCCTTTTTTATTTGGTCATAAAAAATGCACCTATTCAGCTATATCCAATAACCTATGGAACCTCGGCATGGTAACTGTTCATCAGTGCTCCAGATGTTCCCATGCAGATTGTTCGGCTATACAACAGGTATGCTGGTCTGCCTGACAATGGACAGATGGAATACTGTTGAATAGTTACTAAAAAATTTCCTTTCTTGACCTACATCAAGGGCATAGTCATGGTACTTTATATACTAAAGACATCATAGTCCGAAATTTTAAGAGGACATAAATAAATGTCACCAATAGCATAGAGGAGAGCCTTTATGAAATGCCCCGGTCAGGATATGAAATACTGGAAAGATGATGCCATCTTTGATGTGGATTGTCCGAAATGTGGTGCTTCTATAGAGTTTTATAAAGATGATACCACTCGAAAATGCAGCAAATGTGAGCACCGCCTGGTTAACCCCAAAATGGATTTTGGCTGTGCTTCATATTGCCAGTTTGCCGAACAGTGCCTGGGAACCCTCCCTGAAGATTTCATGGGTTCTAGGGAAGACCTGCTCAAAGACAAGGTCGCCGTTGAAATGAAGCGCCACTTCCAAACGGATTTCAGGTCCATTCGACAGGCGACAACCACCGCCAGGCACGCAGAAAATATCGGCAAGGCGGAAGGCGGTAATCTGGCGGTCATTCTCTGTGCCGCCTACCTCCACGGGACAGGACTTGAAGTTGCCAGGACAATTCTGCAAAAGGTTGGTGCCAATGAAAGATTAATTGTCGAGATCTGCGCCCTGCTGAAGATGCAGAACAAGCTGCCCGAAGATGCACCCTTAGCCGCAAAAATTGTTCATGACGCGTTGACTCTTAAAAATCTCCAGGAAGTGATCAAAGAAAATCATCCTGCAGCGGCATCGGCGGGGCAATCTCATATACAACAACTCTACACAGAGACGGCAAAGGTCACTGCTGCAGCATTCATGCAATAAAACTGTTGGCAAAAAGGTTTTTTTACCGTGTTCAGACGATATCCGGTTGGCCTCCGTACCCCTTGCCCGATACCTATTTGCTAAAGAAATCGAGTTTTCAAGAACCATTTGAAGTTACTTTCAATTTCCAGCACCACTTGTTGATCCCCGGCTTGTCTCTTGCCGTTATTTAAGATATTATCAGATCATACTTGGTTATAACTACGGTATGATCCGGCATTGCCGGACCAGCTGATCTATATGTATTCCTATCTCTTAAGGTGGCCATGGCCTCGGTATTGATCGTCGACGATGAACGTAGCATGCGGGACTTCCTCAAAATTCTTCTGGAAAAGGAGGGGCATGAGGTAAGTACCGCCAACAGTGGGGCCTCTGCGCTGGAAACCCTCAATAAACACTCGTTTGACGTAATTGTCAGTGATATTCGCATGCCGGGCATGACCGGAATTCAACTGCTGGAAACGGTGAAAGAGCAGTCACCGGAGCTTCCCGTCATCCTGATCACCGCTTTTGCCTCCCCCGATGATGCTGTCCTGGCCATGAAAAATGGTGCTTTTGATTATATCAGCAAGCCTTTTAATGTCGATGAAATCAAATCGGTCATAGAATCAGCGACAAACAAGAACATCCTTGGCAATAAAACCCAGGAACTGAACGCTACTTTTCCAGAACTCATCGGCAACAGCCGGGAGATGTTGAAAATATTTGACATGATCAGACGAGTGGCCCCCACTCCGGCCAATGTCCTGATCTATGGAGAATCGGGCACAGGCAAAGAACTGGTTGCCCGGGCAATTCATGATCACAGTCACGCCGCCGACAACAACTTCGTTCCCATAACCTGCAGTGCTATTCCCGAAGATCTGATGGAGAGCGAACTGTTCGGTCACATAAAAGGATCATTTACCGGAGCAATCAATGACAAGTCCGGTCTTTTTGACGAAGCGGACAACGGGACAGCTTTTCTTGACGAAATCGGCGAACTGACCCCGATTATCCAGACCAAACTCCTTCGCGTTCTTCAGGAAAGAGAAATTAAACCGGTCGGCGGAACCCGGACAAAGAGAATTAATGTGCGGATCATCGCCGCCACCAACAAGGTTCTTGAAGATGAAATCAGAGCCGGCAGGTTTCGGGAAGATCTCTTTTACCGATTAGCGGTGGTGCCGTTGCGCGTGCCTTCACTCAGAGAAAGAAAAGACGACGTCCCCCTGCTGGTCAACCACTTTTTGAAAAAATATTCCCAGCGACTCGGTAAAGAGATACAGGAAATATCTTCATATGCCCTCCAGGTGTTGATGAACTACAATTTCCCCGGGAATGTCCGCGAGCTGGAAAATATAATTGAGCGCGGGGTTGCCCTGGAAAGCTCCAACATTATTCTGCCGGAAAGTCTCACCTTCGCCGGCGGCATTAAGGAAACTCCTGCAGAGATGGGGGGGAACTCTAGCAATCCGCTCATGCTGGCCGCCGAGAGTGAAGAGGAACTCTATGATCTCGGTATAGAACAGGTCATTGCCAATCTTGAAAAACGTCTGATCTCCCATACCCTCAAGAAAACCAATAATTCAAAGATGAAAGCAGCGGAACTCCTGCAGCTCAGTTTTCGATCCCTGCGCTATAAAGTAAAAAAATACGGCTTGAGCTGACCAGTATGGACTTTTCCACCCTCCTCGCCCGTGCCCGCAACACGGTCAGCACAGATCAATTACTCAGAAACCAGCTGTTATGGATGCTGCTGCTGAGAATTCTCCTGTATACCCTGCTGTTGGTCATGGGATATATCTTCAGGAGTTCACAGTTTGATGTCGTGGTTCTCCCTTCCAACCTGACCGTCCTGTCGCTCCTGATAGTTTATCTGACCACAATCTTATCCGCTTTTTTGCTGCTTATTTACCAGGGAAGTCTCCGTCGATTCGGCTTTATCCAAACCCTTATTGATACCTGCTTCGCTGCTCTTCTCGTTTTCCTTACCGGTTCCTCAAGATCTATTTTTACCTCTGTTTTCTTTTTTCCTATTGTCGCCGGTGGTCTCATCCTCCCGAGAAAAGGTGGTCTTGTTGCCGCTGCTGCTGCTACATTGCTGTTCGGCATTATCCTTTTCCTGGAGACTTTCGGGTGGTATCCTTCGTATGTTCTGGACTATCTGCCACCAAGTCATAGCTCTTCCAAGGTGCTTCTCAACCATTTTTCCGTGCACGGCCTGACCTTTTTTCTGGCCGCAATCCTCAGCGCCCTTTTCGGCAGACGTTTACAGAAAACAGAGTCTGCACTCAGTGATTCGCTGAAGAACTTTGATCGTCTCGCTGTACTCTACAAACAGATATTCGACAATATTTCAACCGGCATAGTGACTATCGACAACCAGGGCATCATCACCTCGGCAAATGCAGCAACCGAAAAAATTATCGGCGGCAAAGGGACTTCTGCTCTCCTCGGTAAAAAACTGTCCTCGATTCTTCCAAAAATAGACCTGTCAAAAGAAAACCAGCGGCTGACCACTGATTTTCAAAAAGATGACGGCAAGATGTTACGCATCGGCTATGCCCACATGGTCATTCAAGACAGTGAGGGTGAGAAAAGAGGGAAAGATCAACCGCACAAGATCATCACCCTTAGGGATATCAGTGAGATAGAAAAACTTGAGCAACAGGTCAGGCAAGCCGAGAAACTTGCCGCCATCGGGATGATGAGTGCCAGCATAGCCCATGATTTTCGTAATCCGCTTACTGCCATTTCCGGTTCCGCACAGGTCCTGGCCAAAGAATTTTCGTCGGAAGGGACGAAGAGCTATGCAAATTTTGAATTAACCAATATAATCCAGCGGGAAGCTAACCGGTTGATAACCACAATCGGCGATTTCTTGAGATTTTCACGCCCTGAAACCTGTCTTTGCCAGTGGTTTTCCCTGCGCAGTTGCCTCGATGAAGTCCTGCAGGTCCTAAAGGCCGATCCAGCCTGGCCTGTCACCGCCCAGATCGTTTTTGACTTCAAGAAAACCATTGACATCTGGGCCGACGAGAAACAAATGTTTACCGTTTTCAGCCATCTCATCCAGAACGGCTTGGCATTTTGCCCCACCGGCAATGAACGAATCACTATCCAGGCCCAGGAAATGAAGACTGAAGACGATGGCGAAGCAATGGAAATTTCAGTCGTCGATAATGGTTCCGGAATCGAGGTAAACAAAAAGGAACAGATTTTCGAACCTTTTTTTACAACCCGGGCAGACGGAACCGGGCTGGGACTGGCTATCGTCAAACAGACCATAGAAGAGCATCATGGAGCCATCAAGGTTGAAAACGGCGGAGCGGGAGGAGCAGAATTTACCATAACCCTCCCCCTGCCGTAAAACGGTCCGGCAGCAAGGCCACCAGGAAACCGTGGCCTATTTATCCGATCCCTGTAAAGGGGCGGCAAAAAGAGCTTCAGGACTGTCCCTGAGCTGCTCGGTCTTTAGATATATGGTCCCGGTCCCAGCCTGATCGATGGCTTCGATCTTCCCTCCAATCCAAATTTTATCCCCTCTCGTCAATGACTGCAGCTGTGGATAGAGATTGGGATCAACCTCGCTTTTGATCACTATACCGAAACCATTCTCGGAGACATCCAGGACGATACTCTTTAGACCATCTGCCGTATCCTGCAGCGAAAAAAAGTACACCGGCCAAAGTACCGGCATCTGGGCGAATTTTTGATCGACGATACTGTCGTTAAAATTTTCCATCGTCTCCAGTTGTTGTAAAAGTTCCTCTGGAGATGGTTTGAGAAAATAGGTTGTCTTTGCCGTGCCTGGCTCAGTGGTATTCTGCCCACCTGCGCTTGGCCCAGCTGCATTGAGATCAACACTCACCGGCTGTGCAACAGGCAGGGGGACAGGGTCCCGCTTCCTGTGTGCCTGCAGATATATGCCACCGCCAATAAAAACGAAAAAAGCTGCCGCAACTCCAAGAAGAGTTATTCTTTCTCTATGCTTGACGAAAAATTCTCTCACCGAAATCGGTTCCTTATCCACTTTGCTCTTTGAACTGAAGGATGGAATGAGCCGGGGCCTTCAACCTTAGCTCATCATTCCTGCTCTTTCCAGACCTTTGCCCCTAAACCGGTAAGTTTTTCAATGAGATTTTCATATCCCCGCTCCAGATGATAGATGCGGGAAATTTCAGTCCGTCCCGAAGCTGCAAGACCTGCGATCACCAGGGAGGAACTGGCGCGAAGATCCGTTGCCATCACCGGCGCCCCACTGAGGCCATGCAATCCCCGACCGCTGACCACGGCAAAATGGCCATCTATTTTGATCTTAGCCCCCATTCTATGGAGTTCGGCGACATGCATAAAGCGGTTTTCAAAAATGGTCTCATTGATAACACAGGTGTCTGAACTGAGGGCCATGAGGGCCATGAACTGTGCCTGTAAATCTGTCGGATAACCGGGATAGGGCATGGTCTTGATATCAACATTGCCTATCACCGGTTTTTCTCCCACCGTCTCGGGCCAGCTGATATGTATTGTCGTATCGGTCTCAGCAATCATCAGCCCTGCTCCTCTAAGTTTTTCAAGAAGCGAGGGAAGGTGGGCGGGAGTACAATTTGTCACTGTCCCGCTTCCCCCCGTTGCAGCTATAGCGATAAGATAGGTTCCCGCCTCGATTCGATCAGGAATTATCGAGCAATCCGCAGACTTGAGCCGGGAGCACCCGTGAATGGTCAATTTATCTGTGTCTCTTCCCTCAATGCTTGCCCCCATGCCATTGAGCATGTCGACGAGATTGCCAATCTCCGGCTCACGTGCGGCGTTTTTCAGGACTGTTGTTCCTTCAGCCAGGACCGCGGCCATAAGCAGATTCTCCGTTCCTGTTACGGAAGGATTATCGAAATAAATAACATTGCCCCGCATCGGACCATCGATTGCGGCATCGACATAGCCTCCCTCCAACCGACAGGTAACCCCCAACCGTTCCAGGCCCATAATATGAAGATTAATAGGCCTTGCCCCGATTGCACACCCCCCTGGCAAAGATACCTTGGCCCGGCCAAATCGTGCCAGCAGCGGTCCAAGAACAAGGACGGAGGCCCGCATTGTTTTCACCAGTTCATAGGGGGCCTCGGTATGCAATAGATGGGTGGTATCTAAAATGAGTGTATCACCGGTTCGCTCGCTCTTTGCGCCGAGATTTTCCAGAAGACGGACAAAGGTTCTAGTATCACGGAGATCGGGCATATTTCGAAGAATATGACGCCCCGGTGTAAGTATTGTTGCGGCCATTAGCGGGAGGGCAGCGTTTTTCGCTCCGCTGATTCGTACCACCCCATGCAGTGGTCTGCCACCTTCGATAATCAATTTTTCCATTGTCCGCACTATCCTCCTGTCATTTTGCCAACCTGGCATGCACAACCCGGTCACGACCTGCATAATCGACCAGTATGTCAACCTGCTGAAAACCTGGTCGGCGGGTCGTATTGTCGAGAAATATTTTTTTTACCGCCTCCCCCTGATCAGCGCCTATTTCGATAAAACACTCACCGCCCGGGCAAAGAACCATCGGCAAGCCATCGCGAATCTCCTTGATACACTCAAGACCGCGGTGCCCCCCGTCAAGCGCCAAATGAGGTTCATAGCCTACAACTTCCGGCATGAGACTATTGGCGAGATCAAAACTGCTCACGTAGGGTGGATTGGACACTATCAGGGAGAATAGAGGTTTTTCCTTAAACGGAGCCAGAAGATCTCCCAGAACAGGAATGACCAATCGCTCGAGATGGTGACGCCCCGCGTTAACTTTGGTCAACTCCAACGCTTTAAGACAAAGATCGGATGCGAAGACCGGCCTGCATTTCTCTTTGGCAATGACAGTGGCGATTATTCCGCTCCCGCAACAGAGGTCGAGAATATGCCCTTTTCGAAAATTTTTTGATTCGGCGAGAGCAAAGACCCTGTCGAGCAGAAACTCAGTCTCCGGTCTTGGAATCAGAACATCCGGCGTCACATAGAAGGGCAAAGACCAGAATTCCTGTTCCCTGAGAATATACGCAAGGGGTTCGCGTTTTATTCTCCGGGCCAGCAGTCGCAGATAGTTATTTTCAACCATCTCGTCGACTTTGGCATTGCCACCGAGGTAAATTTCAGTTCTGCTTTTTCCCGTACAGTATTCCAGAAGAAGCCGTGCTTCAAGCTTGCCTTCCGGCACGCCGGCCCCGGATAATTCCGTTTCTCCCAGGTGAAGCAGATCAACCAATCGCATTTTACCAACGGACTATAGTTTTGTGGATGGGCTCCCAGCCGAGAGGTGAACAGGACATCCGAATTCTAATGGATAGATTTTAGTTTTTCTGCTTGATCATGGGCAATGAGGGGAAAGACCACTTCTTCCAGTTTACCACTGATTATCGAATCAAGTTTATACAGGGTAAGATTGATGCGATGATCGGTCATTCGCCCCTGAGGGAAATTATAGGTCCTGATCCGCTCGCTCCGGTCGCCACTGCCGATCTGGCTTTTTCTGTCCTGGGAAATTTTATCGTGCCGTTCCTGTTCCATCTGGTCAAGCAAACGCGCCCGAAGAACGGTCAAGGCCTTCGCCTTATTCTTATGCTGTGATTTCTCGTCCTGGCAGATAACCACCATTCCGGTAGGCAGATGGGTTACCCGCACCGCCGAGTCAGTAGTGTTTACCGACTGCCCTCCTGGACCCGAAGAGCGGAAAACATCAAATTTCAGCTCATTCATGTCGATTTTCAGATCGACCTCATCGGCCTCCGGCAAGACCGCGACGGTTACCGCCGAGGTATGTATCCGTCCCTGGGTTTCCGTTTCAGGCACCCTCTGGACCCGGTGTACCCCGCTCTCGTATTTCAGTTTCGAATAGACCTGCTCGCCGCTAATCAGGGCGATGATCTCTTTGAAGCCACCGATCCCTAATGGATTTGAACTCATCACCTCGACCCGCCACCCCATATCTTCGGCAAAACGACAATACATCCGAAAAAGGTCTGCGGCAAAAAGAGCAGCCTCGTCTCCCCCGGTCCCGGCCCTGATTTCCAAAAATATATTTCGGTCATCATTGGGATCTTTGGGTAGAAGAATGATCTTCATGGCCTGATCCAACTTTTTTTCTTTCTCGACGAGCTCTTCAAGTTCTGCTTTAGCCAACTCTTTCAGTTCCGGATCCTCATTCTCATCCTGTAGAATCAGCCTGTTTTCGTCAATTTCCTCCCGAATTTTCAGGTATTGCAAATATTTTTCGTTCAATCTAGTGAGATTTGCATGTTCCCGTACGACCTTCTGATATTCTTTTTGGTCGCTGACGAGCTGAGGATCGGACAATTTACCTTCCAGGTCAGATATTTTATCTTCGAGATCTGCAAATTTTTCAAACATAGCGTTCAACCGGAAGAAGAGGAAAGAAAAAAGTCCACAACCATGCCGAGCATCGTTGTGGACTGTGACTAAGTTCTCTGATGTCGGGGATCGATTCCGACCGAGAAGGATATGGGATTATGCTTTGCCCTTATCTAGCTTGGCATAATGCTTGGCATAACGCTGTTTGAATTTCTCGATACGACCGGCAGAATCGATAAGCTTTTGCTTACCCGTAAAAAACGGATGGCAGGATGAACAGATCTCAACCTTCATCTCCTCCATCACGGATCCCATTTCCACCTCATTGCCACAGGCGCATACTGCGGTAATTTTATGATATTCGGGATGTATACCTTCTTTCATGGCTTCTATTCCTCCACACTCACCCTGTGAGCGATAATCAAATTATATAATTGTTACGATGCAATCAGGACACAAGAGTGACATAATACCCAAACGGCGGCTTTTTTCAACTAAAATGGTAAACGAATGCCCGTCACCGAGCAAAAAATCATGCATTCATTGAATCGAGAAAGTCGGCATTGCTTTTCTGGGTCTTCAGTTTATCGATTAGAAAATCCATACAGTCCGCCGGATTCATCGAGTTGAGGAGTTTACGCAGGATCCATATCCGATTGAGGGTCTCCGCCTTCATGAGCAGATCCTCTTTCCGGGTCCCGGAGCGTTTGAGATCGATTGCCGGAAAAATACGCTTGTCGGCCATCTTTCGGTCAAGGATAAGCTCCATATTACCGGTACCCTTAAATTCCTCGAAGATAACCTCATCCATGCGGCTGCCGGTTTCGATAAGGGCGGTCGCAAGAATAGTCAGACTGCCGCCTTCTTCAATATTTCTAGCCGCGCCAAAGAATCGCTTTGGTCGATGCAGGGCGTTTGCCTCGACACCGCCGGAGAGAATCTTGCCGCTGGCCGGGGTTACGGTGTTATACGCTCTAGCCAGTCGGGTTATACTGTCGAGAAGAATCACCACATCCTTTTTATGCTCAACAAGCCTCTTGGCTTTCTCAATGACCATCTCAGCTACCTGGATATGACGCTGGGGAGGTTCGTCAAAGGTTGAACTGACCACTTCGGCAGTCTTGACACTGCGGGTCATTTCTGTGACCTCTTCCGGACGTTCATCAATCAGCAGAACAATGAGATAAACCTCTTTATGATTTCTGACAATCGAGTTGGCGATCTTTTGCATCAATACCGTCTTACCGGTTCGGGGAGGAGCGACAATCAGTCCGCGCTGGCCCTTACCAATGGGAGCAAACAGATCCATGATCCGCATGGACAGGTTATCCGGCTGCCATTCAAGACAAAATGCTTCATTCGGGTGCAGTGGTGTCAGGTTACCGAACAGCGTTTTTTGTTTAGCTGCATCCGGTGGATCAAAGTTGACACTATCAACTTTCAGGAGGGCGAAATATCTCTCACCTTCTTTCGGTGCTCTGACCAACCCTTCAATAGTATCGCCGGTACGAAGATTCAGCCTGCGGATTTGCGATGGTGAAACATAGATATCGTCAGGGCCCGGCAGGTAGTTGTAATCCGGTGCCCGGAGAAAACCGAAACCATCTGGTAGGATTTCCAAAACGCCGCTGCCACGCATTTTCCCGTCTTTGACCGACTGAGCCTTTAGAATAGCAAAGATCAGTTCCTGTTTTCGCAATGAACTGTACCCTTCGACTTTTAAGGTTCGCGCGAGCTGTACCAGTTCACCGATTTTCATCAGTTTAAGTTCCGCCAGATTCATTAATCTTCTTCTCCTTTCTGGGATTTGTGGCAGGATATTTGGGGAAAACGAGTAACTCCAACCCTACGGACAAGCCGTACAATATTGCCGAGGCAGATTATATAGTGACTGTTATTTCTATGCATTAGGCGAGCTACAGGAACATAGTCAACAGCAATTGAAATCATAGCTGGTTGTAAAGAGACTCTTTTGAGCTTTTTCGTTGCTTAGATTTAAAAACAGAGTGGAAAAATGGCCGGATCTGCTAAGAATCAGAAAATTGAAAATTGCAGATCATCAGGACACCAACATTGGAACTAGCCGCTCCAAAGTGATTTTAACAGGATCTAAAGAAACGAGTTCGCAATGACAGGAATTAGAGTATCAAAATCATCGTTTCTCTTATACGTTCTCAAATCTATGCTGTCAAGCTTTTTAGGCACTAAATTATTGAATAATTACTCCCTCCGCTCTCGGCTAAGCCTTCTGGAAAGCCAGAAAATCTGCTGCACCGTACTAACGAATATACCGGAATTATCGACTATAAAATTGGCATAATCAAGTTTTTTCTCCGCAGGTAATTGAGCTCCAAGAACTTGTTTTATCTGATCTGCCGACATTTCATCCCGCGCCATGACCCTTTGAACACAGAGACTTTCCGGCACATGGACAACCACAATGACATCAAACTCGTCCTGCCAGCCTGCTTCAAAAAGCAGAGGGACCTCGACAACCAGGATCTCCCCTCTGGACGCACTTTCCATGCCACGAGCGGTTACCTGACGTCGAACTATTGGATGGAGAATGCTTTCGAGTTTTTCCCTGACCGCGACATCGCCGAAAACCGCCTGTCGTAAAAGCTGCCGATCTATGCCACCGCCATCGTTCAGAAACCTGTCGCCGAAGGTGTGGCAAAACTGTTGAAATCCCTCGGCCCCCGGCAATAATTGCCGGCGGCACAGCACATCCGTATCAAGCAGCTCAGTACCAAGTGTGGCAGCAAGCATTTTGCCGACTGTTGATTTTCCTGATCCCAGGCTACCGGTCACTGCAACTTTCAAGCGTTATCCTCCGCAGCTCCCTGCCAGCCTAATCCTTTTAGAACCTCAAAAAAATCAGGCCAAAGGTCAGCTTTTCCATCAATATTCGCTTGCGTTACTGGATGTTGAAACACCAACCTTGCTGCGTGGAGCAGCTGCCTTGGGAAATGACGATTATCCCTGCCTCCACCGTATAGCTTGTCTCCGACCACCGGACAGCCAAGATGGGCCAAATGGACCCTGATCTGGTGTGTCCTGCCGGTTTCAATGTTCACCTTCACCAGACTGTATTTCCCGTCGAATTCTTCGAGTACTTCCCAGCAGCTGACCGCATGTCTTCCCCCATTCTGTCGAATAGCCATCTTCTGACGGTGCACCGGGTGGCGGCCTATGGCTGCTACCAATCTCCCGGTTTTCTCCTTCAGCAGGCCATGGACCAGTGCCAGATATTCTTTTTTCAATCGATGGTTTTTAAAACAGTCAACCAGGGCACGATGGACATTTTCCGTTTTGGCGACGACCATTATGCCGGAAGTATCTTTGTCTAGTCTATGAACGATACCGGGCCGCAAGGTGTCCCCTACCCCTGCTATCGACCGGCAATAGTGCACCAGCCCATTAACCAGGGTACCACTGTGATTGCCACTGCCGGGATGAACGACAATGCCAGGTGGCTTTGACAGAAGCAACAAAAAGTCATCTTCAAAAAGGACGGGGAAATCAATTGCCTCAGGATGGACATCGATCGAGGTTCTACCTTCGATAATGCCATGCAGGGTTTCGTCTTCCTTCAGGCGATAGCTGCTTTTACGATGCACACCATCGACCAGGATCAACCCTTTCTTTATGGAAGAAGTGATCAGACTCCTGGATACTGTTGGCAGATATTGGGCAAGGAATTGGTCAAGACGCATCCCGGTTAGTCTGGTGTCAATCGTCACCAGAATATCCGGGGGGGATTCTCTGAACTTGCACGGAATCGCCTCTTTTGCTTCCATACTCTTATTTTTAGCAGCCAGGTGGGAGAAATGCCGTGGATACGCTCAATGCGTTAGGAAAAAATTGCGTCAATAGTTTTACTAACGTTTGCTTCCTCTATATCCTGAGCCAGCGATAATTCTTTGACAATGAGGTTTTTTGCGGTATCCAGCATCTTTCTCTCGCCATAGCTGAGATCCTTGTCAACGCTCAAGAGGAAAAGATCTCGAAGCACTATGGCAACTTCATGGACGGAACCTGTCTTAATTTTTTCCATGTAATCCCGATAGCGCCGATTCCAGGTCTGTGCACCCAATTCCACAGATCGGTCGGCAAGAATATCGAGAACATTTCGCACTTCGTTCTTTCCGACGATTGCCCGCAAGCCGACATTTTCACTGCTGGCGGTGGGAATCATGATCCTCATACTATTATCCAGAATCTCCAGAATATAGAACGATTGATCAATCCCCCCGATAGTCTTTGTTTCAACAGCTTTGATAACTCCAACACCATGGGCCGGATAAACTGCCATATCACCTTCAGTAAACACAGATATCTCCTTTAAACACAACGCCTTGCACAGGGCTGCAAAAGTTGACCAAGAGGACGCACAAGACACAACGCAGTTATTTGCCGTACAAGGAAAGCGTCGGAATATAAAAGGGTCATCCCTTTCATCCGGCATTTTTGAAATTTGCTGCAGCGGGTGTTCTAAAAAAACGGCCAAATTTGAACTTCAATGGATTCAGTATAACACGTTTCCCATCAAATTGCCGTAATTTTTCATATCGGAAATATTTTCAACGTAAAGACCTTAGAAAGGTTTCTAAGAGGTGATTGTTATTTTAACCCATTTAGACGGTTCATCGCCTGGGCGGGATTTCCTTGTAAGAAGAGTTGTATTCCGTCTTCAAAATCATCATATCTTGAGAAGAGGAGGTCCTGATCCTGATCGCTCAAATTGCTCAATACATATTTATCCACAGGGAAATCAGCGTGAACCGTCCCGGTGCCGGGTCTGCCAATGCCGATTTTCAGACGATAAAAATCTTTTGTGCCCAGCATTTCCGTGAGAGACTTTATACCGTTATGCCCGCCTGTGCCCCCACCTTTGACAAGTTTTATTCTTCCTGGAGCCATATCGAGATCGTCATGAATGACCAGCAGCCGATCGGGATCTATTTTATAAAACCGGTAAAACTGGACGACGGCATGTCCGCTTCGGTTCATAAACGTCGTCGGTTTTACAAGATGGACCCTGTGTCCCCCAACTGCCAAAGAAACATTTAAGGCATGCCATTTTTCATGTGTCAACACCGCCCCCCATCTTCTAGCCAGTTCGTCGACGACAAAAAATCCGATATTGTGCCTGGTGGATGCGTACTGTTCTCCTGGATTGCCAAGGCCAACAATAATAAAATCCTTCTTTTCCATAACACTTATCGCTCCAGCATTTACAAATAGAAAGAGGTCCGGAAAAGTACTCTTTTCCGGACCTCCTCTATACCCTGTGGCATCGGGGACTAAACAGCTAGCAGCCGAAGAACTGTAGCTGCATGTCCTGCCTTCGCCTGCTACATTTCAGTTTCAACCGGTTCCTGCTCAGGTTCTTCAACCTTCTCACCCGGTTTAATGATCGTTACCACCACAGTCTCAGGAGCGGTAACCATCCTGACGTTTTCCGGCAGCGTGATCTTGGTACACTTGATCCGATCGCCAATTGCCATTGAGGTTATGTCAATGACACATTCATCAGGGATGGAGAGAGGTTTTCCCTCAAGAACCACATTGGTGCAGCTGACAACCATCTGTCCACCAAGATCAACACCTTTGGCTTTTCCTTTTAGGACAATCGGCACAGTGAAGGCGTGGTCTTTTTCGAGATCGATTTCACAGAAATCGACATGTACCAGAGTGTCGCGAACCGGGTCCGTCTGCACCTCACCAACCAGCACACTTTTTTCTTCGCCCCCGTCTACCTTCAGCCGTACCACGGTGTTCTTCCGGTAGAACTCAAGCAGCTGAGCCATAAGGGTCTTGGTGTCAAGCTGAAGTTTTTGCGCCTCAGCTCCTCCACCATATACCACCGCAGGCGTCAGTCCCTGCATACGTAGCTGACGCATGGGTCCTTTACCGGAAGTATTTCTCACAGAAGCGGATATTTCAACCTGAAACATTTTTCCTCCTTTGCCAAACAGTCGTTGCTGCGAATGTTAAAACGACCGAGCAGAATATGATAAATTTTAACTAATCTACAATTAGGGTAACGGACAATTATCGGCTACACAAACAGTGAGCTGACGGAATCTTCATTATGTATTCTGCTTATCGCGTCGGCAAGCAATTGAGAGACGGAAAGCACTTTTATTTTGTCGCACTTCTCTGCTTCTCCCCTAAGTGGGATAGAGTTGGTAACCACAAGAGATTTAATCTCGGAGCTGCGTAACCTCTCAATAGCCGGACCGGAAAGAACAGGGTGCGAACAACAGGCATGCACTTCCCTGGCGCCATTTTTCAATAAGGTTTTTGCTCCCGCACACAGTGTTCCGGCGGTGTCTACCATGTCATCCATCAAAATTGCCGTCTTTCCCTTTACATCACCGATGACATGCATCGCCTCGCACTCGTTGGGCTTATCACGGCGTTTGTCAATAATTGCCAGCCCGGAGTTTAACCTCTTGGCAAAAGCCCTGGTGCGTTCTACTCCGCCGGCATCCGGCGAAACCATAATGACATTGCCGTCAAAAGATTCCTGGATATATTTCAGCACCACCGGCGCGGCATAGAGATGATCGACGGGAATGTTAAAAAAGCCTTGAATCTGTCCGGCGTGAAGATCCATGCAGAGCACCCTTCGTACGCCGACAGCCATTAACATTTCCGCGACAACTTTTGCGGTGATCGGAACCCGAGGGGCATTTTTTCTATCTTGCCGGGCGTAGCCATAATAGGGAAGAACTGCGGTAATCCTTCTGGCCGATGCTCGCCTGAGGGCATCTACCATAATAACCAGTTCCATGAGATGGTCATTGACCGGCGTACAGGTCGGTTGGATGACAAAGACATCCGTCCCGCGAACATTCTCTTTTATTTCAACAAAAATTTCCCCGTCGCTGAATTTTCTAACATCTGCCTGACTGAGGGGAATATTTAGATTAGCTGCAATCTCCTCAGCCATTATTCTATGGGCATTGCCTGTAAAAACCTTTAAATCTCTCATCTCTTTTTGATGTATTCGGGGAAACCTAGCAATATATCAGTGATGGCTGGGGCGGCAGGATTCGAACCTACGAATGCCGGGATCAAAACCCGGTGCCTTACCGCTTGGCGACGCCCCAGTACACGCTCGAGTCAAATAAACCTTACTACCGTATTCCTGACGAAGCTCACCAACAATACGCTTTAAGTCACAACCGAATGGCTTTTGGGTATCCGGAAAAACTCCAAAAACGGTCGGTCCGCTTCCGGACATCATCACCTGTGATGCCCCTGCCGCAAGCAGTGATTTCTTGATTTGATCAATTTCCGGATGCTTTGCACAGGTTACCTGTTCCAGGTCGTTCTGCATATCCTGAAGAGTCAAAGAAACTGCCTTGCGCTTTTGAAAGCATGACAATTTAGAGGTTTTCGCCTGGCTTGTCAATGTTAAATTATGAAACACCCAGGCAGTTGCGACAAAAAAATCCGGATTCACCAGTACAAAAGAACAATTACCTACCGAATCAACCGGAAACATTTCGTCGCCGATGCCCGTGGCCAGGACAGCAGTATGTTCGGTCGCAAAAAATGGCACATCTGCACCGAGAGGACGGGCCATGTCGATCAGTTGTTTTTCGGAAAACTCCATTTTAAAAAGAGCATTGAGACCACGAAGCACTGCCCCGGCATCACTGCTTCCCCCACCGAGCCCTGCTGCAACCGGAATGTTTTTCTCAAGAGTCATCCGGAGTCCACACCCCTTTGCCCTCCGGCTCGCCCGAAAATAGACCAGCGCGGCTTTTACTGCAAGATTTGTTGCATCCTTTGGAACAGATTCATCCATGCAGAAAAACTCGACGCCGTCGCCGGAAAACAGCTCCAGCTCTACCCGGTCATACAGGGTAAGCTTCTGCATCCAGGTTTCCAGGTTATGATAACCGTCGGGACGTCTGCTTACTACCCGCAGAAACAGATTTATTTTTGCCGGCGCCTGGATGCTTAGTTTCCGACGGTTATCGACCATACCGAAAAAGAGCCTACTTCTTCACGGCTTTGACAAAGCGGATCTTGATATCGTAAAGGATGTTTTTCAACAGCTCCTCTTCATCACCGGTCAGATTCCCTTTTGTCTTATTCTGGATCAGAGCCAGGGTATCGATTGCATGTTTGGCGAGATCCAGATCAAGTATTTTCTTTCCAGTTGCCGGATCGGCTATTTCGCCGAGATGATAGAGGGCAGAGGTATTCAGCGACATGACAAAAGCAGGGAAAGTCACCTCCGGCATGACGCATTTCCCTTGCTTATTCGGCACCTTTCCCTCGCCGCATCCGCATCCGGCATCATTTTTATTCCCATCGTCAACCATCACTTTACTCCTCTCAAGACAATTTTCATAAATTTATACGGAGGTCAGATCCAACACCTGCGCTTTGGTAATATTTTTCAATTCTTCGACCTTGATGAGCAATTCCTTTGAAACAAGCTCATTGGTGCTGAGCAGGATTATATTCTGATTGCTCTCCTCCTCCCGGCCAACGGTCATTCGGGAGATATTGACGCCTGCGTTGCCAAGGGTCGTCCCCAAGGCACCAATGACTCCGGGAACATCGTTGTTGAAGACCAGCAACATCGGACCGGCTGGCAGTGCTTCCAGCCGGAACGAATTCAGCCGGACCAATCGGGGCTCATGGCGGCCAAAGACGGTGCCGACCAGCATGTTTTCCCCTTCACTGGTTGTCACTTTGATCGCCAGGGTATTGACGAAATCGTCGGCCCTTTCACTCTTTGATTCTATGACCCGAATTCCCCTCTCCTTGGCAATAATCGGGGCATTGACATAATTTACGGCATCCTTGATGATCGGAGTGAACAGTCCCTTGAGAAAGGCAACCGTAATCGGGCTGGTGTTTAACTCAGCCAGTTCCCCGCTATATTCGATATTGACTTCCGCCACTCCTCCCCGGGCGATCTGCATATGCAGGCTGCCCAGCATTTCGCCGAGCTTGAGATACGGACCCACCTGGGCCAGGACGTCATCGCTGACCGAGGGAACATTGACAGCATTGGTCACTGCACCTTTTAACAGGTAATCGGCAACCTGCTCGGCAATTATCAGTGCGACACTCTCCTGTGCCTCATTGGTCGAAGCGCCCAGATGCGGTGTACAGATAAAATTATCCAGGCCAAGCAGGGGACAATTATCGAGACTGGTAGGCTCTTTGCTGAAAACGTCAAGGGCGGCACCGGCGATTTCCCCCTCAAGCAGAGCCTGGTGAAGAGCGTTTTCATCGCAGACCCCACCTCTTGCACAGTCGATGAACATCGCATCGTTTTTCATCAGTTGAAAAAAATTGGTCGAAACCAGATTTTTAGTCTCCTGGGTCAGCGGGACGTGGACAGATATATAGTCGGCTCTGCGGGCCAGTTCTTCCAGACTGACCAGTTCTACACCAATCTTTTCCGCCATTTCTTTTGGCATATGCGGATCATAGGCAATTGTTCTCATTTTCAGCCCCTGGGCTCTGCTGGCGGCTATCCCCCCAATACGTCCTATGCCGATAACCCCGAAGGTCTTCCCTGTAACCTCCCTGCCCATAAATTTCTTCTTCTCCCACTTGCCCTCTTTCATCGACCTGCAGGCCTGAGGAATATTCCGGGAGAGGGACATCATCATTGAGATGGCATGCTCTGCGGCGGTGGTAGCGTTGCCGTCCGGGGCATTCATGACTACAATTCCTTTCTGGCTGGCCGCAGGAATATCGACATTATCCAAACCGATCCCTGCGCGGCCGACGACTTTTAACCTATGAGCACGCTCCAGAATGTCAGCGGTGACTTTGGTGGCACTGCGAATAACCAAACCGTCATAATTGCCAATGATTTCCTTCAGTTCATCTGGTGCGAGTCCCGTATTTACGTCAACATCCAGCCCCGCCTTTCTCAGGACGTCTACTCCAACCTGGGACAAATTGTCACTGATCAGTACTTTCATTCTCTCAATTCCCTCTTTTAGAAAACCCGTCTCCGCTTTCCCTGCCGATTGACAGGAGAAGCACCGTTATCTACAATACTTAAGAAGTAATCCGAATTGCCATTTCAGCCGGAACCAGGTCAAACAGACACCAACATCTCGGCAATGAAGGAAAAACTATACCTAGTTCCCTTGCGGAGAACAACCAAAAAAACCTTCGCCGATCCAGACCTGGCGCAAAGCCAAAACTGCTTTTTATTTCCGGCACCTGAACGATACGGCCGTATTAGGGTTGAACATTAAGCGGGAAAAAGATATATAGCAGCCTGATGCCCCGTAGGATGGAAACATTCTGTCATTGGAGATAAACATGGGGCGCACACTTCAATCAAACTTTCGGCCCGCTTTATCCACCAGGGCATTTCCAGCTGAGTGAGCTGTTTTAAGGAGTTATTATGACTGAAACACGATTACGCTTTCCGCCCAGTCCAACTGGCTATCTTCATATCGGGGGTGCAAGAACGGCGCTCTATAACTGGCTCTACGCCCGACAGACCGGGGGAAAACTCATTCTCCGCATTGAAGACACCGATATCGGCCGATCGACAGAGGAATCGATACAGGGGATCATCGATGGTCTTGATTGGCTTGGCATCGATTTCGATGAAGGCCCGTATTTTCAGACTGAGTTTGCCGCTGATCACGCCATTGCCGCCAGACAGCTCCTGGAGAAAGGAGCGGCCTATAAATGCTTCTGCACCAAGGAAGAACTTGATGCGAAACGACAGGCCGCCCTTGCCGCCAAAAAGCCGTTGGGATATGATCGCAGCTGCCGGAATCTCTCCGCAGGCGAAATAGCCGACAAAGAAGCCGCCGGGCTCCCTTTCGTCGTCCGTTTCAGGGTACCCGACCGATCGGGCAATATCGGCTATGAAGATAAGGTTCTTGGCCGTATCGAATCGAACTATGCAGAAATTGACGATTTTGTCATCGTCCGCTCCAATGGGGCGCCGCTCTATCTGCTCTGCAATGTCGTCGATGATATCCGCGACCGGATTACCCATATTATTCGCGGGCAGGACCATATGACCAACACCCTTAAGCAGGTGCTCCTCTATGAGGCACTGGAAGCGCCGTTGCCGGTCTTTGGTCATATTCCTCTCACCCTCGACACCAAAAAGGCCAAGATTTCCAAACGCAGTCATGGGGAAATCGTCGCCGTGCAATTCTACCGGGACAACGGTTTTATCCCATGGGCTTTCAACAATTACCTTGCCCTGCTTGGCTGGTCAGCCGGCAATGATCAGGAATTTTACTCAAAGGAAGAACTGATCAGGGAATTTTCTCTTGAGCGGATCAATAAATCGAGTGCAATTTTCAACTACCAGAAAAACGATCCTAAATTCTTTACCGACCCAAAGGCGATCTTCATAAACGAGCATTACCTGCGAACCATGGAAATAGGCAAACTTGGAGAAATGGTCAAAAGTGAACTTGCCAAAGAGGGCCTCTGGAATGAGGAATATTCAACAGCCGGCAGAGACTGGTACCTTGACACCCTGGATCTCATTCGGGATCGTTTTCATACCTTGAAGGATTTCACTACCCTCGGCCGGGCATATTTTGCCGATGATTTCACCGTTGAAGAAAAGCCATTGGCAAAAAATGTATTAAAATATCAGGAGCTGCAGGAATGGCTGCCGGAACTGGCCGACAGATATGAACAACTTGCCGAGTTTTCCCTGGAAGAGACGGAACGGGTTGCCCGACAACTGGCAGACGAGCTGGCAATCAAGCCTGGTATCCTCATCAACGCCATGCGCACCGTAGTCACCGGTCAGCTCGCCGGGCCTTCGATGTTCGACATCCTGGTGACGATCGGCCGGCAACGAGTTGTCCGAAGGCTTCGAGACATTGGTAAATTATTTACAAAGAAATAAACGTATCCAGACATTACTCCAACTTGCCGGAGGAATTCTGAATCTCACCTACTACATGAGTCACAAGTGATGGACATAAAAGAAAATTCCGAAAACAAACCGCTTGATTTTATTCGCCAGATAATCGCCGATGACCTGGCGACGGGAAAACACCGGAAAACGGTGACCAGGTTTCCCCCGGAACCCAACGGCTTTCTCCACATTGGCCATGCCAAATCGATCTGCCTTAACTTTGGCATCGCCCTGGAAAACAACGGTGTCTGCAATCTCCGCTTTGACGACACCAACCCTAGTAAGGAAGAGCTCGCCTATGTTGAGGCAATAAAAGAAGACGTGAAATGGCTTGGCTTCCAATGGGGGGAAACAGTGCTCTATGCCTCGGATTATTTCCAGCATCTGTATGATTTTGCCGTAGAACTGATCCAGATGGGAAAAGCATACGTCTGTGAACTCACCCCTGACCAGATCCGCGAGTTTCGTGGCACCCTGACAGAACCCGGCAAGGAAAGTCCCTATCGCAACAGGTCGAAAACTGAAAATTTAGACTTGTTCGAGCGGATGAAAAAAGGCGAATTCGCCGAAGGAAGCCACGTCCTCCGTGCCAAAATCGATATGGCTTCCCCTAACCTGAATATGCGCGATCCGGTGATCTATCGAATCCTCAAGGCGCATCACCACCGGACCGGTGATACCTGGCAGATTTATCCGATGTACGACTACACCCATTGTCTCTCCGACATGCTGGAAGGAATCACCCATTCCCTCTGTACGCTCGAGTTTGAGGACCATCGGCCCCTCTACGATTGGGTGCTGGATACCCTCAACACCCCATGCCATCCCCGGCAGATCGAGTTCGCCCGGCTCAACCTGACGTATACGGTAATGAGTAAGCGTAAGCTGTTAAAAATGGTGGAGGGTAAATACGTCGATGGCTGGGACGATCCGCGCATGCTGACCATTTCCGGTCTGCGGCGCCGTGGCTATACCCCGGCTTCAATCCGCAATTTCTGTAAGACTATAGGAATCGGCAAGAGTGATAGCCGCATTGATATGGGCGTACTGGAAAACGAGATCCGCGGTGATCTGAATCTGCGGGCGGCACGTCGCATGTGCGTCCTGGATCCGGTCAAGGTGATTATCGACAATTATCCCGAAGGGCAGGTGGAAGAGATGGTCGGCAAGAATCACCCTCAAGACCCCTCCATGGGGGAGAGGACACTGCCTTTTACCCGGGAACTCTATATTGAACGAGATGACTTCATGGAGAATCCATCGAGGAAATATCACCGTCTCGGTCCGGGCCGAGAAGTACGTCTGCGCTACGGCTATCTGATCCAATATGCTTCGCACATCAAGGACGACAATGGGCTTATCACCGAAATTCACTGTACCTACGATCCGGCGACGAAGGGTGGCTCCGCCCCCGACGGTAGAAAGGTGAAGGGTACCATCCACTGGGTTTCAGCCGACAAAGGTGTCCCGCTTAAGATCCGATTATACGACAGACTTTTTACCCTTGAGGATCCTGAGGCAGACAAAGATGTCGAATTTCTTGCCCAGCTCAATCCCCAATCAAAAGTAATCCTCCCTGATGCGGTTGGCGAACCAAGTCTTGTCGAACTGCAGCCGGGTGAATCCGTGCAGTTCGAACGCCAGGGCTATTTCTGTGCTGATCCGGTCGAATCAGGATTCGGCAGGCCGGTTTTCAACCGTACGGTGACCTTGAGAGATTCATGGGGATCCAAAGGTCAAGCCTGAGATTCTAAATTTTGTCTTTGAGAGTAAAGGAGCAGGAGATGGCACTTATCAATTTGCGCCGGATGGCCAAGCATCAGACAGGAATTATCAAATCAGTCAAGGTCGGTGGGGAACTGGGCCGCAGGATTCGGGAAATGGGTCTGGTTCCGGGGACGGAAATCACCATTCAGGGCAGAGCGCCGCTCAATGATCCTGTGGCCCTCCGGGTCATGGGCGGCACTCTGACCCTACGCAACAATGAAGCTGATTATATCATGGTAGAAACAGAAACCGGCAAATGAATCTCTTCCATTCACCCCGCAAGCCTAGCAGAGAGTGTCAGGCCTGCATCTTCGCTGAAGATGCCCCCATTACCAACTCTTAGCTGTTTGCCACCTCCGGATATAGTTGCTGAATTTCGACTTCTATTGTTTTCCGGCAAGCGGTCTATGAAGGCCTTACTCCTTAAAAGCAGCAATAAAAATCACGAAAGAGACACTTTAAAATCAGCGTGTTGGCCCATCTCCAAAGCAATCTTCCTTTTTACGTAGCGTTAGTTTCCCCTAAAGATATTGTGCCTTCTTGAAATAAATGTTGACTGCCGTTATTGTTTGGTGTACCTAAAGGAATCATCAATTGGAGAAGATAATGCCTGGTAAAGAAACGAAAAATCACGGTCACTGTTTCAGAGAAAAAATTAGAAACTGTTTTGGCCGGAGGCGATGCAGTGCCCAGGTTTCGCCGCTTTCCAAAAGTGCGGGGACCGGCAGGGTCAAGGTCTGCAAGATTACCGGTGATCGAAGAATCTGTGCCCGTATGGCTTCTATGGGGCTTTATCCCGGAGTTGAAGCCGATATCATCTGTTCCGAGACTGGCAGTCAGTGTCTCCTCAAGGTAAATGGCGGAACCATCAGTCTTGACTCTGATGTATCCGAAAAAGTCTTCGTTTCGAGCGTATAATACTACCGCCTGTGTCCGACTGCGTCGGACTTATTTTTTGCCCTGCAAGTTAGGGGCAACTAAAAGGAGCTGTGCTTTATTATGATTGAAACTGTTATTATCTATGCGATCATTGCCGTTTGTGCGTTTTTCACCGGTCGAAGATTTTATCGTCAATGGAAAGCTGCTACCAGTAAAGACAGCAATATTTCCTGCGGCAGCGGCTGTACATGCTGTACCGATTCAACCTGCGACAGCCGTAAATCTGATGATTTGGTATAACCTGGCACGAGCAGGGTGCTGCTTGTTAGAAACCGACCATATTTATGTTCAGACGAACTGATCCCAACCCGTGAAATGGTTTTGATCACGGATTTTTAGCTTGTAAAAGCAATCATTACTCTTACCAACCAACGACCGATGCAGCTATCAATGGCCCTTGCGGGCAATCCAAATGCAGGAAAAACCACTCTCTTCAATCAATTAACCGGAGCCAGACAGCATGTCGGCAACTATCCCGGTATCACCGTCGATCGAAAAGAAGGTATCATTCACCATCAGAATCGAACAATCACTCTGACCGATCTGCCGGGGACCTATTCAATGACCGCCTATTCGGCTGAAGAGTTGGTCACTAGGGATTATCTGGTCAATGAACGCCCTCAGGTAGTGATCAATATCGTTGACGCTTCCAATCTTGAGCGAAATCTCTACCTTACCTGCCAACTTCTTGAGCTTGGTGTTCCGCTGGTAATCGCACTCAACATGATCGATGTGGCAAAAGACAGAGGAATTGAGGTGAAAGCGGAGGTGCTGGAAAAACTGCTCCAGGTACCGGTCGTGCCAATCATTGCCCGCTCGGGGTTTGGCAAACAGGAACTTCTCAATGCCTGCCTGCGGCATACAGCGGTAAAAACAGGATGGAACCCCCGTGATATCTCCTACGGGGAGGATCTTGATACCACACTCAACGAACTTATCACCACAATAGATGAGAACGCTCTGTTAAGCGACAGCTATCCTTCCAGATACACCGCCATCAAATATCTGGAAAACGATGACCAGATCATCGAGAAAGGACGGCGGAATGATCCGGCCACAGCCGGCATTCTCGAAGAGCTTGTCGCCAAGACAACAGCCCATACCCAGAAAACCCTTGATGTCTTTCCCGAGGCTATAATCGCCGACCATCGCTACGGCTACATAAAATCAATTCTCCGGCAAGGGGTAGTCAGCCATAAGTTTGATACCGACAGGCTCTATACCTCCGATAAAATCGATAAAGTGCTGACCAACCGTCTGGTCGGGCCGGTCATCATGTTACTGATCCTCTTTGCCGTTTACCAGTTTACCTTCAGCTGGAGCGAAGTTCCGGTGACCTGGCTGGAAAGTGCTTTTACCTGGCTTGGCGCTCAGGTTGAGAGCAATCTTCCCGACGGTTTGCTTAAATCAATGATAATCTCCGGGATAATCGACGGGGTAGGCGGGGTCCTCGGCTTCGTACCGCTGATCATGTTCATGTTTTTCAGTATCGCTATCCTGGAAGATTCCGGCTATCTGGCCCGGGTAGCCTTCATGATGGACAGGATATTCAGGATTTTCGGTCTCCATGGCTCATCGGTCATGCCGTTTATCGTCTCCGGGGGAATTGCCGGCGGCTGTGCGGTTCCCGGAGTGATGGCGACCAGAACCCTCCGTTCACCGAAAGAAAGAATGGCCACTCTGCTCACCGTGCCCTTTATGAACTGCGGTGCAAAACTGCCGGTGCTGGCTCTGCTGATAGGGGCGTTTTTCAGCGAGAATAAACCTCGATACATGTTTCTGTTTACCATGCTGGCCTGGTTGGTTGCCCTGCTTGCCGCCAAGATACTCCGTTCAACCGTTCTGCGGGGTGCCCCCACCCCCTTTGTCATGGAACTGCCACCCTACCGCTTCCCAACCCTGCGGGGCTTGCTCATTCACACCTGGGAGCGAACCTTTCAGTATATTAAAAAGGCCGGCACGGTGATACTCGGCATCTCCATTTTATTATGGGCCTCCATGACCTTCCCCGGACTCTCAGTTGAAAAAACGGCTTTTTTTGAGCAGCAGCGCCAAGCAGTGATGTCCGCTGCCCCGTCAGAAATTGCTGCTGAACTCCAGGCAGACGGCGGACAATTATCAGCACCGGCAACGGATCTGAATGATCAGCTTAGAAGAATTAATAATGCGGAGACAGAGGCAAGGCTTGCCAACTCCCTGGCAGGGAGGTTGGGTACCTCTCTTGAGCCTGTTACCAGACTGGCCGGCTTCGACTGGCGAACGGACATTGCCCTGATCGGTGGCTTTGCCGCCAAGGAGGTTATCGTCTCCACCCTCGGGACCGCTTATTCCATGGGTGAAGTGGATACCGAGGCGTCGGAATCTCTTGGTCAGCGATTGCAAAACGATAACAACTGGAACAAGGTAGTCGCCGTCGCCGCCTTAGTGTTCATCATGTTTTACGCGCCCTGTTTTGTCACCGTGGTCTGTATTGCCAAAGAGTCTTCCTGGAAGTGGGCCGCCTTCTCCATGGGCTTCAACACTATCTTTGCCTTTGTTATGGCAGTGGCCGTTTATCAGGTTGGCATGCTGCTCAATCTCGGGTAAACGGAAATCACGGCAAGGGGCAACGCTTATTCATTTTTATCATGGCAGACTGTGACTACCGCCCCCCCGCGGCGGGGATCACCTGCTCCTGCAATTCCGGGAATGACAGCATGAACTCCGCCAAAATAGACATCCCGATTTGACCAGAGATTGACCGGCAGGCTGTTTTGTAATGCTGTTACGGCCGGGGAGGCAAAACCAGGCTCCAGCTGCAGGCAATCTCCGTCTAGATAAAGCCGGGGGGCATCGACCGCCTCCTGGAGCGGTCTATCAAAATCGACCAACTGACTCAGGACCTGACTTACTGCCGTCCTGATCCGCTTGGACCCGCCACTGCCAATGACCAGCTGTACCCGGCCGTTTTGCAGCAACAGCGACGGGGACATCATCGAAAAGACCCTTTCTCCCGGCTCACTGGAATGAAAGCCATCGGGGTGCAGGTCATCCTCTCCCATCATATTGTTGAGCATCACCCCGGTTCCCGGCGCAAAGTAGCCGGCCCCCTCACCGTTGGAACAGGTCATACTGGCACAGTTGCCGTTTCTGTCAGCTACAGACACGTGGGTGGTACCCCGGCTGAACAGCCTGACGTTGTCAACCGACTTGCCCATAACAGATTGATTTTGTATAAATTGTTCCAGGCTATCCGGCGACGTTATCCCTTGTTCCCGCAGGTTTTCCACTTCTTTCATCAGGCCAACCGTCTCAAGCAGATGTTCGGCAGAACCCCAGGGATAGTCTCTTACGGCTTGTGCAGCCATCAGGGAGAGCGACAAGCCGATCAGGGTGCCTCCCATTGACGGTTCGGGGGCGGTGAGAAAAAGGCTCTCACGATAAGGGACAGCCAGAGGGGAACGCTCCC
>Ga0210123_1000053_pt1 | contig 67453 bp, 56 predicted proteins | sample Muzzi_PWB_D2_FD_185535 | JGI IMG/M metagenome (GOLD analysis project Ga0210123, IMG submission 185535) | Wetland microbial communities from San Francisco Bay, California, USA, that impact long-term carbon sequestration - Muzzi_PWB_D2 (SPAdes) | ecosystem: Environmental > Aquatic > Marine >... | reverse complement strand
GTTCTTCGTCAGCGCCAACCTGATGCTGCACGTCTATACGCAGTACTATTTTTGGCTCTTCGCCGGCCTCTCCATGGGCCTGTACACGCGCTTCCGCGGGACGCGCCGGGTGCTGGCCGCGGCGGCGGGGGACGCGTCGTGACGGCGTCCCCTCACCCGGCGGGCCCGACGCCGAATCGCCTCGGTCTCCTGCTCGCCGCTTTCACGGCGCTCCCCGTCCGGCTGCGGGGAGGCCGGGTCGGGCGCGGCGTACGGATCTGGCCCAGCGCGTCCTTCCGTGGGGACGCGCGCCGCATCTCGCTCGAGGCCGGAAGCCGCGTGGGGCCGAGGGTGGTGCTCGCCGCCAACCTGGGCGGGCACATCCGGATCGGCAGGCACTGCGATCTCCACGACGGCGCGATCTTGATGGCCTACGGGGGCGAGATCTCGCTGGGGGACCGGTGCAGCGTGAATCCCTACTGCGTCCTGTACGGGCACGGCGGCCTGACCATCGGCAGCCAAGTGCGCATCGCCGCCCACGTGGTGATGATCCCGGCCAACCACCAGACGTCCGAGACCGGGGTGCCGATCATGGACCAGGGCCTGTCGGCCGAGGGCATCACGATCGAGGACGACGTGTGGATCGGCGCCGGCGCCCGGATCCTCGACGGCTGCACGATCGGCCGTGGCGCGGTGGTCGCCGCGGGCGCGGTCGTCACGACGGATGTCGAGCCGTTTTCCATCGTGGGGGGCGTCCCCGCCCGCAAGCTGAGGACCCGGGTGCCGGCCCAGCCGGCGGAAGACAGCGGCACGAAGACCGTGTTCCGCCAGTGACCCGGGATCGCTGATCGGCTCATGCAGACCACCCGTTACTACGACCGTCAGCACAACCGCCTCGTTTACGTCGGCGCGGCCAGCGACGACGACTACTGGGACAGCGCGTGGTCCAACTACAGCGTCGAGCAGGTGATCCGCCGCGACCGCCCGACCCCCGAGCAGGCCAACGTGCTCCGCGTCACCCGGCGGTATCTGCCCCAGGGGAGCCGGGTCCTGGAGGGCGGGTGCGGCATGGGGGACAAGGCGTACGTGCTCCGATCCCACGGCTACGACGTCGTGGGCGTGGACTACGCGCAGAAGACCGTGGCGCGCGTCAAGCGCGCGGTACCGGAGCTCAGCGTCTGCTGCGAGGACATCCGGCAGCTGTCGTTCCGCGACGGCTTCTTCGACGGCTACTGGTCCCTGGGCGTGATCGAGCACTTCTACGGGGGCTATGACGAGGTCGCGCGGGAGATGCACCGGGTGCTCCGGGACGGCGGCGTCTTGTTCCTCACCGTGCCGTCCCTCTCCCGGTTGCGCGCCCTCAAGGCCCGGGCCGGCATCTTCCCCGCGTACCGGGAGTCGGAGGCGACGGTCGCGAGCTTCTACCAGTTCGCCCTGGATCCAAGCTCCGTCCGGAAGCACTTCGCCCACCTCGGCTTCGACTTGGCGGAAACCCACCCCCTCAACGGCATTAAGGGGCTGATGGACGAGGTCCCGTTCCTGACCCTGCCCCTGAAGGTGCTCTACAAGGTCGCCCAGCGTCCCACCGAGCGGCTGACCCGCCCATTCGCCCACCACGCCACGCTGTTCGTGTTCCGCAAGCGACCCCTCCGCGGGGACGCGAAGGGGCCCGTGGACCGATGATCGGACGCCCCCCGCTGCCGGGCGCGGAGGCGCCCCTGGTGTCCTTCTTCATCCCTTCGTTGCAGACCGGAGGCAGCGAGCGGGTGATGACGACGCTGGCCGCCGAGTTCGCACGGCGCGGTCGCAGGGTCCACGTGGTGTCGGGCACCGGGGAGGGTGCCCTGACGCGGGAGCTGCCCGATACGGTGACGGTCGTCCCGCTCGGCGGCCGGCGCCTGGTGGGGTGCCTGCTCCCGCTGGTGCGCTACCTGCGGCGGGAGCGCCCGCACACGCTGCTGTCGTCCAAGCGCGACGCCAACGTGATCGCCCTGCTCGCCGCCCGCCTGGCCCGGACCGGGACGGCCACGTGCGTGCGGGAGGCCAACGCGCTCGCCGCGGACGCGTATCGCGCCGGCGGCGTGCGGGGGCGAATGCTCCCCCTGCTCATGCGCTGGACCTACCCCTGGGCCCGTTGCGTGGTGGCCCCGTCGAAGGGGGTCCGCGACGCACTGGTGGGCCGGCTCCGCTTGGCCGGCGAGCACGTGCACGTCATCCCGAACCCGGTCCCGGTCCATCGCATCGAGGCCCTGGCGCGGGAGCCGGTCCCCTCCCCCTGGCCCGACAACGGCGGCCTGCCGATCGTCCTGGCCGCCGGACGCCTGGCACGGCAGAAGGACTACCCCACCCTTATCCGCGCGTTCGCCGCCGTGCGCGCCGGGGTCCCCTCCAGGCTCCTGGTGCTCGGGGAGGGCCCGGAGCGTGGAACCCTGGAGGCGCTGGTGGAACGCCTCGGCCTCGGCGCCGACGTCCGGTTCCCGGGGTTCGTGGAGAACCCGTTCGCGTACATGGCCCGCGCCTCCGTGTTCGTGCTGAGCTCCCGGTGGGAGGGCCTCCCCAACACCCTCATCCAAGCGATGGCGTGCGGATGCCCGGTGGTCAGCACCGACTGCCCTTCCGGGCCCCGGGAGGTCCTCCACGACGGGACCTACGGCCGGCTCGTGCCGCCCCGGGACCCCGACGCCCTGGCGGCGGCGATTCTGGAGACGCTGCGACACCCGGCCCCGCCTCCCCCGGAGGTGTGCCGGGCCTACGACCCCGACACGGTGACGACGGCCTACGCCGAGGCGGTCCTCGGGAGCGGCGCGCGGGCCGGAGCCCCGCTGTCATGACAGCCGGCGCCACCGAGCGCGTCCACGCGCCCAACCTGTTCCTGGTCGGCGCGATGAAGGCGGGCACCACGCTCCTCTACCGCCACCTGGAGGCGCACCCGGACATCTACTTGAGCCCGATCAAGGAGCCCAACCACTTCTGCCCCGACCTCTACGGGAAGGTCCTCGACCGCCCCGGCGAACCCCCGCCGGTCCCGGACCTCGAGGCCTATCTCAGCGGACCGATGGACCGGCGGATCCACACCGCCTGCGTGCGGGAGCCGGCGGACTACCGCCGGCTCTTCCGGGGTGCGACGAGCGAGCCATTCGTGGGCGAGGCCAGCGTGCACTACCTGTTCTCCGAGGTGGCCGCGGAACGGATCCACGCCGCGTCGCCCGACGCCAGGATCCTCATCGTGCTTCGCGATCCGGTGGACCGGGCCGTCTCCCACTACCGGATGGAGCTGGGCATCGGCCGGACGACCGCGACGTTCGGGGAGGCCCTTCGGGCCGACGAGGCCGCTAAGCAGGGGCGCGGGGGATGCCCGAGGTATTATGTGGAATTCGGCATGTACCACGCGCAGGTCAAGCGGTTCCTCGATCGGTTCGGGCGGGGACGGGTGCAGGTCCTCATCCTCGAGGAGCTGTCCCGGGACCCGGACGCCATCGGGGCGGCCCTGGGGGCCTTCCTCGGCGTCGCCCCGGCCGGGTTCTCGTCCCCGGCGAAGGTCGCCAATGCCTCGGTCCTGCCCCGCTTCCCGGCGCTCAACCGCCTGCTGTACCGTGCCTCGCTGAAGCAGGCCGTGTCGCGTCACGTGCCAGGGCCGGTCTTGCGGCTCGGCAAGCGTCTTTTCTACAGCGGCGACCGGCGCCCGGTCGCGACCCCGGAGGAACGAAGCGCGCTGTACGACCGCTACCACGCCGACATCGGGCGCCTGGCGGACCTGGTCGGGCGCGACCTCTCCCTCTGGACCCCCACCCGGCACCGCCGGCACGGGGTGGCGGGGGCATGATCCGGATCCTGCACGTCATCACCGGCCTGAACGTGGGCGGGGCCGAGCGCGCGCTGTCCATGCTGCTGCCCGCCCTGGACCGGACCCGGTTCGATTCCTCCGTGCTCTCCCTCCTGCCCAGGGGCCCGATGGCCGCCGGGCTGGAGGCCGACGGGTTCCGCGTCTTCTCGGTAGGCATGCGCCGCACGGTTCCGTCCCCCCGCCTGTTTTGGGCCGTCCGCCACGCCGTCCGTTCGGCGCGCCCGGACCTCATCAGCGGCTGGATGCCCCACGGGAACCTAGCCGCCTACGTCGGCCGCGCGTTCGCGCCGACCCGCGTCCCGGTGGTCTGGACCGTCCACCAGTCGCTCTACACGCTCCGCCGGGAGCGGGCGCTCACGGTGGCCACGCTACAGCTGTGCGCCGCATTCAGCCGCGCCGTGGATGCCGTGGCCTACGTAAGCACGCCGAGCCGGCTCCACCACGCCGCCCTCGGGTTCGCGCCGCGTCGGGAGCTGGTGATCCCCAACGGTTTCGACGTGGAGGGGCTGGCCCGCGAGGCGGACGATGGGGCGGCGCTGCGGCGCGAGGTGGGCGCGGCGGACGGGGACATCCTGGTCGGTCTGGTGGCACGCTTCGATCCGCTGAAAGATCACGCCAACTTCGTCGCAGCGGCCACCCGGGCGGTCGCGGTGGACCGGAGGCTTCGGTTCGTGCTGGCCGGCAAGGGCGTGGACCCAGCGAACGGGGAACTGGCGCACCTCGTCGGACGGGCCGGGATCCGTGACCGAGTCGCCCTCCTGGGCCACCGGGACGACGTCTACCGGGTGATGGGGGCCCTCGACATCGCGGTTTCCTCCTCCCTGAGCGAAGCCTTCCCGATGGCCGTGGGAGAGGCGATGGCCTGCGGCGTGCCGTGCGTCGTGACCGACGTGGGCGACTGCGCGCACCTGGTCGGCGATACGGGTGTGGTCGTGCCGCCTCGGGACCCGCGGGCCCTCGCCCGGGGCATTCTCCGGCTGGCTGGGGAGGGTGCCGACGTGCGGCGACAGCGGGGCGGGGCGGCGCGTGCCCGGATCCGGTCGCACTTCAGCATCGAGGCGGTTGCCCGCCAATACCAGGACCTGTACGCGGATCTGGCGCCGCGGTCGCGTCCGGACCCCGTGCCGCTCCATCCGGCCCCCCGCGCGGAGGGCGGCGTCCGCCTGACGGGGCAGCTCCGGTGACGGCCCCGAACATGGGCAGTCGGGTCGTGCGGGCCTTCGGCGAGGGGCCGCATTTCCGGGTGGCGGTGGGCCACAAGGCGGGGGCCTGAGGCTCCGATGTGCGGCATCGCGGGCTTTCTCGACCCGGCGGGCCGAACCCCGCACCCGGAGGCGGCGGTGCGAGCCATGGCGGCCAAGCTCCGGCGCCGCGGCCCCGACGACGCCGGCGCCTGGACCGACCCGGGCGTCGGCATCGCCCTGGGGCACCGACGCCTGGCGGTCATCGACCGGTCGGCCGAGGGGCACCAGCCGATGATCTCCCGCTGCGGCCGCTACGTCGCTTGCTACAACGGCGAGATCTACAACTTCCCCGCCCTGCGCCGGGAGCTGGAGCGCCTGGACCCCACCTGCGCCTGGCGCGGCCACTCCGACACAGAGGTGCTTCTGGAGGCGGTGAGCGCCTGGGGGCTTCCGGAGGCCCTCGCGCGCTGCAACGGCATGTTCGCCCTGGCCCTGTGGGATCGGGACAAGCGCGCCCTGCACCTGGCCCGCGACCGCATGGGGGAAAAGCCCCTCTACTACGGCTGGAGCGGGGACGTATTCCTGTTCGGGTCGGAGCCGGCGGCCCTGGCCGCCCACCCGACCTGGGACGGGGAGATCGACCGGGGCGCCCTGGCCCTGCTGCTGCGCCACGGCTGCATCCCCGCACCCCACAGCATCTACGCGGGAATCGCCAAGCTGGCCCCGGGCACGCTGCTGACCCTGGTCCCGGACCGTCCCGGGGCGGCGCCCGACCTGCGGCCCTTCTGGCGGCTGGAGAACGTGGTGGAGGCGGGCCTCTCGCGGCCGTTCGCCGGCACTGCGGACGAGGCCGTGGAGACCCTGGACGGCCTGCTTGCGGAGGCGGTCCGGCTGCGCATGGTCTCGGACGTGCCGCTGGGGGCCTTCCTGTCCGGGGGCATCGACTCCTCCATGGTGGTGGCCCTGATGCAGGCCCACAGCGACCGGCCCGTGAAGACCTTCTCCATCGGCAGCCACGACCCGATCTTCGACGAGGCCCCCCAGGCCCGCGAGGTGGCGCGCCACCTGGGGACGGACCACACCGAGCTGTACGTCACCGAGCGGGACGCCCTGGACGTGGTGCCGGAGCTTCCCGCCGTGTACGGCGAGCCGTTCGCGGACTCCTCCCAGATCCCAACCTTGCTGGTCTCCCGCCTGACGCGGAAGTCGGTCACGGTGGCCCTGTCCGGCGACGGCGGCGACGAGCTGTTCGGGGGCTACAACCGGCACGTCTGGGGCCCCGCCGTGTGGCGGCGCGGGCGGCGCCTGCCGCGGGCGGCGCGGGGCGCGCTCGCCCGCTCCCTCACCCTGCTGTCCGAGACCGCGTGGGACCGGGCCTTCCGGGCGGCGGGTCCGCTCCTGCCGGGCCGCGCCCGCCACCGCATGCCCGGGCACAAGCTCCACAAGCTGGCGCGGGTGCTGCCGGAGGACTCGCCCGGCGGGCTGTACCGCGCCCTCGTCTCCGCCTGGAGCCGGCCGGGGGACGTGGTGGGGGCCGACGAGCCCGAGACGCCCCTCACCGCCCCGCGCCGGTGGCGCGCGCCCATCGGGACGGCGGAGCAGATGATGTTCCTGGACGCCGCCTGGTACCTGCCGGACGACATCCTGGTGAAGGTGGACCGAGCCGCTATGGCGGTCAGCCTGGAGACCCGCATCCCCTTCCTTGACCCGCACGTGATCGGCTTCGCGTGGTCCCTGCCCCTGGCGCTCAAGATCCGGGACGGTCGAGGCAAGTGGGTCCTGCGCCGGGTCCTGGACCGCTACGTACCGAAGCCCCTGGTGGACAGGCCCAAGGCGGGCTTCGGCGTCCCGATCGGCGACTGGCTGCGCGGCCCCTTGCGGCCCTGGGCGGAGGCCCTGCTGGACCCGCGGCGGCTCGCCTCAGAGGCGTATCTGGATCCCGCGCCCATCCGGGAGCGGTGGGCCCAGCACCTGTCGGGGCGGCGCAACTGGCACGATTCGCTGTGGAGCGTGCTTATGTTCCAGGCATGGCTGGAAACCCGGCCATGACCCCCCGTGGCGCCGCGACGGTCGCGCACCCGGTAGGTCGATCCGGACGGCCCGGCACCGTCCGGCCGTGGTGTATAATGCCCCCGCCCCGCCAGGGCGCCCCCCCCCAGGTCGAGCCTTCTCCGGTCGGGCCCCCGCAGATCGAGCGCCCGAAGGATGAGTGACGTGAAATACACCCCCGAGGCTGTGGCGGCCGCCCTGCGCCTGCAAGAGCGGGAGCCGGAGGTCGACCTGGGCACGTTCGCCCGCTTCCTGGCTCGCAACAAGTGGCTGATCGTCGGGTTCGCGCTGGTCACCACGGTCTGCGCCGGCGTCTACGCCTGGACCGCGACCCCCATCTACCGGGCCGAGACGGTGCTCAAACCGATCGCCGACCAGGGGGACTCCAGCCTCGGCGGCCTCGACCAGTTCTCCGGCCTGGCCTCCCTGGCCGGCGTCAAGATGGGCGGCGGCACCGACAACACCGCCACCGCCCTGGCGACCCTCGACGCCTACAGCTTCCTGAGCCGCTTCATCGAGGACCAGGACCTCCTGCCGGTGCTGTTCGCGGACCGGTGGGACGCCGACCGGCAGGCGTGGGACCCGGACGCGGGCGACCGCCCCCCCGGGATGTGGGACGCCGTCAACAAGTTTCGCGACATCCTCTACCGCTACACCGACAAGGACACCGGCTTGGTCACCCTGTCCATCGAGTGGCGCGACCGCGAGGCCGCGGCCCGCTGGGCCAACCTGCTGGTGGAGCGCGTCAACGCTCACCTGCGCGAGGACGCCATCCGCGACGCCGAGGACAGCATCGAGTACCTGAACCGGGAGTACGCCGGCACGGTCAACATGGACGTGCGCGCCGCCATCGGCCACCTGCTGGAGCGCCAACTGGAGCAGATCACCCTCGCCAACGTGCGCAAGGAGTACGTGTTCAAGGTGATCGATCCCGCCATCCCGCCCCCGGCGAACAAGTTCGTCAAGCCGAAGCGGACCGTGATCCTGGCGTTCGGCATTCTGCTGGGGACCCTGCTGGGGGTCCTGGCGGCGGTCATCCGCTCGTTCGTCGCCGCGACCCTGCGGCCCGAGGCTGCCGCGGCGGCGGGGGCCCCGGCCCCCGGCACCGGCGCCGACGAGACCCGGCCCGCCCCCGTCTGAACGCCGGCCACGGCCGGCGGGGCGCATACACGGAACACGCCCGATGGCGCACGTCTTCATCCTGGCCAGCTTGGCGGACTCGCTGCTCAACTTCCGGGGCCCCCTGCTCCGGGAGCTGGTGGGGCGCGGCCACACCGTCTCGGCGGCGGCGCCCGGCCCGTCCGGCGCCGTCCGCCGGGAGCTGGCCCGGATGGGCGTCCGGTGCCACGACGTGCCCCTGGCCCGGACCGGCACGAACCCCGTCGCCGACCTGGGCACGCTCCGGCACCTGGTACGCCTGTTCCGGGCCGAGCGGCCCGATCTGTTCCTCGGCTACACGATCAAGCCGGTGATCTACGGGTCCCTGGCCGCCCACCGCGCCGGCGTGCCGGCGGCGTACGCCATGGTCACCGGGCTGGGCTACGGGTTCGCCCGGGGCGGGCGCCGTTCCCGGCTCCTCGGGTGGCTGGTGCCGTCCCTGTACCGGAAGGCGTTGCGGCGGAACCGGAAGGTGTTCTTCCAGAACCCGGACGACCTGGCCGTGTTCCGGGACCGGGGACTGCTCCGCGACCCCGGCCAGGCCGTGCTCGTCAGCGGGTCCGGCGTGGACCTGGAGGCCTTCGCCCCCGCCCCCCTTCCCGAGCGGGTCTCCTTCCTGCTGATCGCGCGCCTGCTGGGTGCCAAGGGGGTGCGGGAGTATGCCGAGGCCGCCGCCATCGTCCGGGAGCGGCACCCGGAGGTCCGGTTCCGCTTGGTGGGCTGGATCGACGACAACCCGGACGCCATCGCCGAGCGGGAGCTGGCGGCCTGGACCGCCGACGGGCGCATCGAGTTCCTGGGACGCCTGGAGGACGTGCGGCCCGCCATCGCGGACGCCGCCGTGTACGTGTTGCCCTCCTACCGGGAGGGGACGCCGCGTACCGTGCTGGAGGCCATGGCCATGGGCCGGCCGGTGATCACCACCGACGCCCCCGGCTGCCGCGAGACCGTCACCGACGGCGAGAACGGCCGCCTGGTGCCGGTGGGGGACGCGAAGGCCCTGGCGGAGGCGATGGAATGGTTTATCCTACACCCCGACCGGGCGGCCCTGATGGGCAAGGCGTCCCACGAGCGGGCGGTGGAACGGTACGACGTCACCAAGGTGAACCGGGTGATCCTGCAGGCGATGGGGCTGGCGTGAGCAAGCGCGTGCTGGACGTGACGCTGGCCCTGCTGGGGCTCATCGTCCTGTCGCCCGTGCTCGCGGCGGTGGCCCTGGCGGTGCGGGTGACGATGGGGCGGCCGGTGCTGTTCCGCCAGCTGCGCCCCGGGCTGCACGGCCGGCCCTTCGCCCTGGTCAAGTTCCGCACCATGAAAGACGCCCTGGCCGCCGACGGCGCCCCCCTGCCCGACGCCCGCCGCCTGACCCCCCTGGGCGGGTTCCTGCGCCGCACCAGCCTGGACGAGCTGCCGGAGCTGTGGAACGTGCTGCGCGGCGACATGAGCCTGGTGGGCCCCCGGCCCCTGCTGATGGAGTACGTCCCCCTCTACACCCCCGAGCAGGCCCGCCGCCACGAGGTGCGCCCGGGCATCACCGGATGGGCCCAGGTCCACGGCCGCAACCGCTCCGACTGGTCCGAGCGCTTCCGCCACGACGTCTGGTACGTGGACCACCGCACCCTGTGGCTGGACCTGAAGATCCTGGTCCGGACCGTGCTCACGGTGCTGCGCGCCGACGATGTCCGGCAGGACGGCCACGCCACCCGGGAGAAGTTCCGCGGGAGCGAGGGGTGAGCGGCCTGCTCGTCATCGGCGCGGGCGGCCACGGCGTGGTGGTGGCCGACGCCGCCGCGGAAGGCGGCCGCTGGGACCGCATCGCCTTCCTGGACGACCGCTTCCCCGAGTGGAAACCCGACGCCCCCTGGGGCCTCCTGGGCGGTCTGGACGCCGCCGCCGCGCTGCGGGACGACTACCCGGACCTGGTGGTGGCCGTCGGCGACAACGCCGCCCGCCTGGGACTGACGGCCACCTTCCAGGCCCAGGGCTTCCGCCTCCCGCCGGTGGTGCACCCCACCGCCTGGGTCAGCCGCCTGGCCGCCCTGGGGCCCGGCTCGGTGGTCCTGGCCCACGCCGCCGTGGGGCCCCGGACCCGGACCGGCACCGGCTGCATCGTCAACACCGGCGCCACGGTGGACCACGACTGCGCTTTAAGCGACGGCGTGCACATCTCCCCGGGGGCCCACCTGGGGGGCGGCGTCACCGTGGGGGCCCGCACCTGGATCGGCATCGGCGCCGCGGTCCGCCACGGCATCCGCGTCGGCGCCGACGTGACCGTGGGCGCCGGCGCGGCGGTGGTTGACGACCTGGCGGACGGCGTCACGGCGGTCGGGGTCCCGGCCCGGTGACCGCCCCCATGGCGGATCCCGGCCCGGCCCCCGCGCCGGCCGACGCCGCCCGGGCCCCCCTGGCCCCGTGGCCGGTGTTCGCCGAGGACGAGGTCGCGGCCGCCACCCGGGTGCTGCGCTCCGGCCGGGTGAACTACTGGACCGGCGACGAGGGCCGGGCCTTCGAGGCGGAGTTCGCCAAGGTCTGCGGCGCCCGCCGGGCGGTGGCCGTCGCCAACGGCACCGTGGCCCTGGAGCTGGCCCTGCGGGCGCTGGGCATCGGCCCGGCGGACGAGGTGGTGGTGCCGGCCCGCACCTTCGTGGCGACGGCGAGCAGCGTGGCCCTCCTGGACGCCGTCCCCGTGTTCGCCGACGTGGACGCCGACAGCCAGAACCTCACGGCCCGGACCGTCGAGCCCGTGCTCACCCCCCGCACCCGGGGCCTGATCCCGGTGCACCTGGCCGGCTGGCCGTGCGACATGGACGCCCTGAACGACCTGGCCCGGGCCCGCGGCCTCAAGGTGATCGAGGACTGCGCTCAGGCCCACGGCGCCACCCACAACGGCCGCCCCGTAGGGGCCTTGGGGGACGCCGGGGCCTTCTCATTCTGCCAGGACAAGATCCTCACCACCGGCGGCGAGGGCGGCATGCTGGTGACCGACGACGCTCGCCTGTGGGAGCGGGCCTGGGGCTTCAAGGACCACGGCAAGGACCCCCGCCTCGTCGCGCGGCGCGACCACCCCCCCGGCTTCCGCTGGCTGCATGCGGACCTCGGGACCAACGGGCGCATGACCGAGATGCAGGCCGCCATCGGCCGGGTGCAGCTGACCAAGCTCCCCGAATGGGTGGGCCGCCGCCGGGCGCACGCCGCGCGCCTGTCCGCCTGCTTCCAGGGCCTGCCCGCCCTGCGGGTGACGGATCCCCCCGCCAGCGCCGGGCACGCCTATTACAAGTACTACGCCTTCGTGCGCCCCGAGGCGCTGAAGGCCGGCTGGAGCCGCGACCGCGTCATGGACGCCGTCCAGGCCGAGGGCGTGCCGTGTTTCGCCGGCATCTGCCCGGAGGTCTATCTGGAGGCGGCCTTCCGGACCCGCGGCCTCGGCCCCCCGAAGCCCCTGCCCGTGGCCCGGGACCTGGGGGAGACCAGCCTGATGTTCCACGTCCACCCCACCCTCACCGACACCGACCTGGCGCGCACCTGCGACGCGGTGCGCAAGGTGCTGGAGGAGGCCACCCGCTAGGGCCCTCCGGCCCACGCCCCCGCCGGCCCCGCGAGGGGGGGCGCCCGCGTGCACGCCCACGTTCCGGACCCGGCGGGGCGTATCCCCCGCATTGCCTCTGGACATCGCCCTACGGCACGTATACCCTTGCAACCCCGGATGGGTGTGGCATCGTACGGGGACGATGGGCCGAGCCCGACGCCTCGAACAACTTGAATGGGGGAACTCGATGCCATCCTTGCGTTTGCGTGGTGGAATGACCAGAACCCTGTCATTGGCACTCCACGGGCTGCTCATCATCGGGGCCCACCTCATCGCCTACGCCGTCCGGTTCGACGGCACCTTCCCGCCCACCCACCTGCCCGGCCTGCTGCTCATGTGCGCCGTGTCGGTCCCGGTGTACCTGGCGACGATCGTGTTCTTCGGCGTGCACCGGTCGCTGTGGCGGTACGTGGGCATCCGTGACGTGCTGCCCATGGCCAAGGCCACCGGCGCGGGCCTGGTCGTCGCGGCGGGGATCTACTACCTGCTGCCGCACCACCCGGTCCTGCCCCGCTCGGTGCCGGTGCTGGGGGGCCTGTTCATCGGCATCGGCCTCGTGGGCACCCGCATGGCGGTGCGGCTGGTCCGGGAGCGGCACCTGTTCAAGCGCCCCGCCGGCACGCCGGTGCTGATCTACGGGGCCGGGGACGCGGGCAACTTCCTGGCCTCCGAGCTGACCCGGATGCGCGACTGCCCCTGGTACCCGGTGGGCATGATCGACGACAACCCCCACCTGACCGGATCCCGCATCGGCGCGATTCCGATCCTGGGGACCGGGGACCAGATCGCCGAGGCCGCCCGCAAGACCGGCGCGCGGGAGGTGATCATCGCCATCCCCTCCGCCGACCGCGCGACCATCGAGCGCATCGTGGGCCGCTGCGACGAGGCGAGCCTGCCGGCCAACAGCCTGCCGTCCCTCCACAGCATCCTGGTGCGGGGCGCCAAGCTTACCGACATCCACCGCATCGACCTGGAGGACCTGCTGTCCCGCGACCCGGTGCGCATGGACCTGACCGAGATCCGCCAGCACCTGTCGGGCAAGCGGGTGTTGGTCACGGGGGCGGGGGGCTCCATCGGCAGCGAGCTGTGCCGGCAGATCCTGGCCGCCGAGCCCCACACCCTCATCCTGCTGGACCGCTACGAGAACAGCCTGGCGGACCTGTTGCTGGAGATCGCCAAGAAGCGGCCGGAGTCGGTGGCCATCCGCCCCCTGATCGGCGACGTGGGGGACGAGGCCCGCATGCGCCACGTCTTCGACCACTTCAGGCCGCACTGCGTCTTCCACGCGGCGGCCCACAAGCACGTGCCGATGATGGAGTGGAACCCCATCGAGGCGATCAAGAACAACGTGCTGGGAACCCGCACGGTGGCGCGCATGGCGAACGAGTTCTCCGCCGAGCACTTCACCCTCATCTCCACCGACAAGGCGGTCAACCCCACCAACGTCATGGGGGCCAGCAAGCGGATCGCCGAGATGCTCGTGCAGGGGCTGGACCAGGTCTCGGCCACCCGCTTCTCCGTGGTGCGCTTCGGCAACGTGCTGGGCAGCAACGGCAGCGTGGTGCCCATCTTCCAGCGCCAGATCCAGACCGGCGGGCCGGTCACGGTGACCCACCCCGACATCCGCCGCTTCTTCATGACGATCCCCGAGGCGGTGCAGCTGGTCATCCGCTCCTCCAACCTGTCCCGGGGCGGCGAGATCTTCGTGCTGGACATGGGGGAGCAGGTGCAGATCGTGGACCTGGCCCGCCAGATGATCCGCCTCGCGGGCTTCCGCCCCGACAAGGACATCCGCATCGCCTTCACGGGCTTGAGGCCCGGCGAGAAGCTCTACGAGGAGCTGTTCGACGAGGGTGAGACGGTGGAGGAGACCGGCCACCCCAAGCTGCGCCGGGCCCGGGGCCGGCGCGTCCCCGGCCTGGACCCGCTCGACCGGATGGTGGACTACTTCGTCTCCCTGCCGCCGGAGAAGGCCCTGGAGGAGCTGCCCGCCTTCCTGTGCCATGCCGTGCCGTCGTACCGGCCCGACGAGATGCGCGGCGCCGCCGGGCCGACCGAGTGGCAGGACCTGTTCCCCCTGATCTCGGTGCTGGGGGAGGAGGCCGCCTCCGGCGCCTCCCGCGAGCACGGCGAGCCGATCCCCCTCGAGCGTTGACGCGCGCTGACCCAGGCTGACCCTGTCGCCGCCCGTCCCGCATCAGGGGCGGGCGGCGCCCGTCACCCCCCCAGGGTCTCCACCCGCACGTTCGTGTTGGTGTAGATGCAGATCTCGCCCGCGATGGTCAGGGCGGCGCGGGCGATGTCCGCGGCGTCCAGGTCGGCGTGGGCCACAAGCGCCCGCGCCGCCGCCAGGGCGTAGGGCCCGCCCGAGCCGATGGCCACCAGGCCGTCGTCCGGCTCGATCACGTCCCCGGTGCCCGACACCAGCAGGGCGTGCTCCAGGTCCGCCACCGCCAGCAGGGCCTCCAGGCGCCTGAGCACCCGGTCGGAGCGCCACTCCTTGGCCAGTTCCACGGCGGCCCGGGTGAGGTTGCCCCTAAACTCGCTGAGCCGCCCCTCGAAGCGCTCGAACAGGGTGAAGGCGTCGGCCGCCGCCCCCGCGAAGCCGGCCAGCACCCGGCCCTCGTGCAGGGTGCGGATCTTGACCGCCTGGGCCTTCATCACCGTCTCCCCCATCGTCACCTGGCCGTCGCCGGCGATGGCGGTCCGGCCCCGGTGGCGGACCGCCAGCACGGTGGTGGCGTGGAAACGGCTCGGGTCGTGGCTCGGCTCGCGGGTCATCGGGGGCTCCCTTTCCGGTCGGGGGGGCCGGCCCCGTCGGCGCGGGGGTGCGCGGCCCGGTAGGCGGCGGACACGTGCTCCAGGGAGACGTGGGTGTAGCGCTGGGTGGTCGACAGGCTGGCGTGGCCCAGCAGCTCCTGGATCGCCCGCAGGTCGGCGCCGGCGTCCAGCAGGTGGGTGGCGAACGAGTGGCGCACCCCGTGGGGCGAGATGCGGGCGAACACGCCGCTCTGGCCCAGGCGCCGGTTCAGCATCCAGGCCAGGCCCCGGGTGGTGAGCCGGTCGCCCCGGCCGTTCAGGAACAGCGGCGCCCGCTCCGGCTCCCGGGTGCCCTTGGCGCGCCACGGCCCCCACAGGTCCAGGTAGCGCCCCAGGGCCTCCCGGGCGGGGCCCCCCAGGGGCACGATGCGCTCCTTGTTGCCCTTGCCCCGCACCCGCACCAGGCCCTCCCCCAGGCGCAGGTCCTGCCGGTCGATGCCCACCGCCTCGGCCACCCGGATGCCGGTGGCGTAGAGGGTCTCCAGGATGGCCCGGTCCCGCACCGCCAGCCGCCCCTCGCCCCGGGGCGCGGCCAGCAGCGCGTCCATGTCGGGCCGGGCCAGCAGACGGGGCAGGCGGCGCGGCCGCTTGGGGCCCCGCACCCGGTCGGCCGGGCTGGCGGGGATTTCGCCCCGCGCGGCCAGCTCGGCCAGCAGCCCCCGGACGGCGGAGAGGGCGCGCCCCACGCTGGCGGCCGCCATGCCCCGCCCTTTGAGGTGGGCGCCGAAGCCCCGCACCATGTCGGCGGACACCTCGGCCGGCGCCGGCACCCGTCCCTCGGCCGCCCGCAGGAAGTCGACGAACGTACCCAGGTCGCGCCCGTAGGCCCGCAGGGTGTGGGGCGACAGCCCCCGCGCCGCGAGCCGCTCCAGGTGGGCCGCTACGGCGTCCCGCATCGGGGCAGCCAGATCTCGAAGTCGGCCCGGGCCCGGGCGATGGCGGCGTGGCGCCGGTCGCTGCGCCGCCCGGCATGGGCCTCCAGCGGCGGGAACAGGCCGAAGTTGATGTTCATCGGCTGGAAGTGCTCCGGGTCGGCGCTGCGCAGGTAGCGCAGCAGCGAGCCCAGGGCCGTGGTCTCCGGCGGCGCCTGGAAGGGCCGGTCCCGCAGCCGCCCGGCGGCGAAGCACCCCGCCAGCAGGCCGAGAGCCGTGCTCTCCAGGTAGCCCTCCACCCCGGTGATCTGGCCCGCCAGCCAGGTGTCCGGCCGGGCCCTCAGGCTCAGGTCCTCCGCCAGGCAGCGGGGGGCGTTCAGGTAGGTGTTGCGGTGCACGGCGCCGTAACGCAGGAACTCGGCCCCCTCCAGCCCCGGGATCAGGTGGAGCACCCGCTTCTGCTCCGGGTAGGTGAGCTTGGTCTGGAAGCCCACCAGGTTGTAGTAGCTGCGTTCGAGGTCCTCCTGCCGGAGCTGCACCACGGCGTAAGGCCGCCGCCCGGTGCGGGGGTCGGTCAGGCCCACCGGGCGCATGGGGCCGTGGGCCAGGGTCTCCACGCCGCGGGCGGCCATCTCCTCGATGGGCATGCACCCCTCGAAGTAGACCGCCTTCTCCTCGAACGCCGCCGGCGGGACCACCTCGGCGGCCAGCAGCTCCTGCACGAAGGTGATGTACTGCTCCCGGTCCATGGGGCAGTTCAGGTAGTCCCCCTCCGCCTCGGTGCCGCGCCCGTAGCGGGAGGCGGTGAAGGCCACCTTCGTGTCCACCGACTCGGCCGCCACGATGGGGGCGATGGCGTCGTAGAAGTAGAGGGAGCGCTCCCCGGTGGCCGCCTGCAGGGCCCGGGCCAGGGCCGGGGCGGTGAGGGGGCCGGTGGCCAGAATCGCCGGGCCGTCCGGCAGGTCCGTCACCTCGCGCCGCTCGACGTGAATGCGGGGCTCGGCCTCGATCGCCCGGGTGACGCCCTCGGCGAAGCGGGCCCGGTCCACCGCCAGGGCGGTGCCGGCGGGCACCCGCGCGGCGTCGGCGGCCTTGAGGATCAGGGAATCGAGGGCCCTCAGCTCGGCCTTGAGCTCCCCCGGGGCGGCGTCGGGGGCGTCGGACTTGAGGGAGTTGGAGCAGACCAGCTCGGCCAACAGGCCCGTCTTGTGGGCCTCGGTGGGGCGCTCGGGGCGCATCTCCACCAGGGTCACGTCGAGCCCGGCGCGGGCGGCCTGCCAGGCCGCCTCCGCGCCGGCCAGCCCGCCGCCCACCACGGTCAGGACGGCCATGTCAGGCGGCTTTTTTCTTGTAGCCGCACCCCTTGACCGGGCAGACCCGGTCGCCCCCCTTGATCACGAGGTAGGGGCCTCCGCACTCGGGGCACGGCTCGGGCACCGGCTGGTCCCACGAGGCGAAGTCGCACTTCGGGTAGTTGCTGCAGGAGTAGAACACCTTGCCCTTGCGGCTCTGCTTCTCGATGAGCTCGCCGCCGCACCCCTCCCGGGGGCAGCGCACGCCGGTGGGGATGGGGCGGGTGCTCTTGCACTCCGGGTAGCCGGTGCAGGCCAGGAAGCGCCCGAAGCGCCCGGTCTTGACCGCCATGGGCTTGCCGCAGGTGGGGCAGGCGGTGTCGGTCACCTCCTCCCCCACCACCTCGATCTTGCCCCCCTCCTCGCGGAACTCCTTCGTGTTGCGGCACTCCGGGTAGGCCGAGCAGGCGAGGAAGCGGCCGTGCTTGCCCCACCGCTTGACCATGGTCTTGCCGCATTTCTCGCACGGGATGTCGGTGGGGATCGCCTCGCGCTTGATGTTGCGCATGGTCTCCTGCGCCTCGCGCAGGTCCTTGGTGAAGGGCTCGTAGAAGTCCCGCACCGAGGCGACCCAGTTCTTCTTGCCCTCCTCCACCTCGTCGAGCTCCTGCTCCATGCGGGCCGTGAACTCGGCGCTGACCACCTTGTCGAAGTGGGCCACGAGCAGGTCGTTCACCACCGACCCCAGGTCGGTCAGGTGGAAGCGGGCCTCGCGCTTTTCGACGTACTTGCGGTCCTGGATCGTGGAGATGATCGTGGCATAGGTGGAGGGCCGGCCGATCTCCCGTTCCTCCAGCTCCTTGATGAGCAGGGCCTCGTTGTAGCGCGGCGGCGGCTGGGTGAAGTGCTGGCGCGGCGTGACCCCGCGGGCGTCGAGCCGCTGGCCCTCCTTGAGGACCGGCAGGGACCCCTCGGGGGCCTCGGCCGCGGCGGCGGAATCGGGGGCCGCGTCGGGGGCGCCCTCCGGCTTCTCCTCCCGGGCCTCGGTGTAGACGGCCATGAAGCCGGGGAAGGTCTGCACCGAGCCGGTGGCCCGGAACGTCGCGCGCCCGTTCTTCAGGTCCACCACGGTCTCGTCGTAGCGGGCCGGGGCCATCTGGCAGGCCACGAACCGGTCCCAGATCAGCTTGTAGAGCCGGTGCTGGTCGCGGGACAGCACGGCCCGCAGGCGCTCCGGGGTGCGCTGCACGTCGGTGGGGCGGATCGCCTCGTGGGCGCCCTGGGCGGACTGCTTGGAGCGGTAGACCACCGGCCGCTCCGGCAGGTACTCGGTGCCGAAGGCCCCCGCGATGTACTCCCGCGCCGCCGTCAGGGCCTCGTCGCCGATGCGGGTGGCGTCGGTGCGCATGTAGGTGATCAGGCCCACCGGCCCCTCGGCGCCCAGCTCCACCCCCTCGTAGAGCTGCTGGGCCACGCTCATGGTGCGCTTCGGGGTGAAGCCCAGCTTGCGGGCCGCGTCCTGCTGCAGCTTGCTGGTGATGAACGGCGGCACCGGGCGGCGCTTGCGCTCCTTGCGGGTCACGGCGGCCACGGTGAAGGGCCGGCCCTGGACCTCCGCCGTCACGCCCCGGGCCGCGTCCCCCTCCCCCAGCTTGACGGGCCGGTCGTCCAGGCGGGTGAGCTTGGCCTCGAAGGCGGGCGGGCCGTCGAAGGCGGCCGTGACCGACCACCACTCCTCCGGCACGAAGCCCTGGATCTGGGCCTCCCGCTCCGCCACCAGGCGCACCGCCACGCTCTGCACCCGCCCCGCCGAGAGGCCGCGCTTGACCTTTTCCCACAACAGGGGCGAGAGCTTGTAGCCCACGATGCGGTCCAGCACCCGGCGGGCCTGCTGGGCGTCGACCATGTCCTGGTCGATGCGGGTGGGGCTGTCGATCCCCTCCTGGATGGCCCGCTTGGTGATCTCGTGGAACCGGACCCGGTAGAGGTTGTCGCGCCCCTTGAGCTCCTGGGCGATGTGCCAGGCGATGGCCTCCCCCTCCCGGTCCGGGTCGGTGGCCAGGTAGACCCGCTCGGCGGTCTTGGCGGCGGACTGGATCTCCTTGAGGACCTTGCCCTTGCCGTGGATGGTCACGTAGTGGGGGGCGAAGTCGTGATCCACGTCCACGCCCATCTCGTCCTTGGGCAGGTCGCGCACGTGGCCGACGCTGGAGCGGACCACGTAGCCGGAGCCCAGGTACTTCTGGATGGTGCGCGCCTTGGACGGCGACTCGACGATGACGAGCGACTTGGCCATTCCCCTAATTCTTAGTCGAAGCGTTCCGCACTGATCAACCCGCACTGATCAACCCGGGCTTTCCAACCCGGACCTGCCAACCCGGGCGGCGCGGGGGCGCGGGGGCCCGTGGCAAGCCGTGCCCTGCCCGAACCCGGCGGGCCGCCGCCGGCTTGCCCGCGCGGGGGCCGGGACCCGTAGCTCCCTTCAGTGCTCGGGAAGCACGCGAATATACCGGTTGCCGGGCACTTTTTCCACCAGCCCCTTCAACTCCATCTCCAGGAGCGTGTTCAGCACCTCCGGCGCCGGGGCCCCGGTGCGCTCCACCAGCAGGTCCACCGCCACGGGCACGCTGGCCAGCTCGCCCAGCAGCCGCCGCTCGGCGTCCGAGAGCCCGTCGGGGACCCGATAGGCCGCCCCGGTGCCGGCCGGGACGCGCACCGCCAGCTGGGGCAGCAATTCCTCCACCACGTCGCGGGCGCCCGTGACCGGGCGGGCCCCGTCGCGGATCAGGGCGTTGGTGCCGGCCGAGCCCGGCAGGTCCACGTTGCCCGGCACGGCGAACACCTCCCGCCCCTGATCGGCCGCCAGGCGCGCGGTGATGAGCGAGCCGCTCCCCTTTCGGGCCTCCACCACCACCACCCCCAGGGAGAGCCCGCTGATCACCCGGTTGCGGCGCGGGAAGTGGGCCCCCAGGGGGCGGGTGCCGGGGGGGAACTCGCTGACCACGGCGCCCCGCTCGGCGATGCGGTCGAACAGGGGGCCGTGCTCCGGGGGGTAGGGCCGGTCCAGCCCCACCCCCAGCACCGCCACCGTGTTGCCCCCCGCCTCCAGGGCGGCCCGGTGGGCCTGGCCGTCCACCCCGAGGGCCATGCCGCTCACCACGGTGATGCCGGCCCGGGCGAAGTCCCGGCACAGGGCGGCGGTGACCTTGCGGCCGTACGGGGTCATCCAGCGCGAGCCGACCACGGCGACGGCCCGTCCCGCCTGGACCAGGCCGTCGCCCTTGACGTAGAGGATCGGTGGCGGGTCCGGGATCTGCCTGAGGAGCGCGGGGTAGCCCGGGTCCTCCAGGGGAACGATGCGCACCCCGGCCCCGGCGGCCCACGCCATGCAGCGGCGGGCCTCGGCGTCGGGGCGGGCGGCGGCGATGGCCTTCGCGAGGGGCTCGGCCACGGTGGCCTCGTCCCGGAGGCGGCGCACCCCGGCCCCCAGCGCCCCTGCCGCGCTGCCGAAGGCCCCGGTCAGGCGGGCGTACCCCACGGCCCCCACCCCCGGCAGGCCCGCCAGCGTGAGGGCGGCGGCCACGTCCACGGCGCCTCCCGATCCGGGCGACCCGGCCGCTCGCGCCGCCCCCTCCGCCTCCGCCTCGGCCGCCATGGCGTTCAGGCCCGGCCCTGCCGCTCCGCGGGGGCGTCGAGCACCGCCGCCACCAGATCCGGCACCTCCGACGGGTCGGCCGCGTCGGTGTCCACCAGCACCACCCGGGTGGCCTCCTCCCCGGCCAGGGGCTCGGCGGCCTTGAGCTGGGCCGAGAGCACGTCCACGGTGGCGTCCGACACGTTGCCCGGCTGCTCGGCCCGGCTCTGGATCCGATAGACGAGCTCGGCCCTGGGCGCCCGGCAGTGGACGATCCACCACGGCGCCCCGGCGCGCTCCGCCGCCTCCCGCGCCGCCTGGCGCTGCCACGCCTTCAGGTAGGTGGCGTCCAGGATCACCGTGAAGCCCGCCTTCAGCGCGTCCTCGGCGAGGGCGTGGATGCGCTCGTAGGTGGCGCGGGTCATGTCGGCGCTGTAGATGCCGCTCCCCACGGCCTCCGGCTCGCGCCGGCGCGGGACCCCGGCCAGGCGCTTGCGCTCCACGTCGGAGCGGATGCGCACCGCCCCCAGGGCCTCCACCAGGGCGTCGCTCACGCTGGTCTTCCCGCTGGCGGTGACGCCGTGCATGATCAGCAGGGCGGGCCGCCCCGGCCGGGTGTAGGCGTCGGCCAGGTCCACCTGGCGCCGGATCACCTCGGCCCGCTCCGGCGTCTCCGGCCCCAGGGCCGCCACCTTGGCCCGCACGTAGGCCCGGTAGGCCAGGTACAGGGGCAGCAGGGCCAGGCCCGCGTAATCGCCGCCGATCTCCAGGTAGCGGTTCAGCACCCGCCACCCCAGGTCGGGCCGGCCGCGGGCGTCGAAGTCCATGCGGGTGAAGGCGATCTCGGCCATCGTGTCGGTGAAGCGGTAGGTCGGGTTGAACTCGATGCAGTCGAAGATCTCGACCCGTCCGTCCACCAGGGCCATGTTCTGCAGGTGGGCGTCGCCGTGGCACTCCCGCACGAAGCCGTCCGCCAGGCGCCCGGCGATCGTCTCCCGATGGCGCGCCAGGAAGTCGTCGGTCCACGCCGACAGGTGGTCGAAGCGGTCGGCCGGGATCCACTCGGGCACGAAGGCGCGGGTGGCCTCGAAGTTGCCCCTGACCACGCCGGTCACCTCGTCCGGGCCGCCGTAGCCGTCCCCCGGCCGGGCCACGGCGGCCTCGGCGTGGAAGCGGGCCAGGGACGCCGCCACCTCGTCCACCTCGTCCGGCTCCAGCACGCCCCGGGCCAGGACCCGGTCGAGCTGGGCCTCCTGGGGGAACTCCCGCATCCGCACGGCGTACTCCAGGGCCTCCCCCTCCCCGTCCATGCGCGGGTGGGTGGGATCGCCCGTGACCGCCGCCACCCCCAGGTAGAGGTCCGGCGCCAGGCGCTTGTTCAGGCGCACCTCCTCCTCGCAGAAGTGGCGGCGCCGCTCCAGGGTCGTGTAGTCGACGAAGCCGAAGTCCACCGGCTTCTTGAGCTTGTAGGCGTAGCGGCCGGTGAGCAGGACGTAGGAGATGTGGGTCTCGATCACCCGCACCGGCGCCTCCACCGGGTGGGCGTAGGCCGCCGGGTCGCACAGGGCCTTTACCAGGCGCGCCAGGGCGTCCGCGGGGCCGTGGCCGGACGCGGGGGGCTTGGCTTTCCTGCCGGCCATGGGCGCGTCCCCGCTACAGGACGGTGAGCTGGCGCCCGCGCCGGGCGGGGCGCAGGGCCGACAGGTCGCCCGTGAAGGCCACGTGCAGGCGCACCGGCTGGCGCTGCCCCTCCCACGCCTCCACGCTTAAGCCCCCCTCGGCGTCCACCAGGAAGCGCACGTGCAGGTCCGGCTCGCCCCGGGGCCCGGCCGGGATGTCGTCCAGGCGCAGCTCCCCCAGCAGGGTCACCTGCCCGTCCGGGTCCCGCCGCACGATCCGGAACACCACCTGGGCCTGGTCGTCCTCCACGGTGGTGAAGACGTGCTCCCCGTCCCCCGGCAGGTGGGTCCCCTTGGGCACGATCACCACCAGGTGCCCCACGTCGTCGGCCACCCCCAGGTCGTAGGGCAGGCGCTCGTGCAGGGTGGGCAGGGGGAGCGGCGGGGCGTCCCGCTCCGGCAGCTTCATGCGGGCGTAGAGGGCCGCCCCCACGGCCACGGCCTCGTCCGGCCCCATCAGGGGGTCCTGGGCCGGCACCAGCCCCGCCAGGTACGACAGGGTCCGCTCCCGGAAGGCGGGCATCAGCGAGCCGCCCCCGGAGAAAACCAGCCGCCCCAGCTCCAGCCCCCGGGCCCGCACCTCGTCCAGGGCCCGGGCCAGCACCGACTCGGCGCGGTCCAAAAGGCCGTTCCAGAGCTCGTTCGCGTCCTTGACCGACAGCTCCAGGGGCCGGATCTCCCGCCCGTCGAGCCACGTGGCCGGCACCCGCAGGGTCACGCTGTCGTTGAAGGTGAGGGTCTCCTTGGCCCAGCGCGCCAGGGACAGCAGGCGAAAGCGCAGCTCCGGCAGCTCCACCGGGTCGATGCCGGCCTCGTCGAGCAGGTGGTGGCACAGCCGGTAGTAGATCACCCGGTCGAAGTCCATGCCCCCCAGGTGGGCGTCGCCGGCCACGACCGGGACGTCGATCAGGTCCGGGGTGGCCACCACCACCGAGATGTCCAGGGTGCCGCCCCCCAAATCCACCACCAGGGTGGGGACGCCGTCCGCCAGGCCGTCCAGCAGCCCCCGGCCGCCGCCGCAGCCGTAGGCGATGGCCGCCGCCACCGGCTCGCTGACCACCGAGTGCAGCCGCACCCCGGCCAGCTCCGCCACCTGGTGCAGGGCCGCGCGCTGGGCCACGTCGAAGTGGGCCGGGATCGCCAGGGTCACCGGGCCCACCCGCCCCTCCAGCCGCTCGGCGGCCCGGGCCGTCACCTTGCGCAACATGAGGGAGGCCAGCTCCACGGCCGAGTAGTCGCGGCCGCTGAAGCGGAACAGGCGGGGCCGCCCCAGCCAGCGCTTGGTCTGCACCGCCAGGGACTCGACCTTGAGGGGCACGCCCTTCAGGGGGTCGCGCCCCACGGCCACCAGGTTGGCGGACTCGAAGTAGACCGTTGCGGGCAGGAGGGCGTTGCCGTCCTCGCCGTACAGCACCCGCGGCTCCCCGGAGGCGTCCACCCAGGCGGCCACGATGTTGGTGGTCCCCAGGTCGATCCCCAGGGGCGTCATCCGATCGCGATCGGGCACGTCTCTCACTTCCAGCTAGGGGACCCCAAGGCGCCGGGCCCCGCGGGGCGGCCACGCCGCCGCATCCAGTCTAACCGAAAACGCCCCAGGCCGCGCCGGGCGCGCCCCGGAGCGGCGACGGCCCCGCCCCGCCCGTTGGGGGCGGAGCGGGGCCGTCCGGCGGTCCCGCCCTGTGGGGGGCGTCTGTCGTCCCGGCTCCGGCGCCTAGCGGGAGGCCGTCTTGCGCTCCGGCACCGGCGGGTAGTTGCTCAGGTAGTTCATGGGGATGGCCTCCTTTGCGTCGTCCTTGAAGGACGACACCAGGGTGGTGAGGGCGTTGGTCTCCTCATCCGAGAGGCGGAAGTTCGGCATGATCGTGGGCGGCTGGGGCGGATGCGCCTCCGGGTTGCCGGGGGTGATCTTCTGCGGGTCCTTGAAGTGCTCCCACTCCCACTGGAGCTTGGTCCACTCCCCCTCCACGTGCAGGAAGTTGTGCACGAGGAAGAAGGACAGCTCGGTCTTGCTGCCGAAGCCCGACAGCTCGGGGCCGGCGGTGCCCTTGGTCTTCATCTGGTGGGCCGTGTGGCAGGCCCCGCAGCCCTTCTTGCGGAACAGCTCGACGCCCTTCATCAGCACCGGCGCCTCGGGAAACTCCACCCGGCGGGTGTAGAGGTTCTGGTGGCACTTGCTGCACGACGACTCGGGGAACGGCCCGGTGAGCAGCTCCCGGTCCAGGTGCTCCACGTTGCCGTGGGTCGCCTCGACCTGCAGGGCCTGGGGCTCGCCCTCGTGGCAGACGGTGCAGCCGTACTTGGAGAAGGGGTGCTTGACCATGTACCCGGTGGGCTTGTTGTCGTCGTCGAAGAAGTTCGGGTGGGTCGTGAACGGCTGGGGGGCGTCCTTGAACAGCGGGTTGCCCACGCCCTTGTGGCAGGTCATGCACCGGTCGGCCCGGTTGTTGACCGTGGGCAGCCACACCTGGTCGATCTTCAGCGGGGCGCCGGCCAGCTTCGGGTCGTTCATCTTCTCGGCCAGCATCTTGTAGTAGGTGCGCTGGTACTCGTGCCACTCCGGGTTGGCGGAGTGGAAGGCGTGGTAGCCGAACAGGCCCGCCAGGCTCAGGCCGGCGATGGCGAACAGGACGTTCTTGATGTCCATGGGTTTAGAGGGTCCCTCCCCGACGTCTCGTCACACGACAGCGACAGGCCGTGCGTCCGGTTTCAGATCTTGAACCAGGGCGTGATCATGAAGTACTTGATGTTGAACGCCAGGCGCAGAAACATCTTCACCGGCGTCATCATCATCAAGGCGAACATGCCCCACGTGATCACGTAGCGCACCAGGCCCAGCTGCTTGGTGAAGCGGCGGAACACGAGCGCCGGCACCACCAGGAACACGGCGAAGTAGCCCAGCATCATGGCGTAGGTGGCCATGTCGGCGGCCCCCTCGCTCAGGCCCATCCCGTGCAGCATCACGTTCATGTCGCTCAAGGACACCCCCGATGGCGGCTTGTGCGCGTGGGGGTCGTCCCACGGCCAGTACCACTGCCAGTCCAGGCCGCGGAAGTAGACCCCGATGATGATCAGGATCCACCACAGGATGAAGCCGAAGATGAAGGTCCAGATGGCGAACGGCCGGTCCCTCCAGGCCCAGCGCCCCACCCCCTTGGGGTTCACGTCGATGTACGGGATCGCCATCAGCCCCACGATGATGAGCCCCGGCAGCACCACGCCCGCGATCCACGGGTCGAAGAACACCAGCAGCTCCTGCAGCCCCAGGAAGTACCAGGGGGCCTTCATGGGGTTGGGGGTGGTGGAGGCGCTGGCCATGTCCTCCAGGGGGGCGTGCTTGAAGGTGCAGACCCACAAGAGCCCCGCCAGGAACACGGTCGCCGCGATGAACTCGATGTAGAGGAAGTACGGCCAGGTGAAGACCGTGTCCTCCGGCTGCTTGCGCGTCTGGAAGCCCTGGCCCTTGACGAGCTCCATCAGGGCGTAGGACTTCTTGGGGTTGCGCGGAAAGATGTTCTCGGTGGTATGCCGCTCGGCCACTTGGGACCTCCTTCAGGCTTGGCGAAACCTCGAACCGACCCGGTACGGCGTCACAGGGGGCCGGAGAAGCCGTCCTTGCGGATGCGCCAGAAGTGCACGACCATCCCGAGGGTGATCAGCACCGGCAGCGCCACGCAGTGCAGCACGTAGAAGCGCAGCAGGGCGTTCTGCCCCACCACGGTGCCGCCGATCAGGAAGAAGCGGACGTCGTTGCCCACGTTCCTCCCCATCTGGTGCCCCCACGGGCCCGCGGAGCCCAGGAACGGCGTGGCCTCGGCCATCTTGGTGCCCACGGTGATGGCCCACAGGGCCAGCTGGTCCCACGGCAGCAGGTAGCCGGTCCACGACAGGAACAGGGTCAGGGTCAGCAGCATCACGCCCACGACCCAGTTGAACTCCCGGGGCGCCTTGTAGGCCCCGGTCATGAACACCCGGAACATGTGGGCCCACACCAGGAACACCATGGCCTCGGCGGACCACTTGTGCAGGTCGCGCATCAGCCCGCCCATGAACACGTTGGAGCTGATGTCCTTGATGTTGTTGTAGGCCTGGCGGGTGTCCGGGATGTAGTAGAACATCAGGAAGATGCCCGTGAACGTGAGCAGCACGAACATGAAGGCCGTCAGGCCCCCCAGGCACATCGTGTAGCGGAATCGGATGGCGCCCCGGCGGACCTTCACCGGGTGCAGGTGCAGCAACACGTTGCTGAACATGATCATCGACTGGTTTCGCTCGTCGGCGGGGTAGCCGTGGCGGAAGATGGACTGCCACAGCTGGGTACTCCGCACGTACGCGGTCAAGCGGTCAATCACAGCACTCTCTCCACGGCCGGCGGACGCACCCCGGGGGCGTGATCAGCCCTCGGGACGCCCGATCCGGCGGTCTTCAGACCTGGATGTAGAAGGGCGGCACCTTCCGCGTCGAGGGATCCACATACACCGCGATCCCCTCGATGGACTTGGGATCGGGGTCCTGGCGGACCGAGGTGTTCACCACGATCTGCCCGTCCACGGGGTCGCGCGAGATGGCGGCCCGCCACAACGTGCGCGGCGCGGGTCCGCCCCGCACGTTGCCGTTGATGTCGTAAATGCTGCCGTGACACGGGCAGCGGAAGCGCTCCTGGTCGGGGAACCAGTTGGGCGTGCAGCCCAGGTGGCGGCAGATGGAGACCAGGGCGTACATGCCCCCCTCCTCCTTCACCATCCAGAACTGCCCGATGGCCTTCCACCGGACGTCCACGCCCATGCCGTAGTCTTTGGGCAGACCGATCTTGAACGTGGTCGGCGGCTCGTAAAGGACGGTGGGCACGTAGAACTTGAACGAGCCCACCCCGACACCCGCCATGGCGGCGAGGAACCCCCCCCAGCCGACGAGCGTGAAGAAATCGCGGCGGGTCACCGGCTCCTTGCCGGCCACGCCCGTCACGCCCTCGAAGCCTCGCATGTCCTTCATAGGTCCGAGTCCTCCTTAGGCCTCACATCCCCGCAGGTCGGCGGTGGACGGCCGGCCGGGGGTCACACGGAACGATCGGGTTGTCTGGCGCGGGACGCTGGTGCGGGAGATCGCCCGACCAGCAGCACACGCCATCATACCACCTCCCGCCCCCGTCGCTCATCCCGGCCGGGAAAACGGCACAGGCCCGGCGGACCCGGCATCCGTCTTCCCCCTCACGTCACAACCGTCATTGACTTCGGACAGGGGGGTATAATTACCACCCCCCGGCGCGGCACGTCAACCTCCGGCGCCAGCGCCGTCCCGCGCGGCGGGCGCGGCGCGGCCGTGGCGCGCCGCGGCGGCCCGCAGGGCGTCGGCCACGGCGCCGTCCAGGTGGGCGGGGAGGGCCCGCCAGGTCCAGTTGCCCGTCGCCCGCCCCGGGTGGTTCATGCGCGTCTCGCCCCCCAGGCCGAGAACGTCCTGCAGGGGGACCACGGCCGTCTCGGCCACCGATCCCAGGGCGAGCTCCATCAGGTCGCGGTGGACAGCGCTGCCGTCCCCCCCGATCGCCTCCAGCACCCGGGCACGGGCCTCCGGCTCCAGCGCCTCGAACCACCCCACGGCGGTGTCGTTGTCGTGGGTGCCGGTGTAGACGACCTGGTTGGGCACGTGGCGGGCCGGCAGATGGGGGTTGTCGTCCGCCCCGTCGAACGCGAACTGGAGCACCGCCATCCCGGGCAGCCCCAGGCCGTCCCGCAGGGCCACCACGTCGTCGGTGATGACGCCCAGGTCCTCGGCGATCAGGGGCAGCCGCCCCCGGTGGCCCAGGGCCGCGTCCAGGGCCTCGAACAGGTCCGTCCCGGGCCCGGGCACCCAGCACCCTCCGATGGCGTCGGGGGCCCCGGCGGGCACCTCCCAGTGGGCGGCGAAGCCCCGAAAGTGGTCCAGGCGCAGGTAGTCCGCCTCCTCCAGCGCCGCGCGGATGCGCCGCACCCACCAGGCGAAGCCCGTCTCGGCGTGGACCTCCCACCGGTACACGGGGTTGCCCCACAGCTGGCCGGTGGCGCTGAAGTAGTCCGGCGGCACCCCCGCCACCACGGTGGGCATGCCGTCCCCGTCCAGCTTGAACAGCTCGGGGTGGGCCCACACGTCGGCGCTGTCATGGGGCACGAAGATGGGCACGTCGCCGACGATCGCCACCCCCCGGGCGTTGGCATACGTCCGGATCGCCCGCCACTGGGTGAAGAAGAGGAACTGCTGGAAGCGCGCCTGCTCCACCTCCCGCGCCAGCTTGGCGCGCCACTCCGCCAGGACCGCGGGACGGCGCCCCTTCAGGCCGGGCTCCCAGACGTGCCAGGGGGCGCCCCCGAAGTGGGCCTTGAGGGCGGTGAACAGGGCGTGGTCCTCCAGCCAATCCGCCGCCCCGGCGCAGAAGTCCCGGAACGCGGCCTCGGCGCCCGCCGGGGGCCGGCGCTCGAAGCGGTCGAAGGCGCGGGCCAGCAGCAGGGCCTTGTAGCGGTGCACCGCCGGATAATCCACCCGGCCCGGCGGCAGGTCGGGGGCGCCCGGGGCGTCCGGCGCCAGGTAGCCCTCCGCCACCAGGACCTCGGGGCTGATCAGCAGCGGGTTGCCGGCGCAGGAGGCGTGACAGGCGTAGGGCGAGTCGCCGTGGCCGGTGGGCCCCAGGGGGAGGATCTGCCAGCGCCGCTGGCCGGCCCGCGCGAGGAAGTCCACGAAGCGGCGGGCCGCGGGCCCCAGGTCGCCGATGCCGGGGGGGCCGGGGAGCGAGGTGGGGTGCAGCAGGATGCCGCTGACCCGGGCGCTCACCCGGGGCCTGACATGGCGGAGGCCGGTTTCACGGGGCCCAGAATACCACCCGGCGCCCCGCGTTTGGGCCGTGCCGCCCGGCGCAAATGGCGGTTGACCAGTGGCAGGCGCCGCCGTAGCATGACGCCCACCCCCCAATCGGCCGTCGTGACGGGTGGTTACGTCGCCTTTGCGGAGCGATCCGGGCGGCGCCGGCACGGCGGCCGCCGACACGTACCGAACGGGCCTCGCGCGCCCGCTTCTCCTAGGAGGCCTCATGAAGACCCCGCTCGACTCGATCACGGGCACCATCGTCTCCGGCTTCGTGCTGACCGCCGTCCTGTACCTGGTGGTGAAGGCCCTGGCGGGCTGAGACCGCCGGAACCGACCGGACGGACGGCACCCCAAGAATCTCAAACGGGAGCTCGACATGGAGTTCGCAATGTTCGCCCGCTGGGCGCACTTCCTGGCCGGCATCACCTGGATCGGCCTGCTCTACTACTTCAACTTCGTGCAGGTGCCCGGCCTGGGCGCCGCCAAGGCGGACGGCACCGCCGCCGGCATCACCAAGCACATCGCCCCCCGGGCCCTGCTGTGGTTCCGCTGGTCGGCGTTGGTCACCTGGCTGGCGGGGGCCGCGATCCTGGGGCACATGGGGCTGTTCGGCAAGGCCTTCATGCTCCAGGGCAGCGCCGCCGTCATCGGCATGGGGGCGTGGCTGGGCACGATCATGCTGTTCAACGTCTGGGTGCTGATCTGGCCCAACCAGAAGAAGGTGCTGGGGATGGTGGAGGCCTCCGACGCCGAGAAGGCGAAGGCGGCCCGGGTGGCGCTGCTGGCGTCGCGCACCAACACGATGCTGTCGATCCCCATGCTGTTCTTCATGGGGGCCAGCACCCACGGCCAGCTGCTGTTCCACAAGGTGGGCATGATGTAAGCCGGCGCGGGCGCCGGGCTCCGCCCTCAAGGGCCCGGCGCCCCGTCCGTGTCGCGCGCGGCCAGCAGGCGCGCCATCTCGCCCCGCTCCAGGGCGACCTGGAGCACCTTCTCGCGGCTCACGGCCACCTGTCCCGGCCGCCCGCCCCTCAGCCGCCGCACGTGCTTGCGGGGGGTGCACAGCACCTCCCCGCCCCCCGCGGCCTTCAGGCGCGAGAAGTGGGCCGCCAGCAGGGCCGCCGCCCGCACCGCCCAAGGGGGCGGCTCGCCGGGGCCCCGCAGGATCACGTGGGCCCCCGCCACGCCCCGGGCGTGGAGCCACAGGTCGTTGCCCCGCGCCACCTGGAAGGTCAGGCGCTCGTTCTGGGCGGCCCCCCGCCCCACGATCACCTCCCAACCCCCCGCCAGCCGAAAGCGCCGCAGCCCGGCGGGCAGGCCCCCCCGCCCCCGCGCCGGGCCCCGCGCGGCTTGCCCGGCCGGTCCAGGGGCCGGGACGCCGCCCGCCTCCAGCCGGGCCAGCTGGCCCCGCGCCTCCGCCAGGCGGGCGGTGAGGGTGGCCGTCCCCCGCTCGCCCCGGCGGGCGCGGCGGAAGCGCGCCTCCACGTTGGCCTCGGGAGACAGGGCCGGGTCCAGGGCGATGCGCCGCTCGGGGGCCCCGTCCGCGAACCAGTCCGTCACCGTGACCGCCTCGTGGCCCCGCGCCAGCAGATGGCGGTGGGCCGCCAGCAGCTCCCCCTCCCGGCGCCAGACGGCATGGTCGGCCAGGGCCTCGAGGTCCCGCTCCATCGCCAGGATGCGCCGCTCCAGGCGGCGCCGGGCCCCGACCACGGCGCGGGCCGCCGCCGCCTCGTCCGCCGCCGCCTCCCGCGCCCCCAGCCAGGCCCCGTAGCGGGCCTCCAGGGCGGCCGAGGTCACGGCCCCTTCCGCCTCGCCACCCTCGGTCCGGCCGGGGCCCGGCGGCGGCGGCGCGTAGGGGTCCCCCACGTCCAGGCCCCGGGGCCCGCCGGGCCCCGCACGGGCCACCACGCGGCCGTCCGCGTCCAGCAGAAACAGGCGGCCGCGCCCGAACAGCTCGGCCACCAGGCGCGCCTCCCACGGCCCCCCGGCGTCCCGGTGGCGGCTCACGGTCAGGGTCACGACCCGCTCCCCCGGCGCCTGCTCCAGGGCCACCACCCGGGACGGCCGCAGGCGCTTGCGGGCCTGGAGGGTGAAGGGCCCGGGGCGGGGCACGGAAGGGGGCAGGCGGGCCGCCAGGTGGAGGCGGGACAGGCCCGGCGCGACCCCGAGGACGAGCTCCACGTTGCGCCCCCGGTGACGCACCTCCACGGCCAGGTGGTCGGAAAGGGGCTCCCGCACCCGCACCACCACGCCCCCCACCACCTGGGGGGCCGCCTCGGCCACCGCCCGGGCCAGCTCGGCGGCGGTCATGGGGCGGGGCGCGGGATCGGCCTCCGGGGCGTCGGCGGGGCGGGGGGCGTCCATGCGCCGGGATGGTAGCCGGGGGGCCGCGCCCCCTCAAGTCCGGCGCGCCGCGGCCCGATGGATACGGTGGGACGGCCCCGCGACGCCCGCCTGCGCCCGGCCGCCTTCCCACCGGAGGGTTCCTTTGACGCTCTATGCACGCCTGACCCTCGCCCTCATGGGCGCCGCCGCCGGGGGCGCCACCGGCCTGGTGCTGGCGGTTTCCGCCACGATGGCGCCAGCGCTCACCTGGGGCCTGCTGCTCGGGGGCATGCTGGGCCTGGCGGCGTTCCTCGCCCGCTGGGTGCTGCGGCCCCTGCGCCGCCTGGCCGCCGACGTGGAGGGCACCGGCCCGCCCCCGGTGGACCGCACCCTGGAGCACCTGACCCGCGCCTTCGCCGTCCTGCGGGACCGCCTCGCCGAGCGCGAGGCCGAGGTGGAGGAGCAGGTGACCGGCCGGGTGCGCGACCTGGTGGTGGCCCAGCGGGGCCTGGCCCTGCTGTTCGACGCGGTGGCGGGCGACGCCCTGGCGGCCTCCGACGCCGAGTTCGCCTCCCGGTTCCTGTCCCACTGGGTGCGCGAGGGGCCGGTGCAGGCGGTCGGGGTCTGGTGGCAGGGCGGCGCCCCGCCCACGTTCCTTTCCGCCGGCGACGCGCCGATCCACCCCGACCGGCTGCCCCACGGCCTGCTGGAGGCCCTGGAGCACGCCGCCGACCCGGTGGTGGCCCCCCACGGCGACCTGGCCTGGCTGGGCGTGCCGGTGCCCCACCCGGCGGGCGGCCCCGCCGCCACCGGCCCCCGGGCCCTGGTGGCGGCCTGGCCGGCCGACCGGCCGCCCGAGGACAGCGAGCGGGTGGCCTGCGCCGCCCTGGCCCGCTACCTGGCCATCCGCAGCGCCGCCCACGGCGCCACCCCCGCCCGTCCGGACACCGGGGCGGCTCCCGAGGCGGCTCCGAAACCGGGCCCGGACGCCGCGCCCCGCGAGGCGCCCCGCCCCGCCCCCGCCACGGCCCGGACCGACCCCGAAAGGGAGCCCTGACGGTGCCCCGCGCATCCGAGCCTGCCGCCGGCCGCGGCGGCCTGGTGGTGCCACCCGGCGACACGTCGGGCGTCAAGCAGGCCCACGCCCTGGTGGCGGACCTGGCCTCCCGCTGCCGGGCCGACGCCGCCGTGCTGCTGGCGCGGGAGGGGAACAACTGGCGGGTCATGGCGGTGGCCGGCGCCGGGGTGGGGGAGATCCGGACCGGCGACCTGTTCTCCACCGCCCAGAACCCCTCCCTCTCCCCCGAGCTGGGCAGCGCCCGCCCGCCCCTCCCCAGCGAGGCGGACCCGTTCCTGGCGGCCCTGGGCCCCGTGGCCCTGGGGGACTGGATCACGTGCCCGGTGATGGCCGGCGACCAGCCCGTGGGGCTGCTGCACCTGGTGACCAGCTGGAGCCGTCCCTTCAGCACCGACGAGGTGGACACGGTGGTGCTGGGCACCGGGGTGGCCGCCGCCCTGCTGTCCGCCCGCGCCGCCTCCGGCCCGGCGCCCCCCGACACCGCGCTGCGGGAGGAGCTGGCCCGCGCCGTGTCCCTGCTCCACCACGACCTGCGCTCACCCCTCAACGCCATCCTGGGCTTCGCGGGCCTCCTCGCCGAGGGGGGCTGCGACGCCGACCAGGTGGCGCGCTACGCCGGCATCATCGCCCAGGGGGGCGAGACCCTGGCGGAGATGCTGGACCGGGTCGTGGTCCACCTGCGGGCCCTGCTGGGCATCCACCCCTGGCGCCCGGAGGAGGCGCCCCTGGCGGTGCACCTGGCGGGCCTGCCGGCGGAGGGGGACCTGGACCGGGTGGTGCGCTGGGACGGCGGCGCCGTGGCCGACGCCTGCCGGGCCCTGCTGGCCACGGTGAGCGCCCTGGGGGGCGAGGCCGTGGTGCGGGCCCGGGAGCGGGACGGGATCGTGCACCTGGCCTTCGGCACCGCCTGCGGCGAGGAGGCGGACCTGGGTCCCAAGGCGGGGGGCATCCCCACCCAGTTCGCGCGGGCGGTGTTCGCCGCCCACGGCGGCACCCTGCGGGCGGTCTCCGACGGCACCGGCTTCGGCGTCAGCCTGCCGGCGGAGCCACGCGCCTTCGGGGACGGCGCCCCGGCCTGACGCCGCCCTACAGGGCGCGGGCGACCTGCTCCGCGACCTTCTTGGCGTCGCCGAACAGCATCAGGGTCTTGTCGTCGTAGAACAGCGGGTTGTCGATGCCCGCGTAGCCCGGGGCCAGGCTGCGCTTGACCACCATGACCACCTTGGACCTGTCCACCTCGAGGATCGGCATGCCGTAGATGGGGCTGCCGGGGTCGGTGCGGGCCGCCGGGTTGACCACGTCGTTGGCGCCGATCACCACGGCCACGTCGCAGTCGGCGAACTCCGGGTTGATCTCGTCCATCTCGAACACCTGGTCGTAGGGCACCTCGGCCTCGGCCAGGAGCACGTTCATGTGGCCCGGCATGCGCCCCGCCACCGGGTGGATGGCGTAGCGCACGTTGACCCCCTCCTTGCCCAGCAGGTCGGCCAGCTCCTTGACCGCGTGCTGGGCGCGCCCCACGGCCATGCCGTAGCCCGGGACGATGATCACGTTGCGGGAGTTCTTCATCAGGAACGCGGCGTCCTCGGGGCTGCCGCTCTTGGCGGTGCGCCCGCCCTGGGCACCGCCGCCCGGGGCCTCCACCACGCTGCCGAAGCCGCCGAACAGGACGTTCCAGATGGAGCGGTTCATGGCCCGGCACATGATGTACGACAGGATCGCGCCCGAGCTGCCCACCAGGGCCCCGGTGATGATCAGGAGGTCGTTGCCCAACGTGAAGCCGATGCCCGCCGCCGCCCAGCCCGAGTAGGAGTTGAGCATCGACACGATCACCGGCATGTCGGCCCCGCCGATGGGGACGATGAGCATCACCCCCAGCGCCAGCGCCAGCCCCACCACCGTCAGCAGGGAGGCGAAGCCCTGGGTGACGCCGAAGTGCACCGATGCCGCAACCATCCCCAGGGCGAGCGCCAGGTTCAGGGCGTGCTGGCCCTTGAACAGGAGCGGCGCGCTGCCGAAGGTGCCCTTGAGCTTGCCGAACGCCACCACCGAGCCGGTGAAGGTGATCGCCCCCACCAGGGCCCCGATGACCATCTCCACCCGGCTGCCCACGGCGATGTCCCCGGCCGCGGTGGCGATGCCGTACTCCGCCGGGTTGAGGAACGCCGCCACCGCGATGAGGACCGCCGCCAGCCCCACCAGGCTGTGCATGGCGGCCACCAGCTCGGGCATGGAGGTCATGGGGATGCGCCGGGCCACCACGGCCCCGGCCGCGCCCCCCACCACCACCATCCCCACGATGGGCAGGTAGCTCGCCACCGAGGGCAGCAGCAGGGTCGCCGCGACGGCCACCGCCATGCCCAGCATCCCCAGCAGGTTGCCGCGCCGGGCGGACTCCGGCGACGACAGCCCCTTCAGGGCCAGGATGAACAGCACCGAGGCGGTCAGGTAGGCCAGGGCGGTGGCGTTGGCCGACACGGCGCTAGCTCTTCTTCTTCTTGAACATCTCCAGCATGCGCTGGGTGACGAGGAAGCCGCCGAACAGGTTCACGCTGGCCAGCAGGATCGCCACCAGCCCCAGCACCGTGGAGAGGGACAGCTCCTTGGGGCCCGCCGCCAGCAGGGCCCCCACGATGATCACGGCGCTGATCGCGTTGGTCACGCTCATCAGGGGGGTGTGCAGGGCGGGGGTGACCTTCCACACCACGTGGTAGCCGACGAACACCGCCAGCACGAACACCGTGAAGGCCTGCAGCAGGGGCGACACGCCGCCCGCGTGGTGGGCGGCCGCCGTGCCGGTCTCGATCGCGCCGTGGGGATTCATCGGGTTCCTTTCAGCTGCTACCGCCCGCCGCCGGGGCCAGGTCCGGGTGCACCACCCGCCCGTCGTCCGTCAGCAGGCAGGCGGCCACCACCTCGTCGTCGGTGTCCAGCCGGAGCGCCTTCGTCTCCGGGTCCACCAGGGGGGTCACGAAGTTCAGCAGGTTGCGGGCCAGCAGCCGGCTGGCGTCGGCGGCCCAGCGGGACGGCAGCCCCACCGCGCCGATCACGTGGGCCGGGCCGTGGGCGACCGTCTCGCCGGCCCGGGTCACCTCGCAGTTGCCCCCGGTCTCCGCCGCCAGGTCCACCACCACGGCGCCGGGGGGCATGGCCTCCACCATGGCCGTGGTGACCAGCCGGGGGGCGGGGCGGCCCGGGATCTGGGCGGTGGTGATCACCACGTCGGTGCGGGGCATCTCCCCGGCCAGCAGCTCGGCCTGGCGGGCCTGGTAGTCGGCCGACATCTCCTTGGCGTAGCCGCCGGCGGTCTCGGCCGCCTCGGTCTCCTCGGAGGCCACCGCCAGAAAGCGCGCCCCCAGGCTCTCCACCTGCTCCCGCGCCGCCGGCCGCACGTCGTAGGCGCTCACGACCGCCCCCAGGCGGCGGGCGGTGGCGATGGCCTGCAGGCCGGCCACCCCCGCCCCCAGCACCAGCACCCGGGCGGGCGTGATCGTGCCGGCGGCGGTCATCAGCATGGGGAACAGGCGCCCGTACTGGGTCGCGGCCAGCAGCACGGCACCGTAGCCGGCCACGCTGGCCTGGGAGGAGAGCACGTCCATGCCCTGGGCGCGGGTGATGCGGGGCAGCAGCTCGAGGGCCAGGGCCTTGACCTTGCGGGCGGCGTAGTCGGCCACCCGCTCCGGGGCGCCCCGGGGGTTGAGAATCCCGACCAGCACGGTGCCCGGCCCCATGGCGGCCAGGGCCTCGGGGGACGGGGGCGCGGCGTGGAACACCGCCTCCGCGGAGCCATAGAGGGCGGCCGCGCCGTCCACCAGCTCGGCCCCCGCCTCGGCGAAGGCGGCGTCGGGGATCGCGGCCCCCTCCCCCGCGCCCCGCTCCACGGCCACGGCGAGCCCCAGGTCCACGAGCTTGCGCACCGTCTCGGGCGTGGCGGTGACGCGGCGCTCGCCGGGCGCCGTCTCGCGCGGAATGCCGATCTTCATCTCGGGCTGATTCCTGGCCTTGATCGGGGCCTCGATCCGGGCCCCGGCTCCCCGACTGCTCCCCGTCCGGCGCTAACGATACCACGGCCCTTTTCGGGTGCGCACCACCGGAGGGACGGGTCGGTTCCGGTCACCCTCCGGCGCCCCCCGCCGCGGCCACCAGGGCCGCGAACAGGGCCGCCTGGGCCGGGTCGGCGCCGTAGAGGTACTCCGGGTGCCACTGCACCCCCAGGGCCCAGCGCGCCGCGGCGTGCTCCAACGCCTCCACCACCCCGTCGGGGGCGGTGCCCGACACGGCCAGCTTGTCCCCCGCCCGGGCCACCGCCTGGGTGTGGGAGGAGTTCACCTCCAGCCGCTCCCGGCCCGTGACCCGGTGCAGCAGGCTGCCCGGGGTCACGTCCACCGCGTGCACGCAGCGCGTGGCCGTGTCCGCCTGCTTGTGCTCAACGGCCCCGGCCACCTCGTCCCCGATGCGCTGGATCAGGGTGCCCCCCAGGGCCACGTTGAGGGACTGCATGCCGCCGCAGATGGCCAGCATCGGCAGGTCCCGCGCCAGGGCCCCCCGCACCAGGGCCAGCTCGAAGGCCAGCTTGGGGGGCGGCAGCAGCTCCAGGTCGAAGCGCGGCGCCTCGCCGTAGGCCGCCGGGTCGATGTGGCGGCCGCAGCCGGTGAGCACCAGGCCGTCGAGCCGGTCCAGGTAGCCCCCGGCGGCGTCGCCCTGGGTCGGCACCGGCAGCAGCCACGGCTCGCCCCCGGCGGCCTCCACGGCCCGGGTGTAGCGGGCGTTGACGAAGTGGTGCGCCTCGTCGCCCCCGAAGCGCTCCATGTCGCCCGGGTTCAGGTCGCACGCCACGCCGATGCGGGGCCGGGCCATGGGGTCAGTCCCGCTTGATGAGCAGCAGGCGCGGCTCGGTGAGGGCCTCGATGGCGTAGCGCACGCCCTCCCGCCCCAGCCCCGAGTCCTTGGTGCCGCCGTAGGGGGTGTGGTCCAGGCGCATCGTCGGCACGTCGTTCACCACCACGCCCCCCACCCGCAGCCGCTCGTGGGCCGCCAGGGCCTCGCCCAGGTCGCGGGTGTAGACGCCGGCCTGGAGGCCGTAGGGGGAGGCGTCCACCCGCTCCAGCGCCTCGTCGAAGGTGCGGAACGGGGCCACGGTCGCCACCGGGCCGAACACCTCCTCGCACGACACCTTCACGGTGTCCGGGACGCCGGTGAGCACGGTGGGGGCGACCACGTTTCCCTCCCGCCGCCCCCCGGCCGCCACCTCGGCGCCGGCCCCCACCGCCTCCTCGATCCAGGCCGTCACCCGCTCGGCCGCGGCGGCGTCGATCAGGGGGCCCGCCACGGTCTGGGGGTCCCGCGGGTCCCCCACCGCCAGGGCGGCGGTGGCCTCCAGGAAGGCCGCCAGGAAGGCGTCGTGCACCGCCTCGTGGACGAAGATGCGCTGCACCGAGATGCAGATCTGCCCGGCATAGGCGAAGGCCCCGTAGGCGATGCGCGCGGCGGCGGCCTTCAGGTCCACCCCCGGGCACACGATCACGGCGGCGTTGCCGCCCAGCTCCAGGGTCACGCGCTTCTTGCCCGCCTGGGCCTTGAGCTGCCACCCCACCCGGGCACTGCCGGTGAAGGAGAGCACGGCCAAACGGTCGTCGGTGATCAGGGGCCGGGCCGCCTCCACGGTGCACGGCACCACCGAGAAGGCCCCCGGCGGCGCCCCCGCCTGGTCCACGATCTCCCGCAGCATCAGGGGGGTGAGGGGGGTCTGCACCGGGGGCTTGAGCACCACCGGGCAGCCCACGGCCAGGGCCGGGGCCAGCTTGTGGGCGACCAGGTTGAGGGGGAAGTTGAACGGCGAGATGGCCGCCACCGGTCCCACGGGGAAGCGCCGGGTGAGGGCCGTGTAGCCCTCTCCGGCCGGGGTGGTGTCGGCGGGGATCACCTCGCCCCCGAGACGCTTGGCCTCCTCGGCGGCGATGGCGAAGGTGGTCACGGCCCGGTCCACCTCCCCCAGGGCCTGGGTGACGGGCTTGCCCCCCTCGGCCACGATGGACTCGGCCAGCTCGGCCCGGCGCGCGGCGATGCCTTCCGACACGGCGCACAAGACCCGGGCCCGGCGGTGGGCCGGCCAGGCGGCGAAGGGCCCGAAGGCCTCGGCGGCGGCGGCGATGGCCAGCTCCACCTGCTCGGGGCCCGCCAGGGGCACCTGGGCGACGGTCTCGCCCGTGTAGGGATTGGTGACGGCGTCGGCGTCCGGCGCCTCCACCGTCCGCCCGGCGATCACCAGCTCGCGGGATTCCATCGACAGCCCGGAGGGCCCGGCCCCCGGCGGGGCCCGGGGCCCGTCAGGAGGCGGCCTTCTTGCCGCCGCCCTTGCCGCCGCCGGCGCCGCCCTTCATCTCGGCGAGCAGCTTGTCCACCTGGGCCGACTGCTCCCGCACCAGGGCGGCGGAGCGGTGCAGCAGGGCGATCTCCGGGTTGGCCAGCCGCACGTCCACGATCTGCTCGATCCCGTCCTTGCCCAGCTTGCACGGCACGCCCACGAAGGTGTCCTGCACGCCGTACTCCCCCTCGCACAGGGCCGAGCACGGCAGGATCTTCTTCTTGTCGACCATGATGGCCTCGATCATCTCCACCGTGGCCGCCGAGGGGGCGTAGAAGGCGCTGCCGGTCTTGAGCAGGGCGACGATCTCGGCGCCGCCGTTGCGGGTGCGCTCGATGATGGCGTCGATGCGGTCCTGGGGCAGCAGCTCCGGGATGGGGATGCCGGCCACCGTGGAGTAGCGCGGGATGGGCACCATCGCGTCGCCGTGGCCGCCCAGCACGAAGGCATGGATGTTGTCCATGCTCACGTTCAGCTCCATGGCGATGAAGGTGCGGAAGCGCGCCGTGTCCAGGATCCCCGCCATGCCCACCACCCGCTGCTTGGGGAAGCCGCTCACCCGGTAGGCGGTGTGGCACATCACGTCCAGCGGGTTGGTCACCACGATGATGATGGCGTCGGGGGAGTGCTTGACGATGTTCTCGGTGACCTCGGCGACCACCTCGACGTTGCTCTTCAAGAGGTCGTCGCGGCTCATGCCGGGCTTGCGGGGAAAGCCCGCCGTGATCACCACGATGTCCGAGCCCTCGGTGGGGCCGTACTCGCTGGCGCCGATGATCTTGGTGTCGAAGCCGAGGATCGGGGCGCTCTGGAGCAGATCGAGGGTCTTGCCCTCGCCGCGGTCCGTCACCCGGTCGATGAGGACCACGTCGGTGAGCTCCTTCTCGACCAGCCGCTGGGCCAGCGTGGAGCCGACGCTCCCGGCCCCCACCACGGTCGTCTTGAATCTGCGCATACGCTCCGGTCCTCCACTCGTCCCGGCAATGGCCCCGGCGATCGTCCCGAGGCCCCGGCCCTTCGGGGCGCCCGGTGCCGCCCTGCCGCCCGCCTCCCCGCCCCGGCCGGTTGTGCCGGAAATCCGCCCGAAGCCGCCTTTATACTCCGCGCCGAGGGCCTTTGACAACCGCGCCGCCCCGCCCTTGGGGGCCCGCCGGGCGGGGCTTTGACCCGCCGCCGGGACCTCTGCTACGGTCGGCCTGTCGCCCCGGCCCGGCGCCGCTGGCGCCGGGGGCCTGGGCGCGGCTTCCTCCGGCCCGGTTCCCATGGCCCAAGACCTCGCCGCACAGCTCGCCCGCCTCCTGCCCGCCGACCGCATCGCCGGCTCCAAGGCGGACCGGCTCTGCTACGCCTACGACGCCACCCGGCTCAAGGCCCTGCCGGACCTCGTCGTGTTCCCCGCCGACGCCGACGAGGTGGCCCGGGTGCTGCGCTTCGCCAACGAGGCCGGGGTGCCGGTGGTGCCCCGGGGGGGCGGCACCGGCTTCGTGGGGGGCAGCGTGCCGGTGGCGGGGGGCATCGTCCTGTCCCTGGAGCGGATGAACCGCATCCTGGAGATCAGCCGCGACGACATGCTGGCCGTGGTGGAGCCCGGGGTGGTCACCGCCGAGCTGCACCGCCAGGCCGAGGCGGCGGGACTGTTCTACCCCCCGGACCCCTCCAGCGCCGCCGCCTGCACCCTGGGGGGCAACGCCGCCTGCGCCGCCACCGGCCCCCGCTCGGTGAAGTACGGCGGCACCCGGGACTACGTCCTGGCCGTGGACGCGGTGCTGCCCACCGGGGAGCGGATCACGGCCCCCTCCCGGGCGGTCAAGCGGGTGGCGGGCTACGACCTGGCGCGGCTCCTGGTCGGCACCGAGGGCACCCTGGGGGTCATCACCCGCCTGACCTTGAGGCTGCTGCCCCTGCCGGCCGAGGTCCGCACCCTGCTGGCGGCCTTCCCGGACGTGGCGGCGGCGGCCCGGGCCGTGTCGGGCACCATCGCCTCGGGGCTGGTGCCCCGCACCTGCGAGTTCATGGACGCCCGCTCCCTGGACCTGGTGCGCGCCCACGGCGGCGTGACCGTGGCGGAGGGGGCCGGGGCCCTGCTGCTGCTGGAGGTGGACGGCACGGCCGAGCAGGTGGCGCGGGACGCCGAGCGGCTGGCGGCCCTGTGCAAGGAAGAGGGGGCCCTGGAGGTGCGGCGGGCCCGCACCGGCGCCGAGGTGAAGGACCTGTGGTCGGCCCGCAAGGCCCTCTCCCAGGCCATGTACGAGGTGGCCCCCACCAAGATCAACGAGGACGTGGTGGTGCCCCGCAGCCGCCTGCCGGACCTGGTGGCGGCGGTGGAGGGCCTGGCGGCGCGCCACCGCCTGCCCATCGTCTCCTTCGGCCACGCCGGGGAGGGCAACCTCCACGTCAACGTCATGGCCGACCGGGACGATCCCGAAGCCTGGGGCCGGGCCCAACTGGCGGTGCGGGAGCTGTTCGAGACGGTGGTGGCCCTCCAGGGCAGCGTCTCGGGCGAGCATGGCATCGGGCTCGCCAAGGCCCCCTATCTGCCCATCGAGGTGGGGGCGGAGGGAATCGAGGTGATGCGCCGCATCAAGGCCGCCTTCGACCCCCGCAACGTCCTGAATCCGGGCAAGATCCTGGTCTGACCCGGACGCCCGGGCCGGCGCCGGGGAAATTCGGCTGCCCACGGGGTCAGCATTTGGCGCGGGAGTGCCGATAAGGACCGGTTGGAGGAGTCCGGTCGGTGTGCTATAACCGCCTGCGCCCCGCCGACCGGACGCCCCACGAGGAGAGATGAAGCGGTGGACGACAGAGCCTATCTGACGCCCGGCACCGTGCAGAAGATCGAGGCGGAGCTCAGGGCCTTCCGGCAGGTCGCCAAGGCCCGGGTCGCCTTCCTGATCGACCGCAACGGCCAGCTGCTGGGGCAGGCGGGGGACGCCTCGGGCGTGGACACCACGGCCCTGGCGGCCCTCACCGCCAGCAACATCGCCGCCTCCCGCGCCATCGCCGAGCTCATGGGGGAGCAGGATTTCACCGGCATCCTGCACGAGGGCGAGAACGACCACCTCCACATCTCCCTGGTGGGCCCGGAGGCGATCCTGCTGGTGCTGTTCGACGCCGAGACCTCCATCGGGCTGGTGCGGCTCCGGTGCAAGAAGACCGCCCAGCGCCTGGCCGAGCTGTTCGCGAAGGGGGAGGAGGACGGCGAGGACGGCGAGGAGGCCCTTTCGCCCTTCGCCGAGATCACCGAGGAAGACATCGACCAGCTGTTCCGATAGAAGGCCCGGATGTCGTTCATCAACTACTCATCCCGCGAGATCAACTGCAAGATCGTCTACTACGGCCCCGGGCTGTGCGGCAAGACGACCAACCTGCAGTACATCTACCAGAAGACCAACCCCGACAACCGGGGCAAGATGATCTCCCTGGCCACCGAGACCGAGCGGACCCTGTTCTTCGACTTCTTGCCCCTGGCCCTGGGGTCCATCCGGGGCTTCAAGGTGCGCTTCCACCTCTACACCGTCCCGGGCCAGGTGTTCTACGACGCCAGCCGCAAGCTGATCCTGCGGGGCGCGGACGGCGTGGTGTTCGTGGCCGACTCCCAGGTGGACCGGCTGGAGGCCAACGTCGAGAGCCTGGAGAACCTCCGGGTGAACCTGTCCGAGCACGGCTTCAACCTGGACACGATCCCCCTCACGCTCCAGTACAACAAGCGCGACCTGTCCGACATCGCCCCCGTGGACGAGCTCAACGGCCTGCTCAACACCCGCGGGGTGCCGTGGTTCGCGGCCACCGCCCCCTCCGGCGAGGGGGTGTTCGACACCCTCAAGGACATCGCCAAGCAGGTGGTGCTGGAGCTCAAGCAGAAGGCCTGACCCTCCCCCCTCGCCCCGCCGGCCGTCCGGCCCGGGGTCCGTTTCGTGGTACACTCCCGCCCGGCGCTCAGGAGGGCCCTCCCCCCGGCCCCCGGACGCCCTCCATCCGCAGCCGTTCCAGGGCCTTACGACGGGATGAACGCCGACACCCAGAACGTCTTCGCCCGCGCCGAGCGCCTCTACGAACGGGGCGACTACGCCGCCTGCCGACCCCTGTTCGAGGCCATCGTGGCGGACCACCCGGACGGCTACGCCGACGTCTGGGGCCGCCTGGGCATCATCCACCATGTGGAGGGCCGCCCGGAGGAGGCGGTGCGCTGCTACGAGGAGGCCCTCCGGGTCAGCCCCGGCTACACCGAGGCCGCCCTCAACCTGGTGGTGGCCCTCAACGACCTGGGCCGCTTCGAGGAGGCGGAGGAGGTGTTCAGGGACGCCGCCGACCGCCTCCCGGAGGGGGAGGAGGGTCCGGTCATGGCCGCCCTGGCCAACCGCCACGTGCGCATGGGGGACGACTACGTCCGCCTGGGGCGGCTGGACGACGCCCTGCACGAGTACCGCCGCGCCCTCACCCTGCGGCCCACCTACGTGGACGTCATCTGCAAGCTGGGCACGGTGCTGCGCAAGGCGGAACGGCCCGACGACGCCCTGCGGGTGTTCGGCCGCGCCAAGGAGCTCAACCCGGGCTTCGCCGTCCCCTACGTGCAGGCGGGACTGATCTACTACAAGAAGGGGTTCCTCGACGTGGCCATGTCCGAGTGGCAGAAGGCCCTCGACCTGGACCCGGCACGGCGCGACGCGGAGGCCTTCCTCGCCACCGTGCGCCGCGCCCTCCTGCAGCAGTAGGCCGTGCCGGGCGCCCCGGGCGGACCCGCCGGCACCCCCCTGCTCGACGTGCGGGGCCTGGTGACCACCTTCAGCACCCCCGAGGGCCCCGTGGCCGCCGTGGACGGGGTGGACCTGACCGTGGCCCGGGGCGAGGTGCTGGGCCTGGTGGGCGAGTCCGGCTGCGGCAAGAGTGTCACGGCCCTTTCGGTCCTGCGCCTGGTGCCCGACCCGCCGGGGCGGATCACCGCCGGGGAGGTGCGCTTCGACGGCACGGACCTCCTGAAGCTCCCGGAACGGGAGATGCGCCGCGTCCGGGGGCGGCGCATCGCCATGATCTTCCAGGAGCCCATGACGGCCCTGAATCCCGTGTTCAGCGTCGCCACCCAGATCGGCGAGGCCCTGCGCCTGCACCTGGGGATGAGCCGTGCCGAGGCCTTCGAGCGCACCGTGGAGCTGCTGGCCCAAGTGGGCATCCCCTCCCCCAAGGAGCGGGCCCGGGAGTATCCCCACCAGCTCTCCGGCGGCATGCGCCAGCGGGTGATGATCGCCATGGCCATCGCCTGCGAGCCCGACCTCCTGTTCGCCGACGAGCCCACCACCGCCCTGGACGTGACGATCCAGGCCCAGATCCTGGCCCTGCTGGCGGAGCTCAAGGAGCGCACCGGCATGGGCCTGGTGCTGGTCTCCCACGACCTGGGGGTGATCGCCGAGGTGGCCGACCGGGTGATGGTCATGTACGCCGGCCGGGTGGTGGAGGAGGCCCCCACCGCCGACCTGTTCGCCCGCCCCGCCCACCCCTACACCCGGGGCCTTCTGGCCAGCCTGCCCCACGCCCGCGAGGCCGGGGCCCGGGCGGCGGACGCCGGCGGCGGGGGGGAACGCCTGTTCGCCATCCCCGGCGCCGTGCCGGCCCTGACCGAGCTGCCGGCGGGCTGCAAGTTCCGCCCCCGCTGCCCGGACGCCTTCGACCGCTGCGAGGGCCCCGAGCCCGGCCTGACCGGCCTGGACGCGGGCCACCGGGTGCGCTGCTACCTGCACGAGGGGGCCGCGGCGGCCGCGCCGCCGGCCGGGGAGCGCACGCCGTGAGCGGGGCGCTGCTCGAGGTGGACGGCCTGGTGAAGCACTTCCCCATGGGGGGCGGCTTCCTGGGCCGGAGCACGCGGGTGGTGCACGCGGTGGACGGGGTGTCGTTCCACATCGCCCCCGGGGAGGTGCTTTCCCTGGTGGGGGAGTCGGGCTGCGGCAAGAGCACCACGGGGCGCCTGGTGCTGCGCCTGCTGCCCCCCACGGCGGGCACGGTGCGCTTCGAGGGCGAGGACCTGTTCGCCCTGCCGCCGGCGCGCATGAAGGCGCTCCGGCGCGAGATGCAGATCATCTTCCAGGACCCCTACGCGTCCCTGAACCCGCGCATGCGGATCGGCGCCATCCTGGAGGAGCCCCTCAAGGTGCACCGCATCGGCACCCGCGAGGAGCGCCGCAAGCGGGTGGAGCGCCTGGTGGAGCAGGTGGGCCTGCGCCCCGACGCCCTGGAGCGCTACCCCCACGAATTCTCCGGCGGCCAGCGCCAGCGCATCAGCATCGCCCGGGCCCTGATGCTGGAGCCCAAGCTGGTGGTGGCCGACGAGCCGGTGTCGTCCCTGGACGTGTCCATCCAGGCCCAGGTGATCAACCTGGTGCAGGACCTCCAGGCGGCCTACGGCCTGGCGATCCTGTTCATCGCCCACGACCTGAACATGGTGCGCCACCTGTCGGACCGGGTGGCGGTGATGTACCTGGGCCGGATCGTGGAGCAGGGCCCCGTGGAGGCGGTCTATGGCGACCCCAAACACCCCTATACCCGGGCCCTGCTGGAGGCCGTCCCCGTACCCGATCCCGCCGCCCGCCGGCGCCGGGCCGTGCTGAAGGGCGAGCTGCCCAGCCCGGTGGACCTGCCGGCCGGGTGCCGCTTCCAGTCCCGCTGCCCCGAGGTGATGGACGCCTGCCGCCGGGTGGATCCGGGCCTGATCCGGGTCGGCGAGGGCCACGAGGCGGCCTGCCTGCTCTACGGCGAGGTCCCCTTCGCCGCCCCCGGGCGGACCGCGGAGGCCGCGTCCTAGCCCCGCCCGCCTAGCGCTGCCAGCGGATGAGGGGGGCCTCCAGGGGCACCCGGGCCTCGGGGTGGTGGGGCACCACCCGCGCGGTGTAGCCCTCCGCCGGCCGCTCCGCCGCCAGCGTGGCGGCGTACAGGTGCCCCCCCACCGTGCCCGCCAGGGGCGCCCCCCGGGTCATCGGGTGCACCTCCGGCGCCCCGTCTCCGACGGGCTCCGCGTACAGCTCCACCCGCACCGCCTCCGGGTCCAGGCCGCCCAAGAACACCTGGGCCTGGAACCGGTGGGCCGTCTCCCCCGCCTCCACCTCCCAGGCGCCGAAGCGCACGGAGTCCCAGTGCCCGTCCAGGTCCGCCCGCCACGCCGCCAGGCGGGCCCCCAGGGCGCCCCGGCGGGCCGCGCGGCGGCGGTAGCCCTGGGCAGCCGGCAGGTAGTGCTCGTCCACGTACTCGCGCACCATGCGGTTGGCGGAGAAGCGCGGCGTCAGGCGCGCCATGCTCTCCCGCATGCGGGCCACCCACTCGGCCGGGATGCCGCCCCCGTCCCGGTCGTAGAAGGCCCGGGCCACCTCCCCCTCCAGCAGGGCGTACAGGGCCTCGGCGTCGGCCCCGTCGTCGCCACCGTCGGTGTCGTCCCCCACGGTCCAGCCCACCTCGGGGGCGTAGCCTTCCGCCCACCAGCCGTCCCGCACCGAGAGGTTCAGGCCGCCGTTGACGAGCAGCTTCATGCCGCTGGTGCCGCAGGCCTCCCACGGCCGGCGCGGGGTGTTGATCCACAGGTCCACCCCCTGGACGAGCTCCGCCGCCAGGGCCATGTCGTAGTCCGCCACGAACACCACCCGCCCCGCCACCTCGGGGCGGGCCGCGTAGCGGGCCCAGGCCGCCACGATGCGGCGCCCGGCCTCGTCCGCCGGGTGGGCCTTGCCCGCCACGACGAGCTGCATCGGCCGCTCCGGGCGGGTCAGCAGGCGGGTCAGCCGCTCCGGGTCGGCCAGCAGCAGGTCAGGGCGCTTGTAGGTGGCGAAGCGCCGGGCCAGGCCCACGGTGAGCACGTCCGGGTCCAGGCAGCGGGCCCCGGCGGCGGCGTCCAGGCCCTGCATCGCCCGCTGCCGCTCCAGGCGCCCCCGCACCTGCTCCACCAGGCGCCGCCGCCCGACGCATCGCAGGTCCCACAGGGTCTTGTCGTCCAGGCGCCGGAAGTCCTCCTCCAGGCGCTCCAGGGTGCCCATCCAGCGGCCGGCGCCGCAGGCCCGGCTCCACAGGGCGGCGGCGGCGGCCGAGTCCCACGACGGCACGTGCACCCCGTTGGTGACGTGCCCCACCGGCACCTCGGCCTCCGGCCGGCGCGGGAACAGGGCCCCGAACAGGCGCCGGCTGACTTCCCCGTGCAGGCGGCTGACGCCGTTGACCCGCCCCGCGCCGTGGAGGGCCAGCCACGCCATGGTGAACGGCGCCTCCGGCCCCTCGCCGGGGGTCCGCCCCAGGGCCAGCAGGTCGTCCACCGCCAACCCCAGAGCGTCGGCGTAGGCCTGGAAGTACTGGCGGAACAGCCCGGGCGCGAAGCGGTCGAACCCCGCCGCCACCGGCGTGTGGGTGGTGAACAGGTTGCCCGCCCGGGTCGCCGCCAGGGCCTCGGCGAACGACCGGCCGCTCGCCGCCATGAAGGCCCGGGCCCGCTCCAGCACGGCGAAGGCGGCGTGGCCCTCGTTGAGGTGGCACACGTCGCAGGCGTGCCCCAGGGCCGCCAGCAGCCGCCAGCCGCCGATGCCCAGCACGATCTCCTGCTGCAGCCGCATCTCGGGGCCGCCCCCGTACAGCTCCGCCGTGATGCCCCGGTCACCGGGGGCGTTCAGGGGGTCGTTGGCGTCCAGCAGGTACAGGCTCACGTGCCCCACCCGCACCTGCCAGCCCCGCAGCTGGAGCACCCGCCCCGGCAACTCCACCGTCACCCGCAGCCAGCCCCCGTCCGCGTCCCTTAAGGGCATGGCGGGCAGCATGGAGGGGTTGCTGTAGGGGTAGAACGCCAGCTGCCCGCCCCCGGCGTCCAGGGCCTGGCGGAAGTAGCCCTGCTGGTACAGGAGCCCCACCCCCACCAGGGGCACGCCCAGATCGCTCGCCGTCTTCAGGTGGTCCCCGGCGAGGATGCCCAGACCCCCGGAGTAGATGGGCAGCGCCTCCCCCAGGCCGAACTCCATGGAGAGGTACGCCACGCCCCCCAACGCCTTGCTGCCGTGCACCGTGCGGAACCAGGCGGCGCGCTCCAGGTAGGCCGTGCGGTCGGCGAGCTGGCGCCCGAGCTCGGCCACGAAGTCCGGGTCCGCCGCCAGGGCCTCCAGGCGGGCCCCGCTCACGCTCTCCAGGATCAGCCAGGCGTTGCCCGTGGCCTCCCACAGCCTTGAGTCCACCGCCTCCCACAGGGCGTCGGCGCCGTGGTTCCAGCCCCCGCGCAGGTCCAGGGCCAGGGTCGCCAGCCCCTCCAGGGCGTGGGGCAGGGCCCGGGGCAGGTAGCGCTGCGGGTTCACGGCCGGCCCCCGTCCCCGTGCCCCCCCAGCGGCCCCCGCGCCAGGTGCAGGAAGCGGTGGTGGCGCGGCGCCGCCAGCCCCAGGCGCCGGTACACCGCCAGCTTGGCGCCGTCCTCGATGAAGATCCACACCAGGCAGTAGAGCCAGATCAGCCCCACGTAGCTCCACGGGATCGGCGTGACCAGCCACCCGAGGCCCACGATCAGCGCGGCCACCGTCTGGGTGCCCACGATCGCCCCCAGCAGCACGGGGGCCGGGCGCGGCCGCCCCATGAACGGCCCCCGGGTGCGCGCCACCATCAGGGTCAGGTGCCCCGCCACCACCAGCTTGAGGAAGATCACCGACTGCAACGCCCCGCCCGTGATCCCCATCCAGGTGTGTGCGAAGTACAGCAGGCCGAAGGTCTCCAGCACCCCCACGCTCCCCAGCACGGTGGCCACGGTGAGGACGCGCCGCATGTCCCACCGCACCGGGTCCGGGTCCAGGCGGGTGTTGTCGTAGGCGATGGTCATGATCGGCAGGTCGTTCAGGAGCGCCAGCAGGATCACCATGATCGCCGTGATCGGACGGGTGCCGTAGATCAGCATGGCCAGCACCAGGAAGGCCATGATCCGGATCGTCTCGGTGATGCGGTACACGGCGTAGGAGGTCATGCGCTCGAAGATGCGCCGGGCCTCCTCGACGGCCCCCACGATCACCCCCAGGCCGGGCGCCGTGAGCACCAGGTCGGCGGCGGCCCGGGCGGCGTCGGTGGCCCCCGCCACGGCGATGCCCACCTCGGCCTGCTTCAGGGCCGGGGCGTCGTTCACCCCGTCCCCCGTCATGCCCACCAGGTGGCCCCGACCCTGGAGGGTGCGCACGATGGCGTACTTGTGCTCGGGGAACACCTGGGCGAAGCCGTCGGCCCGCTCCACCTCGTCGCCGCGTCCGTCACCGCCCTCGGCGGGCACCCGCTCCGCCGGCAGGATGCCGGTGCCGAGCCCCAGCCGGCCCGCCACCTCCCGGGCGATGGCCATGTTGTCGCCGGTGACCATCTTCACGTCGATGCCGTGGCGGGTGGCCTGGGCCAGGGTGGCGGCCGCGTCCTCCCGGGGCGGGTCGAACAGGGGCAGCAGGCCCAGGAAGGTCCACGGCCCCCCGTCACCGCCGCCTTTCGCCTCCCCCCGGGCCACTCCCAGCGTCCGGTAGCCCTTGCGGGCGAAGCCGTCCACCTCGCGCTCCACCCGTTCCCGCAGGTCAGTGTCGGGGCGGCACAGGTCCAGGATCACCTGGGGCGCCCCCTTGGCGACCCGGTGGCGCGCCCCGCGCGGGTCCCGCACCAGGGCCTCGGTGCGCTTGCGCACCGGGTCGAACGGCACGAACCGCTCCTGGACGTAGCCCGCCAGGGCGTCCATTCCCCCCGGCAGCCCCTCCAGCACGGCGCCGTCGATGGCGTCGGCGTCCTCCGCCTTGCAGGCCAGGGCGGCGGCGCGGACCAGCTCGGCGCCGTCCAGGGCCCCCACCGGCACCGGCTCCCCCAGGGTGAGGCGGTTCTGGGTGAGGGTGCCGGTCTTGTCGCAGCACAGCACGTCCATCCCCGCCATCTCCTCGATGGACTCCAGGCGCGAGACGATGGCGCGCATCTTGGACAGGGCCACGGCCCCCACCGCCATGGTCACCGACAGGACCGCCGGCATGGCCACCGGGATCGCCGCCACGGTGAGGATCAGGGCGAACTCCAGCACCCGCAGCACCGGCTCCCCCCGGTGGATCTCCACCAGGAACAGCACCGCAACCAGCCCCAGGGTCAGGTAGATCAGGTAGTCCCCGATCGCCAGCACGGCGCGCTGGAAGTGGGACACGGGGCGGGCCTCGGCCACCAGGCGCGCCGTGCGGCCGAAGAAGGTCTCCATGCCGGTGGCCGTCACTACCCCCACCATCTCCCCCTGGCGGGCCACGGAGCCCGACCAGGCCGCGTCCCCGGCGTGCTTCTCCACCGGCAGGGACTCGCCGGTGAGGGCCGACTGGTCCACGCTCAGGTAGTCGCCCTCGAACAGCTTCAGGTCGGCCGGCAGCACGTCCCCCAGGCGCACCCGCACCACGTCTCCCGGCACCAGCTCGCGGGCGTCGATCAGGTTCCAGGCGCCGTCCCGCCGCACCCGGGCCTTGAGGGCCAGGCTCTTCCTGAGCTGGGCGATGGCCCCCTCGGCCTGGTGCTCCTGGTGGAAGCCCACCGCGGCGTTGAAGAGGAGCAGGACCAGGATGATGGCCAGGTCCGTGTCGTCCCCCACCACGGCGGCGAGGGCGGCGGCCACCTCGATCATCCAGGGGATGGGTCCCCAGAAGTAGGACAGCAGCTTGCGGAAGGGGTGGGGGCGCTTCTCGGCGATCTCGTTGGGGCCGTGGCGCTGAAGGCGCGCCGCCGCCTCGGCGGCGGTCAGGCCGTCGGTGCTGGCGTCCAGGGCCTCGAGCACGGCCTCCAGGGGCGCCTCGGCGGCGGGCGGGGTTCCGGCGGCGGCGGGCTGCGCCATGGGGTGCCTCCTTGCGACCTCCATCCCCGGGGGACACCCGCGCGGCGTGGGGGCCCACAAGCTGAACGCTAAACCCGCGAAGAGGCGGGGTCAAGCCGGCGGCGGGAGGCGCGCGCCGGGCCGCGGCCCGGGAGGGGAGAAGGGGGAGGCGGTGGGGTGAGCGACGGGGATCGAACCCGCGACCACAGGAATCACAATCCTGTGCTCTACCGACTGAGCTACGCTCACCACAAGGCCGTGGGGGCGGCGGGGGGCGGCCTGTAAGGGACCGCGGCCCGCGTATGTGGGTCCCCCCAAGCTGGTGCGCCTGAGAGGAATCGAACCTCCGACCGGCGGCTTAGAAGGCCGCTGCTCTATCCGACTGAGCTACAGGCGCCGGCGCTCGAGCTTCCAGGCGCATGGGCCGCCGCGGTGGTCGGGGCGAGAGGATTTGAACCTCCGACACCCTGCTCCCAAAGCAGGTGCGCTACCGGGCTGCGCCACGCCCCGGGATTCGGCTTCCGACGCCCCGGCTTGGCGCGCCGGGCCCGCGCCCGTCGCGAATCCCGGTGCCGGCACCTGAAAGGGGCCCCGGTGCCCACCCGTCACCGCCGGGAGGCAAAGGCCACAATTTGTACCGGCTGCCGGGCTCGGCTGTCAAGCCGCGCCGTCGACCGGCCGATACGATTCGGTTGACTACCACCCCCCCGGCTGCTACGCTGCCCCATTCCGCGTAAGCACCGTGGGCGGCTCCTCCCGGCGGGGTCGCCGCACCAGCGAGGAATTTGTGCCGATGAAGCAGCCAGAGACCCGGGTCAACTACGACGAAATCCGCGAGATCCTCGAGCAGCAGCGCAAGGACATCCTGGCCATGTCCGAGGAGATCATCTCCAAGGGCAGCATGGGGACCGAGGGCACCAACTTCCCCGACATGTCCGACCAGGCCACCGCGGAGCAGGACCAGAGCCTCAACATCCGCATGCGCAGCCGGGAGCAGAAGCTCCTGGTGAAGATCGAGGAGGCCCTCGAGCGGATCGCCTCCGGCACCTACGGCGTGTGCGAGCTGTGCGGCGAGACCATCGCCTTCCAGCGCCTCAAGGCCCGTCCCGTGACCACCCTGTGCATCGACTGCAAGACCGAGCAGGAAGCCCAGGAGGCCATGGAGCAGATGTAGGCCCCCGCAAGGCCCCCTCTCCGGCCCGCCCGGCCCCGGCGCACCCGCCCGGCCGCGCGGGCCTTTTGCTGCGCGAATCCCGCCCCCGCGCCCCCGCCCCGCTCCCCGGCCCGCCGAATTCCGGGGGTCGGCTAAGATAGGGAAATGCCCGAGACCGTCGCATCCGCGCCCCCCGAGGTCGTGCGCCTGCCCGTGGCGGGCATGACCTGCGCCGCCTGCGCCGCCCGCGTCGAGAAGGTGCTGGGGCGCGTGGCGGGGGTCGCCTCCGCCGAGGTCAACTTCGGCACCCGCACCGCCACGGTGGCCTTCGACCCGGAGGCCGTCTCGCCCCCCGAGCTGGTCGCCGCCGTGCGCCGCACCGGCTACGAGGTGCCCGAGGCGGTCACGGAGCTGCCGGTGGCGGGCATGACCTGCGCCGCCTGCGCCGCCCGCATCGAGAAGGTCCTGGCCCGGGTGGAGGGGGTCACCGAGGCCCACGTCAACTTCGGCAGCCGCGGCGCCCGGGTGCGCCACCTCGGGGACCTCCCCCGCGAGGCCCTGGTGGCGGCGGTCGAGCGCGCAGGCTACTCGGTCCCCGCCGGGGAGAGCCCCGAGGCCGAGACCGACGCGGTGGAGGCGGCGGAGGCCCGGGAGCGGGCCGACTACACCCGCCGCCTGGCCGTGGCGGGGGTCCTGACGGCGCTGATCGTGGCGGGCAGCATCCTGCCGTGGGCCGGACGCCTGCCGGGGCACGCCGTCTGGCTGCTGCTGCTGGCCACGCCGGTGCAGTTCTGGGCCGGGTGGCCCTTCTACCGCGCCGCCTGGGCCGCGGCCCGCCACGGCGGCACCGACATGAACACCCTGGTGGCGGTGGGCACCAGCGCCGCCTACGGCTACTCGGCCGTGGCCGCCCTCGTCCCCGGCGCCTTCGCGGGAACCGCCGGGGGCGCCCACGTCTACTTCGACACCGCGGCGGTGATCGTGACCCTGATCCTGCTGGGGCGCACCCTGGAGGCCCGCGCCCGGGGCCACGCCTCCGACGCCATCCGCCGCCTCATGGGCCTTGAGCCCCGTGAGGCCACCGTGGTGCGGGACGGCGCCGAGGCCCGGGTGCCGGTGGCCGCCCTCCAGGCGGGCGACACGGTCGTGGTGCGGCCCGGCCAGCAGGTGCCCGTGGACGGCACCGTGGCCGAGGGCCACTCCACCGTGGACGAGAGCATGCTCACCGGCGAGCCCATCCCGGTGGAAAAGCGCCCCGGCGACCCGGTCACCGGCGGCACGCTCAACAGGACCGGCGCCTTCCGCTTCGTCGCCACCCGGGTGGGGCGCGACACGGCCCTGGCCCACATCATCGAGATGGTGCGCCGGGCCCAGGGTTCCAAGGCCCCCATCCAGCGGGTGGCCGACCGGGTCGCGGGCATCTTCGTGCCCGTGGTGCTGGCGGTGGCGGCCGTCACCTTCGTGGCCTGGTACCTGGTGGGGCCGGCCCCCGCCCTCACCCACGCCCTGGTGGCGGCGGTGGCGGTGCTGATCATCGCCTGCCCTTGCTCCCTGGGGCTCGCCACCCCCACCGCCATCATGGTGGGCACCGGGCGGGGCGCCGCCCTGGGGGTGCTCATCAAGGGGGGCGAGACCCTGGAGGGCGCCCACCGCATCACCACCGTGGTGTTCGACAAGACCGGCACCCTCACCCACGGCGCCCCCGAGGTCACGGACGTCGTGCCCCGGGCGGGGGACGAGGTGGAGGACGTGGCGGACCTCCTGGCCCTGGCCGCCGGCGTGGAGCAGGCCTCCGAGCACCCCCTGGCCGCCGCCGTGGTGCGGGCGGCCCGGGAGCGGGGCGTGGAGCCCGCGGCGGTGGAGGGCTTCGAGGCCCTGCCCGGGCGCGGCGTGCGGGCCCGGGTGGGGGGCGCCGACGTGCTGCTGGGCAACCGGCGCCTGATGGCCGACGAGGGGATCGAGCTGGGGGCCGCGGCCGACGACCTGGCGCGCCTGGCGGAGGCCGGCCGCACCCCGGTGGTGGTGGCGCGGGACGGCGCCGTGGTGGGGGTCGTGGCCGTGGCCGACGCCCCCAAGCCGGAGGCCCGCGCCGCCGTGGCGGCCCTGCACGACATGGGCCTGAAGGTGGCCATGATCACCGGCGACCACGCCCAAACCGCCGAGGCGGTGGCCCGCGAGCTGGGCATCGACCGGGTGCTGGCCGAGGTGCTGCCGGCCGACAAGGCCGGCGAGGTGACGCGCCTCCAGGAGGCGGGCGAGGTGGTCGCCATGGTGGGCGACGGCATCAACGACGCCCCCGCCCTGGCCCAGGCCGACCTCGGGCTCGCACTGGGCACGGGCACCGACGTGGCGATGGAGACCGCCGACATCACCCTGCTGCGGGGCGACGTGACCGGCGTCGTGACCGCCATCGAGCTGTCGCGCCGCACCATGCGCACGATCCGCCAGAACCTGTTCTGGGCCTTCGGCTACAACGCCGCCGGCATCCCGGTGGCGGCGGGTGTGCTGTACCCGGTCACGGGCCTGTTGCTCTCCCCCATGATCGCGGCCCTGGCGATGGCCTTCTCGTCCGTGTCGGTGGTGACCAACTCCCTCCGGCTCAAGCGCTTCCACCCCCGCGCGGCGGGCACGGGAGGCCCCGCGCCGGTTTGACCCGCGGCCCGGCGGCTTTCTATCATCCCCCCATGGACGCACCGGCCCCCCCCACCCCCGACCTGGAGCGCATCGACGCCCTCGTCACCCTGCTGGCGGACGACGACCCCCGGGTGGGGGAGACCATCGCCCAGCACCTGAAGGACATCGGCGCGGCCGCGCTGCCCGCCCTGGAGGACGCCGCCGCCAGCACCAACCCCCTCCTGGGGGAACGGGCCCGCCACCTGGTGGGGGACTTGAAGCGCGACGCGGCCCTGGAGGCGATCCGGGCCCTGGGGGCGCGGGAGCCGGTGTCCCTGGAAGAGGGCCTGCTGCTCATCTCCCGCCTCGACGACCCCGACCTGGACGCCTCCGCCTGCTCGGCCCGGCTCGACCGCATGGCCGAGGACCTGATGCTGCGCCTCGACCCCGGCGACGGCGTGGACGCCCTGGTGGCGGGACTGGCCCGCTACCTCCACGACGACCAGGGCTTCTCCGGCAACACCGACGACTACTACAACGAGGGCAATTCCTACCTCCACACCCTGCTCTCCACCCGCAAGGGCATCCCCATCTCCCTGGCGTGCCTCTACGTGCTGCTGGCCGAGCGGCTCCACCTGCCGTTCTTCGGCGTGGGCATGCCGGGCCACTTCCTGGTGCGCTACGACGACGGCCACGACGTGCGCATCCTCGATCCCTACGGCCGGGGCCGCATCCTGGACCGGGAGGGGTGCGCCGCCCTGCTGCGCGGCCTGGGGCTGGCCTTCGACGAGCGCTACCTGGCGGCGGTGGGGGCGCGCTACATCCTGGAGCGCACCCTGAAGAACCTGATCGCCGTCTTCGCCCACACCGACCGCACCGAGGCGCTGGCCCTGCACGAGGCCGCCCTCCAGGCCCTGCGCGGCGCCGCCTGAGACGACCCGTGGCGGCGCCCCTCCGCGCCGTCCCCGCCGCCGGGGTGGCGACGGCCCTCGGGACCCTCGTGCCCGGCCCCGGCACCCCCGAGGAGGTGGCGCTGGACGCAGCCCCGGGGCGCGTCTGCGCCCGCGACGAGACGGCCCCCTGGCCCCTGCCCCCCGCGCCCGTGGCCCGGGTGGACGGCTACTGCCTGGCCGACCCCGCCCCCGGCCTGCGCTGCCGGATCACCGCCCGCAGCCTGCCCGGCGGCCCGACCCCCGCGCCCCCCGCCGGGGGCACCGCCTGCTTCGTGATGACCGGCGCCCCCCTGCCCCCGGGCGTGGAGGCCGTCGTGCCCCGCGAGGGGGTGACGGAAGCCGGGGACACCGTGGAGGTCACGGACCCCGCCACCGTCCCGGCCGTGGCCGCCGGCGCCCGGGTGGCGGCGGGCGCGGTGCTGGCCCGGGCCGGCGACCGCCTGGACCCGGTCCGGGTGGGGCGGCTGGCGGACTTCGGCCGCGCCCGCGTGGCCGTCTTCCCCCACCCCACCGTGGACCTCCTGCCCGTCGGCAGCGAGCTGGCCGACCCGGCGGCGGCCCCGGCGCCCACCCCCGGCGCCCCGCCGCCCAGCTACGACAGCAACGCCCACGTCCTGGCGGCCCTGGTGCGGGCGGCCGGCGGTGTGCCCCGCATCCTGCCCCCGGTGCCCGACGACCCCGAGGCCGTCGCCGCGGCCCTGGGGTCCTGTACCGGAAACCTGATCGTGGCCACCGGCGGCACCGCCCGGGGGGCCGCCGACCACACCGCCGCCGCCGCCGGACGGGCGGGCTTCCGCCTCGCCCTGGACGGCCTCGAATGCCGCCCCGGCCGCACCGCCCGGATCCTGCTGCGGGAAGGCCGGGTGCTGATCTCCCTGCCCGGCTCCCCCGGCGCCGTCGCGCCCCTGTTCGCCCTGCTGGTCGGCCCCGCCCTGGGGCGCCTGGCGGGCCGTTCCGACTGGGCGCCATCCTGGCGCACGGCGCGGCTGGACGGATCGGTCGCGGAGCCACGCCCCACGGCGGTGCTGTCCCACGCCGTCCTCACGGCGGACGAAGGCGTCTTCACGGCCCGCCCCGGTCCCGCCCCGGGCAACGGCTTCGCCCTCCTGCCGCAAGGTGAACAGGTCCTGGCGGCGGGGGAGGCGGTCGACGTGCTGTGGGGGGAGTCGGCCCGGCCCTGAGAGGGCGGGCCCGTCAGCCGGTGGGGGTGTAGAAGGGCAGGTCGGCCACGGTGGCGGGGGCGTCGCCCACTTTGACGGCCGTGCCCGCCTCCCACAGGCCGCGCTTCAGGTAGGCCAGGGCCAGGGTCCGCTCCAGGGTGGGGGAGAAGGCGGCGCTGCGCACGGCGCCCACGGGGCCGTCGGCGGAGACCTCGGTGCCGGCCGCGGGGGGCGCGCCCTCCACCACCAGGCCGCACAGGCGGCGGTTCACGTGGCCCCGGAACACGATGCGCGACAGGGTCTCCTGGCCGATGTAGCATCCCTTCTCGAAGTTCACCGCGTCCGTGAGGCCCGCCTCCAGCAGGATCACCTCGTCGTCCACCTCGACGCCGTAGCGGGGCCGGCCCGACTCGATGCGCAGCGACTCCAGGGCGGTGAAGCCGAACGGCGCCACGCCCTTAGGCTCCCCCGCCCGGGTGAGGGCGTCCCACAGCCCTTTGAGCCCCTCCCGCACGACCCACAGCTCGAAGCCGGGGTCCACCAGCTCCGCCGTGGCCAGCACCAGCGGCCCCTCCGTCACCGGCGCGCGGGCCTCGCCGGGGGCGGCCGGCAGGTCGTCGGGGCGGACCCCCAGGGCCTCGGCCAGCACGCCCGGGGCCTCGGGGCCGTAGAGCCCCACGTGGCCGACCCGGTCGCTCCAGTCCTCGGTGGTGGCGTCCCGGATGATCGTGTACTTGACCAGGAAGTCCCGGGTGAAGGCGGTCACCGCCGGGTCCAGGTCGAGCAGGAAGTGGTCGGCGCGCTTCAGGCAGGTGAACAGGCTCTGCACCTTGCCGTGGTTCGTGCAGATGGCGCCGGCGATGGCGGTGCCCTCGGCCTGCTTCACCACGTCGTTGGTGGTCAGGCTCTGCAGCAGGCCCTCCCGGTCCGGCCCCGCCACGTGCAGCTTGCCCCGGTAGGAGCGGTCGATGAACCCCCCGGCCCGCCGCACCCGGACGTGCTCTTCCCGGGGGTCGCCGTAGTCGGCGATCACGGCCCGTCCGTCCAGGTCCATGGTACGGCCCCCGATCTGTGTGTGGGCCAACTCCTCGGATGCCGTTCCCATGCCTTGCTCCCGAATCACCCGGCGGGCCAAGCGCCCGACCGTTGGAACCGATTATACGGACGCCTCCCGCTCCCGGGCCACCGACGGCGGACGGCGGCGTCGGATCCCCCTTGACGGGGGACGGCAAAGGGTGAAACATATGTTTGCCATGCAGCTTCCGCTGTTATCCGACCTGCCGGAGCGCCCCCCCAGGGGCTCCATGCCCCTGGGCGGCACCCTGGCCTCCCACGGGGCCGACGTGGTGTACCGGGAGATTCCCGTGCGCCAGGTGCTGTGCAAGAGCCCGGCGGCCGAGCGCATGGGGATGCCGTTCTCGTGGACCGTGAACCCGTACCGCGGCTGCGAGATCGGCTGCACCTACTGCTACGCCCGCTACACCCATACCTACCTGGGAATGGAGGCGCCCGAGGCGTTCGAGCGCGAGATCTTCGTCAAGGTCGGCGCCGGCAGCAGCGTGCCCCGGGGCCTCCAGCCGGAGCACTTCGCCGGGGCCCAGATCGCCATCGGCACCGCCACCGACCCCTACCAGCCGGCGGAGCGCCGCTACCGGGTCACCCGGGGCATCCTCCAGAAGCTGGCCGCCTTCTCCGGCCTGAACGTGAGCCTCACCACCAAGAGCCCCCTGGTGCTCGACGACCTGGACCTGCTGGCCCGCATGGCCCGCCGCTCGCGCCTGACGGTGAACGTGAGCCTGATCTCGCTGGACCCGGACCTGATCCGCCTGCTGGAGCCCAAGGGCGCCACCCCCAAGGCCCGCCTGGACGCGATCCGGCGGCTGTCCGGCGCCGGCATCCGCACCGGCCTGTTCCTCATGCCCGTGATCCCAGGCATCAACGACGACCGCAAGGGCCTCAAGGCCCTGGAGGCAGCGGCCCGCAGGGCGGGGGCGGCCTTCGTGTTGAGCCAGAAGATGCAGCTGAGGCCCGCCACCTGGCCGGTGTTCGCCGGCATGCTGCGGGAGCACTTCCCGCGCCTGGCCGCGTCGTTCGAGGCCACCGCCCGGCGCCGCTTCGGCCCCGGCCCGGGTCTGCCGCCGGTCCCCGCGCCCCCTTATCCCTAAAAAGACCCGGATCGAAGGCCCCCCGGCGGCCGTCAACCACGCCCCGGGGGCCGGTTGCCCGTGGCCTTGGGGCCCTGCTACACTCGGCTCCCTCCACTTTCGGCGGGCCGGCGGCGGCCCCGCGACACGGGAAGGGTCACGCCATGCGCGATACGATTCGGGCCTACGAGGAGCGGGTCCTGGCGGGCGGGATGCTGGACCACGACGAGGGCTGCACCCTGGTCCGGATCCCGACCGAGAGCCCCGACCTGCTGGACCTGGTCGCCTCGGCCAACCGGGTGCGCCTGCACTTCAAGGGCACGCGCATCGACACCTGCGCCATCGTCAACGCCAAGAGCGGCTCCTGCTCCGAGGACTGCGCCTTCTGCGCCCAGTCGGCCCACCACCGGGCCGCCGCCGAGAGCTACCCCCTCATGGACGGCGCCGCCATCGGCGAGGCCGCCGAGGCCGCCTACGACGCCGGCGCCGAGGCCTTCGGCATCGTCGCGGCCTGGAAGGGCCTGAAGGAGGGCCCGGAGCTGGAGGCCCTCCTGACCCGGGTGCGGGAGCTGGCCGCCACCGGCCGGGGCCACGTGGACGGCTCCCTCGGCCACGTCCCCTCCGAGGCCATCGCCCACAAGCTGAAGGAAGCGGGCCTGAGGACGTACAACCACAACCTGGAGACGGCGCCCAGCCACTTTTCCAGCATCTGCTCCACCCACACCTTCCAGGACCGGGTGGACACCATCGGGCGCCTGAAGGCGGCCGGCATCCGCATCTGCTCGGGCGGCATCTTCGGCATGGGGGAAACCCCGGAGCAGCGGGTGGAGCTGGCCCTGGCCCTGCGGGAGGTGGGGGTGGACGTGCTGCCCATGAACTTCCTCAACCCCATCCCCGGCACCCCCCTGGAGGGCGTCACCCCCTTGAAGCCCCTGGAATGCATCCAGACCATCGCGGTGTACCGCATGCTGCTGCCCACGGCCAACCTCATGGTGGCGGGGGGCCGCGAGGTGAACCTGCGCGACCTGCAGTCCTGGGCCTACCACGCGGGGGCCAACGCCACCATGGTGGGCAACTATCTGACCACCCCCGGCCGCAGCCCCGCCGACGACCAGCGCATGCTCGCCGACCTGGGGCTCGACACGGCCCAGGGCGCGGGCACCGAGCCCGCCCCGGCCCCGTCGCCGTTCCGGATGGTCTCCGCCGGCGCCTGACCGGCCGCCGCCGGCCGGCCGGCCAATTGACGCCGGACCGGCCGATGCGGTACGTTTTTCCGCTCCGTTTTCGGCGGCGTAGCTCAGTTGGTTAGAGCAGCGGAATCATAATCCGCGTGTCCGGGGTTCGAGTCCCTGCGCCGCTACCAAGTCCCGCAAGGGGTCGTGAGGAATCGCGACCCCTTTCCTGTCCGCCGGGGGCCACTCTGGGTCCACCGGCGGTGGACCGCCGGATTGAATCGGGCTGCGGCCCCCCGCAACCGACCTTGCGTTGCGCGACGCCGTCCTCGGAGATCGAGACGGCGTTCCGGTTTGTCCGGGAAGAACCCGTTTTCCGCCGAGGCCGGCTCGCGGCTTCCCTACCCCATCGCCCCCCGGAATCGGGCCGGGGTGGTGCCGGTGTGTTTCTTGAAGGCGCTGGAGAAGTGGCTGCGGCTGGAAAAGCCGACCTTGGCGGCCACGGTGTCCACCGACAGGGCCGGGTCGGCCAGCAGCTTGGCGGCGTGCTGCATGCGGACCTGGTGAACCAGGGTCATGGGGGGGCGGCCGAGGGCGTGGGTGAAGTGGTCGGCGAAGGCCGAGCGGCTCATGGCGGCGGCATCGGCCAGGGACTCCACCGTGTGGGGGGCGGCCGGATCGTGCAGGATCCGCTCCACCGCGTCGGCCAGGCGCGGGTCCTGGAGCGCGGTCAGCCACGGCAGCATCGCGACGTCGTCCTCGGGCACGGACCGGAACAGGTGCACCAGGCACTGGGTCATGAGGGCCTTGGTCATGGCCGTGCTGCCGGAATAGGCCCGCTCCTGCTCGCCGAGGATGTCCTGGAACACAGCGCGTAGATGGGGTGCCGTCGAGAGGTCCACCGCCAGGACCTCCGGCAGCCGGTCGAACACGTCGAACGACTCGCCGTAGCGCACCCCCACCAGGCCACAGGCCACCACCAGGTCCGGATGGTCGGTGGAGCCCGCCACCATGCGGCAGATGGGCCGGTCGGCGGGAATGGCCTCGATCCGCACCTCGTGCGCGATGGGGCCCCGGGTGGCCAGCGCGTGGGGCGCCCCCGGAGGCACCACCGCGATCCACGACGAGCCGAACGCGCGCACGTCGTTTGCGGCGCCGCTGACCGTGCCGCTCCCCTCGAGCACGAAGTGGAGCAGCGGTGTGGGCGGGCCGGGCAGACGCAACCGCCACCCCTCGCTCAACACGCACATGGCGAACGGCTCCACCTCGACCGTCATGTGGTCCAGCAGCTTGTCGATCAGCACTGTCACCCCGCGGCTGTTCATAGCCATCGTACCCCACGGGACCGGGTTTCGCCCGGCGCAACGCCCCTTCTTCCCGGACGATCGGGCACATCCCGCGGACCATTTCGCGCGTTCCCCCGCCCTAGACTCCGGTTGCCGGTCGCGAAAACGCGGATACCGGACCCGCGGCCCGGGGAGCGGGCCCTGATCGAACCGGATGCTCAGCAAAGGGGTAAGCGCCATGAACAACGCAGAGAGCCACACGAATCCGTACGCCGAGCCGGAGAACCCGGCCCTGCCGCCGTCGGACATGCAGCTCGACCCGTCCCGCACCGCCCTGGTGGTCACCGACCCACAGGTGGACTTCCTGAGCCCCAAGGGGGTCACCTGGGGCGTGGTGGGCGCGAGCGTGGAACAGCACGGCACGGTGGGCAACATCGGCGCCCTGTTCGCCGCCGCCAAGGAGGCGGGCATCACCATCGCCGTCTCGCCCCACTACTACTACCCCCCCGACAAGGGGTGGAAGTTCGGGGGCGCGATCGAGAAGCTCATGGGCCAGATCGGCATGTTCGGCCGCGAGAGCGCCTACGAGACGGAAGGCTTCGAGGGCTCCGGCGCCGACTTCATGCCGGAGTACAAGGCCTACATTCACGACGGCAGGACCATCATCGCCTCGCCCCACAAGGTGTATGGCCCCGAGGCCAACGACCTGGTGCTGCAGCTGCGCAAGCACCGCATCGAGCAGGTCATCCTGGCCGGCATGTCGGCCAACCTGTGTGTGGAGGCCCACCTGCGGGAACTGTTGGAGCAGGGCTTCGAGGTGGCGGTGGTGAAGGACGCCACGGCGGGCGCCATGCTGCCGGAAGGCGACGGCTACCTGGCCGCCATCACCAACTTCCGCTACATGGCGAACGCGGTATGGACCACGGCGGAAGCGGTCGCCCGCCTGCGCAGGCAGGCCCTGGCGGCCTGACGCGGACGTCGATCCGGCGGGTGCCCGGGATCCTCCGGGTACCCGCCGGCCGGCGGGCTACCCGCTCCGGAAGCCGGGGGGGTGACGCCGTCCGGCGGCGCGTCGGGCTCATGACCCGGAGGCCGGGGATTCGCCCCCCCGCGACCACGCTCTCCTGGCATTACCGCGGGGCACGCAAGAAGCCCGACTTGCACCGACGCCCCCGGCCCTTTCTCGAACCGAACAGGGGGGCTCCGTGGGCCATGGCCGACTCCGCCTCCCGCGAGCCCGGCGCGCCCATACGAACGGCTGCGTGGTGGACCATGTGTGGACCGCAACCCAGGGTCCATCGTTGAGACCGTCACGACGACACCTGAATCACAAATCCGCGTCTCCGGAGTTCGAGTCCCTGCGCCGCTACCAGCCGTCCCAGGGGCCGCGATCGTCCGCGGCCCCTTTTTTCTGAGTCCCCGCCCCCGCCCCTGGGGCCCGATTGCGCCGCCCCTGCCAAAAATCATCCGCCGGGCGGGTTGAAACCCACCGGGTGGGTTCCGATAAGGTGGGTGCCAGACCGTTGCCCGGCGGATTGGCGGCAAGGAGTCGCACCGACTTGGATCCGACACCGCAGAGACGGGCACGGCCACAGATGGGGGTGGCGGGCCGGACCACCTGTCCGCCGCCAGCGGCCGCCGGCCACGTCGGTCCGGCGCGCCGACGCATGGGGACACCCGCCAGCCGCTCCGCCACGCCCGTCATCACCGGGGGGAGACCGATGAGGACCATCGCCTGCCTGTTCATCCTGCTCCTGGCGCCCGCCCTGGCCGTCCCGGCCCTGGCCGTGCCGCCCGGCGCCACCGCCCGTTTCGACGGCGGCGCCATGGGGCCGGTCACCTTCGACGGCGCCTTCCACGCCGACCAGGGGCTGTCGTGCCCGGACTGCCACACGGGGCTCTTCGAGCAGGCGCGCACGGCCCGCATCACCCTGGCGGACCATGAGGGCGGCCGCTTCTGCTCCGCCTGCCACGACGGCACCCGGGCCTTCGCGGCGATCGGCAACTGCGACCGCTGCCACGCGAGGCCCGGGGGGCAGCCCGCCGCCGTCCCCGGCAAGAAGTGGAACGCCACCTGCCTGCGCTGCCACGGCGGCAGCCCCCAGGTCGCGGCCATCTCCCGCACCAAGCACGGCGTGGGCGCCGACGCCCGCACCCCCGACTGCACCGACTGCCACGGCCCCAGTGCCGACCACGTGACCAGCCAGGGCGCCACCGGCCCGGACCGCCTGTTCGACCCCCGCGCCGCCACCCCCGTCACCGCGCGCAACGAGGCCTGCCTCGCCTGCCACAAGGGCGGCGCGCGGATGCACTGGTCGAGCGGCGCACACGCCACCCGGGACGTGGCCTGCACCGCCTGCCACCAGGTCCACGCCGAGCACGACAAGGTACGCGAGCGCGTCACCCAGGCCGACGTCTGCTTCCGCTGCCACAAGGAGCAGCGCGCCATGCTGCTGCGCCCGTCCCACCACCCGATCCGGGAGGGCAAGGTGGTCTGCTCCGACTGCCACAACCCCCACGGCTCGATCACGCCCCGCATGCTGGCGCGCGATACCGTCAACGACACCTGCTACACGTGCCACATGGAGAAGCGCGGCCCCTTCGTGCGCACCCACCAGCCGGTGCAGGAGGACTGCAGCATCTGCCACAACCCCCACGGCTCGGTGAACGCCAACCTCCTCCGGCTGCGACCGCCCTGGCTGTGCCAGCAGTGTCACGAGCCGACGAGCCACCGGGGCGCGCCGGGCAGCAACACCCTCACCGGCTCCCACGCCAACACGCTGGCGCGGGGCTGCCCCAACTGCCACACCAACATCCACGGCACCAACAACCCCAGCGACCTGGGGACCGAGCGCTCCCTGCGCCGCTGACCGGGGGATACGAGCCATGGCCATGAACCCGCACCCATCCGAAGGCCTCAAGCGCACCGCCCTCGCCGCCGCCCTGCTCGCGGCGCTCGCGCCCTTGCCCGCCCTGGCGGACCCGGGCCCCGACGCCGCGGGCCCCGCCAGCACGATCTCCCTGGGGGGCGCCTGGGTCACCGACGACAACCAGCGCTTCGGCCAGTTCACCGGCCTGACCGACGAGGGCCGCTACGGGCTCCTGGACGCCGACCTGGTCCGGCTCGACCCCGAGACCGGCACCTGGCTGCGCGTCACCGGCCGCCACTGGGGCCTGCGCGACCGGTCCCTGAGCTTCAGCCACGAGCGCCAGGGCGACTGGGCCTACCGCCTCGACTACGACCAGACCCCGCGCCGCTTCCCCTACCGGATCAACACCGGGCTCACCGGGATCGGCACGAACCAGCTCACCACCAACGCCATCACCCCGGGCGCCGGCACGAACCGCCTCCTGGCCACGGAGCGGGAGTCGCTCCGGGCCGAGGTGAACAAGGCCCTCGCCGCCGGGTTCGGCGTGCGCATGAACTACAAGGTGGAGGAGAAGAACGGCACCCGCCTCTACGGCCGCACCGGCATCGACTTCCTGGCCGAGCCGATCGACTACCTGACCCGCCAGTGGGAGGCCGTGCTCTCCTTCACCGGCGAGCGCCTCCAACTCGCCGGGGGCTACTACGGCACCTCCTTTTCCGACAAGTACAAGGCCCTCGTGGTGGACGGCGTGACCGACGGGCCCAACAACGTCTACAGCCCCATCGGCCTGCCCCCCGACAACGCGTCGCACCAGCTCAACTTAAGCGGCGGCTACGACTTCGGCCGCGCCACCCGGGGCAACTTCAAGCTGGCCTACGGCCGCATCACCCAGCGGGACGACTTCATCGCCACCGTCACCACCGCCCCGGGCATCGGGACCAACCTGGACGGCAAGATCGTCTCCAAGCAGGCCCAGTTCGGCGTCACCTCCCGGCCCACCGACCGCCTCAACCTGCTGGCGGACTTCCGTTACGAGGACCGGGACGACCGCACCCCCGTCCACACCTACTACACCGGCGCGAGCGCCAGCTCCCGCACCAACGGCGAGAACGAGCCCCGCGACCACAAGACCCGGGCCGGCAAGGTGGAGGCGGGCTACCGCCTGCCCATGGACTTCCGCGTCACCGCCGGGGTGGACTACGAGCAGAAGCGCCGCAACGTCTCGCCGGTCCGCTCGGTGAGCGTGCGCCAGCGCACCCGCGAGATCACCTACCGCACCGAGGTCCGCCGCTCCATGTCCGGCACCGCCAACGGCGCCCTGGCTTACCTGCACGGCGACCGCACCGGCACCCCGTTCGAGACCAACTACCGCAACGGCGGCACCCTGGGCGCCAACAGCATCGCCCCGGTGCACTACGCCGACCGGCGCCGCGACAAGGTGCGCTTCACCCTGGACTGGATGCCGGCCGAGCCCCTCTCGGTCCAGGTCGTGGCCGATGCCGCGTGGGACGACTACACCGCCCGCACCGCCCAGAACCTGGGGCCGCGCAACGGCGACCTGCGCCACGTCTCGGCCGACGCCGCCTACCGGGTCTCCGAGGCGTGGCAGGTGACCGCCTTCGCCTCCCACGACCGCTCCACCACGAAACAGAACTCCTGCGACGGCATCTCCTCCTCCGGCGGGGCCTGCGCCGCCGCCGACCTGTGGAGCGCCCGCCTCGTCAACCGGGGCTACGCCACCGGCGTCGGGGTGCGGGGCCGGCTCGGCAAGCGGGTCACCGTGGGCACGGACGTGCAGTACAGCTACGACACCGGCGCCTATCAGCAGACCGGCACCCCGATCACCGTCCTGGCGGACCCCGTGGCGGACCTCTACTACAAGCAGACCACCGTGAACCTGTTCTCGGACTACGCCGTCAGCGACCGCTCCGGCATCGGCCTGAACTTCATCTACGACCGGCGCAAGACCAACGACTGGTCGTGGGTGGCCTGGCAGTACGACGACGGCACCACGCTCTACCAGGACCCCAGCGAGAACGTGGTCTTCGTCGGCGCCAACTACCACTACGCCTGGCGCTGACGCCCCGCGCCCCCCGGCCGGCGCTTGTCCCGCCGGCCGCCGGTTGCTACGGTGGGGCGTGGCCCGCCGCGCCGTCATTCGCCCCACCCTCCGCCGCCCGGCCTCCCGGGCCCCCAAGCCGTGATGGAGTACCGCCGCCTGGGCCGCTCGGGGCTGCGGGTCAGCGCCCTCTCCCTGGGGTCGTGGACCACCTACGGCAAGCAGGTGGGGGCGGACGTGGCCGAGGCGTGCCTCACCGCCGCCTTCGAGGCCGGCGTGAACCTGTTCGACACCGCCGAGGGCTATGCCGACGGCCGCGCCGAGACGATCCTGGGGGACGTCTTCCGGCGCCGCGGCTGGCCCCGCGACGGGCTGGTGATCTGCACCAAGGTCTTCTTCGGGGGCGAGGGGCCCAACCAGCGCGGCCTGTCCCGCAAGCACATTCACGAGGGGTGCCACGCGTCCCTCAAGCGCCTCCAGGTGGACTACCTGGACCTCTACCTGTGCCACCGCCCCGACCCGAACACCCCGGTGGCCGAGACGGTGCGGGCCATGGACACCCTGGTGCGCCAGGGCAAGGTGCTCTACTGGGGCACGTCGGAGTGGCCCGTGGACGCGATCCGGGAGGCCGATGCCGTGGCCCGGGAGCACCACCTCACCCCCCCGTCCCTGGAGCAGAGCCGCTACAACCTGCTGGACCGCGGCCGCGTCGAGGGCGAGCTGGCGCCCCTGTTCGACGAGCTGGGCCTGGGGCTCACGGCCTACTCCGCCCTGGCCGGCGGCGTGCTCACGGGCAAGTACCTGGAGGGGACGCCCCCCGGCTCCCGGGCCGCGTTCCGGGGCCCGGCGTGGGAGCGGGCCCGCCTGGGGGGCACCGACGCCGAGGCCCGCAAGGCCCCCGTGCGGGCCCTGGCCGCCATCGCCGCCGACCTGGGGGTGCCCCCGGGGCGGCTGGCCCTGGCCTGGTGCCTGGCCCGGCCCCACGTCAGCAGCGTGATCATGGGGGCCTCGGCGCCCGGGCAGGTGACCGGGAACCTGGAGGCCCTGGCCCTCGTCCCCCGCCTCACCCCCGACGGGGTCGCCGCCCTGGAGAAGGCCGTCACCGCGCCCTGAACGCCGCCGCCGGCTGAACTCTCGGCCCGGATGGAGTAACATGGGCGCGCCATGCCCGACTCCGAGCCGGCGACCAGCGAGCGCGGCGGCGCGCCTGCGGACCGCGTGGCAGTCCTGGGAGAGGTGCTCTTCGACTGCTTCCCGGACGGGCCGCGCCTGGGGGGTGCGCCCTTCAACGTCGCGTGGCACCTGGCGGCGCTCGGCCTCGCCCCGCTGTTCGTCAGCCGGGTGGGGGCCGACCCGCTGGGGGAGCGCATCCGCGCCGCTATGGCCGCCCACGGCATGGACCCCGCCGGCCTCCAGGAGGACAAGTCGCGTCCCACCGGCCAGGTGGAGATCACCCTGGACGGCCGGGGCGGCCACGCCTTCCGCATCCTCCCCGACCAGGCCTACGACCACATCGAGCCCGGCCCCGTGCGGGCCCTGCTGGGGCGCGATCCCCCC
>Ga0210123_1000052_pt1 | contig 67580 bp, 73 predicted proteins | sample Muzzi_PWB_D2_FD_185535 | JGI IMG/M metagenome (GOLD analysis project Ga0210123, IMG submission 185535) | Wetland microbial communities from San Francisco Bay, California, USA, that impact long-term carbon sequestration - Muzzi_PWB_D2 (SPAdes) | ecosystem: Environmental > Aquatic > Marine >... | reverse complement strand
GAGGATCGTGGCCGCGTAGCGCACCCCGGGGGCGCCGGAGTCGAGCACGTAGCCGGGCTCGGGGTGGACGTCCAGCTTCACCGGCCGGAACGTGACCACGCCGTAGGCGAACAGCGCCGCCGACGCGGCCACCGCCCCCAGGGGCCACAGCAGGCCGGGCGCCAGCAGGCGGCGCCGGCCGGTCTCGATCCGCACCAGGGCCTCGCGCCGCGTGCCGAAGCCGAAGGACAGGATCGGCCCCTTGTCGAACCGCCCCATGTACGACGCGCAGGCGTCGATGCACACGCCGCAGTTGATGCAGCGGGTGTAGATCTCCGGCTGGCGGGGGTCCAGGTCCACCGGGCAGACGTCCTTGCACAGGGTGCAGCGCTTGCAGTCGTCGGCCCGGGCCGGGTCGAAGTGGATCTGGAGGGTGTCCCGCCCCCGGAACATGTACTGCCACAGGCCGTAGGGGCACATGTACTTGCACCAGAAGTGGCGCAGCAGCCCCAGGTCGATCACCGTGAAGGTCCCCACCAGCAGGGTGAAGACGGCGATGTAGAGGTTGAACCGGTCGCCGCGGAAGTGGGCCCACAGGGTCCCCGGGGGGAAAAAGTAGGCCAGCACGGTCACGGTGAGCACCGCCGAGACCAGCCCCACCACGACGACGAACGCCGCCCAGGCGCCCACCAGCGCCAGACGCTTGCGCTTGGAGCGGCCCGCCTGGCGCTCCGGCGAGATGCCCGCCAGCACCCGCCGCCCCAACAGGCGCCGCACCAGGTTGTTGAGCCACTCCGACAGGGTGTGCTGGGGGCACATCCAGCCGCAGAAGACCATGCCCAGGTTCGAGTAGAAGGCGGTCATGGTGAAGAACACCATGGCCCAGAAGGGGAAGACGATGAAGAAGTCGTCCCACCAGATCTGCAGGCCGCCGATCAGGAACCGCCCCGCCGCCACGTCGATGCGGAACAGCCCCGTGAAGGGCAGCGCCACGAAGGCGGCGAGCAGGCTCCATTGCACGGCGCGCCGCAGACGCACCAGGCCGGCCGGTGTCACCGGGGCGCCCCCCGCATGCTGTGGCGCAGCACCATGGCGAGCCCCGCCGTGATCACCAGCACCGCCACCATCACCGCCGCGATCCAGCGGGTCAGGCCCCGGCCCCGCTCCCCCACCACGGCCTCCGGCACCATCAGCCCCACCCGCCACGCGTTCTGGGGTCCCTGGTAGTAGCCGTGGCTGTCGGCCAGGGCCACGAAGTGGCGCTGGCCCCGGTCGTCCCGCCAGCCGTCGGCCACGTACAGGCCCTCGGTGCCCGTCGTGTGGGCCAGCCCCAGTTCCGCCAGGGAGTGGCCCGTCAGCCCGGGATTGGCGGACAGGAAGATGCGCCCCTCGCCGTCGGCGATGAAGGCCTCGCCCCAGCGGGCCACCCGCATCCGGTCCACCATGGCGCTGCCCAGCACGGCGGACACGTCGAACACCCCCGCCAGGTGGCCGTTGGGGTCCGCCAGGGGCGCCACCATGACGATCACCCAGCCCCCCTCCGGGTCCGCCACCAGCTCCGAGACGCCGTCCCGTCCGGCGGCGGGCCAGGCCCCCCGCCAGGCGGCGGGCAGGGCCGCGGGCAGGGTGTAGCGGCCCGAGCCCGGCAGGTCCACCGCCAGGGCCTTGAAGCGCCCGGACCGGAGATAGGGGGCGTAGCGCCCCAGGGCCTCGGCGGCCGCCTCCGGGTCCGCCAGGGTGGGGTCGGCGGCCATGGTCTGGATCTGCTGCTGGCCGGCGTAGATCTGGGTCTCCACCTGGTCCATCAGGCGCGCCGCCACGCCCCCCAGGGGATTCATGCGGCTCCAGGCCCCCACGTCCACGATCTCGTGCAGGTAGGCCCACAGCACCAGACCGATGGGCAGCACCGTCACCAGCGCGAGCGTGACGAACAGCCGCCAGCGCCGGGCGGGCCGCCCCTGCGGGGGCGCCGCCCCGGGACCGGCGACGGGGGCCGGATCCTCAGAAGACGCGCTCGTCGTCCTCCTCCCGCCCCTCCTCCCGGAGGGGCTCCGCCGGGCGCCGCGCGGAGCGGCGCCAGACCACGAACAGGTACAGCCCCACCAGCACGAACGCGATGCCGAACAGGAACACGAAGAACCCGCCCCACAGGCCGGACAGGGAGATCTCCACGTAGCGGTAGCCCCCCTGCTCGATCATCCGCGCGGCGGCCGCGTCGCCGACCCACGCCAGCGCCAGCGCCGGAGCCAGGGCCGCGCCCAGGGCCTTGAGGCCGCCCGGCCGCCTCACGAGGCCGGTCCCCGCGCGGGCCCGGCGGGGGCCGGCGTCACCCGGGCCGTCTTGGCCGGTTCCGCCGCGGCCGGGGCCTGGCGGGCCGGGACCGGCTGGGCCGGGGCCGCGCTCTGGAGCATCTTGTCGATCTCGCCGCCCAGGTCGTCGTAGGCGGTCACCCCGGGCAGGGTGGCCATGATCACTCCGTCGGCGTTGACCAGGAAGGTCCACGGGTCGCCCCGCACCCCCAGCTGGGTGTAGACCTGCCCGTTCTTGTACTGGTCGATGTGGATGACGTCGAAGGCGCCCTTGTACCTCTCCCGGTAGCCCCGCACGGTGTCGATCTGGGTCTGGCACTGGGTGCAGTGGGCCGGGGTGCCGAACAGCAGGATGAACGGCTTGTGGGCCGCCACCTCCTCGGCGATCGTGTGGACGTGCAGTGCCGGATCGGGGTCGTAGGCGGTGCAGAAGGTGTGGATGTCGTCGCCGGGGCCCGGGACGTGGTTGGCGAGGGGCTTGATGTGGGTGCCCACCAGCCGGGTGGTATCGACCCCGCACGCCGTGACCAGCAGGCCGAGGCAGGCCGCCGGCAGAACGGCAGCGTATCGCATGGGGGAGTCGCTCCTTATGCCGATTTTCAATCCAATTAGTCTACCACCGCCTCCCCGACTGCGCGGCCCTCAGGGCCCGGGTCGCGACCGGGCCGTGCGGTACACGTTGTAGCCGAAGATGGCGTTGGCCCCCAGCACCAGAAAGCCCCCCGTCCCCACCACCCCCATCCAGGGGGCCCGGGCCGGGGAGATCTGGTCGGCGGCCCCCTCCCAGAACAGGTGCCCCCCCAGGTAGCCGGCCACGAAGAAGCCGATCACCATCATCAGGAGCCCGGCGTTGTGGGTCCAGAAGTGGACCTTCACCAGGCCCTCGCTGGCGATGGGCCTCTCCAGGATCCGCGGGATGATGTAGTAGGAGGCCCCGAAGATGGCCATCTCCACCCACCCCAGCAGGTTGATGTGGCCGTGGGCCAGGATGATGAAGCGGGCCGGCGGCGCCTCCAGGAAGTGCCGGATGGTCGGCACCCCGCTCTGGATGGCCCCCCAGGAGAAGCCGATCAGGGCGTAGGCGATGCAGGCGTAGAAGAACCGCAGGATGTAGCGCTCGACGACCGAAAGCGGTTGCATGGGTGTTCCCTTGCCGGTTGGGGTCAGCGGGGCGCCTCGCCCGGGGGTGGCGCGTCCCAGCAGACGCGGAAGCCGAAGAAGTCCGAGGCGTAGTCGGGCCGCGTGGGGTTTCGGGTGGTCACCTGGCTGGACCACGGGTCGCACTTCCAGCAGCCGCCCCGGGTGATGACGTAGTAGCTCTCCCGGTCCGGGTCCGGCACCACGTTGCCGTCCTCGTCCACGGTGTAGGCCTGGTAGCGGGAGGGGGGGTCCTGGTTGCCGGGATAGGGGCCGTAGTGGGTGGAGGTCCACTCGTAGACGTTGCCCATCATGTCCAGCGCCCCGTAAGGGCTGGCACCCCCGGGGAAGCTCCCGACCGGGGTCAGCCCCTCCTTCAGGTAGTCGATGTTGGCCAGGGACGGGTCGTAGGTGTCGCCGTACGGGTAGATGCGCTTGTCGGTGCCCCGGGCGGCCTTCTCCCACTCCGCCTCGCTGCACAGCCGCCCGCCCCGCCAGTGGGCGTAATCGGCGGCCGCCGGCTGGCTCACGTAGGTCACCGGCAGGTTGGCCGAGCCCGGGGGCGCGGTGGTCTTGCGCTTCCAGTGCACGGGCGGGAGGTACCCCTCGGCCTGCACGAACTTCTCGTACTGGGCGTTGGTCACCTCGTACTTCCCGATGTAGAAGGTCGGCAGGTAGACCTGGTGCATGGGGGTGGCGTCGGAGTTGACCTCCGGGTCGTCCTCGGGCCGCCCCATCCAGAAGGGGCCCGCGGGCACCCGCACCACCTCCTCGTCCACCGGCACCCCGCCCGTCGCCTTCCCGGCCCGGGCCTGGGCGTCCTTCAGGGCCATGGTGCGGCCCACCAGCTTGTGCTCCTCGCCTCCGGCCAGCAGGATCAGGTGGGTGATGCCGAAGACCAGCACCACGGCCAGGACGGTGGGCACGATGGCGCCCCACGGCAACGACGGCATCGCCAGCAGGTCCCGCTCGACCGCATACCGGTCCTCGTCGGGCTCCCCCTCCCCGCCGGGGGCCGTGGGGCGGCCGCGGAAGTCGTCGACGATCGGCACGGGCCGGTCAGGCGCGGGGGCGCCGGAACACCGTCAGGTACACGTTCGCGATGAACAGCCAGTGGCCCAGCCCCATCACCGTGGCCGGGATGACGAACCCCACGGTGTGCCACGGCTGCACGGCCTCCTTGGCCTCCAGGAAGCCGATGCCCTGCCCGAGCATCAGGTTCCCCTCGATCCACCCCAGGGTGACCATGCTCAGGTACCACATGCACACGCCGGTGACCATGCCCCACAGGGACAGGCGCGACAGCCGGGCGGAGTACATGGGCCGCCCCAGCACCCGGGGCAGCAGGTAGTAGATGACGCCGATGGCCACCATCACCACGCCGCCCACCAGGTTCACGTGGGCATGGGCGAGGGGGTCGATCAGGTGGCCGGCGCCGCCGGTGGACATGATCCAGCGGCGCACGTCGGGCATGATCTGCACCACCCCCTGCACGGTGCCCACCAGGAAGAACGTGACCGCCCACACCAGGAAGCGGGCCACCAGCCGGTCGGTCTCCTCGGCGGCGTGGCGCACCACGATGCGCTCCCCGGCCCGGACCACCGTGTGGTGCTCGAAGGCGCCGGGGGGCTCGTCGAGCAGCGCCGCCAGGGCCCGCTTGAGCTCGGCGTCCGAGAAGTCCGCCCGCAGCTCCAGCAGGGTCAGGGGGATGCGCTTCTCCCGGCCGTTCCGGGTCAGGGTCACCGTCCCGTTCATGCCCGCACGTCCTTTCCCGCCAGACGGTTGCGCAGGACCTCGGCGCCCCATCCCGCCATCAGGGCCAGCTCCATCATCACCAGCATGAAGAACACGAACAGCCCGGGCCCCAGCACGTGGACGTCCGGCGCGGCCCGGTGCGACAGGGTGAAGTAGTCCGCCGTGTGGACCAGGGTCACCGGGAACATGCCGTACCACTTGCCGTGCTGCCCCGCGATGATCCCCGCCACGAAGCCCGACACCGCCGGCACCAGGGCCACGTTGGCCATCCAGGCGGGCTGGGTGAACGTTTCCGGCCCGTTCCACACCTCCACCGGCACGGCGAAGAAGCGGCTCAGCGCCACGTATACCGCGCACCCCACCACCACCCCCAGGGGCGCCGCAAGGCGTCCCCAGAAGGCCCGGCGGTCGCGGGGGCCCACGGGTGTGGCGTCGTCGATCGGCTTCACGGCGCCGGCTCCGGGCCCTGCGGCCGGGCCTTGAGGCTGACCAGGAAGGTCACCAGGGCGGCCCGGTCGTCCGGGTCCATGCCGGCGAAGGACGGCATGCGGTAGATCTTCTTCTGGGTGGACGGCAGGATCACCTGGGGGTTGGGGGCCGACAGGTAGCGGGTCAGCCACTCGGTGTCACGCCGCGAGCCGACGCCGTCGAGGACGCCGCCCTTGCTTCCGCCCAGATCCCAGATGCGGTGGCAGGCGGGGCAGTTGTTCTTGCGGTAGACCAGCTCGCCGCGGGCCGCCTGGGGGCTTTCCACCTGGTAGGTCGCCATGAGCTTGGGCGGGGCGTGGTAGACCACGTAGCCGGCGTAACTCGCCGCGGCCGTGATCATTGCCGCGACGCCCCAGATCAGCTTCTCGCCTTTCCTCACGTCCCGGTCGGGCCCTGCTCCTTGCCGGCCTCGGCCTGCTCCTCCTCGGCCTCCTTGCGCAGGCGCGCCTCGCGGGCCATGCGCTTCTGGCGCATGGACAGCTCCTGCTCACCCTCGTCGAGGTACATGTCGTCGTCCAGTTCCTCGAACATCTGGTACTTGATCTTCTCGTCGAACTGGCCGGCGCGGAACCCCCACGACACGGCGACCACCACGCCGATCAGCAGGATGACCGCGGAGATGACCCAGACGTAGGGCACCCACAGTGTCGGTAGGTCGGGCATGGCACAATCCCCGGCGCATGCCGCCGCGACGGCCCGGGGGGCGCTCCGGCGGCAGGGTTTTCCAAACAGGGCATTATAGGACGGCGCCGGGACCGAATACAAACACCGGCGCGGCCCCCCGCAGGGCGGGGCCGGGGCGGCGCCGGGGGCCTTGAGGCTCCCTCGACGGCGGGTCAGGCGGGGGCGGCCTCGTAGCCGGCGTCGGTCACGGCGGCGACCAGGCGCTCGGCGGCCACCGAGCCGTCCGTGTCCACCACGGCCCGGCCCGGCTCCAGGGTCACGGCGACGCCGGTGACGCCCTCCACGCCCTGGAGCAGGTTGGTGACGTTCTGGACGCAGCCCTGGCAGGTCATGCCGTCCACCTTCAGGTTGATGGTCATCGCTCGGATGCCTCCCGACAAACAGGGCGCCGCCCGCCGGGCCGGCGCGGGTTCCTTGGGGCGCGCTAGGCCTGCGCGCCGTGGATCAGGGCCGCCAGCAGGGCCGCCATGTCCTTGAGCTGACCCAGGACGAAGCGGCGCGCCTCGTTGTCCTTCGGGGCCTCGTCCGCCCCGGCCTTCAGGTCCGCCGCGGTGGCGCCGGCCAGGTCCTTCAGGAACCCGGTGCCGACGCCGTCCTGGAACTCGGGCACGAACTGCTCGTTGGTGCCCAGCAGGGCGGCGCGGGTCACGCGGCCGTCGGCGTCCACCCCCACCGCCAGCATCACCTCGGCGTGCTCGTAGTCCGCCTCCCGCACCATGGCGGCCCCCAGGACCTTGCCGGAGTCCCGGTCCCGGGCCAGGTAGTAGGCGTAGACCCCCGCCTCGACGGACACCCCCAGGGTGTCCTTGGCCCAGCCGGCGCCCTCGGCGGCCAGCCGCTCCTTGCGCTGGAAGATCTTCGCCCCCTCCGGCAGCATCGCCTTGAGGGCGGCCTGGGTCTCCACGAAGGTCACCATCGGGCCGGCGTGCCCCTTGTGGGCCAGGGCCGCGGCCGGCGCCAGGGCCACCAGGACAGCGGCCAGCAGGCCGAAGAGGCCCCGCGTCGCAGATTCACGCTTCGTCATCACAGTCCTCCTTGGGCGAACCGGGCACCCGTCCGGGGTCACCGCCCCGTCGGGGCCGGCCCCCACATCTCCCACAGGGCCCGCAGCGTGATCGCCGCCACGCACACGCCGATGCCGGTCCCGGCCGCCGCGGTCACCCAGGCGAAGCCGTCGGAGACGAACCGTACCAGCCACAGGCCCCCGATGTCCGTCCCCAGGCACACCGCCAGCACCGCCACCAGGGCGGCCTTGATGCCCTCCGGCAGGGCCGTCAGGCAGGCCAGGGCCCCCATCACCGCCAGGATCAGCGCGAACCCCAGCAGGTGCACGTGGGCCAGCTGGGCCAGCTGCTGGGCGGTGATCGACGTGCCCTGCCCCATGGCGTGACCGCCCGCCTCGGCGTCCCCGTGCGTGTCCATGTCGTGGCCCGCCGCGGGCGCCTCCGCCGCCGGGGCGTCGTCGTCGAACGAGAACTCCTCCTCGACGAAGCCCTTGCGGGCCACCTCGGCGGCCTCGGCGCGGGACAGGGTCTGATCCCGGTAGTGGTCGCCGATCGCCCTCGGGGTCAGCCCCACGGCCAGGGCGGCGTTGAGGGCGCCGTTCAGGTAGCCCGCCCCCAGGATGAGGAGGACCGCCGTGATGAGCACCTTCCAGGACAGCCCGAGGCCGTGAAGCCCTTCCCCCATGCGCGCGGTGCCGGTCATCCCCCCGTGGAGCGGGTGGGCGCCTCCCGCCCGGGCTCGGGCCCGGCCTCGGCGTCCTCCGCGTGGCTGTGACCGTGACCCTCGGGCCCGTGGGTGTGCCCCTCCGGCCCGTGGCTGTGGCCGCCGGGCTCGTGGGTGTGGGAGTGGTTCGCATCGGGGTGGCTGTGGCCCGCCGGCCCGTGGGCGTGGGGGACCGCCTCCACCGGTTGCTCGTGGCCGCCCGGGTGGTCGTGGTGGCCGTGCTCCAGGGCGTGGGCGTGGTCGCCGTCGCCGTCGCCGTGGAGGTGGCCGTGGTCGTGGTCGTGGGCGTGGATGTGGACGTGCTCGTGCCGGTCCGGCCCGTGGACGTGGCGGTGGGCGTGGAGGAACGCCTCGATGATGCGGCGGTGCTCCTCGTCCATGCGTCCGGCCCGGAGGCGGTCGTGAAGCAGCTCGTGGGTCATCAGGGCCAGGGGCAGCTCCAGGTTGTTCTCCTCCAGGAGCGCCCGGTCGTAGAGCACCTCGGAGGCCGGCCCGTCCGCCACGATGCGGCCGTCGGCCAGCACCAGGCAGCGGTCGCACACGTCCAGGGCGATGTCCAGGTCGTGGGTGCACAGCAGGATGGTCTTGTCCGACTGCTGCAGCCACTCGATGAGCCTGCGCCGGTTCAGGGGGTCCATGTTGGTGGAGGGCTCGTCGAACACCAGGATGTTCGGCTGGTAGGAGAGCACCGTGGCCAGGGCCAGGCGCTTGCGCTCGCCGAAGGACAGGTGGAACGAGGAGCGTTCCTCGAAGCCCTTGAGCCCCACCAGCTCCAGGGCGTCGGCCACCCGCTCCCGCACCTGGTCCCGCGGCAGCCCCAGGTTCAGGGGGCCGAAGGCCACGTCGTCGAAGACCGTGGGGCAGAAGAGCTGGTCGTCCGGGTCCTGGAACACGATGCCGATCTTGCGCCGGATGGCGGCCAGGTTCTCCTTGTTCACCTCCGCGCCGTCCACCAGCACCCGCCCGCTGGTGGCCAGGGAGACGCCGTTGAGGTGGCTCATGAAGGTGGACTTGCCGGCGCCGTTGGGGCCGATCAGGGCCACCTTCTCGCCGTGGCCGATGGCGCACGACAGGCCCTTGAGGACCGCGTGCCCGTCCGGATAGGCGAAGTGGATGTCGTCGACCAGGATGGCCGCGGGATCGGACATGAATCGCTCCGCTAGGACCTTGGGGGCTCGGGCGCCCCCCGGGTCAGTACCAGGCCTCGACCGCCGTGTGGAACGGGCCGGCCATGTCGGCGGCGAGCAGTCCCGCCGCCAGCGCCAGCACGATCGCCGCCTTGGCGAAGTCCCGCCCGTCCCAGGCGAACTCCACCATGGTGGGGAACGAGCCATTGTACCCCTTCGACAGCATGGCCTTGTAGACGCGCTCGGTGCGCTCGAAGCTGCGCACCAGCAGGGTGCCCACGTAGCCCCCCAGGATGCTCATGGTGCGCATGTTGGTGCGGGGCACGAAGCCCCGGGCTCGCATGGCGACGTTGAGGGTCTTCATCTCCTCCATGAACACGTACACGTAGCGGTACGTGAACAGCACCATCTGCACCAGCACCGCCGGCACCCGCAGGCGCTGCAGGGCGATCATGGACACGTCGAAGCGGGCGGTGCCGAACATGGAGAAGCTGCCCAGGATGATGGCCATCGCCTTGACGAAGATGAGGGTGGCGAAGCGCAGGCCCTCCCACGCGAAGCCCAGGCCCAGCACGGTGAAGGCCGGGTCGCCCGGGTAGGAGAACGGCATGATCAGGAAGAACGGCGCCAAAAACAGGGCCGCCGCCTCCATGCCGTGGCTGACGAAGTGGAACGGCAGCGAGGCCACCCGGAGCACCAGGGCGGAGATCACCAGGGCGCACAAGGCCATCGGCAGGGTCTTGAGCACCGCGACGCCGAACACGAACACCAGCAGCGACAGGATCTTCAGGCGCGGATCCCAGCGCTGGATCGGGGACGCGACGTGGGCGTGGCGGTCGATGTCAAGCGGCATGGCGCTTCCGTTTGGAGGCCAGCAGGGCCGCGCCCCCCAGCACCGCCAGGATGACGAATCCGATGACCACCCGCCCGAGGGGGAACGGCTCCTTGCGGACCTTGGTGACGGTCTTCTCGATGTCGGCCGCGTCCTCGGTGAGGGTGGCGCCCGGCTCCACGTCCGCCAGGTCCGCGGCCGGGATCGCCACCTTGGTGTAGTGGCCCATCCCGGCGTCGGCGTCCGCCACGTAGTCGGTCCGCTCCGGCACGGCGAACAGGTGCCCGCCGTGTTCGTTGGTCATGCCCCGGCCGACCACCGTCCCGTCCTCAGCCATCAGGCGCAGGGTGGTCTTGCGGGCCGGGGTGCCGTCCGGGAAGAAGGCCTCGATCAGCAGCCCCTCCTTCACCGGCGTGTAGTCGATAAGCAGCTTGTGGGCGTGGGCGGAGGTCGGCGCCAGGAAGGTCGCGGCCACGGCCAGCGCCGCCCAGAAGGCCACGGGGGGGGTGGCGGGCCTGGCCGATCCGCCCCGCCTCCAGCCGGCCAGCATGTCCGGCCGCACCTTCATCAGGAAGCTCACGCAGCCGGCCGCCACCAGCCCCTCGAAGATCATGATGCCCACGTGGATCCACAGCACGGTCTTGGCCACCGCCCAAAAGGCCTCCCCGGTGGTGACCATGACCAGCGCCAGGACGCACCCCGAGACGAAGACCCCCGCCGCCCCGGCCAGGCCGCCGAAGACCACCTCCCGCTTGGGGAAGGACACCACGTTGCGCAGCTGCCACACGCCGTAGGCGAGCAGCGCGCCGCCCCCCATCATGCAGGCGTTGACGCCGATCACCGATACCCCGCCGTGGCCGAACAGGATGGCCTGGAGCGTGATTCCCAGCAGGATGGCGGGGAACGCGCGTATCCCCAGGATCACCCCCACCAGGCCGTTGAGGATCAGGTGCACGCTGGCGGCGCCGATGGGAAAGCGGATCAGGGAGCCCACGAAGAAGACCCCGGCGATCACCGCCAGCTTGGGGACCTCCTCCATGTCCATCTTGCGCGTGGTGGCCGCCGCGAGCACCGCGGCCCCCGCCCACCCGGCGGCCAGCACCGGGCCGGAAAGTACGCCGTCAGAAATATGCATGGGGACGACACATCTCCTTTGCTCGCCAGCGGAAAACCGGCCGGGACACCAGCCCCATCGGCATCCTCCACCCCCCGCTTGAACCGCGCCGGGGGGCGACCGCTCCCGCCAGGGTAGCACGATTCTCAAATCCTGGCTACCACCCCGAGAGCAGGCGCCCGCCGGCCCGGCCCTACTTCATGTCGTAGGTCTTCACCCAGATCAGGGCGCCCTCCTCCACCGGCTTGTCCTGGCCGTCGTGCCGGATGGGGGTGTCGCCCTCCATCAGGGCCGCGAAGCCCCACCAGCCGGCCTTGGGCATGGCGTAGGTGAACACGCCGTTGCCATCCGCCTTGACCACCTGGGTGATCATGGGGTCGGCGGGGGGCTGCACCTTGCCCGCCTCGTCGTAGTACTCCACCTCCACCTCGGCGCCGGGCACGGGCTTGCCCTTGTACTTCACCTGGCCCTGGAACACGTTGCCGGTCCACAGCCCGTAGGGCCGGGTGAGGGGCACGATCTCGGCCTTCAGGCCCACCTCCCGGTCCCAGCCCACCTCGAGCCCCAGGCCGTTCACCACCACCTTGGTGTAGTGGACGATGTAGGTGTCCTCCGACGGCTCCCAGTAAGGCGCGGGTTCGACGTAGAACACGTGGTCGCCCGGCTTCCTCAGCTGGAAGGCGGCCTTGAAGCCGTCCCGCATCGCCCCGGTCCGGTCCTTGTACCTGGCGGGCTGGAGGGTGGACAGCAGGTCGCTCTTGCGGCCCCGGATCATCACCCCGAACCGGGCCGGCTTGGTCATGTTCATGCCGTGCCCCTCCAGCGGGTGCCAGAACTTCACCTCCAGGTTCACGTCCCGGCTCTCCCCCTGCTGCACCATGTCGTCGGAGGGGATGATCATCTGGAAGTGGGCGAAGGCCGGCGCCGCCGCCAGGGTGAAGGCCGCCGCGGCCGCGGCGAGGGCGTGTCTCGTGTGCGCGATCATGGTTGTCTCCTGGTGTGCCTGATTGCGGGTGTACGGTCCCAAGGGGGCGCGTCCCGCTAGAAGTTGAGCTGGGCCCGCACGCCGGCCACCGTGACCGTGCCCGAGTCGGCGTCGCCGCCGTTGCCCGTGATCACCTGCACGTCCGGGGTGACGGTGAAGTGGTCCGAGAAGGTCAGCTTGTAGTACGCCTCCAGGTGCCCCTCGTCGTCCGGGTTGGCGATGGCCGCGATGTCGGCGGCCCGGGTGTTGACCACCACGACGCCGTAGCCGAGGCCGATCACGTCGTCGTCCCGGCCCCAGGCGCCGCCCGACAGGACCGCCCCCAGGCTCCAGGACGACTTCACGGCGTTCTCGTCGAGCTGGTCGTCCTGCGCCGAGTAGCGGGCGAACAGCCCCGCGCCCCCCGGCAGGGCCTGGTCCAGGCTCACGCCGTAGGCCACGTTGGCCTGGGTCTCGCCGGTGCCGATCTCGGTGTACTTGCGGGCGTCGTAGATGCCGTACACCCGGTAGTTGCCCTCCAGGCCGCCCAGGGCGGGCGTCACGTCCACCTGGAGCACCCCGTAGGGGGCGTCGCTCACGGCGTCGAAGCCCGAGTCCACGCCGCTGGCCACCAGGGCCAGCACGTCCAGGAAGTCGTTCACCGCCCCCGTCACCGCCAGCCCCGGGGCGTAGTACTGGTCCAGCTCGGCGTAGGTGGTGCCGGCCGAGCGGGTGAAGATGGCCGACAGGAACTGGTCGGTCTCGTCGTTGGCGTAGGCGTTTTGGTCGTACATCGCGTGCACGTCGAGCTTGCCGAAGTCCACCATCAGCCGGCCGTCGGCGTACTCCCCCTCGTAGTAGATCTGGGAGATGGAGGGGCTGTTGAAGGCGTTGTCGCCGGTGGCCAGCTCGGTGATGAAGGCGTCGTAGTTGGCGGTGGAGAGGGACCCCAGGCGGCCGTCCACGCCCGCGCCGTTGCCGGCCTCAAGGGCGATGTTGACGTGGCCGTGCTCGCTGACCGTGCCCACCAGGTTCAGGTCCATGGTGTAGGTCAGGTCGAAGCCGTCGTTGGTCCCGTTGCCGCTGGTGCCCTGGAGGAACCAGGTGACCCCGCCGTCCATGTGGATGCCGGGGAAGTCCTCGAAGGCGTGGGGCACCACGTGGCCGTCCCGGCCCTCCCCCTCCTCGCCCTCGTGGGCCAGGGCGGGGGCAGCCCCCCACATCAGCAGGGCGCCGGCCACCGCCGCGCACGCCCGCATCGCCTGCCGTCGCGTCGTCATCCGTATCTCTCCTTCCGGTTTCGGGCCCCGCCCCGGCCGCATTCCGGGGCGCCCTCAGTAGCACGTCGAGAAATAACGTAACACTACGGCCCCGGAGCGTCAATGCTATTTCTCTAAAAAACGTGCCACGCGCCCCCCACCGACACGGGAACCCGTTGCACGGGAACCCGTTGTTCGATCAGCGAGAGACCGCCGGCCCGCGCCGCGCCCCCGCCGGGGCCGGGCTACCCAGCCAGGATCAGGTGGGCCAGGGCGCCGATGGCGGGCCAGAAGTAGTGCCCCATGAAGCCCCCGGGATCGAACCACACGATGGCGATCACCAGGAACATCCCCACCGGCTCCACCTGGGCCAGGGCTTGGCTGGGTCCCGGCGGCAGCAGGCCCACGGCGATCCGCCCCCCGTCCAGGGGCGGGATCGGGATCAGGTTGAACAGGGCCAAAAGGACGTTGATCTCCACGCTGAACTTCAGCATGAACAGCAGCGGCAACAGGATCGAGAAGCCCCCCGAGAAGCTCGGCGTGGCGAACGGCGGCCAGCCCAGCAGGGGGGAAAACTCCGGCCGCAGCAGCAGGATCGCGTGGCACAGCACGCCCGACAGCAGGGCCAACAGCAGGTTGGTGCCCGGTCCCGCCGCCGCCACCCACACCATGTCCTGCCGGGGGCGGCGCAGGTTGCGGCTGTTGATCGGCACCGGCTTGGCCCAGCCGAACAGGAACGACGCCCCCAGCACCAGCAGGGTCAGGGGCACCAGCACCGTCCCCACCGGGTCGATGTGGCGCAGGGGGTTGAGGGTCACCCGCCCCACCATCCAGGCGGTGGTGTCGCCGCGCCGCAGCGCCATCCAGCCGTGCCCGGCCTCGTGCAGGGTGATGGCGAACAGCAACGGCAGCGCGATCAGCGCGGCCTTCTGGATCAGCAGGGCCGGGTCCACCGCCGTCACCGGGCCGACACCGGCAGCGGCAGGCCGGGGTTGCCGAGGGCCGGTCCGGGGAGCGCGGGCGGGGCCGCCGGGTCCATGCCCAGGGGCACCTGCCCGGCCCGGCTGAATCGCCGCCGCCCCACCTTGAGCACGTCCAGGGTGCGGTCCACCCGTCCCGCCGCCGTCACCTCGAAGGTCCCGGTCACCCCGGTGAACGGCCCGGTCATCCGGTCCCACACCGTCTCCCCCCCGGCCCCCTCCCCGAGAGCGGCCCGGGCGGCCAGCCGCATGGCGTCGTACCCCAGGGCCGCGAACAGGTCGGGGGCCTCGCCGTAGGCGGCGCGGTAGGCCTTGACGAAGGCCCGGGCGGCCTGCCCGTTGCGGTCGAAGGGGGTCACGAAGCGCCCCCCCACCACGGCGGGGCCGCCCGCCGCGATCAGGCGCGGGTCGTTCCACCCCGAGGTGCCGATCACCGGCACGTTGATGTCGAAGAAGGGCAGGTGGGGCGCCACCACGGCGATCCGCTCCCACGGCCCCGGCAGGAACACGGCGTCGAACCCGGGCAGGTAGGGGTGGGGCCCCACCGGCGGCCCCTGGAGGGGCTGGACCGGCTCGGCCGAGATGCGGATCTCGTCGTCGGCGGTCAGGCCCGCCAGCTCGATCTCGTCCGGGTCCATGGCGGCGATGTCCTCCGGGGTCACGGCCGGCAGGCCGTCGCGCTTCAGGTCCCGGTCCACCACCCGCTGCACGATGCCCCGCACGTCCTCCTCGTCGGCGCCGAAGAACACGGTGCTCTGCACCTCGCCCCCCAGCCGCTCCAGCTCGGCCCGGAAGGCCGCCGCCACCGCCCGCCCGTACGGCCCCTCGGGGGCCACGGTCACGAACCGCCCGAGCCCCTGCGCCGCCGCGTAGCGGGCCGCGGCCACGCCCTCCATCCGGGGCGAGACGCCCAGGCCCACCACCGGCCCCTCCAGCCCCGGCGGGCGGGCCACCAGGGGCGCGATCAGGGGCACGTGGGCCCGGTCCGCCTGGCGCACCGCGTCCGTCAGCTCGGCCGAAAGCATGGGGCCGATCACCACCTCCGGGTCCGCCTCCCGCAACAGTGCCGACAGGTGGGTGCCCAGAAACGGCGCCGAGCCGTCCAGGTCCCGTACCCACAGCCCCAGGGTGCCCTTGGGCAGCAAGGCCCGCTGCGCCCGGTAGGCCAGCCGCACGCCCCGCAGCACCCGCTCGCCGTATGGTGCCAGGTCGCCCGACAGGTGCAGCAGCACCCCCACCCGGTGGCGGTCCTCCCGGAGGCCCCGGTGCTGCTCCCGGATCAGGCGCCGCACCTCGTCCGCGAAGGGCCGCCCGGCGTAGGACGACAGGTAGCGCTCGCCCCACCGCTCGGTCAGGTAGGCCTCCCCCTGGTCGGCGTAGAGGCGCACCAGGCGCTCCAGGATCCAGGCCCCCGGGATCGCCTCGGGGAAGCGGTCGGCCAGCTCCTTGAGATCGCGCTCGGAGAGCCGGGTGTCGATCATCTTCTTGAGCTCGTTGATCCCCTGGTTGCGGGCCTCGGGGGGCAGGTACCGCTGGCGGCGGAGCAGGTCCCGCACGGCGTGCTCGGGCTCCCCCAGGTCCAGGTGGACCCGGGCCACCTCGGCCAGCAGGCCGGCCTTCTCCTCCACCGGCGCCCGCCCCAGGCGGGCCAGCAGGATGTCCAGGGCCTTGTCCAGCTCCCCCTCCCGCCGGTAGATGGGCAGGAGGGCGTCCTCCACGGCCGTCGTGTAGGGCGAGTCGGGCACGGAGGCGAGCAGCCGCTCCCAGTAGAGCCGTCCCTCCTCGGGCCGCCCCAGGCGCACCAGGGCGTCCCCCAGGCGGTAGAGCACCGTCCCCGTGTCCGCCAGGTCCGGGAACGCGGCCAGGATCTGCTTGTAGGCGGCCGCGGCCCCCTTCAGGTCGCCGGCCTGATAGCGGCCTTCCGCGTCCTCCAGGGCCGCGGTTTCGCTGAGGGCCTCCTCGGGCGCCCGCAGCTCCGGGGGCAGCTGGGCCTCGGGGCCCGACGCGGGGGGCTCCGGCGCGGGCGCCCCCTGGGCGTGGGCCGGGACCGCCGCGAAGAGCCCGCAGGCCAGCAGCAGGACGGCCAGGGGGAGGGGGGCCCGGGCAAAGTGGGGGCGACCGCCGAAGGCGCCCCCCCGGATCGCCCCGCCGGCCGTTTCATGGAATGGGTGCTGGAGCCGCATGCACATCCGCGGGACGCAGAACGCGTACTATACCACCCGATGTCCGCCGGATCAGCCACCCCCCGACCCGCCGCTCCGGCCACCCCGGACGGGCCCCTGGACCGGGAGATCGCGGCCTACCTGGAGCACCTGCGCCTGGAGCGGGGCCTGTCGGCCCACACCGTGGCGGCCTACGGCGCCGACCTGGCCCGCCTGTCGGACTGGGCCCGCCGCCGGGGCGTCCACGGCCCCGAGGCCCTGGACGCCGCCGTCCTGGAGGGCTACCTGGCCCACCTGACCGGCCGGGGCCTGGCCGCCAGCTCCATCGCCCGGGGCATCTCGGCGGCCCGGGGCTTCGTCCGGCACCTGCTGGACACCGGCGTGATCGGCCACGACCCCACCGTGCGCCTGCGGGCCCCCCGCGCCTGGCGCCGCCTGCCCGACGCCCTGCCGGAGGCCGACGTGGCCCGCCTGCTGGACCCGGACCTCGAGCCGGGCCCCTTGGGCGCGCGCAACGCCGCCATCCTGGAGCTGATGTACGCCTCGGGCCTCAGGGTCTCGGAGGCGGTGGGGCTGGAGCTGGACGGCCTGGACCTGCACCACGCCCGGGTGCGGGTGACCGGCAAGGGCGACCGGGAGCGCCTGCTGCCCATGGGCCGGGCGGCGGTGGAGCGGCTGTTCGACTACCTGCGCACCGCCCGCCCCCTGCTCGCCCGTGGCGCCCCGGCGCGCCACGTGTTCCTGTCGGCCCGGGCCCGCCCCCTCACCCGCCAGGCGTGCTGGCACATGATCCGGCGCCGGGCCCTGGGGTGCGGCCTGGCGGGCGTGACCCCCCACACCCTGCGCCACAGCTTCGCCACCCACCTGCTCGACCACGGCGCCGACCTGCGGGTGGTGCAGGCCCTGCTGGGCCACGCCGACATCGGCACCACCCAGATCTACACCCACGTCTCCCGGGAGCGCCTCAAGGAGGTCCACCGCCGCTTCCATCCCCGGGCCTAAGCGCCTCCGGGGGCGCCTCGTCCCCCAGGGCCTCGATCAGCGGCCCCAGGTGAGCGGCGTAGCGGCGCCACCGCCCGGCGGACGAGGCGTACATGGGGCGCCGCACCTGGGCGTAGCTGGCCGTGTACACGGTCCGCGCCGACTCGTGGAAGCGCAGGCAGGCGTCGTCCCAGTCCAGGCCCAGGAAGGCGATCACCTCCCGGCTCACGGCCTCCTGGCGGGCCACCAGGTCCTCGTAGCGCACCTCCAGCAGGGGCAGGTCCAGCGCCCCGGCCCAGTGCCGCATCAGGCGGCGGTACTGGCGGTAGTAGTGCCCCAGGGCCCCCAAGTCGAAGGCGTACGGCTGGTGGGTGGCCACGAACGGCTGGAAGTAGCACGACAGGCAGGTGTCGAGGGGGTCCCGGGCGCAGTGGATCACCCGCGCCCCCGGGAACAGCAGGGCGATCAGCCCCAGGTGCAGGAAGTTCTGTGGGAGCTTGTCGGTGAGCCGCTCCGCGCCCTCGTCCCCCGCCCCCCACGCCGCCAGCACCGCCCCCGCCAGGCGGTCGGCCGCCGCCGCCGTGAGGCCGGCCACGCACTCCGGATACGGCGTCCGCGTCCCCAGCACCCCCGGCAGGGCGGCGGCGGCCCGGGGCACGTCCATGCGCTCGCCCCCCGGGTGGACCGCCGGGTGGCTGCCCACGATCTGCTCCACGAGGCTGGTGCCGGAGCGGGGCATGCCCACGATGAACACCGGCCGCCCGTCCCGGCCCGAGGCCCGGGGCAGGCGCCTCAGGGCGTCGGCCGGGAAGGCGGCCGTCAGGCGCTCCGTCAGGCGTTCGGTCTCCGCCGGGTCGTACCGCGCCCCGGAGCGGGCGTTGGCCTCCCGGTACAGGGCGAAGGCCTCGTCGTAGCGCTCCAGGCGGTCGCTTAACGACCCGGCGGCGAAGCCCAGGGCGGCCCGCCCCGCGTCGGCCAGCCCGTCGTCTTCGAGGCGGCGCCGGATCCGTGCCAGGGCCTCCTCTTCCCGCCCCAGGCGGCGGCTCAACGCCGCGAAGCCGGTAAGCACCCCCACCCCCGGGCGGGGGACGTCGAGGCGCGGCGCCAGGAGGGCCCAGGCGGCCTCCCGGTCCCCCAGGGTCTCCAGGGCCCGGGCCTTGCCCGCCACCACCTCCTCCGCGTTTGGGGCCCGCGCCAGGGCGGCGTCGAACTCGGCCAGGCAGCCGGGGCCGTCTCCCAGGGCCAGCAGGGCCCCCGCCAGGCGGCAGCGCCCCCCGACGTGGTCGGGCTCCAGCGCCACGGCCCGGGCCAGGGCGTCGCGGGCGGCCTCGGCCAGGCCCAGGTCCATGCGGGCGTCCCCCAGGGCCCGCTGGGCGGGCGCCAGGTCGGGGCGCAGCGCCGCGGCCCGCTCCAGGTGGGTGAGCGCGCGGCGCGGGTCCCCGCCGGCCTGGTGCAGGAGCCCCAGGTTGAGGTGGGCCACGGCGTGGTCCGGCGCCAGGGCGATCACCCGGCCGTAAGCCTCGGCGGCGGCGTCCCCCCGTCCCCCGGCCTGGCAGGCGACGCCGAGGTTCATCCAGGCGTCGGCGTCGTCCGGGGCCCGGGCCACGGCCTCGCGGAAGGCCGCCATCGCCGCCTCCAGGCGCCCCTGGTCCTTGAGGGCCGCCCCCAGGACGGTGTGGAGCGCCGCCTGGTCGGGGGCCGCCGCCAGCGCCCGGCGCGCGGCTGCCTCCGCCTCCGCCGCCCGCCCCCGGGCCCGCAGGGCCACCGCCAGGCCGTGCAGGGCCTCCGGCGCGTCGGGCCGGGCCTTGAGCGCCGTCCGGAACAGCCGCTCGGCCGCCTCCGGGTCGCCCCCCGCCAGGGCCCGGCGGGCGGCCGCCATCTCCGGCTCCGGGTCGGTCACGCCTTCCTGCCGCGCTCGCGCAAGGCCTTCCGCCTCCTCCCCCCTCGGGTCCCTCGGGCGGCGCGCCGGGGGCGCGGGCGGGCCGCGCCCCCCAGTATACCGGCGGGCCGGGCGGTCCCGGCCGGCCTGCGGGCGGTCAGTTGGGGATGATCAGGCGGCTGCCGACCATGAGGCGGTCGGCGTCGTGCAGGGCGTTGGTGCTCACCAGCACCCCCATGGGCACGTGGTAGCGGCGGGCGATGCCGGAGAGGGACTCGCCCCGGCGGATCACGTGGACCCGAGGGGCCGCCGGTGCGCTCCCCGGAATCACCAGCCGCTGTCCGGCCCGCAGCCACGCCCCGGTGCTCAGGTGGTTGGCCCGGGCCAGGGCGGAGAGGGAGACCCGATAGCGCTGGGCCAGGCCCGACAGGGTCTCGCCCCGGGCCACCCGGTGCTCCCTTGGGGGGCGGGCCGCGCCGCCGGCCGGGATCGTGAGGCGCTGCCCCACCCGCAGCTCGGCCCACAGCCCCAGGCCGTTGGCCCGCGCCAGGGCCCCCTGGCGGACGCCGTAGCGCTGGGCCAGGCCCGACAGGGTCTCGCCCCGCTGCACCGCGTGGGTGCCGGGCGCGGCGGGCGCGGGCGCCGCCGCCACCCGGGGGCCCACGCCGGGCAGGATGAGCCGCTGCCCGACCCGCAGGCGGGCGCGGGTGCGCAGGTCGTTCACCCGCGCCAGCTCCGAGAGCCGCACCCGGTAGCGGGCCGCGACACCCGACAGGCTGTCCCCGGACGCCACGGTATAGGGCAGGTCTTCGGGCCGCGGGGCCGGGATCGCCAGCCGCTGGCCGATCCACAAGCGGGCGTTGCGGGCCAGGCCGTTGGCCCGCGCCAGGTCCTCGATCCGCACCCCGTAGCGCTGGGCCAGGACGGTCAGGCTCTCCCCCCGCCGCACCCGGTGGTGTCCCCGGACGGCCGGGGCGGGCACGGAGGCCGGCTTGCGGGCCGGGGCCGCCGCCGGGGCCTCGTGGCGGACGGTGAAGGCGGCGGGCCGCGCCGCCGGCACCGGCTCGGCCGCGTGGGCGGCGGCCCGGTAGCCGGGCCAGCCCTGGCGCGGCACCAGGAGCCGGTCGCCGGGCCGGATCAGGCCCCGCGACTCCAGGCGGTTGACCCGGGCCAGTTCCGGAACCCCGACGCCGTAGCGCACGGCGATGTGGGAGAGGGTCTCCCCGGCGCGCACCGTGTGCACCACCGAGCCGCCCCGCACCCGGATCTCGTAGTAGTCCCGCACCGCCTGGGCCAGGTCCCTCGCGAGCTTGTCCTGGAAGGCGGCCGTCCGCAGGTGGCGCTCGTCCTCCCGGTTGCTCAAGAAACCGGTCTCCACCAGCAGCGACGGGCGGGCGCCCTTCAGGACCCAGAACCGCGCCTCGGAGCGGCGCCCCTCACGGCCGGCCTGGTTCACGTCCCGCAGCCGCCCCAGGGTCAGCCGCGCCAGCACCCGCGACTCCACGGTGGCGTTGGGGGAGCCGTCGCCGTCGAAGATCATGGGGAAGCGGGCCGCGGACTCCACGCCGCCCACGAAGTCCGAGGCGTTCTCCATGCGCGCCACCCGCACCGCCCGCCGGTCCCGCGCGCTGCGCGGCGCCAGGGTGTAGACGTGGGTGCCCCGGGTGCGGCGGTCGCGGCTCATGTCGGCGTGGATGCTGACGAACAGGTCGCCGTGCAGGGCGTCGGCCTTGCGGATGCGGCCCCCTAAGCTGATGAAGTAGTCGCCCCGCCGGGTGAGCTTGCCCTCCAGGCCCGGGATGGCGTCGATCTCGCGCTCCAGGCGGCGGGCGATCTCGAGCACCACGTCCTTCTCGGGGGTGCGGTAGTAGCGCCCGACGGCCCCGGGGTCCTCGCCCCCGTGTCCGGCGTCGATCACCACCACGAAGGGCCGCGCCGCGTGGCCCCCGGCCGCCGCGGGGGCCGGGGCGCGGGCCGGGGCGCGGGAGACCTCGGGCGCCGGGGTGGAGCGGGCATGGCTGCCGGGCGGCCTGTAGCCGCGCGGGGCCGTGTAGACGTCCACCACGATCCGGTCGGGCTTCTGGTTGCCGTAGGCGTCCAGGCGGAAGTGCTTGAAGGGGGCGGCCTTCGTCAGGGCCACGTCCACCCGGGCGCCCCGCTCGGTCGGCTCCATCCGCACCTCGCGCACCCGCTCGTCCACGCCGTGCCAGGCGGTGTGGCCGGTGCGGTTGCGGGCGCCCCGGATCTCGATGTACAGGTGATGGGTCTCGGTGTCGCGCCGCACCCGGTAGTCGGCCACCCCGTCCAGGTCCATCACCAGGCGGGTGCGCTCCGGGCCGGACCAGGTGCGCAGGTCGGTCACCGCCACGCCGTCGGCGGCCGCACCCGGGACCGGCAGGCCCGCCAGCACGGCCAGGCACGCCAGCACGGCGGCGCACGCCGGCGCACGGCCCCGGCGGGGCCGCCCAAGCGGGCCGCACGGGGGCGCCCCGCTCCCTCTCCTGGTGGCGGTCTCCCTCATCCCGACCGCAGACCCTACCCGACGAAGCCCGCGATCTTCAAGCGTTTTCAAAAAAAGGCCCCGTCCCCCGGGCCGGAACGGGCACGGGGAACGGGGCCGGAGCTTGGGCCGCGGCGGGGCGGCCCGGCACCCTTACGGGGCGGGGAAGAGCGGGATCAGTACCCCATCCCCCCCATGCCGCCCATGCCGCCCATGTCGCCGGCGGAGGCGCCCGCGGCGGGCTTCTCCTCGGGGATCTCGGAGATCATGACCTCGGTGGTGAGCATCAGGCCCGACACCGAGGCGGCGTTCTGCAGGGCCGTGCGGACGACCTTGGTGGGGTCGATGATGCCCGCCTTGACCACGTCGCAGTACTGCTCGGCCTGGGCGTCGAAGCCGTAGCTGGTCTCGCCCTTCTTCTCCTTGACATTGCCCACCACCACCGAGCCCTCCACGCCGGCGTTGGAGCAGATGGCCCGCATCGGCTCCTCGAGGGCCCGCTTGACGATGTTGGCCCCGAGCCGCTGGTCCTCGTCGAGGCTCAACTTGTCGATGGCCTCCAGGCAACGCAGCAGGGCCACGCCGCCGCCGGGCACGATGCCCTCCTCGACGGCCGCCTTGGTGGCGTGCAGGGCGTCCTCGACGCGGGCCTTCTTCTCCTTCATCTCCGGCTCGGTGGCGGCGCCCACGTTGAGCACGGCCACGCCGCCCACCAGCTTCGCCAGGCGCTCCTGGAGCTTCTCCCGGTCGTAGTCCGAGGTGGTCTCCTCGATCTGGTTGCGGATCTGGCTCACCCGGGCCTTGATGTCGGCCGCCTTGCCGGAGCCCTCCACCACGGTGGTGTCGTCCTTGGTGATGACGATGCGCTTGGCGGTGCCCAGGTCCTCCAGGCGGGTGTTCTCCAGCTTGAGCCCCAGGTCCTCGCTGATCACCTGGCCGCCGGTCAGGACCGCGATGTCCTCCAGCATGGCCTTGCGGCGGTCGCCGAAGCCCGGCGCCTTGACGGCGCAGACGTTCAGGGTGCCGCGCAGCTTGTTGACCACCAGGGTGGCCAGGGCCTCGCCGTCCACGTCCTCGGCCACGATCAGGAGCGGCTTGCCCTGCTTGGCGACGTTCTCCAGCACGGGCAGCAGGTCCCGCATGGCGGAGATCTTCTTCTCGTGGATCAGCACCACGGCGTCCTGCAGCACGGCCTCCATCCGGTCGGCGTCGGTGATGAAGTAGGGCGACAGGTAGCCCCGGTCGAACTGCATGCCCTCGACCACGTCGAGGCTGGTCTCCATGGTCTTGGCTTCCTCGACGGTGATGACGCCGTCCTTGCCGACCTTCTCCATGGCCTCGGCGATCAGGTCGCCGATGGTCTTGTCGGAGTTGGCGGAGATCGTGCCCACCTGGGAGATCTCGGCCTTGGACTGGCACGGCTTGGACAGGTCCTTCAGCTGGGCCACCACGGCCTCGACGGCCCGGTCGATGCCTCGCTTCAGGTCCATGGCGTTGGCGCCGGCGGTGACGTTGCGCACGCCCTCGCGGTAGATGGCCTGGGCCAGCACGGTGGCGGTGGTGGTGCCGTCGCCGGCCACGTCGGAGGTCTTGGAGGCCACCTCCTTGACGAGCTGGGCCCCGATGTTCTCCCACGGGTCCTTCAGCTCCACCTCCTTGGCGACGGTCACGCCGTCCTTGGTGATGGTGGGGGGGCCCCACTTCTTCTCGATGATCGCGTTGCGGCCCTTGGGGCCCATGGTGGCCTTGACGGCGTTGGCCAGCTGGGTCACGCCCCTGAGGATGCCCGCGCGGGCCTCCTCGTCAAAGATGATCTGCTTCGCCATTGGTCTCTTCCCTTATGGTTGGCGCGTTGCGCGGAAAAGGCGCTCTCGCTGCGACGGATCCTCCAGGCGGCCCCGCCAGGGGGCCCCCGCCCTACTGGATCACCGCGAGGATGTCCTCCTCCTTGATGATCAGCATCTCCTTGGCGTCCAGCTTGAACTTGTCGCCGGAGTACTTGCCGAACAGGATCTCGTTGCCGACCTTGACGTCCTTGACGTCGCCGCCGACGGCCTCCACCTTGCCGCGCTGCGGCTTCTCCTTGGCGGCGTCGGGGATGTAGATTCCGCCGGCGGACTGCTCGGCCTCCTCCACAAAGCTGACCAGCACGCGATCCTTGAGTGGCTTGAGTTTCATCGGTCTGTCTTGCCTCCTTCGAACGGACCTCAAAATCCGGGACGGCCCCGGCCCGGGGCCGCGAATGGGTTCGGAAAAGTCGCCTCGGGAACGGGGCCCCAAGGGGGTCCGTCGCCCGGCAGCGACTTGTTTAATCAGCGGCCCGGGGTTGGCAACCCCCGGGCCAAAAAAAATCCGCCCCCGCCGCCTCCGCCCCAGAAGAGGCCGCCGGGGACGCCTGGACCGGCCGCCCGGCGGACGCCTGTCCGCCCGGCGCCACCCCGGTCAGCGCATCGTCGAGAGGTCGAACGGGAACCGCCACTCCTCGCCGGTGGCGCTATTCTCGATCAACAGGGTCACCTTGCCGTTGGGGTCGATGTCCCCCATCGGGAACCAGAAGGTCGAATCGGCCACGAAGCCGCCGTCCCCCCGCGCCTCGGGCTTGCCGTTCTGCCAGTGGGTGTTCTGAATCTTCTGCTTGCCGTAGAGCACCCAGCCGCGCAGGCCGTCGGCATAGTCGGCCTTCTTGCCGAAGGTGGTCACCGAGAACACCAGCTTGCCCCGGGCCCGGGCCACGGCGTCCTGAACCTCCCACGGCTGCAGGGCCGCCATGTTGCGCGAGGCGGTCTGGGCCGCGAAGGCCACCGACAGGAACTCGGTCATCAGCAGGGCGGCGCCCTTGCCCTCGCCCAGGTTCACCGTCCACCGCTCTATGAAGCGGTTGGGGTTGCCCATGCTGGCGCTGAAGCCCCCCACCTTCTGGGCCTCGTCCGTCTGGTCCGGGGTCAGGTTGACCCAGATCGCGTCCGCCGGGGCGGCCCACCCCCACGTGGCCGCCACGGCCCCCAAGGCCAGCACGGCCGCCCGGAGGGCCGCCCCCTTCGGGCCGCGGAGGGCCCGCCGGATGTCTGCACGGTTTCGCGTCACGCCTCGCCCCGTTTCCTGCCGGTGTTCGACCGAATCGGAGATTGTAGTCGGGCCGGCCGCCCGAGGCAAGGGCGCGACCCCGCCCGGGCCCGGCCCCGGACGGCTAGGCGGGCGGCGCCTCGGGCGGGGGAGCGGGGGCCTCGGGGAGCTCCTCCTTGTGGACCTCCACGATGCTCACCACGTCGATGCCCGCCCCGGACAGGGCCTTCTTCACGGCCGCCAGCTTGGCGTCCTTGACCTTGAGCACGTAGTTGATCTGCGTCGCCATGGCTTCCGTCCCCGCCCTTGGGGCTGCCCTAGGCCCCGCTCACCGTCGCGAGCCCCTCGTCGATGCGCCGGGCCCCCGCAAGCCCCAGCCAGGACACGCTCGCCAGCAGGTGGGTGGCCGCCAAGTCCTTCAGGTGGGCCACAGTGTGGACGTGCAGGCGGCTGGCCAGGTAGATGGCGGTCTTGCGGTCCACGCCGGGCACCCGGGTGAGCACCGCCACCTCCGGCGGGACGCGGGCCTCGAGGGCCGCCAGCCCCTCCAGCCGCCCGGTGGCGGCGATCTCGGCGGCCTTGGCCGCCAGCTCCCGCCCGATGCCGGGCAGCTCGGTCAGGGTGCCGCGGACCAAGCGGCGGTCGAAGTCGGTCCGGTGGCGCCGCAGGGTCTCGGCCCCCTGGCGGTAGGCCCGCACCCGGTGGGGGTTCTCGCCGAACGCCTCCAGCAGGTCGGCCGCCTCCAGGAGGGTGTCCGCCACCCGACCGGCGGCGTCGCCGCGCCCGGGTCCCCGCGCGCCCCGCCCCTCGCCGGCGGGCACGGGCCTAAAAGCTCAGGATGGCGCTCTGGGCGTAGTGGGCCAGGGGCTCCGGAAAGACCCCCAGGGCCACCACGAACAGCAGCGAGAAGACCAGGGCCGCCTTCATCCCCCGGTTCAGGGTGAGGGTCTGGGACACCTCCGGCTCCTGCATGTACATCACGACGATCACGCGGATGTAGTAGTAGGCGCTCACCGCCGTCAGCAGGGCCCCGATCACGGCCAGCCAGATGTAGCCCGCCTTCACCGCCGCCATGAAGATGTAGAACTTGGCGATGAAGCCCGCCGTGGGCGGAATGCCGGCCAGGGAGAACAGGAACACCAGCATGAACAGCGCCGCCCACGGGTGGGACTTGGCCAGGCCCTTGTAGTCGTCGATCTCCTCCCCGACCAGGCCGGCGTTGCGCAGCATGATCATCACGCCGAAGGCCCCCAGGTTCATCACCCCGTAGATGGCCATGTAGTACATGACCGCGAAGGTCCCCAGGGGGTCCCCCACCACCACGCCGATCAGGGCGTAGCCGGCGTGGCCGATGGACGAGTAGGCCAGCATGCGCTTGAGGCTGGTCTGCACCAGGGCGATCACGGCCCCCACCACCATGGTCATCACGGCCAGGACCGTGAGCAGCACCTCCCAGTCGGTCTTCAGGCCGCCGAACGCCTCCAGCAGCACGCGCAGGGTCACGGCGAAGGCCGCGGCCTTGGGGGCCACGCTCATGAAGGCCGTCACCGGGGTGGGCGAGCCCTCGTACACGTCCGGCGCCCACATGTGGAACGGCACCACCGCCACCTTGAAGGCCAGGCCCACCACGATCAGGATCAGCCCCGCCGTGGCGGCGGCGTTGGGGGCGCCCTGGGCCAGGTAGACGCCGATCTCCGACAGGTTCGTGCTGGCGGTCACGCCGTACACGATGGACATGCCGTACAGCAGCACCGCCGACGAGAACGAGCCCAGGATGAAGTACTTGAGCCCCGCCTCCGTCGAGCGGCTCTCGTAGCGCTTCATGGCCGCCATCACGTACAGCGACACGCTGACCAGCTCCAGCCCCATGTAGACCGTGATCAGGTCGGTGGCCGAGACCATCACCATCATGCCGGTCAGGACCAGGAGCACGAAGTGGTAGAACTCCCCCAGGTGGATCCGGTCCTGCTTCAGGTAGCTACGGGCCAAGAGGACCGTCAGGACCACCGACAGGTACAGGAAGAACTTGAAGAAGTTGCTGTACGGGTCCACCACGAAGGTGTCGGCGAAGGCCGACAGGGTGGTGTCCTTGAGGCGGTAGGTCGCCACCGCCGCCAGGGCCACCCCGGCCAGGGTGAACCACGCCAGGGGGTCCTTGCGGTCCCTGGGCAGGGCCAGATCGAACAGCAGCACGATGCACGCGAAGGCCGCGATGATCATCTCGGGCAGCAGCGCCACGACGTTAGACATGGGAATGGTGTTGGTCATCGTGTGCCTACTTCATCGCGATGGCGGCGGCGCCGGCCTGCCCGGCGGTCTGGTCCAACAGGTGCGTCACGCTTGCGTGCATCACGTCCAAGAACGGCGCCGGGTAGACGCCGATCCAGAACACCAGGATCACCAGGGGCACGAGCACCAGGTACTCCCGCGCGTCCAGGTCCTTCAGCTGCTGGTTCTCGGGGTTGGCGCACTCGCTCCAGATCATGCGGGCGGTCAGGTAGAGCATGTAGACCGCCCCCAGCACGATCCCCAGCGCCGCCAGCACCCCGGTGAGCTTGTGGAACGAGAAGGCCCCCAGCAGCACCAGGAACTCCCCCACGAAGCCGTTGGTGCCCGGCAGGCCGATGGACGACAGGGTGAAGATCATGAAGCAGGTGGCGTACACCGGCATGGTCTTGGCCAGGCCGCCGAACTCGCCGATGTCGCGGGTGTGGCGCCGGTCGTAGATCACGCCCACGCACAGGAACAGGGCCCCCGTGGTGATGCCGTGGTTGACCATCTGCAGCAGCGCCCCCTCGATCCCCTGCTGGTTGTAGACGAACATCCCGATGGTCACGAACCCCATGTGGGACACCGACGAGTAGGCGATCAGCTTCTTGATGTCGGTCTGGGCCAGCGCCATGTAGGCGCCGTACACGATGGCCACCACCGACAGGCTCAGCACGAACGGCGTGAAGTCCAGGGACGCCTCCGTGAGCATCGGCAGGCAGAACCGCAAAAAGCCGTAGGCCCCCATCTTCAGCATCACCGAGGCCAGGATCACCGAGCCCGCCGTGGGCGCCTGCACGTGGGCGTGGGGGAGCCAGGTGTGGAACGGGAACATCGGCACCTTGATGGCGAACGCCACGAACATCGCCAGGAACAGCCAGGTCTGGGCCCTGGGGTCGAAGTCCACCGTCATCAGGGTCGGGATGTCGAAGGTGTGGCCGCCGGCGAAGAACAGGTAGATCATCGCCACCAGCAGCAGCACCGAGCCCGCCAAGGTGTAGATGAAGAACTTGACGGCCGCGTAGATCCGGTTCACCCCGCCCCACACCCCGATCACGAGGTACATGGGGATCAACATGGCCTCCCAGAACACATAGAACAGGGCCATGTCCAGGGCGCAGAACACGCCGATCATGGCGGTCTGCATCACCAGCAGGTTGATCATGAACTCCCGCGCCCGGGTGGCCACGGCGTTCCACGAGCACAGCACGCAGAACGGCGCCAGGAACGTGGTCATGATCACCAGCAGCAGGGAGATGCCGTCCACCCCCAGGTGGTAGTTGATGTGGAACGTGGGGATCCAGGCGTAGTTCTCGACGAACTGGAACGCCGAGGTGCCGGTGTCGAACTTCAGCCACAAGGGCAGCGACAACAGGAAGTCCGCGATCGTCGTGATCAGGGCGATCACCTTGACCGTCTGGTCGTCGCGCAAGAACAGCGCGATGCCCGCCCCGATCAGCGGCAGGAAGATCACCCAGGAGAGGATGTGGTCCATGTTCCGTCTCTAGCCCAAAAAGCCTTGCGTCCGAGTACCCGTCCGGTGCCTGGAGGGCCCCCTAGAACAGGAAGAAGCCCCCGACGATGAAGAAGATGCCGATGGACATCACCATGGCGTAGTGCTGCACCCGGCCGGTCTGGAAGAACTTCAGGATCTCGCCGCCGATCTTGGTGGTGATCCCTACCCCGTCCACCAGCACCTTGTCGATCACGATCTCGTCGGCGATGCGCCACAGCCGGTCGGCGAACCGCAGGGTGGGGCGGGTGAAAACCGCGTCGTACAGCTCGTCCCAGTACCACTTGTTGAGCGAGCCCTGGTAGAGCCCCCGGTAGGCCGTGGCCAATTTGCCCGGGGCTTCGTTGGGGCGGTAGTACCAGCGGTAGGCCATCCAGATGCCCGCCCCGGCCACGGCCAGGGACAGGAGCATCATGAACACCTCCAGGCCCTTGTTGTGGCCCTCGGCGTGCTCCCCGGCCATCGCCCCCTCGCCGTGCTCCCCGGCCATGCCCTCGCCGTGCTCGCCGGCCATCCCGCCCTCGGCCGCCAGGGCCTCCGGCACCAGGCCGGTCCCGTGGGCCTCCGGTCCGATGGCGGGGACGTGGCTCACCTCGCTGGTGAACACGGGCCCCAGGAACTCGTGGACGTAGTTGGTGCCGAACAGGGGATTGCCCAGCCACCCCACCAGCAGCGCCCCCACCGCCAGGGTCACCAGGGGGATCGTGATGACCTTGGGGGACTCGTGGGCGTGGTGCTTGGCCTCCTCCTCCACGTTGTCGCCCCCGTGGAACACCAGGAAGAACACCCGGAAGGTGTAGAACGCGGTCATGAAGGCCACGATCACCCCCACCAGCCACAGGCCCTTCCCGAAGGTGCCGGCGCTGAAGGACTGCCACAGGATCTCGTCCTTCGAGAAGAAGCCCGCGAAGGGGAAGATCCCGGCCAGGGCGAGCGAGCCCCACAGCATGGTCCAGTAGGTGGTGGGCATGTAGCGCTTCACCTGGCCCATTTTGCGGATGTCCTGCTCGGCCGACAGGGCGTGGATCACCGACCCGGCGGCCAGGAACAACAGGGCCTTGAACACGCCGTGGGTCAGCAAGTGGAACATCCCGGCGGTGTAGGCCCCCACGCCGCAGGCCATGACCATGTAGCCCAGCTGGCTCATGGTGGAGTAGGCCACGACCTTCTTGATGTCGTTCTGGGTCAGGGCGATGGTGGCCCCGAAGAAGGCGGTGAAGGCCCCCACCACGGCCACGGTCATCATGGCCGACTCGGACAGGTTGTAGATGGGGTGGCAGCGGGACACCATGAAGATGCCCGCCGTGACCATGGTGGCCGCGTGGATGAGGGCGGAGATGGGGGTGGGGCCCTCCATCGCGTCCGGCAGCCAGGAGTGCAGCAAAAACTGGGCGCTCTTGCCCACCGCCCCCACGAACAGCAGCAGGGCGATCATCGTCACCAGGTTGACGTCCATTCCCAGGAACGACACGGTCTCGCCCGTGTGCCCGGCGATGGCGGCGAACACGGTCTGGTAGTCCACGCTCCCCGTCGTCACCCAGATCAGCAGGATCCCCAAGGCGAAGCCGAAGTCCCCCACCCGGTTCTGGATGAACGCCTTGAAGCTGGCCGCCGTGGCCGTCGGCCGCTCGTACCAGTGGACGATCAGCAGGTAGGAGCACAGGCCCACCATCTCCCAGCCGAAGAACAGCTGCAGGAAGTTGTTCGACAGCACCAGCACCAGCATGGAGAAGGTGAACAGGGAGATGTAGGCGAAGAAGCGGTCGTACCCCTTGTCGCCGTGCATGTAGCCCACGGTGTACAGGTGCACCAGGCTCGACACCAGGGTCACCAGCACCAGCATGGAGGCCGTGAGGGCGTCCACCATGATGCCGACGCTCACCTGGAAGCTGCCCGACGGGATCCAGGTGTACAGGTTGGCGTTCACGGTGTGGCCCTGGGCCACGTCGAAGAACGCCTTGAGGGACAGGGCGAGGGAGGCGAACACCAGGGGCACGCACACCCAGTGCGTCCGGTCCCGCATCCACCGCTGGAACAGCCCCGCGATCAGAAAGCCCGCGAAGGGCAGCAGGGGGATCAGCACATAGAGCAGCATGGCGGCGTCGACGGCTCCTTTGAGCGGGGCTCGGGTCGGGAGGGATGGAAGGGTGGGGCGGCGGGCCTCACCACTTCATCACATCCAGCTCCTCGACGTTGACGGTCTGGCGGTTGCGGTAGATGGCGATCAGCAGGGCGAGCCCCACCGCCACCTCCGCGGCGGCCACCGTGAGGGTGAAGAACACGAACACCTGGCCCGTGATCGACTCCAGGTAGTGGGAGAACGCCACGAAGTTGATGTTCACGGCGTTGAGCATCAGCTCGATCGACAGCAGGATCACGATGATGCTGCGGCGCGTCACCACGCCCACCACCCCGATGAAGAAGATGATGGCCGAAAGGATCACATAGGCGGACAGCGGGACCATTCCGGTCAATCCTCCACGTGGTCGTCGATCATGCCCTTCTTGGTCAGCACGATGGCCCCGATCATGGCCACCAGCAGGACCAGGGAGGCCACCTCGAAGGGCAACAGGTAGTCGGTGTAGAGCCTGAGGCCGATGGCCTCGGTATCGCCGATGGCCCGCACGGCCTCGGCGGTGTACTCGCCGGTGGCGGAGCCGAAGATGCCGCCCTGCAGCGCCCCGATGATCATGGCCGCCACCGAGCCCAGCACCAGCACCCCGAACGGCCACTGCCGGTGCAGGTGGCGGGTCTCGGCCTTCAGGTTCAGCAGCATCAGCACGAACAGGTAGAGCACCAGGATGGCCCCGGCGTAGACGATGATCTGCACCACCGCCAGGAACTCGGCGTTGAGCAGCACGTAGAGTCCGGCCACGTGGAAGAACATGGTCAACAGCGCCATGACGTTGTAGACGGGGTGCTTCAGGCTCACCGTGAGCACCGCGCACACCACGCACACCACGGCCAGGTACAGGAAGATCACCTCCATCATGGCTGGGCGTACTCCTCCACGGCGGTGTCTTCCTTGGTCAGCCCCACCACGGCCGGGCGGTGGCCGCCGCTGCTCTCGTCCACGGGCGGGAAGTGGTAGCGGTTGTCGCCCAGGCCCTCCCCGGGGTAGAGGGTGCCGTCGTCCATGTGGTGGGCCATCAGGAAGGCCTTGCCGTCCTCCAGGAACTGCTCCCCCAGGGCGTAGAGCTTCTCCTTGTCGAACATCAGCTCAGCCCGGTCGTACACGCTCAGTTCGTACACCTTGGTCATCGCCAGGGCGTCCACCGGGCAGGCCTCGGTGCAGAAGCCGCAGAAGACGCAGCGGCTGATGTCCAGGTAGTACTCCTTGGCGTACCGCACCAGGGGCTGGCCCGGCACCTCGTCCGAGACCACCTTGATGCAGTTGGAGGGGCACGCGGCCTCGCACAGGGAGCACCCCACGCAGCGCTCGGTGCCGTCCTCGTAGCGCAGCAGCGACATCACGCCGCGGTAGCCGTCGGGGATCTCGTGCTTCACGTGGGGGTACTGCAGGGTGCAGTACGGCTTGAACATCTGGGTGAAGACGAGCTTGAGCCCCTTGACGAGCTCGGTCATGAAGATCGTTCGGATCAGCCCCATGGGTCACTCTCCCCGGTCGCGGGCTATGGTCAGGGCGGGCACGGTGCGTCCCCTCCCTAGTTGTTGTAGATGTAGACCCCGATGGACGTGACCAGGATGTTGGCCAGCGTCACGGGGATCAACACCTTCCAGCCGAACGCCATCAGCTGGTCGAAGCGGACCCGGGGGAACGTGCCCCGGATCCAGATGAAGAAGAACAGCAGGGCCCAGGTCTTGATGGCCAGCCACACGAAGCCCGGCAGGAAGTTCAGGAACTCGAACGGCGCCTCGTAGCCCCCCAGGAACAGCACCGACGCCAGGCACGACACCAGGATCATGTTGGCGTACTCGGCCAGGAAGAAGAAGGCGAAGCGCATCCCCGAGTACTCGGTGAAGAAGCCCGCCACCAGCTCCGACTCGGCCTCCGGCATGTCGAACGGCAGGCGGTTGGTCTCGGCCACGCTGGCGATCACGTAGGTGACGAACGCCACCGGCTGGAGCCACACGTTCCAGTGCCAGAAGCCCCCGTCCTGCGCCACGGTGATCTGCTTGAGGCTCAGCGACTCCGACAGGAGCAGCACCCCCACGATGGACAGCCCCAGGGCCAGCTCGTAGGAGATCACCTGGGCCGCAGAGCGCAGACCCCCCAGCAGGGAGTACTTGCTGTTGGACGCCCACCCCGCCAGGATCACGCCGTAGGCCCCCACGCTGGCGAAGGCGAAGATGTAGAGCAGCCCCACGTTCAGGTCCGTGATGACCCCCAGGCTCTGGCCCAGCAGGGAGTACTCCCCGTTGTAGGGCACCACGGCGAAGCCGATCAGGGCCGGGATCAGGCACAGGATGGGGGCCAGGGCGAAGATGATCTTGTTGGCGCCGGCCGGGACGATGTCCTCCTTGAAGAACAGCTTCAGGCCGTCGGCGATGGGCTGAAGCAGCCCGTAGGGCCCCACCTCCATGGGGCCGAGCCGGTCCTGCATGAACGACAGCACCTTGCGCTCGGCATAGGTCATGTAGGCCACCGACAGCAGCACCACGCCCAGGACCACCGCGATCTGGAACAGCGTGACCAGGATGAGCGTTCCGATTTCCATATCCCCTTGTTTCCTCGCGCGCCCGACGCCGCGTCAGGCGCCCGCGGCCACCTCGGCCGCCGCCTCCACCTTGGCCATGGTCACCCGGGCGAAGCGGAACTGGGGCACGCTGCCCTCCCGCTCGCCGCCCAGCACCATGGAGACCAGATCCCGCACCTGGGGCCCCTCGTGGTGCACCGGGAAGAACACCGTCCCCGGCATCACCCCGCTGTCCAGGGTCACGTGCACCACCGCCTCGCCCAGCTCCGAGGTGAGCCGCACCCGGTCGCCCTCGGCCAGCTTCATCTTGCGGGCCTCCCGGGAGTTCACCGCCAGCTTGTCGGCGCCGTCGATCTTCATCAGCCCCCAGTTGTAGGTGGTCAGCCGCCCGGAGTGGTACAGGCTGTCCCCCAGGTACAGGTGGACCGGGTGCTCCGACGCCGTGTTGAGCTTGGCCGGCAGGTCGTAACGGTAGTCCATCTCCCGCGCGTACGCCCCGGCCAGGTAGGCCTCCAGGGCCGCGGTCACGTCCGGGGCCCGGTCGGCGTTGGTGACGCCGATCTCCTCCGCCTCCGGCACCAGGGCCGCGATCTCGCGGCGGACCTCCTCCGCCGAGCCGTACTCCAGGGGGAACCCCAGGGCGCGGGCCAGGCCCGAGAGGATCTGCCAGTCGGGCCGCGCCTTGCCGGGGGCCTTCATGGCCTTGCGGATCTCCTGGACGCGGCCCTCCATGTTGGTGAAGGTGCCGTCCTTCTCGGCGTAGGACTGGGCCGGCAGGATCACGTCGGCCAGCTTGGCGGTCTCGGTCAGGAACAGGTCCTGCACCACCAGGAAGTCCAGGGCCTTGAGCGCCCCCTTCACCCCGCTGGACTCCGGCAGCAGCCCCGCCGGGTCGGCGGCCGCCACGTAGGCGGCGCGGATGCGGCCCTCGCGCATGCCCTCGATCATCTCCGGCAGGGGCGACCCCGGGTGGTCCGGCAGGCGGCAGCCCCAGGCCTCGGACAGCCGCCCCCGGGCCGCCTCGTCGGTCCACGGCAGGCCGCCGGGCAGCAGCTCCGGGGCGGCCCCCATGAGGGCCAGACCCAGCTCGTTGTTGCTGCCGGTGAGGGCGTTGACGCCGGCCCCGGGCCGTCCCAGCTTGCCCGTCAGGAACGCCAGGTCCACCAGCATCGCCATGGCGCTGGCCCCTTTCAGCCCGCCGGTCACCCGCGGCCCCGCCAGGATGATGGCCTTGGGGGCGGCGGCGAAGGTCCGGGCCATCTCCACGATGGCGTCCTTGGCCAGCCCGGTGGGGGTCTCGATCTCCTTGTAGGTGCCCGACAGCTGCTCCCGGATGGCGGCCACCGCCTCCGGGTGCTTGGCCTGCACGTCGGCGTCGATCAGCCCCTCGTCGACCACGGCCTTGACCAGGCCCTTGACGGCCGCCACCTCGGTGCCGGGGCGGATGACCAGGCGGCCGGCGCCCAGCTTCATGATCTCGGTCTTCATGGAGTCCACCGTCAGCACGGGCTTCTCGCCCCGCTTGATGGCCTCCTTGACCGCCAGGCCGCAGATGGGCGACTCGCGGGTGATGTCCGAGCCCACCAGCAGGATGGCGTCGGCCTGCCGCAGGTCGTCGAAGCTGTTCATCATGCCCGTGACCCCCAGGGCCCGCTGCATGACGGTCACGCCGTTGATGCCGCCGTAGCGCAGGGCCGAGTCCACGTTGTGGCACTCCAGGGCGTTGCGCATCAGGCGGTTGAACAGGTAGATCTCCTCGTTGGTCAGGCGCCCGCCCACGAAGCCCGCCAGGGCGGCGCCGCCCTGGTCGGCCTTGGCCGCCAGCAGCCCCTTGGCCGCCTCGGCCAGGGCCTCGTCCCAGGAGGTCTCGACGAGCTTGTCGCCCCGCCGCACCAGGGGCCGGGTGAGCCGGTCCTCGTGCTCCATGAAGTGGAAGCCGAAGTGGCCGCGCACGCACAGCGAGCCCTGCCCCGGGCCCACCCCCTCCACCGGCATGACCCGGGAGACCTCCCCGTCCACGCTGCGCACCTCGTACTGGCAGCCGCAGCCGCAGTAGGTGCAGGTGGTCAGGGTGGACTGCTCCTGCCAGGGGCGGAACTTGTACTTGGAGAAGCGGCTCGTGATGGCCCCCACGGGGCACACGTCCATGCACTGGCCGCAGAACTCGCAGTCCAGGGCCTCCCCCATGGGCGCCCCCACCACGGTGATGAAGCCGCGCTTGGAGAAGCCGATGGCGTCCACGGCCTGGATGTCGCTGCACACCTGGATGCAGGCGCCGCACAGGATGCAGCGGTTGGAGTTGAAGTCCAGCACCACCGAGCGGACGTCCTCGGGGAAGTCCTTGCGCTTGGTGGCGAAGGGGTTCTCGAACGAGCCGTAGCGGACCGAGTAGTCCTGCAGCTTGCACTCGCCGCCCTTGTCGCACACGGGGCAGTCCAGGGGGTGCTGGGTGAGCAGCAGGTCCAGGTTGGTGCGGCGGTCCTGGAGGGTGCGGGGGGAGTCGGTGAGCACCTCCATCTTGTCCGTCATCTCGGTGGAGCAGGCCATGAACATCTTGTTCACCGGCTTGACCACCTCGACAGTGCAGATGCGGCACGCGGCGTTGGGCCGCATGCGCGGGTGGTAGCAGAAGGTGGGCACCTCGATCCCCAGCATCTGCGCCGCCTGGATGATGCGGGTCCCCTTGGGGACCTCAATGGTCTGGCCGTTGATGGTGACCGTGATGGTCCCGACCTGTGTCGCCGTGGTCATCGCGTCTTCCTTGCCTTGCCGGTGCGGGCCGCCCTACTTGATCGCCATGAAGGGGCACGCCATCACGCACGCCTTGCAGCGGATGCAGGTCTCGTGGTTGATGAAGGCGACCTGCTTCTTCTCCCACTCCAGGGCGTCGGTGGGGCACGGCGGCTTGCACAGGCCGCAGGTGGTGCAGCTGTCCTCCACGACGACGTACTCGATCAGCTCGTCGCAGGAGTGGGCGCGGCACTTCTTCTCGACGATGTGCTCCTCCATCTCGTCGCGGAAGTAGCGCAGGGTGGTCAGCACCGGGTTGGGCGCCACCTGCCCCAGGCCGCACAGGGAGTTGGCCTTGGTGAAGCCGGAGATCTGGTCCAGCTTCTCCATGTCCTCCAGCTGGCCCTCGCCGTGGGTGATGCGCTCCAGGATCTGGAGCATCAGGGCGGTGCCGTCCCTGCACGGCGTGCATTTGCCGCACGACTCGTCCACGGTGAACTCCATGAAGAAGCGCGCCGTGTCCACCATGCAGTTGTACTCGTCCATCACCACCACGCCGCCCGAGCCCATGATGGCCCCGCCGGCGTTGAGGGACTCGTAGTCGATGCCGGTCTCCATGAACTCGGCCGGCAGGCAGCCCCCCGAGGGGCCGCCGAACTGGGCGGCCTTGAAGCCCACCTTCTTGAGCACCATGCCGCCGCCGATCTCCTCCACCAGGGAGCGGATCGTCGTGCCGGCCGGCACCTCCACCAGGCCCGGGCGCTTGACCTTGCCGGTGAGGGCGAAGGTCTTGGTGCCCTTGGTGGTCTCCGAGCCCCAGTAGGCGTACCAGTCGCCGCCGTTCTTGACGATCTCGGCGATGTTGGCGAAGGTCTCGACGTTGTTGATGTTGGTGGGCTTGCCCCACACGCCGCGGGTGGCGGGGAAGGGGGGCTTGATCATCGGCATGCCCCGCTCGCCCATGATCGAGTTGAGCAGCGCCATCTCCTCGCCGCAGACGTAGGCCCCGGCGCCCTCCTTGATGGAGATGTCCAGGGAGTAGCCGCTGCCCAGGATGTTCTCCCCCAGAAAGCCCTTCTCCTGGGCCTGGGCGATGGCGTTGTTGAGGATCTTGATCGCCAGGGGATACTCGGCGCGGCAGTAGATGTAGCCGTGGCGCGCGCCGATGGTGAGCCCCCCGATGATCATCCCCTCCAGCAGGGAGTGGGGGTCGCCCTCCAGCACGGCCCGGTCCATGAAGGCCCCCGGGTCGCCCTCGTCGGCGTTGCAGACGATGTACTTGTCGTCACCCTCGGCGTCCCGGGCGAACTTCCACTTCATCCAGGTGGGGAAGCCCGCGCCGCCGCGGCCCCGCAGGCCCGACTTCTTGACCTCGTCGATGATCTGGTCGGAGGTCAGGGTCACGGCCTTCTTCAGGCCCTGGTAGCCGCCGGTGGCGATGTAGTCGTCGATCGACCGGTAGTCGATCACGCCGCACCGCTGCATGACGATCTTCACCTGGTCCTTGAAGAACGGCTCCTCGTGGAAGTTGGGGATGCCCTCGTAGGGCTCCTGGGACTCGTCCGGGTTGACCAGCTGGCCGAAGGCGGCCCGCTTGGAGGCGGCCCCGTCCACCAGGTGCTCCTTGAGGATCTGGGCCAGGTTCTTGGACGAGACCTTCTTGTAGGAGACCCGCGGCCGGCCCTTGACCTGGATGTCCACCAGGGGCTCGTTGTGGCACATGCCCACGCACCCCACCGGGGAGATGTCCGCCTCCAGCTCGTGCTCCTGGAGCCAGGCCTCGATCTCCTCCTTCAGGGCCTCGGCGCCGGCGGCGGTGCCGCAGGTGCCCATGCCGATCCAGATGCGCGGCTTGTCCGCGCCCTCGGGCCAGGGTACGTAGCGCTTGGGCATCACCGAGGGCGTGCCCTCCGACTCGGGCGCGGGCGCGTCCAGGACGGCGGCACCGCTGCTCTTCGTTTCCTCAGCCATGGCGACTTATGATTCCTCCGCGACGGGGGCCGACTCCCGCTCCTGGATGGCGTTCACCTTCTCCACCATCCCCGCGGGGGTCATGTGCGCGGCCGTTTCGGTGTTGATCAGGCACAGGGGCGCCAGCCCGCAGGACCCGATGCACGCCACGGGTTCGAGCGTGAACATCATGTCCGGCGTGGTCTCCCCCGCATCCACCTCGAGCGTCTCCTTCAGGCGGTCGAGGATGTTCTTGGACCCCTGCACGTGGCAGGCGGTCCCGACGCAGACCTTCACGACGTACTTGCCCCGGGGCTCCGTGTAGAACTGGGAGTAGAAGGTCAGGGCGCCGAAGATCCGGGCCAGGGGCACCTCCAGGATCTCGGCCATCTCGGGCAGGAAGTCGGGCGGGATGTAGCCGTACTCCGCCTGGACCCGCTGCAGCACGCGGATCACGGGCCCCTGGGAGCCCACCTCCTCCTCCGCGATCTCGCAGGCCCGGGTCAGGTCCAGCTCCTGTTCCTGCTCCTGGGTATTCGCCGTCATCTTGCCACCTCGCTCAGCTATACGCTCCGGCCTACCGGTCGCACTCGCCCATCACCACGTCGTAGGTCCCGAACACCGTCACGATGTCGGCGATCATGTAGCCGCGCGACATGTGGTCCAGGGCCCCCAGGTGCACGTAGGACGGGGCCCGGATCTTGAGCTTGTAGGGCGTGCCGGTGCCGTCGGAGACGATGTAGAAGCCCAGCTCCCCCTTGGGGCACTCGGTGCCGCAGTAGACCTCGCCCTTGGGCACGTCGAAGCCGTGGCAGACCACCTTGAAGTGCTGGATCATGGCCTCCATCGAGACGTTGACGAGTACCTTGTCGGGGCGCTTGAGCTTGGGGTCCTCGGTCATGATGGGCCCCTCGGGCATGTGGTCCAGGATCTGGGCCACCATGTGGGCCGACTGCTCCATCTCCCGCACCCGCACCCAGTAGCGGTCGTAGGTGTCGCCGCGCTTCCCCAGGGGCACCTCGAAGTCGAGCTGCTCGTAGACCCCGTAGGGCTCCACCTTGCGCAGGTCGTAGAACACCCCCGAGCCCCGCACGGTGGGGCCGGACAGGCCGTACTCCACCGCGTCCTCGGCGGTGATCACGGCGATGTCGCGGGTGCGCCGGATCCAGATCCGGTTTTCCTTGAGCAGGGTGTCGTACTCGTCGATCCGGGCCTGGAAGGTGGACAGGAAGTTCCGCAGCTTGTCCACGCACCAGTCGTCGATGTCCCGCTCCACGCCGCCGATGCGCATGTAGCTGTTGGTCAGCCGGGCCCCGCACAGGCGCTCGAACACGTCCAGGATCACCTCCCGCTCGCGGAAGGTGTAGAAGAAGACGGTCATGGCGCCGATGTCCAGGGCCTGGGTGCCCAGCCAGAACAGGTGCCCCGAGATGCGCGCCAGCTCGGCCACCAGGGTGCGGAGCCACTCGGCCCGCTCCGGCACCTGCACCTGCATGAGCTTCTCCACCGCCCGCACGTAAGCCCAGTTGTTGGCCATGGCGCACACGTAGTCGAGCCGGTCGGTCAGCGGGATCACGTGCTGGTAGGAGCCCTGCTCGGCGATCTTCTCGGTGCCGCGGTGCAGGTAGCCCAGGTGGGGCGTGGCCTTGAGGATCTTCTCCCCCTCCAGCTCCAGGATCACCTGCAGCACGCCGTGGGTGGCCGGGTGCTGGGGCCCCATGTTGAGCATCAGCTTCTCGGTCCGCAGCAGCGGCAGCGCCTCGTCCTCGGTGACGCTCTCCGGATCCCACAGGTACTCGGTGGCCTGCATCCGTCAGTCTCCGATCTGGGGCAAAAAGTCGTAGTTCTCGCGCCAGCCCCGCCCCTCGATGGGGAAGTCCTTGCGCAGCGGCCAGCCCTCGAAGTCGTCCGTCATGAGAATGCGCCGCAGGTCGGGGTGGCCGGTGAACGTGATGCCGTACATGTCGTACGTCTCGCGCTCCATGAAGTTGGTGCCGCGCCAGATGTCGGCCACGGTGTCGATGGCGCAGTCGTCCTCCGGCACGCGGCTCTTGAGCACCACCCGCCGGCGGTGCCGGATGGAGAACAGCACGTGGATCACCTCGAAGCGCTCGGCGTCGCCCGGGTAGTCCACGGCGGTCACCTCCACGGGGTAGTCGTAGTCCAGGTCGTCCTTGAGCAGCCGGCACACGTCGCGGATGCCCTCCCGGCGCACCTGGATGTAGGGCTCGCCGGCGAACACCTTGTGGCCCACCACGTGGTCCGGGAAGGCCGTCTTGACCTTCTCGATCAGCTCCATCGCGCCTTGCTCTGTCTGGCTCATCGCGCTACCTCGCGAACACCTTCTGCTCCATGATCTTCTTCTGGAGCATGAGAATCCCGTCGATCAGGGCCTCGGGGCGGGGCGGGCAGCCGGCGATGTAGACGTCCACCGGCACGATCTGGTCCACCCCCTGCACCACCGAGTAGGTGTTGTAGACGTTGCCGCTGGTGGCGCAGGAACCCATGGCGATCACGTAGCGCGGCTCGGGCATCTGGTCGTAGATGCGGCGCACCACGGGGGCCATCTTGCGGGTGAGGGTGCCGGCCACGATCATCAGGTCGCTCTGGCGCGGCGAGCCCCGGAACACCCCGGCCCCGAACCGGTCCACGTCGTAGCGGGACGCCACGGTGGCGATCATCTCGATGGCGCAGCACGCCAGGCCGAAGGTCATCGGCCACAGGGCGCTCTTGCGGGCCCAGTTGACCGCCGCGTCCACGGTGGTCGTCAGGACCCCGGAGTCGAACTCCCGACCTAGTCCCATTCCAACGCTCCCTTCCCCCAGGCGTACACGTAGCCCACGAGCAGGACGAAGATGAACAGGATCATCTCCACCAGCCCGTAGATGCCGATCTGGTTGAACACCACCGCCCACGGGTACATGAACACCGCCTCGATGTCGAACAGCACGAACAGCATGGCGATGATGTAGTACCGCATGGGGAACGGCTGGCGCGCGTCCGAGATGGGCGGCGCCCCGCACTCGTACGGCAGCAGCTTCTCGCGGTACGGCGCCTGGGGCCGCACCAGCTTCCCCATCATGATCGTCACGAAACCGAAGGCGCCGGCGATGACGAAGAAGATCAGAACCGGCAGGTAGTCGGTTGGCACAAAGTCCGTCGTCACAGAAACCCCCGTAGGAGACACCCGGCGGGGCCGGGCGTCTCGAGGTGAACGGTCCGTGTTGTCGCGCGGCAGGGAGCGCGATGATACGGAGATCGCCCCGCGCCTGTCAATCCGCGCGCCACCGCGCCGCCGCTACCCCGCGGCGCTCCCCTCCGCCCCCGCCGTCACGGCGCCGCCCGCCTCCAGCGAGAGCACGACGGAATAGCCGGAAAACTGGGGCGGTCCCGCCAGAATTCCCTCCGGCAGCCGCCGGGAGTGGGCCTTCTTGAACGCCTCCGACTCGGTCCATGCCTCGAAGGCCGCCTCGCTCGCCCAGGTGGAGTGGGACACGTAGGTGCCGCCCTCGCCCTTGAGCAGGTGGAAGCTCAAGAAACCCGGCACTTCGGCCAGGTAGCTGTCCCGTTCCTTCCAAGCGGCCTCGAAGTCGGGGCCCCGCCCCTCCTGCACCCGGAACCGGTTCATGGCGATGAACATCATGCCCGTCCCCTACCCTTTAGGCGGCCCCGGCGCCGGCGTAGTCCTTGGCACAGAAGATGCCGCAGTGGCAGTGGCCGTCCCGCGGGATCTCCTCCTCCAGCCCCGGCTTGCACGGGCAGATGCGGTCCAGGGCCTTGTCGAACTGCACGATGAAGCACGGGCAGTAGCGCCGGCCGTGCTGGTGCTGGTTGCGGGCCAGGCCCTGGACGATGGTCTCGTTGACCTCCGGGTCCGGGTTGAACTTCAGGTCGAACCGGTCCACCACCTTCTGCACGAACACGCGCGTCTCGGCCACGCAGGTCTCCAGGTCCTTGGGCGGCCTGGCGCTTTTCTCCATCGCTGGCTGGGTCATGCGTCGCTCCCACTTTCCGTCCACGGTCCCACCCACACGTCGCCCGGCGTTCCACACGGTCCGGGCACACGTCCGCCGGGGCTGCCCCACCGATTATCAAGGGGGGCTTCCGGGATGGTCAACAAGGGTGGGGATGAAACCGGCCGGCCCCGGGGGACGGGACCGCCGGGGGGGCGCTCAGGCGGAGTGCTCGCGGTAGCGCACCGGCGCCGGCTCGGCCCGCTCCACCCGGGGCGGGCGGCCGCGGCGCCGGGGGACGGTGATCTCCAACTCGCTGATTTTCTTGCGCAGGGTGTTGCGGTTGATGCCCAGGAGGCGGGCCGCCGCCACCTGGTTGCCCCGCGTCTCCTCCAGGGTGACCGTGAGCAGGGGACGCTCGAACTCGGCCAGCAGCAGGTGGTACAGGCCCGTCTGGTTGGCGTGCGCCATCTTCCGGACGAAATCCCGCACCTTGTCGGCCACCAGCGTCTCCAGCGACTCCGCTCCCCGGCCGGCCCGGGCCGTTTCCGTTTTTTTCGCCACGCCCCTCCTCCGTCTTATCCCGCGATGCCCGCGGTCCTCTCCAAACGGTCCTCGTCCGACCGGTAGTGGGCGCCCACGCTGTGACGCCGCCTGAGCGCGGCCCGCACGATCTCCCGCCCCACCGTCAGGAGGTTGAGGCACTCCGTGGCGGCCGCGTCGAACGGGTCCTGCGGTACCCGGCCCAGGGCGTCGCGGATCCAGCGCAACGTGCGCTCCAGGTCCCGCCCGTTGCGCACGAGCCCCGCGTGGGCCCACATCCGGTCCTGCAGGCCCCGGCGCACCTGCTCCAGCCGCCGCGGCTCCCCCTTCCGCCGGCGCCCCGCCAGCCCCCCCGCGACCGCAGCCGCGCCCCCTGAGTCGGCGGCCAGGCCCGCCACGTCGGCGGCGGCCGTCTCCCCGGCCCGGGCCCCGAACACCAGCGCCTCCAGCAGCGAGTTGCTGGCCAGGCGGTTGGCGCCGTGCACCCCCGAGCAGGCCACCTCCCCCACGGCGTAGATCCCCGGCACGGTGGCCCGCCCCCCGGCGTCCACCCGCACCCCGCCCATCAGGAAGTGGGCGCTGGGGGAGACCGGCACCGGCTCGGCCGCGATGTCGATCCCCAGCGCGCCACAGGTGGCGGTGATGGTCGGGAACCGGGCCGCCAGCTCCTCCCGCGGGAACGCCGTCATGTCCAGATCGACGTGATCGGTGCCTTCCGCGGCCATCTCCCGCCAGATCGCCCGCGCCACCTCGTCCCGGGGGGCGAGGTCGGCCAGGGGATGATACCACCGCATGAACGCCTCGCCGCGCCCGTTTCTCAGGACGCCCCCCTCGCCCCGCATCGCCTCCGACAGCAGGAACGGGGGGTGGGGCTCCGCCAGGGTGGTGGGATGGAACTGCACGAACTCCATGTGGCGCAGGGCCGCCCCGGCCCGCTGGGCCACGGCGATACCGTCGCCGGTCGCGGTCGGGGGGTTGCTGGTGCGGCGGTACACCTGGCCCGCGCCGCCGGCCGCCAGGATCACGGCCCGGGCCGCGACCACCACGGCGTCGTCCGGGCCCCGGGCCCCCGGCGGCAGCAGCAGGGCCCCGACGCAGCGCCCCCCGGCGATCAGGAGCTCGGAGACGAAGTGGTCGTCCAGGCGGGTGACGGCCTCGCGCGCGGCGGCCTCGGCCCGGAGGGCGCGCACGATCTCGCGCCCGGTGGCGTCGCCCCCGGCGCGCAGGATGCGGCGCCGGCTGTGGGCCCCCTCCCGGGCCAGCACCAGACGGCCGTCCGGCCCCCGGTCGAAGCGCGCCCCCCAATCGATGAGGGCGCCCACCCGGCGGGGCCCCTCCCGCACCATGAGGCTCACCACCTCCGGGTCGCACTCCCCCTTGCCGGCGCGCAGGGTGTCCTCCAGTGGCCGCGCCCCTCGTCCGGCTCGTCCAGGGCCACGGCCACGCCGCCCTGGGCCAGTGTGGAGCAGCCGTCCCCCTTGTTGGCGACCACGACGCGGCCGTGCGCCGAGGCGGCGATCGCGGCCTGGAGGCCCGCCACGCCACCCCCCACCACCAGGAAATCGGTCACCACACGCTGCATGCGACTCCGATCGGACGCCCCGCGCCGGACCGGGCCCTTTGGGGCCCGTGCCCCTCCTTTATATATGCATTGCACCGGGTGCCGCCAGCCCGGGGCCCCGGGGCCCGGCCCTGGAGGTCAGGGCAGGGGCCCGGGCAGCCGGCCTGCCCCCGACCCGGCCCCGGCGCCGGTGGGGTCCTCCCCGCGCATCGCCACGATCCGGGGCGGGTCGGCCCCGGTCAACTCCATCTCGAACCCGCCCGAAATGGTCTCGCCGCCCCAGGTGCCTTCCCACGCCACCCGCGCCAGGCGCCGCCCCGGCTCCAGCCGGAGGCCCACCAGCGTGAGGCGCACGTCGATCGGACCCGGCCGCGCCAGGGCCGCGCGCACCCGCTCCAGCGCCTCGGGGCGCTGGCCCTTCGCCCACAGGCCCGCCAGGGCGTCCGCGTCCCGCCCTTTCAGCCCCTGGGCCATGACGGCCAGGACCTGGGTGGCGGCGTCGACCGCCTCGCTGGCCGGGGTCGGCTTGGTCTTGCCGCCGGCGCAGGCCGCAAGCAGCAGCAGCCCCAGCCCCAGGGCGAGGGCGCCCCGGGCGGCAAAAAAAAGCCCCCGGCGGGGCGCGCCGGGGGCCGTCCCGCCCATGCCCGGGTCAGCCCTTTTTCTTGGACTTCTTGGCGGCCTGGATCTTCTCATACCCCTCGAACAACGCGTCGTCGTACTTGCCCGCCTTGATCGAGCGGCGCACGGACGCCCTCACCGAGGCGGCGGTCAGGCCCTTGCCGGACACCGTGCCCTTCTTGACCGAAACCACGCCACGCCGCACCGTCACGCCGAACCGCTCGTCGCCGATCTGGACCACCTCGATCTTGGCGCGCTCGCGCACCTTGTCCTTGCGTCCGCCGGAGAACTTGCGGAACCGCGTCGTCAGCGGCACCTCCTGCAGCTCCACCTGCACCGATTTCCTCGCCATTCGGATCACTCCTTGCGTTACGCGTAGCCGACGCCCCCGGTCCGACTCCGTTGAAATGACTTATCAAACGGGAAACCGCCACCCATTGTCAACATGATTCGGCGCTCAATCGGCCCGCGGCGGGCCCCCGTGTGGCGCGTTTCGCGGCACTTCTTCGTGCACCAGATCGGCCACCGACAGGGACGTGAATTGCAGGCCCGACAAGGGCGGCGAAGCCACGCCCTTTTCCTGCACCAGAACCTTGAAGGCCCGCCCCATCCCCTGGGGGTCCATCAGGCGCCTGAGGGCCTGGAACTCGTCGGACCGCTCCGGGTCGCCGCCGTCCCGCTCCAGCACCCGCTCCATCAGCCGCCCGACGCCCAAGCCGGTGAGAAAATGGGCCTGGTCCGTAAAGCCCACGGGCTCCAGCCCGGCCTCCCGCCCGGCGCGGGCCAGGCTGGTGAAGTCCACGTGGGCGGTGAGGTCCTGCAGCCCCACTCGCGCGTAGCGGTCCTCGCTCACCTTGTGCTCGTGGTAACACAGGAACGTTCCGGTGCGGCGGTCGGGCCGGTAGTAGACGTCGGCGGGGTAGCCGTAATCGATGGTCAGCACGTGTCCGCGCCCCAGGCGCCGGCCCACGGCCCGCATCCATTCCAAGGCCTTCAGGTTGACCTCGGTGCGGTAGCCTTCCGGAAGGGTGATTCCCAACCGCTCGAAGTAGGCCCCCAGGGCGGGGTTCGAGGGGGCCGCCAGCACCTCCCGGAAACGGTCCCCGGAACGGGTCACGAACACCTCCTTCAGGCCGTCCGCCCCGGCCACCACCTGGTGGTGCGGAAACGAGTCCACCAGCTCGTTGGAGATGAACACCCCGTCCACCTGCGGCACCTGTCCCAGGTCGTCGTGCCAGACCAGCCGGTCCTGGAACTCGGCGAGCAGGGCGCGCTGGCGCCGCACCAGGTCGGGTGAGATGTCCACGATGCGGTAGGTGAGCCGCTCCAGCAGCTCCGGCGCCGCCTCCCGCACGGTGCGCAGCACGTCCCAGGCCAGGTAGCCCTTGCCCGCCCCCATCTCGACGATGGTGTAGGCCGGGCCCGGCACGGCGGCGGCCATCTCGATGATCTGGGCCGCGATCAGGCGTCCGAAGGCCGGGTGGACGTCGAGGCTGGTGTAGAAGTCCCCCTCCCGCCCGATCTTGCGGCGGGGACCCGTGTAATACCCCACCTCCGGGGCGTACAGGGCCAGCTCCATGAAGCGGGCGAAGGGGATCGGCCCGTCCCGCTCGATCTCGGCCGCGATCCGCGCCGTCAGGCGCTCGGATTCGGGGGTCACGCCGCCGTCAGCCCACGCGCAGGTAGTGGAGGTGGCGCACGGTGGCCCCCAGGGCCTCGAACTTGCGCTCGTACTTGGTCTTGACCCGGCCCGGGACGTGGTAGATGAACCGGTGCGGCCCGGCGACGTTGACGAAGCCCGGGTGGGCCTCGAACACGTCCCGCATCTGGTCCGCGTAGCACGGGTGGTCGGTGGCCAGGTGCACCGCCGCGCCCGGGGCCATGCGGGGGAACAGCACCGGGGGCAGGGCCGGGCCCACCAGGCGCCGCTTGTGGTGGCGCTTCTTGGGCCAGGGGTCGGGGAAGTTCAGGTGCAGCTCGGTGATCTCGCCGGGGCCGAAGCGGGCGGCCAGCACCGCCAGGGCCTCCCCCTTGACGATGCGCACGTTGCCGATCGCCTCCCGCTCCAGGCGCCGGGCCAGCTTCTCGATGCCCTTGCCGTACAGCTCGATACCGACGAAGTCGGCCTCCGGCCGGGCCTTGGCCAGCTCGGCCAGGAACAGGCCGTTGCCGAAGCCCACCTCCACCACCAGGGGGGCGCGCCGCCCGAACAGGGCGTCCCAGCCGCCCGGCCGCGGACCCTCCGGCACCGCGAAGGGCGGCGGCACCACGATAGCGCTTCCGATCCGAACCCGTGACATGCCACCTCGAGCCCTGACGGCACCGCCCCGGGGGCCTTTCCCCAAGGGCGCGACGCCAAAGCGCCCATTATCGCAAGCGGCGCACTCCGTCCGCCACTCATCGCCGGCCGCGCCCGACCGATATGGAAACCATGCCGCAGCCGCCCGCCTTCACGCCCCCGCCCGCCTCCGCCGAACCGGGCTCCGAGGCCCCCCCGGCCTGGCTCCTGGCGGTCCTGGAGGCCCTGCCCCTGGCCCTGGCGGTGCGCGGGCCCGCCGGCCCCGTGTTCCGCAACGCCGCCCACCGGGCCCTGGCCCCCCACGACCCGGAGCCCGGCGACGACGAGCTGGCGGACCTGGGGCTCGGGCAGGTGACCGACTCCGCCTCGGGCCGGGTCTACCTGCGGACCCGCACCCCCCTGCACGCCCGGGGCGCCGGGGACACCGGCCCCGAACCCCTGGCCCTGGAGCTGCTGGAGGACATCACCGGGCGCCACTCCGACCGGGACGAGATCGCCCGCCAGCGGGACGCCCTGGCGCGCCACGCCCGGGCCCTGGAGCGGGCCAACCGGGAGCTGTCCCAGCTGGAGCGGGCCAAGTCCGAGTTCATCGCCCTGGCGGCCCACGAGGTGCGCACCCCCCTTACCGCCCTCTCCAACGCGGTCCAGCTCCTGCGCCGGGCCCCGGCCGGGGGGGCCTCACCGGACGCGGCGGAGCGCTTCCTGTCCATGGCCGACCGCAACGTCCGGCGCCTGGCGGATCTGGCCGACGACCTGCTGGAGTTCACCCAGCTGGAGGCCCGCCACCTGGACCTGGAGGTGGCCCCCGTGGACCCCACCCGGCTCCTGGCCGGGGCCGTGGCGGACCTGGAGGCCCGCGCCGCCGCCGCCGAGGTGGGCATCGCCCGCCACGCCGGGGCCCCGGCGCCGGTGCTGCACGGCGACCCGGCGCGGCTCGGCCAGGTGATGCGCAACCTGCTGGCCCACGCCGTGCGCCGCGCCCCGGCGGGAAGCACGGTGCGGGCCGCCGCCGCCGCCCTGGACGCCTGGGACCCGGCGCCGCCCGGCGCCCCCGGCCCGCCCCGCCCGCCCGCGCCGCCCCGGGGATGGGTCGAGCTGGCGGTGGAGGCGGGCGCGCCCGGAACCGTGGAACCCCACGTCACCGACCTGGGAAGCTTCGCCGCCGACGGCGCCGAGGTCCCCGACGGCCGCGCCGGGACCGGGCTGGACCTGGCCGTCTGTCGCCGCATCGTGGACCTGCACGGGGGCGCGGCCTGGTCCGAGGAGGCGCCCGGCTGGCGCCGTCTGGTGGTGCGCCTGCCGCGCCTGTCCGCCGCCGACGCCCGCCTGCTGGCGGCCCACGACGTGTGGCGCTGGCTGCGGCAGCGCCGGGACGACGCGCGGGTGGTCGTGGTCCGGACGGACCCCGGCGCCCCGCTCGCGGAGGACCTGCGGGCGGCCTGCGCCGGCGCCACCGCGCCGGACGGGGCCTGGGTGACGGTTCCGGGGGACGCCGGGGACGGCGAGGGCGCCGAGCGCGCCGAGATCGTCGGGGTGGTGGCCGGGGACGGGGCGGTGGCCGCCGCGACCCGGGCCCTCGCGGCGTCGGAGGGTTGCAGCGGGGCGGAGCCGGCACCGATACGAGTGGGGTGGGCCGCCCCCGGCCCCGACGGCGGTTTCGACGAGGCCCTGGCGCGCGCCCGCGCGGCGGCGCGGCCCTTGGGCCGCGACGCCGGCGTCGAGACGGAAGGAGAGGAGCGATGACCCCGAAGATCCTGGTGGTGGACGACGAGGCCGACCTGCGGGAGTCCCTCGGCTTCCTGCTGGAGGGGGCCGGCTACGCCCTGGAATTCGCCGCCGACGGCTACGCGGCCCTGGGGGCGGCGATGCTGTTCCAGCCCGACCTGATGCTGCTGGACGTGATGATGCCCCGGGAGAACGGCTACCGCGTGGCCCGCCGGGTGCGCGAGGCCCAGGCCGCCGGCCTGCTGCCCAGGACGACCCGGATCGTCCTGCTGACGGCCCGCAAGCTGGACCACGACCCGGAGCGGGAGCGCCTGTTCGAGCACTTCGCCCGCCCCGACCTGGTGATCTACAAGCCGTTCGACGTCGACCACCTGCTGGCGGCCGTCGCCGACCTGCTGGCCCGGCCCGCCGACCCCGCCGCCCCGCTCGCCGACGCCGCGGCCCCACCCGCCGCCGGTTAGGGCCCGTGCGGGGCGCCGCCTAGCGGACGTCGGCGTTGCGGGGCAGGGTGTAGACCATGATCTCCACCAGCCCCAGGGTCACCTCGATCTGGCGGAAGAACGTGTGATAGCCGGCCTTGCGCACCTCCATGGCGTGCAGGCCCCGGGGCAGCCACAGGGCACGCTGTCCCTGGAAGTCCCGCACCAGGCCCATGCGCTCGCCGTCCACGTAGACCTCGGCGTCCGCCGGCTCGATGAACAGCTGCACCCCCCCCTCCTGCCCGTCGTAGGCGAGGATGCCCCCCGGCGGCGGCGCCGAGGCGCAGCCGCCCACCAGCAACACGATCGCCAGCCACCACGCCACCCGCCCCATGCGCCACCTCCTCCCTCGCCGTCCCGGCGCCCGCATCATAGCGGAAGGCCCCTCCGGGCCCCAAGCCGCGTTGCCCGGCCCCGGGGGGTTTGCCATAATGGCCGCCGGCCGGGCGGGGGCCCAACTCTCACGAGGAAACCGGTACGATGGCGAAGCTGGGCGTCAACGTGGACCACGTGGCGACCCTGCGGCAGGCGCGGGGCGGCACCGAGCCCGATCCCGTGACCGCGGCCCTCATGTGCGAGCTGGCCGGCGCCTCCAGCATCGTGATGCACCTGCGGGAGGACCGCCGCCACGTCCAGGACCGGGACCTGCGCCTGGCCCGGGAGCTCCTCGCCACCCGCCTCGACATGGAGATGGCCGCGACGAAGGAGATGGTGGACATCGCCTTGGCCCTGAAGCCCGACATGGCCACCCTGGTGCCCGAGCGGCGCCAGGAGCTCACCACCGAGGGGGGCCTGGAGGTGGCCGGGCGCCAGGGCGACCTGGCGGGACCGGTCGCGCGCCTGAAGGACGCCGGCATCGCCGTGTCCCTGTTCGTGGAGCCGGCCCCGGAGCAGATCAAGGCCTCCCGCGACGTGGGGGCCGACCTGGTGGAGATCCACACCGGCACCTATGCGGGCGCCCGCGGGGCCGAGCAGGCCAAGGAGCTGGAGCGCATCCGCGAGGCGGTGCAGCTGGCCGCCGCCCTGGGGCTGGGGGTCAACGCCGGCCACGGCCTGGACTACGTCAACACCCCGGCCGTGGCCGCCATCGGGGGCATCCGCGAGTTCAACATCGGTCACAGCATCATGGCCCGGGCCGTCTTCACGGGACTTACCCAAGCCGTGCGCGACATGTGCGCCCTGCTCGGCCCCGGCCCCCCGGCGGCCGGGGAGCGGCCGTGATCGTGGGGGTGGGCATGGACCTGGTCAAGCGCGCCCGCTTCGAGCAGGCCCTGGAGCGCCACGGCGAGCGCTTCCTCAAGCGCATCTTCACCACCGGCGAGCGCGCCTACTCCGAGGGCCGGGCCCAGTCGCCCCTGCACTTCGCCGGGATGTGGGCCATCAAGGAGTCCACGGTGAAGGCCCTCGGCACGGGCTTTCGCGACGGCATCGCGTGGCGCCACATCGAGGTCAGCCACGATCCCCTGGGCAAGCCCCTCGTCACCCTGTCCGGCAAGGCGCGGGAGCGCGCCGACGCCCTGGGGGTGTCGCGCATCCACGCCTCCATCACCCACGACACCGACTGGTCCGCCGCCCAGATCGTGCTGGAGTCCTAGGGGGCCCCGTGGCGCCGCCACCCGCCTCCGCCGCCTCCCGCCGCCCGATCCCGGTGGTCACGGCGGCCCAGATGCGGGCCCTGGACACCGAGGCGATCGAGACCGTCGGCATCCCCGGCCTGGTGCTCATGGAGCACGCCGGCACCCTCACCGCCCGGGTGCTGGCCGGGCGCTTCGGGCCGCTGGCGGGGCGCGCCGTCGTCGTGCTGTGCGGCAAGGGCAACAACGGCGGCGACGGCTTCGTCGTGGCCCGCCACCTGCTCGCCGCCGAGGCCGAGGTGACGGCCTTCCTGGCGGGGCGCCCGGCCGAGGTGAAGGGCGACGCCCGGGTCAACCTGGAGGCGTTCGCCAACCTGGGCGGCGCCGTCCATCCGGCGGACGGGCTTGCCGCCCGGCGCCTGAAACGCGCCCTGGAGGGGGCCGACCTGGTGGTGGACGCCCTGTTCGGCACCGGCCTGTCCGCCCCGTTGCGGGACCCTGCCCGGGCCTGGGTGCGGGCCGTGAACCGGGCCGGCCGCCCGGTGGCGGCGGTGGACATCGCCAGCGGCATCGACGCCGACACCGGCAAGGTGCTGGGGGACGCGGTGCGGGCCGACCTGACGGTCACTTTCGCCTGCCCCAAGCGGGGGCACTTCCTGGTGCCCGGAGTGGAGCACACCGGCGAGCTGGTGGTGGCCGACATCGGCATCCCGGCCTCGGTGGTGGACCGGGCGGGCCTCGCCGTCACCCTGACCACGCCGGGCGAGGCGGCGGCCCTGCTGCCGCCCCGGCGGCGGGCGGCCCACAAGGGCAGCTTCGGCCACGTGCTGGTGGCGGGGGGCTCGGAGGGGATGACCGGGGCCCCCACCCTGGCCGCCCTGGGGGGCCTGGCGGCGGGGGCGGGGCTGGTGACCGTGGCCGCGCCCCGCAGCCTCAACGACGTGCTGGAGCAGAAGCTCACCGAGGCCATGACCCTCGCCCTGCCCGAGACCACCGCCCGCACCCTGGGGGAGAAGGCCGTCGAGCCCCTGCTGGAGGCGGCCGCGGCCCGCTCGGTGACCGTGCTGGGCCCCGGCATCTCCCGCCAGCCGGAGACCCTGCGGGCGGTGCGGGCCTTCGCCGCGGCCTGCGAGGGGCCGCTGGTGATCGACGCCGACGCCCTGTTCGCCTGGAAGGGCCGGGCGGCGGAACTGCCATGCCGCGCCGCCCCCACGGTGATCACCCCCCACCCCGGCGAGATGGCCCGCCTGGTGGGCCGCCCCGCCGCCCACCTGCAGGCCGACCGCATCGACACCGCCTGGGGCTTCGCCCGCGAGCACGAGGTCACCGTGGTGCTGAAAGGCGCCCACACCGTGATCGCCGATCCCTTTGGGGGGGTGTCGGTGAATCCGACCGGCAACCCGGCCCTGGCCAGCGGCGGCACCGGCGACGTGCTGGCCGGGATAATCGGGGCCCTGCTGGCCCAGGGCCTGGCCGCCGCCGACGCGGCCCGCCTGGGGGTCTACCTGCACGGCCTGGCGGCCGACCGCTGGGCCGGGCGCCACGGCACCGCCGGCCTGGGCGCCGCCGAGCTGGCCGCCGGGGTGCCCGATGCCGCCCGCGCCCTGGCGCGGGGCGAGGCGCCCCCCGCCGTGCGCGCGGTCGGGCCCCTCGACTGACGCCGTCAGACGCCGTCAGACGGCGCCCGGCGCCCCCCGGCGTCCCCGCCCTTTCCCCGGGCGCCGGTTTGGTGAAAGAATAAAAGACTTTCCGAACCGCCGCCCCGAGGCGGCACGACGAGGGAGCCCGCCATGACGTTCGTCAACGTGCTGGTCATGCTCGCAATCCTGGGCCTGGGGATGCTGGCGAGCATGCTCTACTACGGCGGCCGCGGCAAGAAGACGATGCGCAAGGGCTTCGACCGCGTCGCCGAGTCCGTGGGGGGCACCGTGACCCAGCGCACCCGGATGCACGACCCGCGCCTGGAGGCCACCCTGGACGGGCGCCCGGTGTCGCTCTTCGTGCACCTCTCGGAGGGGCACCGCAAGACCTCGGACCTGATCTACCTGGTGCTCTCCACCCCGGTGCGTCTCCCCTCCGCCACCCTGGCGGTGGAGGAGGGCTACTTCACCGCCGCCCCCGACCGGGGCTCCTTCAACGAGGTGGCGGGGGACTACCTGGCGGACCTGCTGCCGGACCGCTACGTGTACGCCACCGACGAGGACGCCACCCGGGCCCTGCTGACCGACGCCGCCGTGGGCAAGGGGCTCACAGCCCTGTCCCGCTACCCCCAGATCGTCCTGGGGCCGGACGCCATCACGGTGGGCAAGCCGTACGGCGGGGTGCGGGACCTGGACCCGGAGCCAATGGCCGCCGAGCTGCGGGCGGTGGCCGCCCTGGCCGCCACCCTGGAGCGGGCGGCGGCCGACGCCCCCGCCCCGGCCGCCGCCGGGGCGTGACCCTCCACACCGCCTCGCCGCAAGCCACCGAGGACCTGGGGGCCGCCCTGGGGGCCGCCTGCCGGGGGGGCGAGGTGCTGCGGGTCTCCGGCCCCCTGGGGGCGGGCAAGACCCGCCTCGCCAAGGGGCTCGCCCGGGGCCTGGGGCTGGCCCCCGAGGCCGTCTCCAGCCCCACCTTCACCCTGCTGGCCGTCTACCGGGGGCGGCTGCCCTTCTACCACGTGGACCTGTACCGCATCGCCGACCCGGCCGAGCTGGGGCCCCTGGGGCTGTTCGAGGAGGTGGAGGGCCCCGGGGTGACCCTGGTGGAGTGGCCCGAGCGGGGCGGCGCCCACCTGCCCGCCCCGGCGCTGGCGGTGCGGATCACCCCCACTGACGGCGAGGGCCGCGACCTGGAGCTGGAAGCCGACGCCGGCCACGACCACCTGCTGGCCGCCGCCGCGGCCTTCGCCGGGTCCCACTGACGGGCCCGCCCGGCGCACCGGGCGCGGGCGCCGACGGGGCACTCTGCTACACTGCGGCCATGTTCCCCCCCTACCTGTTCGCCTACGCCGAGACCCTCCGGGCCGAGCCCGCCGTCGAGCGCCTGTTCGACCTGGCCCGGGAGCGGGGGGCGCGCCTGTGGGTCACCGGCGGCACCCTGCGGGACGTGCTGCTCACCCGCTGGCCCCGGGACCTGGACCTGGCCGTGGACGGCGACGTGGAGGCCCTGGGCCGGGGCCTGGCGCGCCGCGCACGGGGCCGCTTCGTGCCCCTGGACGCCGCCACCGGCACCGCCCGCGTGGCGATCCGCAGCCGCCAGGGGATCGACTGGATCGACTTGGTGGCCCTGCGCGCCCCCACCATCGAGGACGACCTGAGGGCCCGGGACTTCACCGTCAACGCCATCGCGCTTCCGCTGGAGGCCCTCATGGGGCCCGAGCCGTGCCCCTTCCTGGACCCCACCGGGGGGCGGGACGACCTGCACGGTCGCCACATCCGCATGACCTCGGCCGCGGCCCTGGACGACGACCCCCTGCGCCTGGTGCGGGCCTACCGCTTCGCGGCCCAGCTCGGCTTCGCCATCGACCCCGCCACCCGCGAGGCCATCGCGGCCCGGGCCGACCTCGCCGTCCGCCCTGCCGCCGAGCGGGTCCACCAGGAGCTGAGCCGCCTGCTGGCATGCCCCACCCCCGCCGACGCCCTGGAGCAGATGATGGCCGACGGCGTCCTGGGGTGCCTGTGCCCGGAGCTGGCCGGGACCGTCGGGGTGGCTCAGGACCACTACCACCACCTGCCGGTGTGGGAGCACACCCTGGAGACCGTGCGCGGCCTGGGGGCGCTGCTCCAGGGCCCCGGTGCCCTGGGGGAGGCGGCCACCGCCTGGGCCCGGGAGCCGGCCCACGCCGAGGTGCTGACCTGGGCGGCCCTGTTCCACGACGTGGGCAAGCCCGCCACCCGCACCCCGGCCGAGGGCCGCACCCGTTTCCCCGGCCACGAGGACGAGGGCGCCGAGCTGTTCGCCGCCGCCGCCCGCCGCCTGCGCCTGCCGGGGCGCAAGGCCCGCCGGGCGGGGCGCCTGATCCGCAACCACCTTCGCCCCCTGCACCTGCTGCCTCCGTTCCGGGAGGGGAAGCTGACCCTGCGGGCCGTGGACCGGCTCTGCCGGGAGATGGAGGACGACCTGTCGGGCCTGTTCCTGCTGGCCCTGGCGGACACCCGCGCGGCCCGGGGCCCGGCCCGGGAGGCGGACACCGAGAAGATGCTCGCCGAGCTGTACGGCCACGTGGAGTCCGTGCGGGAGACCCGCATCCGCCCCCTGGACGCGCGGCCGCCCCTGCTCACCGGCACCGACCTGATCCGCCGCTTCGGCGTGCCCCGGGGCCCCCGGGTGGGCGCCCTGCTGGAGGGGCTGCGGGAGGCCCGGCTCACCGGCGCCATCGCCACCCGGGCCGAGGCCGACGCCTGGGTGCGGGCGCGCCTGGCGGAGGACGACGCGCCCCGGGGCCCGGGCCCGGTGGGCGATCCGGCGCGTCATCCGGTGGGCGAAGACGGGCCGGTCGGCTAAGATGAAGGCGATCCCCACTCCGTAGGAGCGTGCCCGTGTCCCGACCGTTGATCCCGGTGATCCTCTGCGGCGGCGTGGGCTCCCGGCTGTGGCCCCTGTCCCGGGAGCTCTACCCCAAGCAGCTCATCGCCCTGGTGGGCCCCCACACCATGCTCCAGGCCACCGTGGCGCGCCTGGACGGCATTGCCGGCTGCACCGGGCCCGTGCTGGTGGCCGGCGACGAGCACCGCTTCCTGGTGGCCGAGCAGCTGCGCGCCGTGGGGGTCACGCCCCGCTCCATCGTGCTGGAGCCCGCCGGGCGCAACACCGCCCCGGCCGTGGCGGCGGCGGCGCTGCTGGCGGCGGCGGGGGGCGACGACCCGTGCCTGCTCGTGCTGCCGGCCGACCACCTGATCGCCGACCCGGACGCCTTCCGGCGCGGGGTGGAGGCCGCCCGCGCCCAGGCCGAAGGCGGAGCCCTGGTCACCTTCGGCATCCCCCCGCAGCACCCGGAGACCGGCTACGGCTACATCCAGCGCGGCGAGGCCATCGGCGAGGGCGGCGCGCACCAGGTGACGCGCTTCGTGGAGAAGCCCGACCACGACACCGCCGAGCTGCTCATCGACTGCGGCGACTACCTGTGGAACAGCGGCATGTTCGCCTTCCGCGCCTCGGCCTACCTGGAGGAGCTCAAGGCCCACGCCCCCGACATCCTGTCGGCCTGCGAGGCCGCCGCCGCCGGTGCCTCCGCCGACATGGACTTCACCCGCCTGGGCACCGAGGCCTTCGCCACCTGCCCCTCCCAGTCCATCGACTACGCCGTGATGGAGCACACCACCCGCGCCGCCGTGGTGCCCGTGAAGATGGGGTGGAGCGACCTGGGCTCGTGGCGCGCGGTGTGGGAGGCCGGGGGCCCGGACGCCGACGGCAACGTGCTCACCGGCGACGTGGTGGCGCGGGACGTGACCGGCTCCTACATCCGCTCCGAGTCCCGCCTGGTGGCTGCGGTGGGGCTGGCGAACCACGTGGTGGTGGAGACCCCGGACGCCGTGCTGGTCGCCCCCATGAACCGGGCCCAGGACATCAAGCAGGTGGTGGAGGCCCTGAAGGGCGCGGACCGCCCCGAGGTGACGACCCACCGCACCGTGTACCGCCCCTGGGGCGCCTACACCACCCTGGAGATCGCCGAGCGCTTCCAGGTGAAGCACATCACGGTGCTCCCCGGGGCGGCCCTGTCGCTCCAGATGCACCGCAAGCGGGCCGAGCACTGGGTGGTGGTCAGGGGCACCGCCCGGGTCACCCGGGGGGACGACACCTTCCTGCTGAACGAGAACGAGTCCACCTTCATCCCCACCGGCACCCGTCACCGCCTGGAGAACCCGGGCGACGGCCCCCTCCAGATCGTGGAGGTGCAGAGCGGGTCGTACCTGGGGGAGGACGACATCGTCCGCTTCGAAGATCGTTACGGCCGCGAGGCCGGCTGATCCGTTACGGCCGCGAGGCCGGCCGACCCGCCGTCCCGTCCCCCGCCCACAGGGCCACGAGCCCCGCCGCCGCCGCCCCCGGGTCGGGGGCCCCCAGCACCGCCGTCACCACCGCCGCCCCGGCGGCCCCCGCCGCCCGCACCCGGTCCAGGTTGTCCGCCCCCACCCCCCCGATGCCGTAGACGGGGACGGCCGCCTCGCGGCACACCGCCGCCAGGGCCTCCACCCCCCGCAGCGGCCCGGCGTCGGCCTTGGTGGCCGTGCCGAACACGTTGCCGAATCCCAGGTAGTCGGCCCCTTGCGCCTCGGCGGCCCGGGCCTCGGCGGCGTCGTGCACCGACACCCCCACCCACGTCCCGGGGGGCAGGAGGCGGCGCACGTCGGCGATCTCCAGGTCGTCCTGCCCCACGTGGACCCCGTCCGCCCCCGCCAGCAGCGCCAGGTCCACCCGGTCGTTGACCACCAGCACGGCGCCGTGGCGTCGGACGGCCGCCTTCAGGGCCCGGGCGTCGGCCACGGCGGCGCGGGTGAGGGGGCCCTTGACCCGATGCTGCACCAGGCGCACCCCGGCGGCCAGGGCCGCCTCCACGGCGTCCACCAGGGCGGGGCCGGCCCGGGTGCCGGCGTCGGCGATCAGGTAGATGCCGGCCCGGGGGAAGGGGGCCGGTGCGGCTTGGGGGGACGGGGGGGCGGGAGTGGCGGCCACCTCGGGGCGGGACGGGCCTATTCGGCCTTGGCGCCCGCGCCGCCCGGGGACTTGCGCCGCCGGCCGCCCCGGCCCTTGGGGCGCTCCTCGGAGCGGGCCCGCTTGCGGGCCAGGAACTCCTCCAGGTAGCGGGTGCTGTAGTCGCCCTTGCAGAAGACGTCGTCCGCCAGGATCTCCAGGTACAACGGCACGGTGGTGCGGATGCCGTCCACCACCATCTCCTCCAGGGCCCGGGCCATGCGGGCGATGGCCTCGTCGCGGGTGTCGCCGTGGACGATCACCTTGGCCACCATCGAGTCGTACTGGGGCGGCACGGCGTAGTTGGTGTAGGCCGCCGAGTCCACCCGCACGCTGGGGCCCCCCGGCGGGTGGTACCAGGAGATGATCCCCGGGCTGGGCAGGAAGCTCTCCGGGTCCTCGGCGTTGACCCGGCACTCGATGGCGTGGCCCCTAAAGCGCACGTCCTTCTGGGCGAAGGACAGCTTCTCCCCGGCCGCGATGCGGATCTGCTCCTTGATCAGGTCCAGCCCCGTGACCATCTCGGTGACCGGGTGCTCCACCTGGATGCGGGTGTTCATCTCGATGAAGTAGAAATGGCCGTCCGGCGCCAGCAGGAACTCCACCGTGCCCGCGTTCTGGTAGTCCACGCTGCGGGCCGCGGCCAGGGCCGACTGGGTCATGCGGGCCCGGAGGGCCTTGTTCACCGCCGGGGAGGGCGACTCCTCGATGAGCTTCTGGTTGCGCCGCTGCACGGAGCAGTCGCGCTCGCCCAGGTGCACGACGTTGCCGTGCTGGTCGGCGATGACCTGCACCTCCACGTGGCGGGAGTCGGGGAAGTACCGCTCCAGGTACACCCCGTCGTTGCCGAAGGCGGCCGCCGCCTCCTTGCGGGCGGCGTGGACGGAGTCCAGCAGCTGGCCCTCCTCCTGCACCACCCGCATGCCGCGCCCGCCGCCTCCGGCGGAGGCCTTGACGATGAGGGGGAACCCCACCTTGGCGCCGATGGCCGCCACCGGCTCGTCGTCCTCCGGCAGCAGCCCCTCCGAGCCCGGGATCACCGGCACCCCGGCTGCGGCCATGAGGGATTTCGCCGTGGCCTTGTCCCCCATCTGGGCGATGGTGGTGTGGCGCGGGCCGATGAAGGTGATGCCGCACGACTCGCAGATCTCGGCGAAGCGCGGGTTCTCCGCCAGGAAGCCGTAGCCCGGATGGATGGCGTCGGCCCCGGTCACCGAGGCGGCGCTGACGATGTTGAGGATGTTGCGGTAGCTCAGGGCGTTGTCGGCCGGCCCCACCACCACCCGCTCGTCGGCGAACAGCACGTGCAGGGCATCGCGGTCGATCTCGGAGCAGATCGCCACCGTGGGGATGCCCAGCTCCTTGCAGGCGCGGATCACCCGGATGGCGATCTCGCCCCGGTTGGCAATGAGGATCTTCTCGAACACGGGCGCCGGTGGCCTTACGGGCCCCTCAGGGCTCGATCCGCATCAGGGCCTGGCCGAACTCCACGGGCTCGCCGTCGTCCACCAGGACGGCGACGATGCGGCCCTCGAACTCCGACTCGATCTCGTTCATGAGCTTCATGGCCTCCACGATGCAGACCACCTGCCCCTTCTTGACCGTGCCGCCCACCTCCACGTAGGGCGGCTTGTCGGGCGCCGCGGCGCGGTAGAAGGTGCCCACGATGGGCGAGGCGATCACCCGCCCCGGCTCCGGGGCCGGCGGGATGCGCACGTCGTAGCCCGGGGCGCGGGTCTCGGCCTGGGGCCCCACGGCCGCCGCCGGGGCCGCCGGGGCCGGGGGGGCGGGCGCCGCCGCCTGGGGCTGCGGGCGCACGACCCGGACCCGGACCTCCCCCTCCCTGACCTCCACCTCGGCGAAGGCGGTCTTCTCCAGAAAGGAGATCAGCTCCTTGATGTCCTTCAGCTCCATGCCACCGGGTCCTTCTCCCGTGCGGCGCCGACCCTGGGAGGGGCCGTCACCGCGCCCGTTCGATGTAGGTCCGGGTGCGGGTGTCCACCCGGATGCGCTCGCCCGTCTCGATGTAGAGGGGCACCTTCACCACGGCGCCGGTCTCGAGCGTGGCGGGCTTGTTGCCGCCGGTGGCCGTGTCGCCCCGCACCCCCGGGTCGGTCTCCACGATCTCCAGCTCCAGGAAGTTGGGGATCTCCACGTCGATGGGCCGGCCCTCGTGGAAGGTCACCTTCACCTCCATGTTCTCCTGCATGAAGTCCTGGGCGTCCCCCAGCTGGTCGCGGGTGAGGGTCGTCTGGTCGAAGGTGGTGGTGTCCATGAGCACGTACTCGTCGCCCTGCCGGTAAAGGTACTGCATCACGGCGTACGTGAGGTCGGGCACGTCCACCTTCTCCCCGGAGCGGAAGGTGCGGTCGAGGACCTTGCCGTCCTTGAGGGACTTGAGCTTGGTGCGCACGAACGCCGCGCCCTTGCCGGGCTTGACGTGCTGGAAGTCGACAATGGTGAACGGCTCCCCGTCCAGCTCGATCTTGCCGCCGTTGCGGAACTCCGCGGTCGAAATCACGGCCATGGACGCCTGTCGCTGCCTTTCTCCGAGTCGGTCTTGCGGATTGCGGTCAGTCCCCGGTCAGGTGGGCGATCAACCCGGCCAGGCCGAGGCGGTAGCTGGCGGGACCGAAGCCGGTCACCTGACCCACCGCCACGTCGGCCAGGTAGGAGCGCTGGCGGAACGGCTCGCGCCGGTGGATGTTGGACAGGTGGACCTCCACCACCGGCACCCCCACTGCCAGGAACGCGTCCCGGAGGGCGATGCTGGTGTGGGTGAGCGCCGCCGGGTTGATGAGCACCCCCGCCACCTCGGGGCCGTGGGCCTGGATCAGGTCCACCAGCTCCCCTTCGTGGTTGGACTGGAACACCCTTATGGAGAAGCCCGCCTCCCGGGCCTGGGCCTGGAGGGCGTCGTCGATCTCCTTCAGGGAGCGGTTGCCGTAGGTGTCCGGCTCGCGCCGTCCCAGCAGGTTGAGGTTCGGCCCGTGCAGGACCAGGATGTCCCGCCCCGCCGCTGGCGGCCCCGCGGCCACGTCACACCTCCCCGGCCAGGCGTCCGGCCTCCATCTGCACGTAGAAGCGCCCGCGCCCGGCGTTGCCGCCCGGGCGCAGCACCAGCAGGACGAAGTAGCTTTCCCCCACCCCGCCGATGATCACGATCCCCTCGGCGGCCTCCAACTGCACGTCCTGCAGCACCCCCAGGTTGCCGGCCTCGGCGGTGGCCTCCAGGGCCTTGAGCAGCACGCTCACCTCGGCGGCCAGGGCCGCCAGGTCCAGCAGGGGGTCCTGCTTGATCTCCTCGACGATGAGGCCGTCGGTGCCCACCAGGGCGATGCCCCGCACGTCGTCCAGGTGGTTGCAGACCCGGCGCAGCGACTGAACCAGCTCGATCATGCCCGCCCTTTCACCCGCTCCAGCCAGGCCGTGAGCCGGGCCACCCGCTCCTCGCGGGAGGTCCCGCCCCGCTCGGCCACGGCCTTGCGGTAGCCCTCTCGGTAACCGTTCTTGTAGCCGGTGCCCGGACGCAGGATCAACAGGTCCGCCAGGGCCTCGGCGTCCACCAGGCGCTCCTCGATCTCCCGGTTGCCGGGGTTGTCCGCCAGCAGGGCCCGGTACATGGCGATGCCGCGCTCGTACTGTCCCTGCTGAATGTAGAGGGCCGCCAGGTCGGCCGAGGCCAGGTCCGCCCCGGCCGCCGCGGCGGCGCCGGCGTCCCCCTCCGCGCCCCTGGGGGCTCCGGGTCCCCCCGAGGGGGACGGCTCCGCTTCCGCCCGCTCGTTCATGGGGGGCATTCTAAAAGAAAACCCGGGCCCGATGGAATCGGAGCCCCCTTTCGAGGGCCCGCGTTGACGCCCCGTCCGGCCGCCGCTACCCTGGCGCCCCATGCCGCGCGCCTTGCGTCCCATCCTGCCGATGCTGCTGCTGGCGGCGCTCCTGCCGCCCCTGGCCGGCCCCGCCCGGGGCCAGCAGGACACCGTCCGGGTGGTCCGCGTGGTCGACGGCGACACCGTGGCCTTGGCCTCCGGCGGCCTCCTGCGCTACATTGGGATCGACGCGCCGGAGGAGCGCCGGCGCGTGGCGGGCCGGTGGGTGCCCGACCCCGAGCCGTTCGCCCGGGCCGCCACGGAGGCCAACCGGCGGCTGGTGGCGGGGCGCGAGGTGCGGCTCCGTTACGACCGCGAGCGCACGGACCGGTACGGCCGGGTGCTCGCCTACGTGTACGTCGGCGACGTGTTCGTGAACGAGAAGCTGGTGCTGGACGGGCTCGCCAGGGCCCGCGCGTATCCCCCCAACCTGCGCCACCAGGCCGCCCTGCGTCGCGCCGAGGCCGAGGCCCGGGCCGCCGGGCGCGGCCTGTGGAGCGCCCCCGACGCCGCGGCCGAGGCCCCGGTGGAGATCCGGCCGTGAGCGGAGCCCATGCCGAACCTGACCTACATGGCGGTCAACGGTGCCTACCTGGCCGCCCTGGCGGTGTGGGTGGGGGGCATGGCGGCCTTCGCCCTGGTGTTCGTCCCCAGCCTGACGGCGGCCCTCGAAACCCCCGCCGCGGGGCGGGTGATCGCCGCCTTCCTGCCGCGCTTCCGGGCGGCGGTGGCGGTCTGCATCGTGGTGCTGCTGGCCGCCTCGGCCGTCAAGTTCGCCCTGTGGGAGACCCTCGGCCCCTGGCTGCTGGCCCGCTGGGGGCTGCTGGCAGCCATGACGGGCCTGGCGGCCTTCGACTTCCAGGTGCTGGCGCCGCGCTTGGCGGCGGCCCGGGCCGCGAACGACGGGGACCGCTTCCGGCGCCTGCACGGCGTCGCCACGGCCACCATGAGCGCCACCCTGCTGCTGGGCCTGCTGGCCCTGGCGGTGAGCTGAGGGAGCGCGGGTGCGCCTGAGGCCCCTCCACGCCCCCCGGGTGGCCCTGGCCGCCCTGGCGGCCCTCCTGCTGGCGGCCTGCGCCACCATGGGCGGCCCCGGCGAGGTGGCCGTGGGGGACATGCAGACCGGGCGGGCCTCGTGGTACGGCCCCGGCTTCCACGGCCGCCTGGCGGCCAACGGCGAGGTGTTCAACCAGGACGCCCTCACCGCCGCCCACCGCACCCTGCCGTTCGGCACCCTGGTGGAGGTCACCCGCCGCGACACGGGCCACCGGGTGGTGGTGCGCATCAATGACCGGGGCCCCTTCGTGCGGGGCCGCATCCTGGACCTGTCGCGCGGGGCCGCGCGCCGGCTCGACGCCATCGGCCCCGGCGTGGTGCCGGTGCGGCTGCGGGTGATGGCGATCCCCGGGGCCGGCGGCGTACCTGGGGCCTACACCGTCCAGCTCGGCCACTTCCGGGACCCCGACCGGGCCCGCCAGTTGCTGGACCGCCTGGGGCCCGTGATTCCGGGCCTGCGTCTGGTCCCGGGGGGGGCGGAGGGGGGCGTACGGGTCTGCACCCGGGCCTACGGAAACTACGACCACGCCGTCCGGGTGGCGTCCCGCATCCGGCGCGACCTGCAGCCCGACGCCTTCGTCGTGCGGGAGGACCGGATCCTGACCCAGTAGGGCCGGGACCCGAACGCCGCCATGCACCCCGCGATGCACGTCGCGACACCCCGCCGGACCGTGCTCCGCGCACCCCGTCCCGCCACGGCGGCGTGGCTGGGCCTCACCTACTGCCTGTTCCTGCTGCTGGTGCTGGGCTGAGGGTGCCGCCGTCCGGGCCTGAGCCGATTTGACAAATCGGCCGCCCCTGCCGGATCGTAAGGGGGCCCGGACAACCCGCACGCCGCAGGGCCCCGCGCGCCCGCGGCACGCCGGTCGGCGTCCCCCGGCGGGCGTCCGACCCGAAGGAGCCCCGTCCGATGTCCGCGTTACAGGAAAGCCTGCTGGAACTGATCCGCCGCACCTCGGCCGAGCTGCCCGCCGACGTGGTGGCGGCCCTGGACCGGGGCCGCGCGGCCGAGGCCGAGGGCAGCGCCGGCGCTTACGCCATGGGGGTGATCCGCGACAACATCGCCCTGGCCCGCACCGCCAGCGCCCCCCTGTGTCAGGACACCGGCTCGGTGCTGTTCTACGTCCACGCCCCCGTGGGCCTGGACACCATCGCCTTCCGCGAGGCCGCCGAGGCGGCCGTGCGCCTGGCCACGGAGAAGGGGTGGCTGCGGCAGAACTCGGTGGACTCCCTCACCGGCGCCAACGCCGGCACCAACGTCGGCCCCGGCCACCCCACCATCCACGTGGAGCCGTGGCGCGACGAGAGCGTCGAGGTCCGCCTCATGCTCAAAGGCGGCGGGTGCGAGAACGTGGGGGCCCAGTACGCCCTGCCCGACACCGCCCTGGGGGCGGGGCGGGACCTGGCGGGGGTGCGCAAGTGCGTGCTCGACGCGGTGCTCACCGCCCAGGGCAAGGGGTGCGGGCCCGGCATCCTGGGGGTCTGCATCGGCGGCGACCGGGCCACGGGCTACGCCCACTCCAAGGAGCAGCTCCTGCGCTCCATGGACGACCGCAACCCCGACCCCGAGCTGGACCGGCTGGAGCACGGCCTGGTGGAGGAGGCCAACACCCTCGGCATCGGCCCCATGGGCTTCGGCGGCCAGACGACCCTGCTGGGGGTCAAGATCGGCGTCCTCAACCGGCTGCCGGCCAGCTACTTCGTGTCCGTCTCCTACATGTGCTGGGCCCACCGGCGCCAGGGCGTGGTGCTGGACGGCGCCCACGCCATCACCCGCTGGCTGTACTGACGCCCCCGCGAAGGAGCCGAGGCCCCCATGATCACCCTGGAAGCGCCCTACACCGAGGACAAGATCCGCGCCCTGAAGGTGGGCGACATGGTCGCCATCAGCGGCACCCTCTACACCGGCCGCGACGCGTTCCACAAGTACCTGCACGACGGCGGCAAGCCCCCCGTGGACCTCACCGACCAGATCCTCTACCACTGCGGCCCCGTGGTGGTGCCCGAGGGGGACGGCTGGCGGGTCAAGGCCGCCGGCCCCACCACGTCGATCCGGGAGGAGCCGTACCAGGGCGACATCCTGCGCCGGTTCGCCGTGCGCGGCGTGATCGGCAAGGGCGGCATGGGGGAGAAGACCCTGAAGGCCCTGCAGGAGGTGGGCGCCGTCTACATGCACGCCGTGGGCGGCGCCGCCCAGGTGCTGGCCCGCTGCGTCACCCGGGTCAAGAACGTCTACATGCTCGAGGAGCTGGGCAGCCCCGAGGCGGTGTGGGAGCTGGAGGTGGCCGAGTTCCCCGTGGTGATCACCATGGACTCCCACGGCGGCAGCCTGCACCGGGAGGTCCTCTCCCGCTCCCGCCAGGCGCTCGACGCGATCCTGTAGCGCCCCCTGCAACGGGCCGTGACGGTCCTCATCACCACCCACGCCGGCGCCGACCTGGACGGGGCGGCGGCCATGGTGGCGGCGCGCCACCTCTACCCCGGGGCCGTGGCGGCCTTCTCCGGCTCGGCGGAGGAGAAGGTGCGGGGCTTCTTCGCCGACCACCCCGAGGCCGACGTGGCGGCCCCCAAGCAGGTGGACCTGGATGCCGTCACCCTGCTGGTGCTGTGCGACACCCACACGCCGGAGCGGGCCGGGCGCTTCGCCGAGCTCGCGGGAAGGGTGCCGGTGCACGCCTTCGACCACCACCCTCCCGAGCCCGGCGAGCCGCCCCTGGCCAAGCGGGTCATCGAGCGGGTGGGCGCCACCACCACCCTGCTGGCCGAGCTCCTGCGCGCCGAGGGGGTGACCCTGGCCCCCTGGGAGGCCACCCTCATGGCCCTGGGGGTGTACGAGGAGACCGGCAGCCTCACCTTCCCCTCCACCACCGCCCGCGACGCCTCCGCCGCGGCGTGGTTCATCGAGCAGGGCGCCGACCTCAACGAGGTGCGCACCCGCCTGACCCAGGAGCTGAACCTGGAGCAGCTGGAGGTGCTCGACCGCCTGGCCCACCACCTGGAGGTGCGCTACCTGGACGGCTTCAAGGTGGGGGTGGCCTCGGCCCACGCCGAGCGCTACGTGGCCGAGGTGGCGGGGGTGGCCAACCGCCTGCTGGGGATGGACCCCATGGACGCCCTGGTGCTGCTGGTGGCCATGGAGGAAAAGATCATCCTGGTGGCCCGGGGCACCCGGCCCGAGATCGGCCTGGGGGAGCTGGCCCGCGAGTTCGGCGGCGGCGGCCACGCCACGGCCGCCTCCGCCACCCTCCACGACCGCACCCTGGTGGAGGCCTCGGCCGACGTGTGGGAGGCCCTCGACCGGCGCCTGGCGCCCCTCACCCGGGCCGACCGGATCATGACCCCCCGCCCCGTGACCGTGGACCACACCGCCACCCTGGCCGACACCGAGCGCCTGCTGACCCGTTACGGCGTCAACAGCCTGCCCGTGATGGACGGCGAACGCGTGGCCGGGGTGGTGACCCGCGAGACGGTGCAAAAAGGCCTGTTCCACCAGATGGCCGACCTGCCGGTGGCCGACGTGATGGACGCCGACCCCTACGTGGCCGCCCCGGACGCCCCCCTGCGCGAGGTGCAGGGCCACATGGTGGAGCGCAACCAGCGCTTCGTGCCGGTGCTGGACCGCGGCCGCCTGGTGGGCTGCATCACCCGCACCGACCTGTTGCGCAGCATGCACCGCGACCTGAAGGCCGCGACCCCGGCGGCGGCCCTCAAGGAGCCCCACCAGCGCAGCCTGAAGGACCTGATGCGCCGCCGCCTGCCCGCCGCCGTGTGCGAGCTGCTGGCCGAGGCGGGTCGCGAGGGGCGGGCGCTGGGCATGGGGGTGTTCATGGTGGGGGGCGGGGTGCGGGACCTGCTGCTGGAGCGGGACAACCTGGACATCGACCTGGTGGTGGAGGGCGACGCCACCGCCCTGGCCGCCGCCTGGTCGGCCCGCACCGGGGACCGGGTCCACACCCACGACCGCTTCGGCACCGCCACCGTGACCGTGGACCGGGAGGGGCTGCCGCCCCGCTTCCGGGTGGACCTCGCGACCGCCCGCACCGAGTTCTACGAGTACCCCTCGGCCCTGCCCACCGTGGAGCACAGCTCGCTCAAGAAGGACCTCTACCGGCGCGACTTCACGATCAACGCCCTGGCGGTGGACCTGGACCCGGACCACTTCGGCACCCTGATCGACTACTTCGGCGGCCGGCGCGACATCAAGGACGGCCAGATCCGGGTGCTGCACACCTGGAGCTTCGTGGAGGACCCCACCCGCGCCTTGCGGGCGGTGCGCTTCGCCACCCGCTACGGCTTCACCATCGGGGCCCAGACCGAGCGCCTGATCCAGGGCGCGGGCCGCCTGGGGCTTTACGGCAGGCTGTCGGGCAAGCGGCTGTTCACCGAGTTGGCCCACCTGCTGGCGGAGCCCGACCCCGTGGCGGGCATCGCGGCCCTGGGGCACCTGGGGGTGCTGGCGGGCGTGGAGCCGGCCCTGGAGGACGGGGCCGCCGCCCTGCCCCGGCTGCAGCGCGCCGCCGAGGCCCTGGCCTGGCACCGCCTCCAGTTTCCCGACCGCCCGGTCCGCGCGTGGCAGGTGTACCTGATGGCCCTGGGGGGCACCCTGGGGCCCGGGGTGCGGCAGCGCTTCCGGGAGCGCCTGGACGCGCCGGGGCGCTTCCGCCGCACCTGGGAGCGGTGGGACGACCTGCCGGAGCGGGCCGCCGCCGGCCTGGCGGGGCGCGGGGCCCCCGACCCGGTGCGGGTGGACCACCTGCTGAAGGGCGCCCCGGCGGAGGTGCTGGTGTACCTGATGGCCGCCACCGAGTCCGAGGCGGTGCGCCGAGCGGTGGCCCTCTACCTGACAAGCCTGGCGGACCTGCGCACGGCGCTGACGGGGCGGGACCTCAAGGCCCTGGGGATCGCCCCCGGGCCGGTCTACCGGGAGATCCTGGAGGCCCTGCGGGAGGCCCGCATCCGGGGCGAGGTCGAGACCCGGGACGATGAGCTGCGCTGGGTGAAGGCCGCCGGCCACGCCTGAGGCGCGCCCCGCCCGGGGGCCCCCCGCCCGGGCGCCCGTTAAGGGGTCGTGTCGGTGCCGGGCGGGGCCGTGGAGTCGGTGGTGTTGCCCACGGTGGTGGGGATGGTGCCCCCGGTGTCGCCGCCGGTGTTGCCGGTGTTCGTGTCCGGC